>Ga0187846_10002414_pt1 | contig 10210 bp, 10 predicted proteins | sample TC_taG_FD_161473 | JGI IMG/M metagenome (GOLD analysis project Ga0187846, IMG submission 161473) | Biofilm microbial communities from the roof of an iron ore cave, State of Minas Gerais, Brazil - TC_06 Biofilm (v2) | ecosystem: Environmental > Terrestrial > Deep subsurface > Cave > Wall biofilm... | reverse complement strand
CGCTCATACTTCGGACGAGTGATTTCGGTCCACATGTTGTGCCTCGCTGATTACTCGACACAACCATCGAACCACAACTTACCGAAATCACTCAACTCTTTTCGGTCAGACACTGAGCGAGGGCCGCTTCGATCATTTTGAGAGCCGCCGAGCGGATCTTAAGCTGGCAGCCGGGGGCCGTCACGAATTTGCAGCGGAATATTTTGACACCCGGATCGACACGATAGAGCTTGCCTTTTAGCGGCTCGCGGATCAATGGGCCAAGCTCGGCGTCGAGAACCATATCCGCGCCTATGCTTTTGATCCTCTTGCGAATTTTTTCGCTGTCGACGGAAAGCGGTAGCGGAAGGTTGAAGTTGTCGACTACCCAATCGCGAGAATCGTTGCGCACAGTGCCAAGCAAACCGTACGGCACGAAAGTCAGCGGACCGTTGTGGTGGCGCAATGCCACCGTTCTGAACGAGATATGTTCCACTGTGCCCTTCGTGCTCGTCCCGCTTTCGATGTATTCCCCAATCCGGAACACGTCCTCGATCAGAAAAAACACACCCGAGATCACATCTCTCACCAGCGTTTGGGCACCGAACCCGATCGCCAGACCGAATATACCCGCTCCGGCCAACAACGGCGCGATCTGAATACCCAATGTCCAGAGAGCCGAGAGGGTGAACAGTACCAAAAAAACGACTGCCAGCGTCGTGCGGAGTAATGGGAGCAGCGTTAGACGACGCGTATTTTCGGTCGGCGGGCTACTGGGATCGAGCGGCGCCAGCCGCCGCAACCGACGGTCGATCGCGAAACGAATGGCAACCCAGCCGAGATGGGCGACGAAGGCCAGTGCAACGGTCTCTGCAAGGTGCAAAGCCAGTTGTGCCGCCGGGTTCGAGCCTGCTGCAAGCTCCGTAAACGGCACCCGCATGATCAGAATCGCGACCGCGATCCCGATGAGGAGGGTCGCGAAGCGAACGGCCGACAGCACGATAAGGGGCAGCATGTCGGGGAGCGTCTCAGCGACCGGCTCCTCCGCACTCCTGGCAGTATCCCGCCAAAAGAATAAGACAATTCGTTTCGACGCGCCGAGCAGTGCGGCTACAATCACGATGTCGACCAGCAGAGCGGCGATGCGTGCGCCGCCGGCCAGCGCCAGCATTGCCGTCGCCACGATAACAAAGGACGAAATGAAGGCTTGCGGGGAACGAGGACGCCTCCGACGCCTATTGCTCCTCTCTGAGCCCGGGCGAAAGACAATCGGAACACCAGCGAACAGGCTGATCACAATGAGACCGCCGACGCCGATGCGGATCGCCCCTGCTAGATGTGGAGCCGAGCCGACCGTGGTCAGGAGTTGCGGGAGAAGGACCGCCGTGGCGGCCAGCATAATCAGCCACACCACACTCCCGACGACAAATCCGGAATTGCGGTCTCGAATAGCGGTTAGCCGCAGCGACGGGTGGTGCGGCGAAACGACAACGTCGGCGATAATCCAGGCGCCTCGCAGTGCAACCACCAGGGCTGTCACAGCGATCACGATCGCGTCGACGTTCGGCGGCCATGGAAGGATCATTGCCGTCGCCAGTGTGGACGAAGTGAACAACAATAACCCGAAGCCGAGCAGAGCCAGGCGCCGTAATGCCAGGATCACCGCTTGCCGCGGCGTGGTCGCCGTCGTGGCGATTATGGCGCGCAGTGGTGCGGCGGCGAACGTCCAATACAACCATTCGAGGCCGGCGCCGGCAATCAGGAGGATCAACGCGAAAGTGACCGCTCGGACCGCAGTTCCGTCATTCAGCGCCGCAGCGACGGCCGCGCCACGTCGCTCGGCCTCGGCCGGCGACATCACAAAATCGTCCCGAACGCCCTGCAGATTGGCGCTCACATTGGCGGCCGCCTGGCCGGCGAACCCCTGGAAAACTAGCTCGTCCGCCCTCGCGGACAACACGGCCGTGGGGGCTAGAAGCAAAACGATGGCACCGGCTAGACAAACGAACCACGATCTCACGACACTGCTTCCAGGTCTGGTTCGGTCGCCGTTGCCCAGCTGTCGGGTTCCCTCGCCGCCTCAGCGTCAACGAACGCGGGGTAAACACGCTGAACGCTCAGCGGCCTGCCGAGAAGATGGGCCTGGCAGGCAAGCCGCGCGTCGGCTGGTGCTTTGACCCGATGCAGAGTGGCCGACTCCGCTTCGGCCGGCGCCGAGAGATCGGCATCAGCCGGAACGATGATCCTGCACGTCCCGCAGCGGGCGCGGCCTCCGCAGACACTCGCATGAGGAATGTGGTTCGCGCGGCTGACCTCCAGCACCGACATTCCGATATGTCCAACGGCAGTCAGGCCGCCATCGTAGGAAATCACGACACGACTGCGCCGCCACCTTAGAATGTTAACGGCGAGGATGCCTAGAGCAGCCGCGACGGCCCCGCCGTATACTAAGAACACGCCGCCTTCAATGACGTTAAGACGATGACGCATCTCTTGCAGGAGTAGCAGGTTCCGCTCGACGAGGGCCTGCCAACCCGTGTCGGTCGCCAGGCGCGCCAGCACCGCCTCGCCGGCGTGCGCAAATCCCAAGAGCGCGAGGATCGGAATTGCGAACAGTATCGGGACGGCAATTGGTGCCAGGCGTGGCCAGACAGGCCTCCGCACCAGCGTAGAGTAGAGACCGATGGCGCCGTGAACCCAGACGATCACCACCACGAGGAGCTGCTGGAGCGCCAAAAGCGGCGCGTATCTCCAGTAAACGGCAAGAACGTAGCTGTAGTTAGGACTAAACCGAGCCACCAGGTCGCTCGCCACCGCGAGCCCGACGACGTGATTGACCAGCAGAGGCGGCGTCGCGACACCCAGAACCAGCTGGACCCAATCCGTCCGAGTCATCGCCAGCGAATGACGCGATGCGAGCGAGGCTAGACCAAGCCCGGCATGGACGATTGCCGCGGCCAGCAACAATGTCTGCCCGAGCTTCGTCTGCCACGGCATTAGCAACACGCCTCGCCATTGCTCCATGGCGTCTACAGACACCAGGCCGAGGGCAAGATTACAGAGATGCCCGGCGACGAAAAGAAGCAGCAAGAGGCCGCTGGCAAGGCGAAGTCGGCGCCAGATCGTCCGGGAGAACATTGTTCCTTAATAGACTTGTCGGCTGCGGCCAGATCAAGTCAAGACGACAATCTTGCCGCCCGCCTGGTTTTCCTCCATGCACCGGTGCGCTTCGACGATGTCGTCGAGCCGGAAGGTCCTGCCGACCTGCACGCGCAGTGTGCCTGCCGCAATCTGTTCAACCAACTCTTCGAGTGGGGTCAGCATGAAGTCCTCCGGCCCGCCGTCATAGGTGGTCAGGCATACCGCCGTCGGGATCACCTCCATCGGGCTGAAATCGTCGAACGACCATTTGTTGCCCACCATGCCGGTCATGCATACGATCCCGCGCCGCTTGGCACAGCGGAGCGAGTCGCTCAGCGTCGTCGTGCCGATGAGTTCCAGAACCTTGTCGACCCCGCTCGGAAAGACTTCCTTCACCTGATCCGCGATCGCGCCGGTATCGATGAACACCTGGTCCGCGCCGCTCGCGCGCAGCAACTGTTCCCGGTCAGGCCTGCGGGTTGTCGATGCGACGACTGCCCCATGGTTTTTGGCAATTGCCGCCGCGGCCAGGCCGACCGACGTTGTCCCGCCGCGGATTAGCAGGCGTTCGCTCTTGCCGAGACGCAGCGACTTGAACAGGGAGCCCCACGCAGTCTGCAACATCTCCGGGATGGCACCGAGGGTTTCCCACGGAAGGCTGGTCTTGATCACCTGTACCTGACCGGCCGGCACGCAGGTATATTCCGCATAGCCGCCGTCGAAATCGCGCCCCATACCGCCCATCGCGGTAGCGACGATGTCCCCTTTGTTGAACTCTGCTCCCGGAGCCTCCTCGACTAGACCGACTGCCTCGATCCCGAGGATCCGCGGGAAGACGACCCCGGGGGAAAGACCCTGGCGAGTGAACAATTCCGAGCGGTTTAGCCCGAATGCTTTGACCCGGATCAGAACCTCTCCCGCTTTCGGAGTGGGCACTGGGCGGCTCTCGATCTTGAGGATCTCCGGCCCGCCGGGTTCATGGATAACTGCAGCCTTCATCGTCATGGTCCGGACCCTCGCGGGGGATTGGTCGGGGAGAAGCTGTAGCGCGCGATCTTCCAAGCGCCGTCCGGGCCTTTCCTGAAAATGAAGAGCTCCTGGTTCCCCTCGGCGCTCTGGGCGCCGGTCGCGTTGACCGTGTTGGTTCCTGCCGAGTTGGTCCACGCGAAGGCCCATCCGGGCGACATCCCGACGATCTCGGCCAAGTTGAACTTGACGTGAAGCGTGATGGCCTTGAAAACCGCGTCATAGGCCTGCCGCACCGCAGCCTTGCCGACTGCCGATTGGCTGTAGGGCACCATGAACACGCCGTCGTCCGTGTACAGTGGCACGACCGCAGCGGTGTCGGACGCGTTCAGCGCGGCTTCATAGGACGACAGGGTTTGCCTGATGGCCGCCTCATCTGCCGGCGTAGTCGCACCTTGAGCCTGCGCCTGCTTGATATCGATCCCAGCTGACATTTGTCCCTCGGTTCATTCGTTTACGACGATCGAGAGATGTGCGAATGCGTCATTGTTCATTAGCCGGCAAAGCTGGAAATCAGTTTCCCATATTCGGGGTGGACAAATGGCGGACCTCAACACGCTGATCATTTTCGCCAAGGTCGTCGAGGCGAAGAGCTTTTCGGAGGCTGCGCGCCGCCTCAAGCTGCCGATCTCGACCGTCAGCCGCCGCATCGCTGAACTCGAAGACCAGCTCGGCGTCCGCCTGCTCGAACGTTCGACCCGCAGCCTGCGGCTGACCGATATCGGGTCCGAGGTTCTCGATCATGCCCGACGCAGCGCCGAGCTCAGCGAAGCAGTCGACAGCGTCGTCTCGAACCAGCTATCGAATGTCTCAGGCGTATTGCGGCTTTCCGCGCCCCCGAGCATCTCCGACACATTGCTCGCGCCGCTGATCGGCGCATTCCAGGCTTCCTACCCCGGTGTCCGCGTCCAGATCCTGGTCACCGAGCGGTTCGTCGATCCTATCGGCGACGGGGTCGACCTGCTATTCCGGCTGGGCCCGCTCAAGGATTCCTCGCTCGTCGCCCGGAAAATCCTGACCTACCGGCATCAGCTTGTCGCCAGCCCCGCTTACCTCGAAAGGTGCGAACCGCCCTTGAAACCTAAGGACCTGCTCGATCACCGCCTGCTCGCGTTCGCGCATGGGAACCCCGAGTATCGCTGGAGCTTTGTGCATGCGAACGGAGACGAGAAGGAAACGCTGACGTTTCTGCCTTTTCTCTCGATGAACGACTACACTGGTCTGGCAACCGCGCTGCTCGCGGGTGCAGGCATCGGGGACCTGCCGCCGGTGGTGCAGCCCGAGCTGATGCGCGACCGGCGCCTCGTCGAAGTGATGCCCAAATGGCGCTTCTGCTCTTTCGATCTATCGATGGTCCATCTTGGCAACCGGCACATGTCCCGGCCAGTGCGAGTGTTCAAGGAATTTGCGGTGCAAATGTCGCCGACGCTCTTCCCAACTCTTCCGACTTGAGATGGGATATTGAGTCGTGGAGCTCTCGCGAAACTCGTCGGGCAGATGGCCACGGCAACGGATTGAACCGGACAAAGCCGAATTGGGTGAATTGATCTCGATGCGGAAGCTGGCCGCGAATTGGAGCCAACAGTATGAGCGACGATAACAATCCCGATTTAGGCGCGCGCTATTGGCGTTATCAAACGGTGCGCGTTAATTATCGCGGATATCCGGATGATCCCGAACTCATCATCATCGAGGTATATCTCGACCGCGCCGACGACTCGCTCTGTGCCTGGAGTGCCGAGCCTGTCGGCAAACGCCCGAGCGGCGAAACAATGGAGGCATTGATCGAAGACCTGACCCGGATGCTGCGGGAAGCGCGGGAGTGGATGCCTGTCGATTTCGACGATCTGCGCGTCGGCATGCGGTTCGAACCGGCCGAGATCGGGGACGCTGCAAAGCGTGGTTTCGGGTGAATGACAGGCAAACCGTGCGTCGGAGCAAGGGCGTCACGGTATTGAAGTCCCGCTCGACCAGCCCCAGTCCCCCCTCTGCTTCTTCTCATCTCCGCCCCTCCGCCGGGCGTCATAAATGCTGCTCCGCGAGCCAAGCGGCCACCGCATCGGTCAGCGCCTGCGTGTTGTCGGTGAACAGATGGCCTTCCCTGCTCGGCGGACGATGATTGGGCACCAATACGTACTCGATGCTCGGGACGAGCGATCCCTCCGCACGCGCGGCGCTGAGCAGCATGTAGGGCTCGAACGGCAGGACCATGCCATCGGCTTCATCGCGCAGTATCAGGATCGGACGGGGAATGCGGGAAATCCAGTAGGTCCCGTCGGCCGCGCTCGTCTGCTCGTCACGATAAGTGAGGAATGCTGGGCCGTCACCGGCGTTTCCAGACCGCCAAGCCAGCGCATCTTGATCGGTAGGATTTCCGCGGGCTTGCCGGCGGTCAGCGCGCTGAGCGATGCGTCGACCAGCGCTCTGTAGTTCTCCTCGTTCTGAACGAGGATATGCCGCGACTTCCATGGCAGTTTTCCGAATGCGCCGGTCAGAATGACGGCCTTGATCGTCGGGTCCCAGTCGGTGGCCGCATAGAACTCGACCTGCATCGTCCCAAGGCTGTGGCCGTGAACTACGATGGATTTGTAGCCGAACGCCTTCGCGGTCGTGATCGCAGCCTCGATGTCACGACGCACGTCGAAGAAGTTATCGGTGTTCACGTGCTCGTCATGCTGCCGCGTGCTGATGCTGAGCGCCGCGTATCCTTTGGTCGACAAACCGCGAGCGGTTGCCCGCAGCGGGAGCGATGCGAGATTGCCGCCGCTGCCGTGCACCTGCACGATCATCGTTGTGTCGGCCGGCGGCTTGTTCTCCGGTTGCCAGAGCGCGGCCCGGACCTTGAAGCCGTCGATCGCCTTGATCGATAAAACTGCAGCTCGGCGCCCGGCAGCGCCCGCATGTCGTCGGGAAGAGCGGGCGGGCGAGAGATGCTCTCGTATTCAATGCTCGCGGCGACCTGTGCCGCCCCTATGGGATGCGAAACTGAAATCACCGTACCTCCGATCGGCAGGGGCGAGACGGCCATAGGCTGGAGGGCTATTTCCGAAGCTCGAAATATGTTCCGCGGCGGCGATATAGTCGATCCGTTGGTCAGCGGTCGCGAGCTGCTGCTAGCGGCCCGGTTCTTTGTTGACTTAGATCAAGGCGGCGCTGCAGCTTCGGGGTTTGGGCCCCAGGCTCGCGCTTCCGTCAATAATTTGCCGAGCACAGCAATGTTGTCATCGCTCAGAGTGATCGTCGTGTGCGCCGCCGCCCCGCTCACCTGGCTGCCGGCTCAGGCGCAATTTTTGGGATTCGGGATCGAGACCAATGTCGAGCTGACAAAGCAAGACCTCGACATTATCCGTCACACCATCAACGAACAGGTGCACGGCAAGCCGGTCGGCACCACCGCAAAATGGAGCAATCCGGAGTCGCAGAATTCCGGAAAGATAGCGCTCGTCAGGAAATTCACGCGAAACGGCCAGAAATGCGAGACCCTCGATTACAGGTTGATAACTAAGCGCACGCCCGCCGGTCCAGAGCATTATAGGCTCAGCAGCTGTTTGCAGCCCGATGGGCAATGGCGGCTGATCTAAGATAAACTGCGTAAGAGTATCAGCCGTGTCTTCTAAATCAGCTTTCTGAACCCGGCGGTTTGATCGTGGACCCAAGAATGACCGCTCGCGGCGCGAAGTCCTCGAATCTGATCGCGTTTAGCACGGGATTGGTACGGTGGAAGGGGGCGACCGATAAGCGCCGTTCAGGCGCGATCCCTCATCGCTCAGGCTCGGCAGGAGGGTCATAACCGCCGGCACCGGAGTGATGATTTTCGACCGCTTCTCCGGGGGGCAATCTGCCGGCTCCGTTGACGAACGGCTCCACTCCGTCGCTGAAGCTGAAGGCGCCGCATCCGCCGGGGTGGCCGCCCGCGAGCCCCCAGGGCGGCGTCAACAAGCGCGAGCCGTCGAGCCGCAAATGACATTCCGCCTCGGCACGGTACACCCGACGTAGCCCCATGCCGCCGCGCGACCGGCCGGCGCCGCCCGAGCCGTCAACCAGCTCGTAGCGCAACACTGTCAACGGATATTCGACCTCGAGCGCTTCGACCGGCAGGTTCGAGGTATTGGTCATGTGCACATGAACACCGTCGAGCCCGTCCTTGTGGGCGCGCGCACCGGAGCCGCCGCCGATGGTTTCGAGATAGACCCAGAGATGCCCGTCCTGCGGATCAGCGCCGGCGAAGCTCGCAGTCGCGCAGGAACCGTTGCCGGCGGCGATGCAGCGCTCGGGTGCGGCCTGCGCCAATGCGCCGATCACCAGATCAGCGGCGCGCTGACAGGTGCTGGTGCGGCCGTTGACTGCCGCTGGGTGAGTTGCGTTCATCACTGTGCCCAGCGGTGCAGTGACAGTGATTGGGCGGGCAAGCCCGGAATTCGGCAGGATCGTCGGATCGACCACGGCCTTGACCGCGTAATAGACGCTCGACAAAAGTGCGGTGTAGACCATATTGATCCCGGCCCGCACCTGCGGCGGGCTGTCAAAATGCAGCCGCATCTCGCTGCCCTCGATCGTGATCTCGACCGACACCGGAAGGGGGTGGCTGAGCTCGGGATTGTCGTAGGTATCAGCGAAGCGGTAGGTGCCGTCCGGCAATGCCGCGATCCCGGCGCGCATCTTGCGCTCGGCGTAGTCCTGCAGAGCGTCGCCGACGGCGAGCACAGTTTCGGTGCCGTATTTGCCGCACAGCGCGCGCATGCGCTGCACGCCCAATCGGTTCGCCGCCATCTGCGCCCGCAGATCGGACAGCCGCTCGCGCGGGACCTGGCAGTTGAGCAGGATCAGCTCCTGCACGTCCTTCTGCAATTCGCCGGAGCGGTGGTCAGGTCGTCTGGCCCAGCGCCAGCCGTAGCCCTGACAAGAACAGCTCTCGATGCTGCGGATTTCGGTACGGAAGCGGAAGACTGATGATCACCTCAGGCATGATCGCGCGCAGCCGCGCGATCGTCGCGCGTGCCTCGTCGAGCAACCCCATATGCGCATAGCAGGCGGCAAGATAACGGTACGGGTTCGGGTAAGCCGGCATGTCCTCGATCGCAACCCACAGCCTTGGGACAGCCTCCTCGAAATGTCGGCCGAAGAACAGAGCAGTGCCGATCAAGAATGTCTTATCTCCTGCCTGCGCGCGCGGGCTGAGGCGCAAAGCCAGCTCTCCATGCTCGATCGCGAGATCCGTTTGGCCAGCCCAAAGCCTCATAAAACCGCTGATGAGCCAGCCGCGCCCGTAGCTCGGATTGAAGGCAAGAGCGCGATCAACCAGCGCGATCATCGCATCGAGGTCTTCGCCGAGAACAGCGAGCGCCATCGCGGCATCGGCCAGAATGCCGGGGTCGTCCCCCGCCGCCTCGACGGCTCGGCGTCCAAAGTCAATCCCCTTCGACCGGAGCACGTCCCGATCCGGGGCGTTGAAGTTCGCGACTAGATGTTGGCAGCATTGCGCCGCAAGCCCGAGGGCGGGGCCGTATCGCGGGTCGCGGGCGATGGCCTCCTCAAGCAGCGCCAGCGCCTGTTGTAGCTGAAAGGTAAAGAACATCGGAAAAGCACGCAGATAGAGGTCGTAGGCGCTGAGATCACTCGTCCGGCGGCTCGCCGACCGGGCGGTTTCCGCCGCCTGCAATGCCGGCTCGATGACCCCCGCGACGGAGGTCGCGACCTTGTCCTGCAGGTCGAACACGTCTTCGAGCGAGCCGTCGAAGCGGTCCGCCCAGAGATGGGCCGCAGTTTCAGCCTCGATCAACTGCGCGGCGATGCGGACGCGATTGCCGCCTCGCCGCACCGAGCCTTCGAGTATGTAGCGCACCCCGAGTTCGCGGCCGACCCGCTTCACATCAATGGTCTGGCCCTTATAGGTGAAACTCGAATTGCGGGCGATCACGAGCAACCAGCGGATGCGGGAGAGGGCAGTGATGATCTCTTCGACCATGCCGTCGACGAAATATTCATGCTCCGGGTCATTGCTCAGATTGGCGAACGGCAAGACCGCGATCGACGGCTTGTCGGGCAGCGTCAATTCCGGCAGCCG
>Ga0187846_10002413_pt1 | contig 10212 bp, 5 predicted proteins | sample TC_taG_FD_161473 | JGI IMG/M metagenome (GOLD analysis project Ga0187846, IMG submission 161473) | Biofilm microbial communities from the roof of an iron ore cave, State of Minas Gerais, Brazil - TC_06 Biofilm (v2) | ecosystem: Environmental > Terrestrial > Deep subsurface > Cave > Wall biofilm ... | reverse complement strand
GAATAACTCGAAGTTCCTTAACCTCGCCGGCCGCCATGCGCTCGCTCAGTTCTTCAAGCGAAACTCGGCTGGTCTTCTGCAGCACACCCTCCCGAATTTTCGAATGGCGGAACTCAGCAACTTGCCGCGCCTTAGCCTCTTCCGCGACCGCGATGAACGCGGTTCCTGGTTCCGGCACGCCCGACAGACCAAAAATCTCGACAGGCGTTGAAGGTCCAGCTTCGGTGACGCGTTGTCCGAGATGGTCGAGCATCGCTCGTACCCGGCCATATGTGGTGCCGCAGACAAAAGGATCTCCGGAATGTAAAGTGCCTTCCTGGATCAGCACCGTCGCCACCGGCCCACGGCCGCGGTCGAGTTGCGACTCGACCACGGTGCCTCGAGCGGATCGGTCCGGATTTGCCTTCAACTCCATCAAGTCGGCCTGCAACAGGATCATTTCGAGCAGGCGCTCGAGACCCTCACCGGTGCGGGCTGAAACCGGTACGACAATTGTATCGCCGCCGTAATCCTCTGGAATCAGGCCCGATTCGGTAAGCTGCTGTTTGACACGGTCGACGTTCGCTTCGGGGCGGTCAATCTTATTCAGTGCCACGATTATCGGGACACCGGCCGCTTTGGCGTGGTTGACGGCTTCGATCGTCTGCGGCATCACACCTTCATCCGCAGCGACCACCAGCACCACGATGTCCGTGACCTTGGCACCACGGGCGCGCATCGCAGTAAACGCCTCGTGGCCGGGAGTATCAACGAAACTGATTTTGCGGCCGTTAATTTCGACGCTGTAGGCGCCGATATGTTGGGTGATCCCGCCGAATTCGCCCTCGGTCACATTGGTATGACGGATCGCGTCAAGCAGCGAGGTCTTGCCGTGATCGACATGCCCCATCACGGTCACCACCGGCGGACGCGGCAGCGCTTCGCCAGCGACGGTTTCTTCCCGTTCCTCGATCGCTGATTCGGCGTCAAAGGCAACGTTCTCGACACTATAGCCGAATTCGCTCCCCACCAAGGTTGCTGTATCAACGTCAAGAACCTGGTTGAGCGTGGACATGACGCCGAGATCCATCAATTTTTTGATGATCTCTGCAGCCTTTACGCCCATATTGCGCGCCAGATCGCCTACCGTCACGCCTTCTGTGATACGGACGACCCGCTTAGAAGCTTTCGGTGTTGTGATCTCAGTCTTGCGCTGTTCCTTGCCTGGTAGGGCGCGCCGCTTCTTCGGCACGCGCAGCCCGCGCATTTCGCGTTCGGCGGCAACATCGGGGACGCCCTTTTTAACGACCTTCTTCTTCTTAATTGCGCGTGCGCCGGGCTTAGATGTATCAGGTGGGGGCTCGAAGGCCTCCGGGACGGGGGCAGGGGCGGCGACGGACGGGCCGAGGCGCCGTTCGGGCAGACGCGGTGCACCCCCTGGACGTTGGCCACTTGGAGCAGTTGGACGAGGCGCTGGGGCTGGTTTGCGCAAATCAATCTTGCCCAACACCTTCGGGCCGCGGGGGCCGTCGTCCAACGATGGTGCCGCAGCGTGCGCGCGGCTCGTCAGGTTGATTGCCCTGCCTGGTTCCTGCGGCCGGTGCTCGGGACGCCGTGGCGGAACACCTCCACTGGGTGCACGCGGAGCAACGCCAGGGTGCGGTGACGGACCGGCACTCTGTATTCGCTGTTGGATCCCTAATGAGTCGCGCTGGCGCGTTTCACGCGGGATGCTCGCTGCCGGAGTTGCCACTACGGCCCCATGAACCCGAATCGGCGGACGCGGCGGTTCATTGAGCCTTTGAACCGGAGCTTCGTTGGCCGGAGCAACCAGAGGTTCGATCGGCGCGCTTGGGGCAGCCCCGTTGCTGGTTGGCACTGCCTGCTCGACTGCTTCGGGCTCGGTACCCGGTTCCGGCACCGCCCTGATCTCTGGTTCAGCGGAAAAAGTCGGCAAGCTTTCGCGTGGAGCCGCCTCCGATGAGCGCTCGAGCATTGGTTCAGCAGGTTGGCCAAGCTCAAGGGCGTGTTCAGAGGCAAATTGCTCGGCGCGTACTTCCGACGGAACGGCCGCAATCGAATGTCCGGGCGCGACTGGAGCTGATTCAGCCTCGATCACGGGCAGTTCTGGAATCTCAGCTTCCAATTTCGGTGGTTCATCAAACATCGGCGCCACGAAGGCTGCCTCGGCTTCATCCGGGGCAGGCTCGAACTGGAATGGTTCAGCGGGCTCAGGGGTGACGGGAACGGACGCCGGTTCCGAATGGCGACGGCGCATCACATTGGCGTTGAGGCGTTTCTCGACGACGGTACCGGCGCTGGTTTCGACTACGGTCTCCCGCGGGATAGCCGCGGTGCGGTGAGCGCGTTCGTCGAGTTCGTTCTTGATCCGTTCGGTGTCTTCAGGGGAGAGCAAGCTTGATTCAGAATGGGCATGGGTAAGGTGAAGGCTTGTACAGCAGGCCAGGAGGTCGTCGACCGAAACGCCCCATTCAGTTGCGAGTGTTTTTATTCGCTTTCGCGCCATTCTTCCCTACTTTATTCAAGGGCGGCAGTGCTATCCAGCCGCGCTTGGATCAGTTCTGCCAATTTGCGCCGTTCGTCAAGGCTGATCTTTCGCTTCAACGATCGCAATTCCCTGGCTTTGTTGTGAACAAAATCGGTTATACACTGATTGCGGTTATGGAGATAAGCTCCACGTCCCGCCATCCGACCTTTTTCATCCAGCGTTAATGCCTCTCCGCGGGCAGCGATTCTCAGCATGCGCTCCTTGCTATCGCGTCTCATGCATCCGATACAGGTACGCTGCGGCCCGTCATTCTGCTTCTGCATCCTCGGTGTCCGTGGTTGCAGCGTTAGTCTCGACGGCGCTTATAGCCGAGGAGTCAAGTGGCGGCTCCGGAGACGAATCGGGCGCAGGACTTGTTCCTGCCGAGTTGCTGGCTTCCGGCCGCTTGACCTGTTCCGTACGTTTTTTCGCGACCCATTCGCGGGCGGCATAGATCACCTGTCGAGCCCGTTCGGGGCTAATCCCTTCCACCTCGAAATTGTTCTCGTTAGCATCGGCTAACTGCTCGGCTGAACGAAAGCCCCATTGGTACAGTAACTCTGCGTTAATATCGCCGATCCCGGGAATGGCGTTCAGCGATGCCCGTGCGGTTCGGGCCTCTTCCTCGGCCTCCGAATCGCTGCGCACATCGAGTTTCCATCCCGAGAGCCGATGCGCCAGGCGGACGTTCTGGCCGCGCTTGCCGATAGCCAGGGAGAGCTGATCGTCCGGGACAATGACTTCCATCGCGTGCTCGTCTTCGTCGATGATCACCTTGGAGACCTTGGCAGGGGCGAGCGCGCGGCAGACCAACTCAGCCTGATCGTCGGTCCAAGGTACGATATCAATTTTTTCACCTCGCAGTTCCTGCACAACCGCTTGAACTCGCGTGCCCTTCATACCGACGCAAGCGCCTACAGGGTCGACGTCACCGTCTTTCGAATAGACGGCGACCTTTGCGCGTCCGCCCGGTTCGCGCGCACATTGCCGAATTTCGACGATGCCCTCATAGATCTCGGGTACTTCCTGCTCGAACAACTTCATCAGGAACACATTGGAGGTGCGCGAGAGCACAATCGACAGGCCCTTTTCGGACAATTCGACGTCCAGGATGAGGGCGCGAATGCGGTCACTCTGGCGATACCGCTCATGCGGGATTTGTTCTTTTTCGGGCAAAATCGCTTCGGTGCGTCCCAAATTGACGATCATGTTTTTGCGCTCGAAGCGTTGGACGATACCGGAAACGATCTCGCTCTTGCGGTCCTTGAACTCGTTGAAGATCTGCTTGCGCTCAGCATCGCGAATATGCTGGATCAAGTTCTGCTTGGCGGCCTGAGCGGCAATGCGGCCCATCGTCGCAGTATCCAGCTTGATCAGGATCTCGTCGCCAGGCTGTGCATCGGGATCGTATTTGCTGTGTGCTTCATCAAGTTCGACCTCTGATGCTGGATTGGCGACGCGTTCGACCACGGTCTTAATTTCGAACAGTTCTACCTCGCCGACCTCATTGTTGTAGCGCGATTCGATATTGCGCTCGGGCCCGAACGTTCGCCGCGCAGCCGAATGCATCATTTCTTCGACCGCACTGATAACGATGGTTTTGTCGATCCCTTTTTCTTTGGAGACCTGCTCGATAACGCGGTTCAGCTCGACTGCCATATCGCCTCCGGCTGCCGCCAGCCATTCCCCGGTATAGTCTCCGCCGCGAGCGGGAGAGAGCTAACGGAAAGGGGCCGGCTTTCACTCTGCACGCTGTACTGAATTACGTTGCGGCTGTTACTGGTTGGCCCGGCGCCGCCCGCCGGTTTACCCGATTGGCCGCTGCCGCTCCGCCGGGCCGGCTTCAGCTTGCTTGGCAGAGGATCGAATGGTGGCGGACCGGCATTAATCGAATTTGTGCTCGTAGTTGGCTCCTTGAATTTCGTTGAACGTGAATGCTTGCCGCTGGCGACTCAATTCGTCATCGAGTTCGACCCCGTCGGGGAGCACTTGAACCAAAACGCCTTCAAAATTCTTGCGACCGTCGCGCGGCTGGCGAGTTCGAATTCGAACCCGTCGTCCCTGGTATGCCTCAAAATCCCTAAGCTTTGCCAAAGGACGATTAATGCCTGGCGACGACACTTCCAGCGTATACCTGCCGTCAACGGGATCGTAGACGTCGAGCAGATCGCCGAGAATCGGGCTCAGGCGTTCTAGATCGCTGAGCGTTATGCCACCGCCCGGCTTGTCGACCAATAGTCGCAGCAGCGAGTTATGCCGCGTCCCTCGCCGGAATTCGACGTTCACGAGTTCAAATCCGAGCCGCTCAATGTGGGACTCAAGTAACTCTGCGACTTTCTTTGCCAGCGGTTCAAGCTGCAACACCATCACCGGCCATACCTCGGCGGTTCGCCTCCTGGTCGTGTAAAGCAATACCCGTGATGTCCTGGAACAAGCGGCGAACGAACCAAAAAAAATGGGCAATCCTGCCCAAGCCTGCTCATCATATCACTCAAAGCTTCCGCCATCAAGGCGGCCTTCGCTTAAACGAGGCAGGCTGGAGTTGCTGGTAGTTCGAGAAGATTTACCCGGTCGGCTGGGCCTGGGTGTGCTGCTGACTTGCTTGGCCCAGCTTATTCTTCTTCTTCGCGCAATTTCGCCAGCGACGACAAATCTTCGAGCGTACTGGTATCACCCAGGGTCTGGTCGCCGGATGCTATCTGACGCAGCAGACGACGCATGATCTTGCCGCTGCGGGTCTTCGGCAGTGTATCAGTGAATCGCAGGTCGTCGGGCCGCGCAAGCGCTCCTATTTCTTTCACAACGTGCTGCTGCAGCTCCTTGCGCAACGACTCGTCGCCTTTGCGGCCGCTCTCAAGAGTGACGAAGGCAAACACCGCCTGACCCTTCATCGGGTCGGGCCGGCCAACCACTGCGGCCTCGGCGACCAACGGATGGGAAACCAGGGCACTCTCGATCTCCATCGTCCCAAGCCGATGGCCGGAGACGTTAATTACGTCATCGACGCGCCCCATAATCCAGAAATAGCCATCCTCGTCGCGGCGGGCGCCGTCACCGGTGAAGTACATGCCCTCGATCTGGCTGAAATATTGCTGCTGGTAGCGCTCGGGGTCCCGGAAAATCGTTCGCAACATCCCGGGCCACGGCCGTTTGATTGCGAGAAAGCCGCCCTGATTGGCGCCGACGGACTTACCGTCGCGTGTCACCACGTCGGCTGCGATACCTGGCAACGGAAGAGTGGCTGACCCTGGCTTGGTGGGAACCGCACCAGGCAGCGGCGAAATCATGATACCGCCGGTTTCCGTCTGCCACCACGTATCAACTATCGGGCATCGGCCGCCGCCGATGATTTCGTGATACCAGATCCAGGCCTCCGGATTAATCGGTTCGCCGACTGTTCCCAACAAGCGCAAACTCGAAAGATCATGCTTTTTGGGCCACGAATCGCCCCACTTTATAAATGTGCGTATCGCGGTCGGCGCCGTATAGAGTATATTTACTTGATATTTCTCGATTATCGACCACCAGCGATCTTCCTTGGGGAAATTGGGCGCTCCTTCGTACATCACAACAGTGGCCCCAGCCGCCAGTGGACCATACACTGAGTAGCTGTGACCCGTTACCCAGCCAATATCAGCCGTACACCAGTAGATATCATCCTCTTTCAAATCAAACACCCACTCCATTGTCGCCAGGGTATGAGTGAGATATCCGCCGATGGTATGTACTACTCCTTTAGGTTTACCGGTGGTTCCAGAGGTGTACAGCGTAAACAGGGTATGCTCGGAATCGAGGCTGATCGGCTCACAATCGCTGCTCTGCGCCGCCACCATGTCATGCCACCAGACGTCGCGCCCCTCGCGCATTTCGACCATACCACCTGTACGGCGCACAACCAGGCACCTTCTAACCGAGGGACAGCGCTTTAATGCGAGATCGACGTTTTGCTTAAGTTCAATCTGTTGACCACGGCGCCAGCCGCCGTCGGCGGTGATCACAAGCTTAGCCTCGGCATCGTTGATACGATCGACCAAGGCTTCGGCCGAAAAGCCGCCGAAAATCACTGAATGAATTGCACCGATGCGCGCGCATGCCAACATTGCGATCGCCGCTTCCGGCACCAGCGGCATGAAAATGGCGACCCGGTCACCTGGATACACTCCGAGGTGTTTCAGAGCATTTGCACATCGCGCTACCTCGCTCGCCAGCATTTGGTAGGTGAGCACCCGTGAATCACCGGGTTCCCCTTCCCAAATCAGGGCGGCCTTGTTGCGGCGCGAGCCCCTCAGATGACGGTCGACGCAGTTGTAGCAGGCGTTCAGCTCCCCGCCTAAGAACCATTTAGTGAAGGGCGGCTGCCATTCCAGCACCTGCCCGAACGGCTTGAACCAATCGAGTCGACGCGCGCGTTCGGCCCAAAATTCCTCGGGATCCTGCTCAGCCCGGCGGCAAAGCTCGCGGCGTTCGGCTTCACTCTTGACCCAGGCGTGACGGCTAAAGTCTGCAGCCGGAGGAAATCTCCGGCCTTCGCGCAGAATAGACTCGATATCGTGCGGAGTGTCGTTGCCAGCCATTGTGATACTCACCTCGCAGAGTCGTTTCCTTCCACTCCTCTCCTCAACAGTCGGGTGGCGTTGGCTCGCGTTTTCGGTCAGATTGTCAACCGTGCTCCAAGTATTGCCATCTACACGCTGCCCCGGGCCTCGCGCGCCTTGATACTAAGATAGAGCGTAGCAGCATCGCCAATCTCGCGGCGATTGGAGCGAACCGCCCGCAGTTGCTGCAGCACCTCCGGCTCAACTGACGGCATCAACTCAGCCGCCAGCTCAACCGCCCGTGCAGCCCATCGTAGTGCCACCCGCCCTTCGAGCCCACCGAAATCGTCGAAAAACCAGGCGCAACTCGTGAGCGCGGCCTGCGCCGCCCGCTCCATCTCAAACAGCCGCAGCAACTGCTCGCGAGCCGCTTCATCTTTCGCCCGATGCCGGGCGAAGAATTCTTCGTGCACGGCCGCGGAAGGATCGACAAACAAGCGCGCGGCCTCTTTGAGCGCTACCCACGAATCGGCTACCAGCGGCGGCGCGAATCGCTCATAGACCGTATCGCAATGGCCGCGGACGAAATCCATCGCCGCCCGCAGCGGCCCGCGCCAATCCTGATTGCTATGCGGTTCTATCCGGCAGCCGCAGTTCGAACGCCACCGCTCCACGCCGTGAGCGCAACTCCAGGCCGAAGGGAAATCGCTCTCAAAACTCCCGGTCGGGGGATGAGTCGCCAGATATTCGCCACAATTTGCCACGAGGACGTCCCCACGCTGTTCGAGAAGCTTGATAGCACGTGCAAGTTCGGCCGCGCCCTTACGCTTATGATGGCCGAATGTCTCGCCGTCGGTCGCGACCAGTAAGGCCTGGCCGGGTGGCAGCGCGAGCGCATGGTCGGCCAGGATTGCGGCGAACACCGCACCGTCGCGCAGAGTATCACTGAAAGCGATGCTGCCCGACAGCGAGCGATCAAACCGAAGGATCGCCAGCTTCAGATTATCTTTTTGCCACAAAAAGGGACCCGCGTCGCGCCCTGGGCGGCTGAAGCGCCCTTGGTCATCACCCAACATTACGAATGCGATTCCGCCACGCGCGACTGCGGAAAGGGTTTCGCTGTCGACGGCGCATTCGGGCAGCCACATGCCTTCAGGCAGGCGGCCGAATCGTCCGGCGAAGTCCTGGATCCCCCAGGCGATTTGAAGTTCGCGGTCCCGGGCATCTAGCAGCGGCAGGATCGAATGGCTGTAGGCTTGAGCGATGGCATTGCCGTGGTCGTCACCACGGCGACGACTCGACTCGTCAGCTCGTCGAATGGCCCGGTACGCCGACTTGCCATGGCTCTGTAGCCATGAACAGAGGGTTGGACCGAAATTAAAGCTCAGTGCTTCATAATTATTACGGATATAGACGACAGTGCCCTCCATCATCTGCGCCTGCCCATTCGCGTTATAGCATTCGCTCAGAATGCGTTCGTTCCAGTTGGGAAAGGGCGCGGCGCTCGTCTCGTTGGCGATAATTCCTGTCCACGGACTTTCGCGCGGAGGTTGATAGAAATGGCCATGGATTATGATGTAACGCGGTTCAGTCATCAAAGAATCAGCTTAATGGGCGCTGGCAGCTAAAACCAGTGAGAACGGGCCGCAGATAGAACGACGGTTGGCCTGCTGTCTGGAAAATTGCACGCGGCGGCACTAAAATATCGCTAATGTCGCCAGACATTCTCGCGATCTCAATCACCACGAGGTCCAAGTTCTAGTCTCAGTGATAGGTCTATCCCTGCGGGGCTGGAAATTGAGCCAAACGCTTCGTGAGATTCACACAGAAGTCAGTCAGATTACGCCGGCTGAGACATTTAATGTGCTTCAGGCACGCTGCATCGAGGAGGTCCCGCGCGAGATGCGGTAGTCGCTGGATGAAATGCGCGGACCCGGCGCCTGTTAACAACAACCGAAATTCTGGCCCCGGAAAGCTGTTGTCCCGCGATGATTGCGAAATTGCCGCGAACCGTGGCCTCGCCCTTTTGGTTGACGATCTCGACGTCTCCGTCGATCAGCTCTGACTATCGCTGTGAACGCCCGCACCTGGCGGTAAAGCTGAGCACCGGCTTCCACCAGCTACGCAAATAGCGGTAGCCGCGCTTCCAGCCTCCGATTCTGCTTCGGATTCGTAAACTCTGAAATGTCGCCAGTCACATTCCGCAGGTCGCCGCCATAACAAAGTTTGGCGGTGTCGGCCACAATGAGGGCGCGGTTAGTCGCATACCCGACCTCTGCACCGTTGATGAACGCGTTTAGTTCATCTGTTGCCGATACTCCGCCACCGAAATGATCCGCTGTGCACGCGCGTCCCAGAGAATGTATTTCAAGGCTCTGGGAATGTGGGATAACCTCACGCGGGTGACATTCAAAAAGAGATGCTGATTTTCGTTGTGGCACCTGACCAAACGATAGTTGGGGATTTTGGCGGATAGATGGTGAATGTGATGATAGGCAATATTGGCGGTAAACCAGTTTAGCCAGCGCGGCAAAATTAGAAAACTGCTTCCCTCAATCGCGCCGCTGTCGTAGTCCCAATGGCTGCTATCGCTCGCATAGGAGTGCTCAAAATTGTGCTGAACCGTGAACAACACGACTCCGGCCCCGCCCGCGAGCGCGGCGCTGCTTAAATAAATCGAAAAGAACAGCGCCGTACCGATTGCCCAGCACATCACCACCCATACACTGACCAGCACGACGTTGTTCCAGAACATGTGCCAATACTCTTTGTCCGATCGCCAGTAGCGCGTTTCAAAACTGGCGGCGTGCGCCCTCATCGACAGGTGCGGCTGCGCAACTTTCTTTCTAACGATATGGCTAACAAGGCCGATACTGCCTTTGAGCCAAGTAAAGCGCGGATTAAAGATTACATATATAAGGCCGGCAAAAGGAGTGAACGCGATACTGCATTTTTGTCGATAGAGGCGTTGCTGCGAGTCGGTCATTGCCGCATATTCATCTACCGAAAGCGTGGTGTATAGTCCGCGGTATTTTTCCCAATCGCCATTATGGGCATGATGATAGCTATGGTGCCGCGACCATACGTATTGCGGCATGCCGGAGACGATGCCCAGGAGAAACCCGAATGCGCGGTTCAGTCGATGCGTGC
>Ga0187846_10002412_pt1 | contig 10212 bp, 6 predicted proteins | sample TC_taG_FD_161473 | JGI IMG/M metagenome (GOLD analysis project Ga0187846, IMG submission 161473) | Biofilm microbial communities from the roof of an iron ore cave, State of Minas Gerais, Brazil - TC_06 Biofilm (v2) | ecosystem: Environmental > Terrestrial > Deep subsurface > Cave > Wall biofilm ... | reverse complement strand
ACCCGAGAACCCGCTGAACTTGAAACTGCGCTCGAAGAGGGCGGACACTTTCCCATGGGTACTGGTTGGAGACGAGCGGGGAGCACTATCTAGATTTCATGTCCGGAAGATGTTACAAGTCAGCCTGACGTAAGACGGGCTTCCCAAATGCCTGATAGCTGCACTGCGCTCGGTTGCAAACTTTCCGTGCCCTCTGGGCTGGAAACCGAGGGCCTCTGTCTGCTTCACTACACGCTTCTGCTGGAGCAGAACTGCGCGAAGATGCGGCGCGAAACCGCCACGGGATTTTCGAGCCGAGAGCGTCTGGACGAAATCATTCGCTATATCACGGATGGGGGCGAACGCCTGGCGCGGGTCGCCACCAGCGGCATTCATTTGACGGATGAGATCAAAGCGCGGGTGCTCAGCACCTTCCTCACCTTGATGAATTTCCGCGAAAACCTCGACCGCACTGCGCAGCGCCAGTCCCCCGCTCGAACCTTCGGCAGCTAGGTTCGTCACTGTATTCGAACGCCGTAGGCGTTGGAATGGGCGAGCCGGTCAAAATATTCGAAGACGTGCAGAGAGATTTCGCTGATGGCGCGCGCCGCCGCCGCGTCGTCCTGGTTATAGGCCGTCATTACGGAAATGACATAGGGCGCACCGGCCAAAGACACGATTCCCGAATCACAGCGTACGCCCGGTAGTTCGCCGTGCTTGTCCGCCACGGGAACGCTCTCCGGCAAGCCGGCACGCAAGGGCGTCCCCTTCGGGTACTGCAGGATTTGCAGCGCTGCAGCAGTGTGCTCGCGGTCGAGCAGTTTGCCTTCTTCGAGGAGCTCGAGCAACGCTGCCATTTCCCGCGGAGTCGAGAGGTTCTCCCGGTTCTCCTTCTCCGCTGCCGTATCCATCATCCGGCGCTCGAGCTGCGTGTGCGCCAATCCCAGACGCTGGAGAGTTGCATTCACATTTTCCATCCCGACGCGATCAATCAGGATATTCGTCGCGGTGTTGTCGGAGAGTACGATCATCAGGACGGCCAGATCGCGCAAGGAAAGCGCGGAGCCCGCACCGGCGAAATCCTGCAACACGCCGCTGCCGCCAACCATCTGGCTGCGGCTCACTTCGACGCGTTCATCCAACTGCAACCGGCTGGCTTCGGCCCGGCGGAACAGCTCTGTAAGAACAGCGATTTTGATGGAGCTCGCCTGTGGAAAAATCAAGTCGGCGTTGGCGGTGAAGGTTTGTCCGCTCCTCAAGTCCTTGACGAACACGCCCATCACCCCGCCGAAGCTCGCGGTGGTGTCGTTCAGGTAACGGGAGAGCTTAGCTGCCAGTTCCGCTGCGGCGGGGCTGGGTGGCGTGGCGGTGGACGGCGCTTGTGCGTTCGCGCCTGCAGTGAAGGTGAGGAAGCACAAACCCACTGCCGCGGCGAGGAATTTCATCGAACGTGCCTCCGGAAAAGGATTTTCTTCAGGCGCCAATATAGCGAGCGTAGAGCGATCGCGCCACTGCGGGGTCGCGGGTGCCATTGACGATGGTGCGGCCGTCGGCGAAGACCGTCAACTCATAGGGCGGCACGAAGAAGCGGAGCAAGAAATCGTTGTTGCGCAGCTCGGGTACGGCGGGAGCCAGCCGCCGGCCAAGGGCAGTGAGATCCAGCTTTCGGCTGTGCTCATGGATTTGCACGGAATCACGGCCGCACAACGTGATGTGCGGCTGGGCCGAGCCTTCCAGGTAGGTGAATTCGCGCCGGCCGCAGACGCGGCACTGGGAATTGCGCGAGACGCGAATTGCCTGGAAGCGCCCGCTCCAGACGTCGAAGGAAATCAGCCGGTTGTGAAGTGCTTCGGTATTGCCGGAGAGCAGTTTGATGGCCTCGGCGGCCTGGATCGAAGCGATCACGCCGACGGCGGCGTTCAAAATCCCGATGGTGTCGCAAGTCTCGTCAATCCCGAAGCCATTCCTCTCCGGCGATTCGAGAATGCAGGCTAAGCAAGCGGTGTCGCCAGGGCGGATGGTCATCGTCACGCCGTAGCTGGCCACTGCCGCAGCATAGATCCAGGGCACGCCGGCAGAAACGGCTGCGTCGTTGATGAGCATGCGCGTAGAGAAATTATCTGTGCCGTCGAGAATGAGCGGGAAACCGGCAAGCAGCTCTCCGGCGTTTTCAGGTGTCAAGTCGGCGACGATTCCTTCGACATAAACGGCGGAATTGATCGCGTGGAGATGCCGCTCCGCCGCAACCGCTTTCGGCAACGCGTCACGAGCGTCGGATTCGTCAAAGAGCGTCTGCCGCTGGAGGTTCGAAGGCTCGACGAAGTCGCGGTCAATGATTCGCAGCCGTCCCACGCCGGAGCGGGCAAGGAGGTTCGCAGCGGCTGTTCCGAGTGCACCGCAGCCAACGAGGACGGCGCTCGAACTAAGTAGTCGCTCTTGTCCCGCCTCACCGAGCCCGGTGAACAGGATCTGGCGCGAATATTTCTCGGAGAGCTTCGGATCCATTCATTCGCCTCCTGTTTCATCATAGCGCCTTTGCCACGGCTTTTCGAATCCAGCAGGCAACAGGGCTGTGCTAACCTTTCGTCTCGTTTGAAATGGGACTTCGATGCAATCGGGGAGCTGCGCTGCGACATGTGATCGGAGCCGCGGTGCTTTACTTTGCGGCAGCGGCGCCTCTTTGCAGCCAGTCCGCTTCCTTGGAAGGCGAGCGCGTAGTGGAAATCCGCGTGCTGGACGAACATGGCCGCGCAGTTGAAGGATATCTGCCGAAGCTTCAGCTACAAGAGGGGCAGCCGTTCGAGCTCGAGGCCGAGCGCCACAGCCTGCGCGCGCTCTATCGCAGCGGCGATTTTGCCGATATCCGGGTCGAGGCGACGCCGGTGGCGGGCGGGGTGCGAGTGGAATTCATCGTCCGCCGGAACTTTTACTACAACACTGTGCGTCTCGAAGGGCTGCGGGAGCCACCGACCGAAGCGCAAGCACTTTCGGCGCTGCGGCTGGGCTTGGGCGAGCCGTTCCGCGGCAGCACCGTTCGTGACGCGCTGGACAGGCTTGCCGATTTGCTTCACGAAGAGGGTTTCTTCCAGGCCAAGCTGGATTACGACCTGAAGCCGAATACGGCGACGCGCCAGATGGATATCACCATACGGGTGACGCCAGGGCCGCGCGTGCGCATTGGTGCGATCCAAATGCAGAATCAGAGCGAGTTTCCCAATCCGGAGTTGCTGCACCGCTCAAAACTCTCTTCCGGAAAAGAAATCACCCGGTTCCGGCTGGAGCGCGGCGCCGAACGCGTGCGCAAGTTCCTCGTTTCCAAGAACCACCTCGGCGCCCGGGTTCTAATCCGCCGCGGCGACTACGACCCCAAGAACGGCACGCAGCCGCTGGCCTTTGACATTGCCGCCGGACCGAAGATACACGTCGAGATTGAGGGCGCAAAAATTTCCGGAAAGAAATTGCACAAGCTGCTCCCGATTTACGCGGAAGGCGCGGTGGATGAGGACCTGTTGCAGGAAGGGCGGCGCAATCTTCGCGATGACCTCCAGCGCGAGGGCTACTTCGACGCGCAAGTCCAGTACAGCACGCGCCAGGATACGGAGCGCGGCGAAGAAGTGATCGTGTATAGGATTGATCGCGGTAACCGCCACCGCCTGGTGGGCGTCGGCTTTACGGGAAACAAGTATTTTGACAGTGAACTATTGGAAAGCCGGCTCTCCATCCAGACAGCCGCATTTGCTTCCCCGGGCCGCTTCAGCGAGCAACTCCTTCGGAACGACGTCGATTCGATCCGCGATCTGTACCTTGCGAACGGTTTCCGCGATGCGCAGGTCCAAAGCGAAGTGAACGATAACTACAGCCGCAAGCAAGGCGATCTCTTCATCCGTTTCCACATCACCGAAGGACCACAGACCCGCGTGGCCGACCTGAAACTCGAAGGCAACCATGCCCTAAGCGATGCGGAACTGCTCCAAGTTGTTGGCTCCACGCCCGGCCAGCCCTATTCGGAATTCGATGTGACCAGCGACCGCGACAACATTCTCGCCCTCTACTACAATGAAGGTTTTCCTGAAGCCCGCTTCGACGCCCAAGTGGCTGATACGGGCGTGCCCAACCGCGTCCGGCTTACGTACCACATCACCGAAGGTTCGCAGGTCGAAGTGGCGAAAGTGCTCGTGAGCGGCTACCAGCATACGCGCCTTGGCGTGATCGAACGCCAAGTGCAGGTGAAGGCTGGAGGGCCGCTGCGCGAAGGCGATGTGGTGGAGACACAGCGGCGGCTCTACAACCTGGGGATCTTCAATCGGGTGCAGGTCGCTCCGCAGAATCCGGCGGGCGCGGACCCGGACAAGGATGTCGTTGTCGAAGTGGATGAAGCCAAGCGCTACACCATCGGGTATGGTGGCGGTTTTGAAGTGCAGCGGCTGGGCGGCGCGGGCGCGAGCCCCGTCGGCGGCACCTTGAGCGCCAGTCCTCGGGGGATTTTCGAGATCAGCAAGGCCAACTTCGGGGGCCGCGCGCAGACTGTTTCCTTTAAGGTCCGCGCCAGCACGCTGCAATATCGCGGCTTGCTTAGCTTCTCTGCGCCCAACTTCCTCAACAAACCGAAGTTCAACGTGCTCTTGACGGGTTTTGCGGATAAGACTCGAGATGTGCGCACGTTCACTTCGACGCGCTACGAGGGTTCGGCGCAACTGGCGGAGAATCTCACGCCGTTTTCCTCGCTGATCTATCGTTACACGTTCCGCCACGTGCTTGTGGGCGATCTGAAAATTTCTCAGCAGCAGATTCCGCTCTTTAGCCAGCCGACGAGGATTTCCGGCCCAGGTATTTCCTGGCTGCGCGACCATCGCGACAATCCAGCGGACGCCTCGCGGGGGAGCTTCAACAGCGCAGACTCGAGCGTGGCCGCCCGATCTCTGGGTTCCAGCGACAGCTTCACGCGTTTCTTCTTTCAAAACTCCACGTTTCACCCGATCAAGCGCTCGTTTGTCTTTGCCCGCTCGGTGCGCTTCGGGGTGGAAAAACCAATCGCCGGCACCACGAGCCAGCAGATTCCACTGCCGGAGCGGTTCTTCGCCGGCGGCGGCACATCGTTGCGCGGGTTCGCGTTGAACCAGGCAGGCCCGCGCGATCCGGGCACGGGCTTCCCGATCGGCGGCACGGCGGAGCTGATTTTCAATCAGGAGATACGCTTTCCGATGAGATTGCCATACGTTGGCAATCGCTTGGGCGGAGCGGTGTTCTACGATGCGGGAAATGTCTTCAGCGACGTTGGGCACATCACGCTGCGCACATTGCCTTCGGCGATCAGCATGCAAAAGGGTGACTTAAACTACTTTTCCCATACGATCGGCTACAGCTTTCGCTACGGCACGCCGATCGGGCCGGTGCGGCTCGACCTGGGCTACCAACTCAATCCGGCAAAGTTTCTGTTCACGAATTCATTGGGCATGAAAACAACCGGCCAACTGCCGCACTTCCAGTTTTTCTTCAATATCGGAGCGATCTTCTGATGGGCCGCGCGGGCCCATGTCTGGGAATCATGCTTTGGCTGGTGCTGCCAGCCGCGAGCGGGCAATCGCCCCGCCCACCCACGCCTCCTTCGGGAAATGCCGTCGTGGTAGATGGGATTGCTGCGCGCATCGAGGACGACATCATCACGGAGAGCGAGGTACGCGAACTCTCCGGCTTCCAGGGGTTGGTGGAAGGTCACGCCGCGCCTCGCAGCAAGGTGCTTGACGAACTGATTGACCAGTGGATCATCCGAACGGAAGCGAACGCGGCACTCTTCCCGCACCCCTCCGGGGCAGAGGTGGACCGTGAGCTCGAGCGCCTGCAACAGCAATTTGCATCTCCCGAGGCTTTCCATGCGAGGCTGCGCGAGCTCGGCTTGGATGAAGCCGCCGTCCGGCGCCTGTTGCGGCAGGAACTCCTCCTCACGCGCTTTCTGGACTACCGATTTCGCCCGACGGAGCAGGTAGACCGAAAACAGATCGAAGACTACTACCACCAAGAGCTTGCGCCGCAGCTCGCTGCGCGCGGCCAGCCGCTGCCGCCGCTCGAAGAAGTCGAAAATCAGATTCGTGAAGTTCTCATGCAGCGGGCAATCAACGACCGCGCCATGCGCTGGTTGGAGGACTCCAAGTCGCGGCTGAAGATTGATATCGAACCCGGAGGGAGCGGGGAATGACGCCAGAGCGGAAACGCCGGCTGAAGCGAGGGCTTCTGGCCGCGGCAGCGACCGTGGCGGTAATTGCGCTTGCGCTCGGCTTGCTCGTGCTCACCGGACTGGCCGAGCATTGGGCCCGGAGCATTGTGGTTTCGCGGATGGAACAGATGACCGGAGCAAGGGTCGAACTCGGCGCTCTTCACTTCCATGTCTTTGGCCTGCGCGCGGAACTCGACGATCTTACCCTCCATGGCCGGGAACCGGAGGGCCTTCCGCCGTTCGTTCATGTGGACCGCGTAAGCGTGTCCATTCGCATCGTGTCATTCTTCAGCCGGAAGATTGCCCTCAACGAGCTGGTGATCGAGCGGCCCGCCGTGGCCGTGCGGGTTGGTGAAGATGGCCAGAGTAATGTTCCGACCCCGGGCGTCCGTCAGACGACGCCGGCAACGCCCTGGCGCTTGCGGCTTTTCGATTTGGCGATCCGCCGCTTGCGGCTCGACAACGGATACATTCTGTTTAACGACGCGCGCACTCCCCTTGCTGCCGAAGGCGAGAATTTCCGCTTTGTGTTGGATCTCGATGCGCCTGCACCCGGCCGGGAATCCTATGTCGGTTCGCTTGCCTGGCGGCAAATGAATTTGGTTGCGCGGCGCTATTTGCCGTTCCGGTCCGACATTGCGGCGAAGTTCACGCTGACGCGCCAGGGGTTTTCACTCGACGAGTTGCGCTGGAAGCTGCCGCATTCCGAATTCCAGGTTCGTGCGGAGTTGCTGAGCTTCCGGCAATCGGATTGGAATTTCCATTATCGCGGACAGCTCGCGCTCGCCGATCTCCGAACCATCCTGCGCAAGCCGCATGTGCCCGGCGGCACGGTGGAATTCTCGGGCCAGGGCAGTTACACAGGCGGTGAGTGGACGGCCGAAGGCCATTACGCCGGGCACAAGATCGACATGCCGTATGAGTGGTTCCATACGCACGATGTCGAGAGTGGCGGCCGGTTCCAGGTGGCGAACCGCCACGTACAAGTGCCGCAGTTCGAAGCGCACGTGTTGGGCGGCACGCTTGCTGGTCGAATGGAAATGGATTTCGACGGCCTCGTTTTTCGAGCGGAGTCGCAAGCGCGAGGCGTGAACCTCGCGGCGCTGCTCGCCGCCGTGGACAACCGCAACTTCCCCATGCACACGCTTCACTGGGACGGCTCGGTGGACGTGGACTCGGTTACGACCTGGACGGCGGACTTCAAACACTTCCGCTCGCGCGGCGAGTCGCGCTGGTCGCCGCCGCAGGCCGTGCAGCCCGGGAAGATCCCGGCCTCCGCACGTCTCGATTTTGATTATTCGATGGACGCTCGCGGCGTCACGCTCACCCAAAGCGAGATCTCCACGCCGAGCACGCACATCGAAATGGACGGCACGCTGGGCGCGGAGGATTCCGCGCTTGAGGTGAATCTCGATGCGCAGAATCTGCTCGACTGGGATGATTTCGTCAATTTTCTACGCGGAACCGACGCTGAGCCGCGTCGCATCGCTGGGCATGCCATTTGGCGTGGCCGTGTCCTGGGGCCACTTGGCGGGCCGACATTCAGCGGGCACGCGCAGGTGTACGACGCGCGCTACGACACTCTCGCCTGGGACGAAGTGACGTGCGATTTGATTTATTCACCGGATGAGCTTCACCTATCGAATGCGCGCGTCCGGCTCGGTCACTCGACGGCGGGGCTGGATCTGCGGTTGCAATTCGACGGCGCTTGGAGCTTCCTGCCGGAAAGCCCTTGGACCCTCGTGACGACGCTCGATCGGGCGCCTCTCGATGACGTTCAGAGTCTCTTTGGGACGAATTTCCAAGCGCACGGGCTGCTAACCGGCGAGTTCCGCGCAAGCGGCACGCGCGCCAATTCGGAGATTGATGGCGATTTCCAGCTCACCGAATTGGACGCCTGGGGAGTGCAGCTCGACAGCGCCCGCGGGGAGATTCGCGTGCGCCAAGATGAAGTCAGCATCCGCAATGCTGAGTTGCGACGGAACCAAGGCAGCGTTGCCGGCAATTTTCTCTATCGTCCCGGCGATCGCACGGTGGACTTTGCGCTGACCGGTAGCGGAATCGCTCTCGACAAGATTAAGCAGTTGCAGTTCCCTGCGCTGCCAATCGCTGGCCGCGTGGATTTTCGGGTCCGCGGGCACGGTCCGATGCTCGCGCCCACGGCCCAGGGAACCGTGCGCCTGCTCGGCCTGCACATCGGCAACGAAACCCAAGGCGATTTCGAAGGCCGGCTTGATTCCGATGGCAAACGCCTCCGGGTCGAACTGAATTCGCTCATGAGCGCCAGCAACCTGCAGGGACAAATTGAAGTGGGCCTATCCAACGATTACCCTCTTACCGGCGAAGTGAATCTCGAAAAAATTGATCTCGACCCATTCATTCAGGCTGGGCTCCACTTGAAGGCCTTGACCGGCCACAGCAGTGTTGACGGCCGGTTTCTGCTTTCCGGCGCATTGCGCCGCCCAGGCAGCGTCGAAGTCCGGGCAGACATCTCGCGCGTGTCGTTCGACTATGAGTTCGTGAAGCTCGAGAATGTTGGACCACTCCGGCTTACCTATCGTCGCGATGAGGTTCGCTTGGAACAGGCGCGCTTCCACGGCCCCAACACTGATCTCGGAGTCTCCGGGTCGGCTCGCTTTACGGGGGATCGTGCGCTACACCTAAACTTAAGTGGCACTGTCAACTTGCGCCTGCTGACCGGTCTTTTCCCGAGCCTGGAGGCGCGCGGATCTACGGACGTAGCGGTGGCGATTGAAGGCACGTACTCGAGTCCGCGCATCACCGGAAAAGCACATTTCACCGATGCCGCCGCCAACTACGGTGATTTCCCCGCCGGACTGAGCCATATGACCGGCGAGGTTGTTTTTGACAGCGACCGGCTGCTCTTCGATAACGTGACCGCAGAAGCGGGCGGAGGCGCGCTCCGCCTCTCCGGTTCGATGAGTTACGGTGATGGGCCGGTTCGCTATGAGATTTCGGCTTCTGCGAAGCACGTGCGTATTCGCTATCCTGAAGGAATGAGCTGGCTTGTGGGGGGCACGCTGCGGCTCTCCGGGACGCCTCAGGCAGGCGTTTTATCCGGGCGCATCCTAGTGGACCGCCTGCTTCTTGGGCAGGGCGTGGATTTGGCATCTCTAATAGTTGTTTCGCGAGAGCCGACCCACGGCCCTTCTACGACCTCCCCGTTCCTGAGGAACTTGCAGTTCGACATTACCGTCGATTCCAGCCCCGACGCGCGGATGGAGTGGACCGGAGCCAACGTGCAGACGGAAGGAAGCCTTCGCATACGCGGCACGTGGGAGCACCCCATCTTGCTCGGCCACATCCACTTGCTCTCGGGTGAGATGGATTTCCGCGGCAACCGCTTCACGCTAAACCGCGGCGACATTAATTTCGCAAACCCATTCCGGCTCGACCCCGTGTTGAACGTCGAGGCCACAACGACGATCCGGCAGTACGAGATCACGCTCGACTTCACCGGGCCCGCCAGCCATCTTTCACTGGCCTATCGTTCCGACCCGCCGCTGCCTTCGAGCGACATCATCGCGTTGCTGGCGCTCGGTACGACAAGTCAAGAGAGCGCGCTGCGCAGCTCAGGCACGACGCCGGGAGGCCAGAATTACGGAGCGACCACTCTACTCTCCGAAGCCGTCTCCAGCCAGTTGGGCGGGCGCATTGAGCGCATTTTCGGCATCAGCCGCTTTCGCGTGGACCCGTTTCTCTCGGGAACGGCCACGGAGCAGAACGCGGCGGCGCGCGTTACGATCGAAAAGCAGGTGACGCACGACCTGACCGTCACCTACAGCACCAATACGACGTCGGACCAGGAGCAGGTGATCCAGGTCGAATATTCTCTGCGCCGCGACGTTTCCATCATCGCCCTGCGCGACAACAATGGCACCTTCGGCCTCGACGTCAAATTCACAAAGCGCTTCAAATAGATCGGACCCCGCTATTGCGCCAGGCGGCGTCGCTTCATGGATGCGCGTTACGGGCGTATTTCGATGGGGTCCCGTCCGGGA
>Ga0187846_10002411_pt1 | contig 10212 bp, 14 predicted proteins | sample TC_taG_FD_161473 | JGI IMG/M metagenome (GOLD analysis project Ga0187846, IMG submission 161473) | Biofilm microbial communities from the roof of an iron ore cave, State of Minas Gerais, Brazil - TC_06 Biofilm (v2) | ecosystem: Environmental > Terrestrial > Deep subsurface > Cave > Wall biofilm... | reverse complement strand
CGGCCGGTCCGGACGGCCGTGCCAGGTCCTTCGAAAAGTGTAGCAAAATTGAACACTTCCGGTTTGGGGTTGTTCACGTGTACTTGTGTTTACTGGTGTACAATGCTGTATGATCGTATAGCTTGACGCATAATCGTACATCTATAAGATAGACTGTGTGTGCGGAGGCTGTGCTACGTTCAGTGCGTACTGGATACCATGTAGGTATTCGTGCCTGTACCGAGGCAGTCCGCATTTTTTATCGGAGGGCTCGTATATGAGGAGTAAATTTTATGCGGTTGTTCCTGAATTGCTGAAGCTGGCTGATTTCTGTCTGACTCGTCCGGATATGAGTGCGTATTTTGAACTGTCTATCAACTCTCCGTGCGCGACACGCCAAACTGTCTTCGACGCTATTGTTGGCAACCTCCCTTGCGTAATTGATACCACTCCTCCGTATGTACGGTTGAAGTGGCGGGTATGTAACTTTGCTACATATGTTGTCTATGGTGAAGCTGAGCATTTTGGTACACCTGTGGACGAGTCCGCCGCTGCACAGGAGTCAGACTATCTAGGCAAATTTGGCGAGACCCACTACGTCCTCGATCCGTTTATCAGGTCGTCCTTAACTGGAGGTTATAAATATGAATAGCGATTTAGTTCCGGCCACCCAATCTGTCAATCCATTTCTCATCCCGTTGAAGTCGCCATTGATGCTCACCAACATGAATCTGGATGGTGACGGCGCATTGCAATTGCTGTCTAAAATTCGTACTGATCCTGGGCGCAGGATGGATGATTGCTTGAACACTGTTATCCAGGCGGTATCAGTCGCGAGCTACGAGTACGAGTTTGTCCATGAGCCTACTGGTGAGATCCGCACAGCTCGTAACTACGTCATCGTCCATCCAGATGACAGCTATACAACTTTCACGTCGCTCCAGGCGTGGAGTAATCTCTGCATGATCGTAGAGTTTTTGCGGGACCCTGGCCCGTGGAAACCCCCGCTGCGACTGCGAGTGGTGTCTCGTGCTTTGGACGCTGGGCGGCGTCTGCATGGATTTCAGTTTGATGGGAGAGGGTGATGAATCCTGTCGGCACGCCGTCACAGTATCTAGTGATATACCGTGAACGTCACAATGGTGTTCTGATATGTACACATACAGATAACTGTGACGAGTGTGTTGATAGGTACTCTGATTGTGTTAACCTTTGCTATCAGATAGGCGGTATGGCGGAACTTTGGGAACTAATGCCAGATCAGCTGTACAATCTGGTTGATAGTTGTCATATGGTACGCCAACCGCCTTTTTTATCGAACAGGCTCAGACCTAGCTGTAACTGAGGAGATCGACTATGCCATTACAACGCTGGCCTGGAATCAACACTGCGGACGGAGCACTAGCAGTCGGGGCGGCAGAGTGGCTATCGTGGTGGTTAGTTAGAGTAGAGGGGGCTGAGGATTTGGAGCCGTTGATCCTCAGTGTTTTTCCCGACATGCCGCCGAGTGGGATACAGGGGTTGATAGCCGTAGCGTTGGCGGCACGTGCGGCCGGAGTATCGACTACTGCGTTACCAGAGGGTGGTGAATTGCTGCTAGATGTAGTACCGATTGATCCAACTATTACAACTCCAGGTGTAGATGTACGTATTAGGATTAGTGAGGTACCAGAGGATCCATTCGATGTTCTACCCGTTGAGATTACTACTGAGATACCATCGGGTCGAACAGTGCAGGATCTCATTGATGAGATTACAGCTGAGATTAGCCAAGCCATTAGTGACGCCTGGCGCGATTTTAGAGAGCAGACTCACGAGATAGGACCAGAGACAACCATGCTGGAGTCAAGTCTACGTCCAGTCGGTCTTGGGCCAGCCGCCTTGACAGCTCTAGCCGGGACTACACCAGAAACGATAGTGTGGGATGTATGGCGTAGCTCCACTACCACATCAACACATATCACTAGATAATTATGCCAACGCGTGGATACAGAAAACCCGGCACAGTTATAGTAGCTGACGTAGTGCCTACTACATCCGGCGAGTATATGTACCTCGACAGGTGGTGTGCCATAAATGCGGCAGCTCCAAATGATATATCAACCGGTACTGACAGGGATGGGTTGATTGCGTTTATACTATCTCAGTCGTCACTAGATAAGCCTATATGGGTCATAATGTATCGGCTCGCAGAGGGATTGACTCTTCTGGATGTGTGGGGCAGGTTTGGTTCGTGTGGTGATCGAGTCACGTGGCTATTGCATTCTGGCAACACTACCATAGTTCGATGCTATATTGCTAACTGTGAAATTGTATGGTTGGACTCGCGTTGTTGGTATCGTAGCACTGCGGAAGAGTTAGCAGTTTCATGTAAAATGATTGGAGCTGAACCAGTCAGAATTGTGGCTGAAGCCATAAGGGAGTTTACTCTGTACTCCAATATTGACCTGTCTGAGGATATCAGATTTACGGCTGGATCGACAGCAGGTAGTTATTGGCGGCACACGTGTCCTAGTAAGGAGAAACCAGAGTTAGCTAATCAGGATCTTATTGACTGGGAGGGGAAGGCGCATTTTGGTGGGTGGATTTCAGCACCACACCTAGGACGTGTTAATGGATGTACTCATTGCCTAGATGTGAGATCAATGTATCCAGCTATGATGGCGGCTGGCAAATTTCCTCTGCTAGACCGGTGCCATTTAGTGGTAGACCGGCCTGACATTATAGAGAGAGCACTGGCGAATGATTGCCTGATCGCAGCCGTACGGATAAATACTGTAGAGAGGAGCTATCCATTGCGGATGCCAGACGGTAATATGCGGATGCAATCAGGCCAATTTTCTACTCTGCTATGCACACCTGAGCTAGCATATGCCCATGAACACGGAGATATAGAGCAGTACATACATGGATGGCAATACGTGCCGGGCTACCCATTTGCGTCAACCATACATAATATGTGGGGGCACAGAGCTAATTACAGCACGTATAATCCTGCCATGTGTCTGGCCGTTAAGGCGGCCATGAATAGTCTGTATGGTCGGACTGCTCAACGGGTAATTGACTGGGAGAGTATAAATTACTCTGGAATACCTCCGTTGTGGGGCCGATGGGCGAAGTACGATCCTACGTCGAAAATCATGGAATCATACAGGTCAATAGGGGGTCATGTGCAGCGTAAATCCCATGAAACCTGGGCCAAAGGTGCTCACCCGGCCATCGCAGGGCACATAACGTCATATGCTCGCGTATTTATGCGTGAATTGATTGAGATAGTTGGGATGGAAAATATCCACTATATCCATACCGACTGTCTGCATGTCAACACTGAGGGATACTCACGGATTCTAGATGTGAAGGGGCTGTGGGATGGTGGATTAGGGTCATTGCGTGTTGAGTGGGAATCAGACAACGTAGTGTACCTCGGGCCGCAGCACTATATGATCGATGGCAGGCATGTTTGTGCCGGTATCCCGGCCAATGCCGAGTGGCTAACCGATACGTGTGCAAGAGTTAACATATGCGAGACTCTGGATTCAGTTTTTCAACGCGTACCAGATGGAAAAATCCGTACGAAAACCATTGACATCCAGCTCGGTGAGGCGTATATTAATAGTGTGCAGGACGTGTGTCCCGCAGTATAATTCCTCGTCAGTTAGGAGTCCTAATCATGGCGTCACCAGTTCAACATGCAAAGCCGCAAACTACTACAACCTCGGCCACACCGGTTATCAAGCCACAGATAATTGAGCCTGATAATGTGCCTGGCGACTATGTGGTGTATCGCCAACTGAAGTCGGTTCGAGGTCGGCCTGGTTCGCGAAAGGTAATCTGTGCTGGGCACTTCGAGAGCCGTGAACAGGCACGCCAGTTCGCGGCCAGGATCTATGCGAAGGACCTTGTACGGAAAATGCTCGTGGAGGTGCTGTAATTAGCACACCGCGAGTGTACTACAGGTTGGTAGCGGTATTCGTTGACGGTACGTACGTAACGTTGCGTACCGCAACCGATCATAGGGTGCTTGTATCGATCGCAGCCCGGATGAACGGTTACAACCTCTATCCGGGCCGCATCTACACTATACACATCCAGTGTGTGTTTCACGGCCGGGTCATTGAGTGGCAGGATCGAGGCCAAGTGCCGTTCTGATAGATCGCTCAAACCATCTTACATTATCAGCCCTGCTACTACCAGCGGACTCAAGGAAAGCTGCGGCTAAATTCAGCTGCACACTAAGCAGAAATGCTAGGTGTTGCTGGTTTGCTAGCTGGCCCGGCGAGCGGTCATCAGTATCGTCTGGCAGCAAGCTGGTATAGTGCTCAAACTGTAAGCCAGCGTTAAGCACCGCATCCGCGAGCATATCGTTTCCAGCCTGATCTACGTCGAACCAGACGCGTAGAGTTTGTCGCTCGATATCGGTAAACTCCTGTGCATGTGCTAGTTTCTGTTCATCAGCCATTTTGTACCTCCAACGTAGATATTACTTGATCACATATGAGACGTTGATTTATGTAGTTGACCCACATCCACAGCGATTGGTGACGCAGCAATGTCTATCCTAATAGAGAATGCCGCCCGACTATTTTGTAACAGTAATTGATTCACCAGCTCAACAACCATAGCGATTCTAGTCTCACTGGTAGGCTTGGCAAGCGGTCTTCCGTCTGTAGACATAACAGATACGGTGAACTTCATGGTAATTGCCTACTCCTCTGGTGGTGTTTCACTGCCAGTGTCCTGTGGGAAAAACGGGGGAAACGTAGTGGGAGGCTCCGGCGGTAACGCACCGGTCGGAGACTCTGCCTGCCACAATTGTTGATCATAGGTTTTCTTATCAGCGGTTGACAGCGACCTCCTGTAATCAGCCTCAAGCTTGCGTCTCCTGGCTTCAGCAGACTTGATCGCCTTCTCCGCTGCCTGTTGTTCCTGTTTGGCCTTTTTAGCGGCAGCCATAGCCGCCTTATCAGCGATCTTACGAGAGCAACTTCCTAGTGCGGTCAGTGCGTCCTGACTCGTCCACCCGATCCGCGTTAGGTGGGTGATAAAATCATCTGGGCTAATTAACCCCTGTTCATACCACGTGCATACTATTGTTCCTCTCGGCTGCTGATGGAGACGTAATTTCAAGCACCGTGCGTTCTGGACCAACTCATTCTGTTGATCAATGTCAAGATTAAGTCCAGTCAGTGTGTTTCGCAACTCAGAGTCATCTATTCTGCCGTAGAGATACTGCTCTTCTACGTCCACTACACACCTAGCTATTACCCTCGCTAATCTCCGCTCCTTAATATCGTCTATTATTCTACCGGCATCCTCATCTTGGATTCCCCACGCGGAGTATAGCTGAGTAGCTCTATCAGAGGATATACCATAGTCATATAGTGCACGTGAGATAGTCTCTGGTGTCCATTGTCCCCTCTGCGTAGCACGTACTCTGTTTACCTCCATGCTCATAGTATTAGCTACTGTTGGGGTATCTTTAGGTGAAAATCCGGCGTCTAGCAGCCTCTCAGGTAACTCGTCCTCGGTGACGTTGCCCCAGTACAGCATTTCGCGTAGATCGGACTTATCGGGCACACGATACGCGATTGCCAGTAGACGTTCCCACATAATCGGGTCTACGTCATTGATATTTAGTGCTCTCACAGCTAGGTCATGGTCTACCTGGAGGCTTGAATCCACTCTCCCTGGGCGAAGTCGCCGATACATCTCATACACTTGAGTTGGCGATACTGGCATCCAGTGTGCTCGCCAATATCTCAGCATGGTATCTCGGTCGAGGCCCCAACTCGCTGCCCAATCAGGGATTTGCCCAGTAAATCGCTTGTCGAACAGATAGTCCAGATTGAACTCCTGGACCAAAGCCGCATCCTCGGTGTGCCTCGTGAGAAACCGTACTAGGTCTGTAGGCGTCGGAATAAACGCACTAATCTGAAATGAGGCGTCACGCTCCGAATCGTTCACCCAACCGTTTTCCCTCATTCGAGCCTGCCATGTGGGCTGATCAATCACCTGCCTACGCAGGGCTGAGTGTAGATGCTCTGTAGTTAGTCTCGATCGTGCCAGATCCTTCTGCAATCTTGCTCCCTCCAAACATACGCCATGCATCCGGGTCCAACACTCCCAGACATCAGACGTGATTTTACCGGAGACGGCCAGTGCAGTGGCCTCGGGATAGGACGGAATAATAGTCTGACATATATATCTCTGATAATATTGGAGCACTCGGTCAGGTTCATCTGTCGAGACGCCGAACCACGTACGAACCAATCCGAGTACAGACCTAGCAGCAAGTAGGTTTGACCACAGCGGACTAACACATCCAATTACGTTGCTGACACCGCTTATAGCCCTGTTCCCTCCGGACATCAGTAGTTTGTATGCCGCGATTAAACCACGCTCCACCACGGCAGTAGGCCCGCCTATGATCCAACTGAGCCAGCCAGGGACCATACTGCTCCCAATTATGTCTGTTACTCCTGTCAGGTCCAGCAGTCCAACACCTGATAATACAGCTGTCGCGTCGCTAATTGTGGACGGTAATAACTGACACGCATCAGGGCTACAGGGCACAATCAACTGCACTAGTGATGGTAGCTGGTCACCAGTAGACCCGGCTGCTGGCACGACGTCACCGAGCGACGATACAATTGGTATAACCGTAATCTGCGACGGAGGTACATCAACAACATTAGTTATTGTGGGAGCGCCTACTATGTTGTTGATTGTAGCTCCAGCTGGCTGAACAGTAATCTGTGCCGGCGGGCAGCAACTAGTTATCGATCCGCAGGCTGCGTCACAAGCATCGGCGGTATCAAATGGACCTGCTACTGTACCAGGTGGTGCCAGTACTGACTGCTGACACACTTGTTGCCCAGTCGCTGTGGAGGATACACACCACCACTTCATCTGTTGAGATGTGCACGCGGCTTGACAGAGTGCTTGTGTAGCGTAAGGGCCTGATATTGCATTTATTGGAGCGGTAGCGGCTTGCACGCACGCGTTTACGCCACTATGATCGGCAGGGACACACCACCACGGTATCGGCCCAGTCTGACATTGGGCCAGACATGACGATTGAATTGGGTATGGTCCAGACACGGTGTTAGGTGGCCTTGTAGCCGCTTGAATACACTGCTGACCATTGTCTAGAATTTGTACGCACCACCATTGTAACGGAGTGGGTATACAATTTGCGTTACACGTGGTCTGAGTAGCATATGGACCACTGACAAAATTTAGTGGTTGTGTAGCAGATTGAACACATGATAACATACCACTACTTGGATCTTGGACGCACCACCACGGTTGAGACTCCACTTCACACGTTACCTGGCACAGTCTAGCCGACGGAAATGACGACACACAATTAGGGTTGGGCTGTGAGCATGACTGTATACACTGTCTAGTCCCATCTGGATATATGCAGCACCAGAATCGTTGACATTGCAACGCCTCACCTAGAACAGGATCGGCGGTAACGATTCCCTCGGAGTGTTCATCGATTACACTACGTACTAATCCAGTTAGTGGTGCGAGTTTCTGCTCGATACCAGTAGCGGCAGTGCGTATACTGTTATGAAATGACCGAACTACTGGTTCTAGTGCGTCGGTAGCTTTAGTCTCAAGTGCTTGAGCTGTTTGAGTTAGCCGACGACCAGCTTCATTAATTTTACGTGTGATAAACTTATCGATGCGGCGATAGGCAGAATGAACCGCACCAGCCACCACAGATTGACCCGCAATGATGGTGGCAGCTGATGCGGCGTTAGACTCCGGAGATGCGCCTCTACCATGCACATCACCCGGAGTATCGGAGGGAGGACGGTTAGGTAGATCCAGAGGGTTCATTAGGCAGCTCCATCGGCGAACCACGGCCTGAGAAGTGCGTCAGAAGCAACGTGATCCTTTGGTCCAACTCTATTGCAGCGTCTTGTAGAGACTGGCAGTCATAGCCACAGTCAGCTAGTGCCTGTATAGCTGGTAGGTGAGAATGAAGCTCACGCTGAGCCTGCCTCAACTCTGCTATATCCTTTGCTGGTAGCCTATACGTGTTCACACGGATCGGCTGTAGATTAGGTAGCTGGCTCATTGTCTGTCCTCACAAAGGTAGCTATCAATATATGTCCATGTGCCACCGAGATTGAGATTGTCGTTTCCCCACCACGCCTCTCGCACTACGCTACCGTGAGTGCGTATGTCCAGGTAGAGTGGTCCGGTGGTCTGACTGATTAGTATACCGTGGTCTGCAATAACGCTCGGGTCGTTAGTGACCCATAGATTGCGGTCGGACAGCGGGGAGATGACTAACGCCACACGGTCTGGTGACGCTGGGATAAATAGAAAGGCAATGCCAGACGGGCGTGGCTTGCGAAATTGTGTGACCTTTCCGTAGATTTTTCTCCCTATCTGGATGTCAGCCATGCACATGTTAACACCCCTTTATTTGAACCACTCCTGCATACCACTCTCAACTACGTAGAGCGTAAATGAAGTGGAGGAAAACGCAAACCACGCTCTCTGTACTAGCTTACCGTAGTCTGAATATACCAGTTCGAGCGTGTCTCCAACCTTTGATAGCGGTATACCACGGTTTAGTTTAGTGCTAGGGTCTGGTGAACAGAAGACCGGGGACGCACCAGATAGGAACGCAAAAATCAATCCTATCCGATGACTATCCTGAGTGAGCAGCTCCGTATTTGTGAGTGCAAGCCCCGGCACTGTACCAAAACCTTGCCATTGACCTCCCTGCTCAGAGGCCAGTGATACACCACCACCGTAGATTCCAGTTTTTCCTAGCGGCATGACACACCAATGTCACTAGTTGCCAACACGAATTACTTCCATGAACCCTTCGTGGGATGCGTCAGCGGCGTCACAAAAAACCTCAATTCTGGGCATACTGACACTGCGGAAATGACCCCAGTCCCCGAGGTCGTGTTGATAAAACTCTCTCGCAGTACGGTTGGCGTCCGCGTTCAACCCGAGTGAACCGGGCCGCCAGAATTGATTATCGAGAATTGCCCTCGCAAATAGGCAGTTTGCACTGATATTCTCCAGGCCAACCAATGCATACTCACCAAGAGCCAGAGATGTCTCGAATATCGGCTGAATAAGGCTCCACACGCCCACGCCAACTGTCACTGTAGATGTGTACCTGATTCGTATCGGATCACCTGATGGCTCCGGTACATACGGCTGGGGCATCAGCCAGAGGCCAGCGTGAAATTCATTCGGACCCGCCGCTGAATCTGTGGCCTCAATGCTAACCTCCTCCTCCCGTTCGAGCAACAGCCCACTGTCTCCATACCACGCCACATTCGGATCGTTCGGCGGGAGAAGAGCAGCAGAAATTGGGCGAATGTAGGCCGGGGCGATCTGGCGAATCCTCGGGGACATGATCCTCGCCCTAGCTAGGGTGATAGCCATAGCAGCCGCTACCCATACTGTCATCCGCATTGGCAGTATGAAATGGTTGGCAGGGTTGATTGTGAGTATCCCATCGGGGGCCGCAGGGACATCGAAGTTAATGGTCGCGTCCAGGGCTGTGGTCCTGTAGACAGCTAGGTGGTGCATGATTTATCCTCTCTAGGTGAATCCACCGCATACCACACTCGGTACATTTGGCGTGATAATGCGGTGTAGTCAGATCACCCTCAATGATACATGGAATTGAACTGCAACGCCAAACAATGATAGGAGAAATCCCACACGATGGACATGTTGGGTTTCTCAAGACGTCCTCCACGATTACGCCAGCCTAAACTGCGAAATCAAATCGAACCACGCCGACTGCCGCTGCCTGTTCTGCTGGCTACCACGAGGACCTCTCGGCGCGGTCGCATTTAACTGCTGAATTGCGTTCTGCAAAAACGGTGCAAACGCGGCTATGAACCGCTGCTGTTTAGGCGCACCTTTGGCGACACCACTCGCGATCCGCTGGGCATACATTGTCTTAGCAGGAGTAGCCCACTGGTCACGCGTTACCGCGTTAAGCCTCGCGGCGGTTTTTCCAGATGCAGCGGCGGCCTGAACACCAGCAACCTGTGCGTCTACCCTCGTCGCGGCGACGGCCATAGGATTCCCAGTGTAGCCGTCTATGCCGGCATTGTACGCAGGCCCAGCATTCAGTGTGTTTTGTTTCCACTTAGCAAGCCAGGTCGATTGGTCGCGCATAGCTGATCTCCTAGTGTGAGGAAATGGATTCTCAGATATGAGAAATTATACAGGGTA
>Ga0187846_10002410_pt1 | contig 10214 bp, 5 predicted proteins | sample TC_taG_FD_161473 | JGI IMG/M metagenome (GOLD analysis project Ga0187846, IMG submission 161473) | Biofilm microbial communities from the roof of an iron ore cave, State of Minas Gerais, Brazil - TC_06 Biofilm (v2) | ecosystem: Environmental > Terrestrial > Deep subsurface > Cave > Wall biofilm ... | reverse complement strand
CGATAATTAAACGGGTCGGCCTCCGCCGGCCTGGGCACGACCACAAACGGAGGCATATTCTCGCTGGAACCCAGTTCCTTCGCCACGATCGAGCCGAAACTGGGGAATTTCATCGCCGGGTTTGGACGATGACCCGTCAGGGTTTCGATGGTGGCTTGCGGATGATTACGTTCTTCGGTCTTCATGGAACGAATGACTGACATTTTGCCCATGTGCCGGGCAATCTTGGGGAAAATCTCGCAGATCTGAATTCCGTCAGCCTTTGTGGAGATCGGCTTGAAGTTCGTGTTCCCCTTTACATCCCATGTATCGACCTGGCTGGGGCCACCTTCAAGCCACAGTAAAATAACGGACTGGGCTTTGGCAGGCTGCGGATCTGTCGCCGCAAGCACTTGCGCGTTGGAAAATCGCAAGTAATCACTCAAAGTGACGCCGAGAAAGCCGAGAGTGCCAACGCGAAGAAAATCACGCCGTGAAGAAGCGGCCTGCTTACAATGGTAACACTTACGAGTTTCCATAATCGCACCCGCCTCCTCCTGGGCAGCTCAATGATTGTACTCGAACTCTCGAGAGCTGATAATGGCCCAAATGAGTCCCGCTAAGGCTTCCTTTCTGCGTGAAGCTCTCTGGGCCAGAAAATCCAATAACTTCTGCCTCTCGGTGAGGGACGGCTGACGAGTAAACGCTGCCATGTAGAACTCATCCAGGATTTGCCGATCAGACGCGCCCTGCTTTGTTAATTGGTCCAATCTTCCACCCTTCGCAACGATTTTGGAATGAAAAGTCGGCCCGGCCATCATGTCCATGGCCTCCATCAAGTTGGGCTGCGGAGGACCTGCGGGGAGGGCTTTGCGCATGGACCGCCCGAATGCGTCCATAAACGGCGACGGACAGATCTCTGGCATCATTTGCATTGCCCGCGAGCCAAGGGGCGCGTCACCGCCGCCCGCGGCCGAATGGAACTCAAATTTCTCCGGGGTACCGGTCACGCTGGTGATCGCGTCCAGCAGCACTGCCGCCTCCAAAGGGCGCGGCAGGGCATGGGAATAGTTGACGACATCAGCCTTGTTGGTTTCATTCGTGCTCGAAGATAACTGGTAGGCTCTAGACTGCGCGATGGTCCGGATCAGGTACCTCAAATCATGCCCGTGATCACGAAAATCCTTTGCCAAGGCCTGTAACAGCTCTGGATGGGTGGGTGGATTGGTGGACCGGAAGTCGTCCACGGGCTCGACAATGCCTCTTCCGAAAAGGAAGCTCCAGACTCGGTTGACTGTTGCTTCTGCAAAGTAGGGATGGGAGGTCATCCAGACCGCAAGCTTCATTCGTGGATCCATCCACTGATTCTGAGACAGTCGCGTCCCGTCCAGGAACATGGGAAAGACCACCGCTTTGGTGCGCGGGTTGATAACCGTCATCGCTCGGGGCTGATCGACATGTCCCCCGCCGAGAGCGTCCACCACCACCTTGGAATCCGTCAATTCCGTAATTCCGCCGAAGAAGGCGGCCAGACCCCAGAATTGGTCCTGGCTCCAGGCTTCGAAGGGATGGTTATGACACTGCGCGCATTCGATGCGCCGACCCATGAACACCCGGACCATTTCCGGCATGATGTTTTCCGGAGCCAACAGGTCTTGGGTGAAGTAAAAGTTTCGGGCGGGAGCGCTGTAGCCCTGGGCCGCGATCCGTTCTCGAGCCATCTGGTCATAGGGCTTGTTCGAGGCGATACTGTCTATCACCCAGTCCTCATGGGCGCGTGCCATGTAATTGCGATTCGAAGTTCCAAACGTCGCCCTCATCAGGTCTTCAAACCGGAAGGACCAGCAATCGATGTATTCGGGTGACTGGAGCAATCGTTCGATGAGCCGATCGCGCTTGTTGGGGTCCTTGTCGGCCAAAAACTCGCGCGCGCGCGTCGGCGGAGGCAGCGTGCCCGCGATGTCCAGGCAAACCCTGTGCAGAAACTCCTCATCACTGGAAAGGGGGGAGGGAACAATATCGAATCTGCGCAGCTTGGCGAAGACGTATTGGTCGATATAGCTGCGTGCTTCGACCTTGGGATAATTCTTGACGGGTTTCTCGATCACTCCCACCGTTGCACTCAAGACGTGGCCAGCGGCTCGAATCAGAATGGCGGTCTCGCCCGTTTTGCTTGCCTCGACGACTCCTGTCTCATTGACACCCGCAACTTCCGTGTCGTTGGAGGAGTAGAAGACTTCTTCCGTCATGTCTTGCTGCTGTCCATTCGAAAGATAGGCGGTAACTAGTAACTGCTGCTTTCCCCCCAAATCGAGGACAACTTCTTTCGGAAAAACTTCAATCCGTTCGATGGAGTCTGTTCCTTTCGCCTCTTCTCCATAGGGAGCGCCGCTACGGACCCAGTCGAGAATGGTCTGGTAGTCGGAAGAACCGACTTTGAAGCGCTGACCGCCACCGTGGGGGATCGTCAAAGTAGGTTTCAACAGGATGAGGCTCTTTTCGGGTTCTTTCAGATCGATGCGTGGAACCTTTGGACCCGGATCTACGGTCAAAACCTTGTATGCCCCGCCCTCTACAATCCACTTATAATCGTCCTGCGGATACATAGCGTCGATGGAGAGTTTAAATCCTGCTTTGCCCTTGACACTGCCGTGGCAAGTTGTGCCGTTGCAGCCCTGTTGCGTAAGAATTCCGCCGATATCCCGGCTGAAACTAAAGCGGGGACGCTGCTCGGCCCCTTCGATTTGAATGTTTGCCCTCGTGGCGCGCCCCCCAAATCGGGCCGTGAGGACAACCTGCCCGCTCTCATGAGGGGTGAACCTTCCTGTGCCATCGATTTGGCCCTTGGGGGAATCCGACAACGACAACGCAGCTTTGGAAGTGACATCCCGTTCGAGGCCGTCGGCATAACGTGCCATCACAACAAAATGTTGCGACGCGTTGCCTCCTGCGATGACCGCGGCGGTTTGAGGAACGATGCGAACCGATTGCAAGGCGTTCTCGGGCGACTTGGATTCAGCGGCCCCGCCTGGTGGGGATAATGAGGCGAAAAGGACGACGAACATCGCTAGGATGAGTCTAACAACGCCCTGAAACGCCTTCATGGTCTCTTGACTCCGGTTAGTTTCCTTGCTTTTCCTGCTCTTTATGTTCTTGTCGCGCACTCTCCACAACCATGAGAGGAATATCCGCTGCCGGCAGAACTTCGCCGAGTTTGCCGTTTAGAATAGGGCGGCACTGGATGCGTACCAGGGACGGTGTCGAGGTGAGCGGCGCGCCAGGTGCTGCAAACAACACGATCGTTGCTCTTTGCAGTTTAGGGACAAAAAGATCGGGGCTTTTGTCGACGTCGGTCGGTTCCCGATCATCAGCGGGTTCAACTCCGGGGGATGCCTGAACGCCCTGCGGCAGGCCCGCCACCAGGAAAGAAACGTCTCCCCTAAATCCCTCCTCGTACGAAAGCGTAAAGCTGATTTTCTTAGCCTCGCCGCGGACTAGGTTCATATGATCAACATCATGATCAACATCACCCACGGACACCTCTCCCACGTGAGGGATCTGCGGTCGGATCAGTATCCTGTAACGATCACTCGGGCCACCGTATCGCGACGTAATGTCGCGGACCTGGAGGATATAGTCGCCCCCATTTTCAAACGTATAGACCGTCTTCGGCTCCACATCTTTGAGGTATGTCGGCTTGTCGGCATTATTGCTGAAGACTGCGACGCGCTGACGAACGTTTGAGAAGAGTTCCCGGTCCTGACTGTCGATCACACTGAATCTTGGATTGAATTGAGGAGGCCCGGTGTCCGGAGTCTCGAACTCGAACGCCAGCTTCGTGCCGGGTTTGACCATGAATCGGAAACTGTCCACATCGCCAGGTCGGTCGATCGTTCCTTCGACGATGCCGGGAATTGTAATTGGTTGGGCATGGGCAGCGTCGTCGTTAGGCTCGCGTTCCTCCGACTTCGAGGGTTGCGAGAGGATGCTGGGCACGTGCGTGCTCTCTTGCACCGTGCTGGGACCCGCTCCGTTCGCTTGATTCGTGTCCGCCGACTCGGCCCCGGTCTCAAATCCGCTGCCACCCTCGACCGTCCGCGCTTGGAGGGCATGGAGCCAACCGTCCTTCAGCCTTCGATCAAAACTTCTCTCTTTCCAAGCCGACCCGAATTGCTCGTTTCCCGCCTGGGAATTCTTGCCGGCTTGGCGAGGTGCGATTCGAAGCTCGTACGCACAATCCGGACATCCTTCCCCGTAGAGTCCGGAAACCTCAATAAAAAACTGGCCGTCCCTTTTGAACCGATAAGTCCCGACAGACTCGACGGGTATGAGGTCCGACGATCGTTCCTCTTCGAAAAGAAGTCGGGTGTGCCGATGGGCGTCAAACCAACTCTTCTCTTCCTCGTAGAGAGCTAATCGTGGCGCGAATTTGTCCGACGCGATCACACGGTCTGTCTTCTCCGCCTGTACGACCTCAAAAGAGAGCTCCTCGCCTCGTCGAGCGTGAATCGAGTAATAGTCCAGCTCTCCGGGCCTCGCGAGCTTTCCGCCAATCACCACTGGGTAAAGGACCGGCTGGGCCTGCTCTAGGGATTGGTGTGGACTGCCCTCATCGTAGACCACGGGTTCTTCGACTACGTGAAAGCGAACCGGATTGGAAACGCCTCGCGGACAAACCAGACGCAATCGGTAGACCCCGGCAGGAGTCGTTGGTGGAATTTCGATCTCGATCTCGGCACGAAAGACAGCCGAGTCTACCTTCTTGTCAAAGAAATTCAACCTTTGCTGGACTTCGTCCTTCACTAACTCCGGGGTTCGGATCTTCGCGTTGATATCACCCGTGTCAAACCACACAGCATAAGCCTTCTGCAGTGATTTTCCGCGGACCTCTGCTCGGAGAGTACTCCCGCGACGTCCAAGCGAAGGGAAAACTGACAGCAATTTCGGTTCGTCGTCCTTTGCCCTATTCTCTTCTTGAGCGAGGATCGCTGGCGGTGGGAAGAGTAAAATGGAGAGAAGTAAAAAGAAGAAAGTAGGTGATCGGTGATCCCAACTCTGACTTCCGCGGGTTAACTCGTGGAAGATCCTTTGCCGCATGTTGCCAAACCCATAGCTTCGTTTTTTTGGGTCAACTCGTCCCCGAATGTCTCAGTACTTTCCCTATACCTTATCACGTTAGAGCACTCCGAAGTCGGGGGACGCTTAAACAGCCTGGCGCTCGCACGTGCTATTTGTTTCGCAATCCGACATCACATCGCCTCGGCCGGTAGGAGGCTTGCGAGGCTAGCGGAAGAGCTTGACACCGGCTACTCATATATGTATACATGCGAGCGGCAGGCTGCGTCAAGGTTTATTTATTTACAATTACTTACAGGCTCGGACGGTCCGGTAATATCGCTCATGGGCTATCGTTTTAACCTCGGTCAGTTTTCACAAGTTGAGGCTATCGGTTCGCAATGCAGGATCTACAGCAAGAAGCCAGGGGCACCAACGAACGGATCTTAGGACCAGGAGTCAAGAGGAGGAAAAATGCTAACTGCGGAACAGGCTAAACGATACAGGACAGAAGGCTACTTCATTTTTCCTGATCTTCTTTCCCAGGCCGAAGTGGAACAGTTTGTATATGAAATGGAGCGGATTTGTGCTGGGAACACGGTGGCCCAGCATGACGCGAGCCGGTTAGAAATGGAACCCAGCCAGCCGCCCAATGGGACGAAGGTCCGTCGAATCTATGAACCGTGCACTTATTACGAGGTATTTAAGAAATTCTCAGAATCGCCCAAGCTCATCGACACTTTGGAACGGTTACTGGGCCCCGACATTGTGTACACCTCGAGCAAGATCAACGTAAAACCCGCCGAGCTTGGTTCCGTTGTGGAGTGGCACCAGGACATGGCCTACGGTCCCTTGACCAATCGTTCGGTGCTCGCCATTCTCATTTATCTGGATGACGCCGACCTCAAGAATGGATGTTTGCAGGTAATTCCGGGGCAATTTCGAATGTTGGATCACTCCCGGGACGGCATTTTCCAGGGTCGTATTACAGAACCGCTGGACACTTCCAAAGCAATCCCCTTGGAAGGGAAAAAGGGTGCAGCCATTTTTTTCAACGGTCTGGCGCCGCACGCGTCATCACTCAACCGTTCGTCCCGGTCGCGACGTACCTTGATCCTGGGTTACAGAGCGGCGGATGCCTACCCTATCCATGTTGGAGAGATGAGTACAAGAGGCGACCGCTTTGCCCGTTTGGTCCGCGGACTGAATTCTAACGTGGCGCGCTTCGATATGGATCGGGTGTTTATTCCAACCTATCCCAAGGACACCAAGTCGCTTTACGAACTTCAGGATCTTTCACGCCGCCAGGAATTGGGTCGGACGGTTTGAACGGCCGAGAACGGATTCGAACTGGAGATTAGCTTCGTTCTTTAAGACGTACGGCATGCGCTCCCAATGACCTCCGGAATAGAGAAAAGACTCGTCGAGGGAACACTCCTCGGAGTAAAGCTTGATGGGCCGCGCCCTGGGCCTGTAGGTCTCAATGATCTTGGAGGACTGAAATGAAGAGGCGAGATTTTCTCAGGAACTCACTTCTGGCCTGGGGCGGCATTTCGCTCCCGACCCGAGTGCAAGCAGCCGGCCCTGGCCAAGGGAAGACCTCCTCCCAAAGCTCCTCGCGGAGCCTTCGCGTTCAATACATTCGGCAAGCCATTCCTCACTTTGAGGTTCCCCCCTATCGAGGCCGGTCGTACAAGGACAAGGTGCCGGACACACTGGACATCGCACAGCGAGCCAAGCTTGGCATCAACGCGCTGACTTCGATTGCCGATTCCAATGCAGACTATGAAATCTACGGCGCAGCAGACTTTTTCCGGAACCCCCCAACGATGATGCACGACTTTAATGACTGGGTGCAGAATCAAGAAGGCTTCATGGAAGCGCTGCCCCTCTTGCGAGCGGCGACAGGGGAGAGTCTTAACAGCCAGGTGGATCCAGTCTGGATGTCTATGACCCTGAAGTCGATCGGGCCGGACGGCCTCGTCTACGTCCCTTTTGAAGGCCGGCCTTGGAGCCGCTTGAATGTGGATGGAATCGATCCCGTGTGGAAAACGGATGGTACCAGGACAACTTATAAGAACACCTCGGTAACGCAGGTTGCCAACGCCTCGAGCTGTCAGAGGATCATTGGGACTATGGGGATCTACTACCTGCGCGACAAGAATCCGATGTGGAAAGCGACCGTCGAAAAGATGATCCAGCGACTTTCCGCGCTGGCCATCCATCGGGAAGACTACGGGTATTTCGCGCCCGGATCAGTTGAGCCCTTCGCCAAGGTGGATCCACAAAGCGCGATGCCCGTCGGAAGCCTTTGGGGAGTTTCATGGAATTCGCGCCTGATCCAAGGGTTATCGCAATACTTTAAAGTGACCGGCTACGAGCCGGCGCGCGACTTGGCCGAAAGACTTGTGCGATATACCCGATTTCACGCCGAAGTGTTCAACCACGATGGAGCCTGGCTCTTGGATCCGGAGTTCAGGGGAAAGTTACCCTTCCCATCCAATGCGGTGCCTGACTATGTTCGAGACAAGTTCTACAAGGAAGGCCTGAAGTTCGGCGGCCATGGTCACGGCCATCTCATCGCCCTGCTGAGCTTGGTCGAGTTTGCGACCGCCGTCGGCGATCGTGACTTGCTGGAGTTCTCGAAGGCCAGTTTCGAGTGGTCGAAGAATCCCGGCCCCGAGTACGGCGTTTCAACCGTCGTGGGATGGTTCCCCGAGTTTTACATTCCCTATTACCCGAGCTGCGATGCTGACCCGCAGGGTGACATGCTCGGAATCGCCCTCAAGCTCACCCGGGCTGGCTTGGGTGATTACTGGGATGATGTGGACCGGTGGGTTCGCAACCAGTTTACAGAGCAACAACTGACGAGCGTCGATTGGGTGTATCGGTTGGCGGAACGCTCGCCCCGTAAGCCCGTAGCCTGGAATGAAACCGCGGACCGCGTGCCGGAAAAGAATCTGGGGGCATTCGGAAGCAGTGTCAGCGGTAATGACTGGGCGTTAGGCTTGGCTTCGTCGGGGATCGCCCAGTGCTGCACAGGAAGCAATACGCGAAGCATCTACTATTGCTGGGAGCATACCCTCGATTACAAAGACGGACAGCTTTCCGTGAATCTGCTTCTCAATCGGGCCTCCCGCTGGTCTGACGTCTACAGCTACATTCCCTACCATGGCCGCGTGGACGTGAAGGTGAAGGAAGACATTGGGAACGTGCGGGTGCGCGTCCCGGAATGGGTGACAGCACAAGACCCGCAACTAAAGTGCACCGTGAATGGCGCGCCGCGATCGGTTCAATGGAATGGTCGCTATGTCGGTATCGGAACGACGAAGCGTGGAGATGTTATCTCGGTGACGTTTCCGATTCCGGAGCGAACGGTCAAGGAACGCATTGGGCCGGTGACCTACACGCTTGTCATTAAGGGGAATACCGTGCTCTCCATCGATCCGCCGGGCAGGAATGGGCCGCTTTACCGGGATCGCGACAAGTACCGGAACGGTGAGATGCCGTGGTACTCAGTGAGCCGATTCGCGCCGGAAGAAGAAATCGCTTGGTGAGAATCCCCCAGATGCGGGCCGGTGGCTGCCAAGGATTTCTATCGCCAGCCCGCATAGGATGCCGCAATCTGTTCCAAAGTCTTTCCCTTCGTTTCCACGACCGCAAAGAAGGAAAACAGGAAAGCGGCGACGCCAAAGACGGCGTAGACCCAGAAAGCACCGGCCTCAGAACTGAAATGCCTCCGGAAGAATTCGAGCATAGGTGGGAAAATCTGCGCTAACACCAGTCCTGAACCCAGCATCACAAACGCCGCGATCGACATTCCCCGCGCGCGAAGGCGCGTGGGAAACAGCTCCGTACTGATCAACCAGGCTAAAGGCGCCAGACTGAAGCCGTAAGCCGCTTCACACAGGAAGAACACCAACAGGAGAGACAATGGGGTGGAGTGGTTAGAAAAACAAAGACCCATCAGAAGCTGTCCCAGCGTTACTCCTAAGGTCCCGACCAGGAGAAGCGGTCGCCGGCCGAATTTGTCCACGCCGAAAATGGCGAAGAGCGTCCACAAAATATCCCCGACCCGAAGGATCACGGTGTTGCCGATCGCACTGGCGTTTGAGGAGATGCCCGCCTTGACGAAAATCTCGGGCGCGTAATAGATCAGAGGGCTTACCCCAACCAATTGCTGAAACAGAGCGAGGCCGAGCGCTATCAGGAGTGCAATACGAACGCCGGGTTGAATCAGCTCCCGGTACGTTCCCGTTTCTTGTCCCAGGTCCTGGCTGATTTCCTGGATCGCTCTTTCGGCGTTCTCCTTCCCTCCAATCTGAGTCAGAATCGCGCTCGCATCCTCGGCTCGATGGTTCATGACCAGCCATCGCGGGCTTTCGGGTATGAGGAAGAGCCCGAGGAGGAAAATGAAGATGGGAGGGCACGCTGATCCGAACATCCAACGCCAACATTCCGGATTCGAACCGAGGTATTTGGCGACCACGAAAGTGCTGAGGTTGGCCATAAAGGCGCCGAGAACAATGGCCAATTGGTTGAAAGTTACCAGCGAGCCTCGCCGATCCGCCGGCGCGATCTCCGAAATGTACATCGGCGACACTAACGATGCCAGTCCACCGCCGATTCCTCCCATAATCCGAAACACGTTCCAGAGGGATAGCGTTCTCGGCACGGTCGTTCCGATCGCGGCGACAATCAACAACAGGGCCGCAAGGATCAGAGTGCGCTTTCTTCCAATCCGGTCCGCAAGGCGTCCACCCACTAGCATGCCGACCAGGATTCCGTAAATGGCGCTCGTCATGGTGAATCCTTCAATCCAGGCGCCCCCGAATGTGTGGGAAAACAATACGAAATTCATGCCGCCAATGTTGAAAGAGCTCTTCATGAAGAGAATGGCGCCCGACATGAGAATGACGTCATAGCCCCAATTGAAGCCACCGGCTGCCGCGATGAAGGCAACAAGATACACATAGGCGCGAGAGCGCTTAGAAGCGGTTTCAGGCATGGTTTCCTGCATCACTGTAACACGCTGTCCCGCTGGTTGCGGGATCCGTTGGGCTCAAGCGCAATTGAGGTGCTCCCCATTCTTCGGACAGAAAATCGTCCTTCTTAAGGTGGATCGCCGCCGTCGGGCCTGTGGGAACTGTGAAAAAGCCGAGCGTTCTTTGCGAGGTCTT
>Ga0187846_10002409_pt1 | contig 10215 bp, 8 predicted proteins | sample TC_taG_FD_161473 | JGI IMG/M metagenome (GOLD analysis project Ga0187846, IMG submission 161473) | Biofilm microbial communities from the roof of an iron ore cave, State of Minas Gerais, Brazil - TC_06 Biofilm (v2) | ecosystem: Environmental > Terrestrial > Deep subsurface > Cave > Wall biofilm ... | reverse complement strand
GTCCACGCGGGAGCCCGCCGGCAAGTCCGCGGCGCGATCCGCGAAATTCCAGGCTCTGCACGTCAGGCTGCGGCCATTCTGGCGCAACAGAACGCGCAGGTGCTTTTCATTCCAAAGTGCGGGCGGCCCTGCAATCTCGACATCGAGCGAGGCGAACAAGGGAGGCGGGTTGCCGCATCCGAAGGGCGCGAGCGTGAACATCTCCGCGGCATGGCGGTCCGTAATGTCGCGCAGCTCGATGGTTCCATCGAATCGCATCTCAGGCTCGAAATCTTGCGGCTGCAGGCGGCCGGCTGCGTATTCGTTGAAACGTTGGCGGAATTCCTCGATGCGGTCCCATTCGAGAGTGACGCCCGCCGCGTGCTGGTGGCCGCCAAAACGCACGAACAAGTCCGGCATAGCCTCCAGCGCTTCGAGCAGATGGAACGCGGGGATGCTGCGGCCCGACCCTTGCGCCAGGCCATCGCCGGGATTGCGGCTGAGCACGAACACGGGGCGATGCAGGCGTTCGACCAGGCGGCTGGCCACAATCCCCAATACGCCGCGGTGCCAGTCCTCCGCATAGTAAACCAGAGCGGCTGCACGCGGCTCCGGAGTTCGCTGCGCGCAGGTCTCGAGGATCTTCGCCTCGATTTGCTGCCGCTCCACGTTTTGCTCATGAAGCCGGTGGGCCAGGGTGCGGGCGCGCTCCGGGTCCGTGGTGAGGAACAGTTCGATTACCGCCTGAGCGGTATCCATGCGGCCGGCGGCATTCAGGCGAGGGGCGATCTGGAACGCCACTTGGCGGGCGGTGGGCACGTTTGTGCCTCGGAAGCCGGCTACATCCAGCAACACCCGTAGGCCCGGATTGACCACCGTGGCCAGACCTTCCAGTCCGCGCTTGACAATGATGCGGTTCTCGCCGGTGAGCGGTACGACGTCTGCTACCGTGGCAATCGCCACTAGCTTCAGGAAGGATTCGAGAATGCGCCGCACTTTCTCTTCCCTCCAGCCGAAGCTTGCCATGAGAGCCTGCGCCAGCTTGAAAGCCACGCCCGCTCCGCAGAGATTCTTCTCGGGGTAGGAGCAATCCGGGCGGTTGGGATTGAGCACGGCGAAGGCCGGCGGCAGCACATCCTCCGGTAGATGGTGATCGGTAACGATCACATCGACGTTTAGCTCATGGGCGTGCTGCACCACGGCGGCGGCGCGAATTCCGGTATCGACGCTGATGATCAGCCGAATGCCTTCCGCCGCCGCGCGCTCCACCACTTCCGGGCGCATCCCGTACCCGTCCTTCAGCCGGTGCGGAATGTGATAGGAAGCAGAGCCGCCGGCCAGCTCGATGGCTTTGGTCAACAGCACCACGGAGGCGGTGCCATCGACGTCGTAATCGCCGTAGATGAGGATGCGCTCGCGATCGCGGATAGCTTTCTGCAACCGTTCGAGAGCGCGCCCCATGTCGCGCAGACCCAGCGGGTTGTGAAGCTGCTCGAGGGATGGGGAGAGGAATCGCCGCGCCGCGGCAGGGTCGGCCAGCCCGCGGCTCACCAACATTTTGGCTGCAGGCGTGCCGATGCGCAGGGCGGCGCACAGAGCGGCCACATCGTCCGGGGCAGGAGTCGGAATAAGCCAGCGGGTCGGGGATGCCATTCCGGAAAGTTAGTTCTTTGAGAAATACCCGCCCAGCGAATTGCCCCGATCGAGCTCTTCGTCGGCGGAGCGCATCGTGATCTCTTCCTCCAGATTGAGGAATTCCTCATACCAATCCGGCCGCACTTCATAGACGTACAGGCGGGAATCGCAGTCGAAGGCCATCTCCAGCGAGCAGGTGACGCCTACAAAGATACGCAATTCGCGCAGCCGCGACTCGTACTCGTGCTGCTCCTCGCGCGAGAGGTCGCAATCGTCGAGTTGCTCCAGCAAATCATCGACGTCGGCGCTTTCAAATTCGCGCGAAGCGAAAATGACCAGCTTGGCTCCGCTTTGGCGCGCCACTTCCAGAAACATCTGGTAGTCGGGGTAGTGCCCTACGTCCCAAAGCACCATTGGCAGGTCTTCCAGGCCTCCGGGGCTGCCACGGAATACGGGCAGTCCGGCAGATGCGAGATAGTCGAGGATCTCGCGCTTGAGCGTATCCAGGTTTATATCCACGAATGACCTCAGCCCTGTGCCAACACCAGAATATCAGAGGGGCCGGCCAGATCGCGGGCGGAAGGCGTCACAATGGTTTTGGGCCCAATGAAAATCTTCCGGTTCTCCCGGATGGCCGCGCGCACATCGGCTTCACAAACAAAATCCACCACCTCGGGCGGCGGAGGCGAGGATATGCTCGCGCCGGCGTTAGTCAGTCAACTGAAACCCGTCTGGGGAGCGCGCCGGGAAAGGAAGCGGTCCACGACCTCGGCCGCAATATTGGTCCCTTGGACCGCTCTGCCGTGTTGGGAGATACCGCGGGCGGCGAGATAGCGCTCGACGGCCGCCGCCACGGTGCTGCGGTCCACGCTTGCGGAAGCCGCTGTCGCGAGCGGAACAGGGCGCGTTTCGAAGGCCTCGTCGGGCTGGCGCACCGAATAGGCCAATCGCTTGATGTTGATCAGGTTCAGGGGACCTATGTTGTCCGAGGTGGCATTCCCCGCCGCGGCTCCGCAGCCCAGAGTCATCGCCGGAAACACATTGGTGGTGATTCCCACGGATCCATGCGGAGCGGATGTGTTCACTAACACGCGCATGGCCGGCATGCGCAGCGCGTACTGCCGGATGCGCGCCTCGTCGTGCGCATGAATCACGGCAGTGTGACCGAGCCCCCCGAACTTCAGCAGGGCCTGACATGTGTCCAGAGCGGCATTGAAGTCTGGAACGAAGTGCAGGGACAGGACCGGCGAGAGCTTCTCGGCGGAGAGTGGGTATGCTTTACCGACGCCTCCGATTTCGGCGCAGATGATAGAAGTCTCAGAGGGAACTTCGAAGCCCGCCATCTTGGCGATCTGCGTGGGCGCCTGGCCCACGCACTGCGGATTCACGGTCCAATTGGGCATGATCAGCAGCTTGCCCAGCGCTTCCGTTTGCGCCTGATCGGCCATGTGAGCCTGGTGTGCCTGGAGGATTGCCACAATACGGTCGCGCAGGCTTTGTTCGGCCACGATGGCCTGCTCGGCGGAGCAGACGGTCCCATAATCGAAGGACTTGCCTGCCACCACTTTGGATACTGCGTCTACGAGCTCGGCGGAGGGATCGATCAGCACCGGAACATTTCCCGGACCCACACCCAACGCTGGCTTGCCGCTCGCATAGGCCGCTTTGACCATCCCCAAGTTGCCCGTGGCGAGAATCACACTGGTGCGTTCGTGCCGCATGAGGGCCTGCGTTCCCTCCAGCGTGGCGCCGTCGATGCACTGAATGATGTTCTCGGGGGCGCCCGCCTGAACCGCTGCCTCATAAAGAAGGGCGGCGGTGGCGCAGGTGCAGCGGTGCGCTCGGGGGTGGGGGCTGATAACGACTGCATTGCCGGCCTTCAGAGAGATGAGGATTTTATAGATAGCGGTCGAAGTGGGGTTGGTAGTGGGCAAGATGGCGGCCACCACCCCTACCGGAACGGCAATCTCGACCACCCTCTCTTCGGGCAGGTCGCGCAGCACGCCGACGGTTCTCATGCCGCGCATCTTGCGGGGCAGCACGTCGCAAGCCAGCAGGTTCTTCAGATGCTTGTCGCGCGCGTTCCCATAGCCGGTTTCTTCGACTGCCAAAGCGGCCAGGTCCATCGAGCGGGCGCGCACGGCGGCGGCCGCGTGCTCGATGATGGAATCGATCCGTTCCTGCGGGTAAGCGAGGTATTTCTGCCAGGCCGCGTAGGCCGCTTCTACCTTAGTGCGGACCTCCTGAATGGACAAAAGGTCTTGATCCTGCAACATCGGACCGGGCGCCTATTTTTTCAGCCCACCCGTTGGGAGCGCCCTTTCGACCTCTTCGTGGGGGCGCGGGATCACGTGGACGCTGACCAACTCGCCCACGCGGCGGGCTGCCGCCGCCCCCGCATCCGTAGCAGCTTTCACCGCGCCCACGTCTCCGCGGCAGGTGATCAGCACCAAACCAGCGCCGACGAACTCCTTTCCCGTCAACACCACGTTGGCGGTCTTGACCATCGCATCCGCGGCTTCAATGGCCCCCACCAAGCCCTTCGTTTCAATCAGGCCCAACGCCTCCATGGGTCCTCCCGGAATGTGAAATCCCTAACCTAGCACAATTTGGCACGACTGGTGCTGATCCCAACCGGTTCTGTGCGATGGCGCCGCACCAGCACAGAACCCCAACCGTGAGTACCTACGTAGTTTAGTTCTTGCTGAATTTGGCAGGATTTTTTAGGAACTGGCTTGTGTAGCCAGCTGCGGGATGATGACCAATTCCTTGAGTTTGAGGCCCAGCGCAATCACCTGTTTGCCAAGGGCGGTCAGGTAATACTTGTAGCAGTGGGCCGCCTTTTTGACCAGCGCGTGGGTGCGAAGCCGGCGGAGGATTCTGGACATCTGGCCGCTGCTGTACTGCGGGAAGTGGGCGCGCAAGGTCTTGTTTTGCACCCCGCTGATGGCGAATTCCCCGCGGGCCAAGGCCAGAAAGAGCGCTTCGTCGTCGTGATCGAAAAAGTTGAATCCCCGGTAAGAGCGCGCCTCCTGGTGCACGGTGCCAGTGATCTTGTGGAGCTTGTCGATGCCGTTGCTGGGATCGTCGAGGGCCGAGAGAAACTCCAGATAGCGGCGGTTAGTGGCCGCGAGTAGTTCCCGCAGGGCCCCAGGCTGTAGATGGATTTCTTCATGGGGGCGAATTTCAGGACCGATTCGCCATTGCGTTGTTCTACCGCGCGGTAGTGCTTGAAAAAGGAGACATCCTTGGTAGTGGTCTCGATGCGCAGGATGTGGCCGAACTTGTCGTACATTTTGATGGAGGCCATCCCCATGGAGTGGCGCACCCGCGTGCCTTCGATGCGCACGTTGTAGCGGTTGCCCATCTCGTCCTGGTAGTTGCCGTTCAGCTTTTTTCCCAGAAAAGTGGCGATATCGTCGGGCTTGACCGTGTGAATGGCCGTGCGAATCAGATTCCCATAGATGGCTTGCAGGTCTGCCTGCCTGTGGAAAACGATGTCCGTAGCATATTCGGCTTCGTCCAGGCTCCAGTGATAGGATTCTTCGAGTTGTTTCAGAATCGGGCAGTAGCGAGCGGCAAACTCGTCCAGTTTGCGGTGCAAGCGCGATGGATCCCAGCTATCGGCGATCTGTTGCGCCAGTTTCCAATCATCGATGGCCACAAAGGCGTTGTCCAATAGTCGGTAACCGATCTTCTTTTGGTCCAACTGGCGCGCCAGCCAGTTGTGGCCGTTGCAGTAGAACTGTAATCGGAAAGGGCACCAGGTTGGCACCCGCAGGTAGCACAACCCCAGTTCTTCGTCGATGAAATAGAAATAGTAGTGCAGGCACTTGCCATCATCGGGCCGCAGATACGTCCGCCCGCTCTTCTTATCGTGCCAAGGCTGGTAGGTCGTGCACGGCTCCAAAGCGGAGAAGATCCATACTAACCCAGGGTGATTTCCGCGCTCTCGTAGCACCTCTTTGACCCGGTCCTCTTTGCGGAAATTCTTCTTGCGGACGTAGTCGACAGCCAATCCGTTGTCTGCCGCCAACTGCTCCGCGTTGGCCCTGATGGCCTCGGTCAACGGCTTGGCGAACTGAGCAAAATCGAAAATTCGAATCCGCCGCTTGGTAAGGTAGGCCGTCATCCCCTCCGCATAGCAGAAAACCGGCAGCGTTCCCTGCACGATTACCCGGTCATAGCACGACAGCAACCCCGCAATTTGCTTGGCACGTCGTTCGGTCAGCAGCACCAGTCCCATCAGGTCAGCATAATCAACCTGTTTGGTTCCGGCTACGCCGGGTCAGGAAGCGGTTGGTAGCCTGTCTGGTGCCGCTGCCCCAATAAACGAAAAACGAACCCAGTGGGACGGGCCTTCTGGCCTGTCTAGTACCGCCCCGAACAAACGAACCCATTCGCCGGATGTCGAACTCTTTCGCAGCTTCTCAGGGGATCCGACTGAGGAAGTCTGGCTGCCGCAGACGCACGTGGGTTACTGGGGGTGGGAAGATGAGGCATGCTGCCGCGCTCATGGAAGGCGAAGGCGATCGCTCGATGCTGAAGACTACCTTATCGGCGGCGGGTTTCTATCCGAAGGGCCCGCCCGCCGCTCGCCCTTACATCCTTGGTTTCTTTTCTCTTTTTCCTTGGCTACTTCTTTTTTTCGGACATCGATGCCCGTTTGCGGCATCCACCGGGCATTTCTGCCCGGCAGAACCGCGGTACAGCAATGAGAAACTTCGCTGGCCAGCGAAACTGCATTTCTCACCTTCACTCTAACCTGCAGTCTCGGTCAGTTTAAGCATTGAAGGTCTCAAAGAATTGAAATTGAAGCAAATATACTTTTAGCTTTTCCTCGACTCCAGACAGGCCGAGCGGCCATTCATATGCGCTAAGCACACGGGTTCGCAATTACACGCGCGTATAAATGGGCAAGCTAAACACCGCTTCCTGGTGGTCGCGGCTCAGTAATACCGGCGTTTTCCGAGCCGCGACCGCTAGGGAGCGGTCCGCCGGAATACGTCACCGAAATTCTGAAATGGCGTACTAAGTTAACGAAGGGATTCTGCCCGGATTGGCGACGATTTACCGGAACCAGCCCACCACATCCACGGATCGGCGTTATACGGCAAGTTGCCTCGACATGGGCAAGAGCCAGCAAATCGCAACCGGCGGTGAAGAGCGCTCTGGATGCAGGGACACCGGAAGGAGACGCCCTCGACATCCTCGTCACGCTAGTGATGCTTATGAAGAGCAGCGCTGGCCCATCGAACTGCCCGACCCCATCGAGGCCATCCGCTTCCGCCTCGAGCAGCAAGGCAAGGATGCGCGCGTCCTGATCGGTGTGATTGGCAACCGCAGCCGCGTGTACGAAGTGATGCGTGGGCGGCGTGCGCTATCCCTTCGGATGATTCGTGCACTCCACGAAAAACTCGGGATTCCTGCTGAAGTTCTGATTCGTCCCGTAAAGCGCCGCCGCGCCGCCTGACTGGAATCATTACCTACAGCGCGAATTGCATGATCCGCGGCTTCCGTGCAAACGTGATAACATCGCGCCACGCCCTTCGAGTGTTGATAAGATGCTCCAAATAAGGCGGAGCGATTCGCGAAATCGAATGCTCTTCTATAGCCGCTCCGCGGCTGGCACTTTAGCCTTCGCATTACCTTTACGAGTTGATGTTGTCTTGCACACCTGTCAGCACCCCGTACAACCACACCTTTGCCCGTTGCCAATCGCGCTTGACGCGCACCGATGTGATTCCCAGGACTTCGGCCGTTTCTTCGACGCTCAAACCGCCGAAATAGCGCAACTCCCCGACCCGGGCTTGGCGCTCGTCGATCCTGGCTAGCGACTCGAGGGCTTCGTTCAGTGCCACCATATCGATTCCTCGAGCTTAGGCTCCGAGAAGCACTTCGTCCAGCGGAACCCGGTCCGCGTGGCCGCCGCGCTTGGCATATCCGCGGGAGCGCGCATGATCCACCAGAATCCGGCGGATGACTTGTGAACAGAGGGCCAGAACGTGGACGCGGTTCTCGCAGCGAATACCGCCGGCTCGAACCAGCTTGATATAAGCCTCGTTGGCCAGCGCCGCCGATTCCAACGTGTCGCCCGGCCGACGGCGGTCCAAGTGTTGCCGTGCGATGCGCCGCAGCTCCGGATAGACCATCGGCATCAAGCTGCGAAGCGCTTGCTCATCGCCCTCGCTCCAGGCCGCGAGCAGCGCCGTGATATCCCGTGAACGCGCGACCGCCACGCCTTGGTGATCTTAGCAAAAAAATTTCGAGTCCAGGGTGTACTTTTCGCTGCCCGTTCCCGGAATACAAGCAGGAGGAACTTTAGCAGCAATGTCGTCCTGGACGCGGGAAGGGAAACAAAGCGGTAGGACGTTGCACGGTCGATTTCTCGATCACTACTCCTGGAGTCTGCACGTTCTCGGATGGGACCGGCGATCTCGCTGGATTTACCGCCCGCGTCAATGTGTCCACTACGGCCACGCCGCCCGCCGATTATACGTGGGACGGGTCATACGTCTTCCGTCCCCTGTTCTGACGAGCCCGGTTAGCGTTTCACGGGACCGGCACGCGGTACAGGTTTCGCTGGATCGTGTGGCGCTCGAAAGCGTAGGTGCCGAGCGATGGACCCGGCGCCCCCTCGGCATCGAGCCGGATTGCTCCCGGAAGAGCGGCGACTTCCTTTTCGGAATGGTATCCGCCCTCCGGAATTGGCGGCAGTTTCCCCCCGTGGAGGGGAACTATGTAGGTCCGGCCATCGGGAACTGCTCCCGCGGAAAGCCAGACGGAGTCCCCGCTGGCCGACCACACGGTTACCATATTGCTGCCCACGACAACGGGACGTCCGCCGTCGAGCGGAACAAGCTGCGAAACCGAATTGAGGTACCCCGGAGCCGGCCCCCAAGTCCTGATCCAGCGTCCGTCGGGCGAGATATGCGCGGCATAAAACGCCGGCTGCTCGAATGCCTTGCGCAATCCTGTTCCGTCCGGCCGTACGCGGTACACAAACGAGGAGGGCCCTTCCACGTGGCGGAAGAAGATGTCGCCGGCCGGACCGAATAGAGGTGCCAGGCCTTCCACGCCGGGGATCATGCGCGGCGCGGAACTGCGGTCCACAGGCGCCACCCAAAGCCGCGGCTTTCCTTCGCCATCCATGATCTGCATCGCTATCTGCCGTCCATCCCGGGAGATGTCATATTCGAGCGGTTCGAAGCCCGGCGCGACACGGTCGGAATATCCCGACTCCACGTCGGCGACCCACACCTCGCCTGGATCCCGCTTCGTTCCAACGATGGGCACGGCCTTTACGACCCGGTAGTAAAGCCTCTTCCCATCCCGCGAAAACTTTGGGTAGGCGGCATTACCTTCGAGGACAGAAATCTGCCGCTCCCCACGCGCGTCATGAATCCAGAGGGTAGAGCTTTCCAATGCTACTGCAGTGATCAGGGATCGGCCGTCCGGCGCCATCGCAACGCCCTCCTCCTCGGTGATGCCGGAGGTAAACTGTTGCGGCTGGCCGTCAGGAAAACGCTGCCGCCAGATATGAAAAAGTCCCCCCGCTTTGGACGTGAGATAGATCCATTTGCCGTCGCGGGACCATGCTCCGAAGCTGGAGGGGGCCCGCGGCGGCCCTACCTGCCACCCCAGTGAACCGCCGTCTATGGGAACTACGCGGCACCGGTCCCAGTCGCCGGAAGCCGCCATTTCAGCAACCACCGCCCATTTCCCGTCTGGCGAAGCCCGCGATCTCGTGGCCATCCCGCGTTCGTTCCGCGGAAAGTAAACATCGCGAGCTATGGTGCGGTCGTCTCGCGCAGTCACAATTCCCATGGGATAGTGAACCTTGATCTCCGAAAACAGCAGCAGCCGCTGGCCGGCCCAAGTCAGGCCGGCGGCGTTACGCAGCCATGGCTGCGGATCGCCCCCCGCCACGGGAACCATCCAGGTATCCCAATTAAACTGCGGGTCCACCACGGTGTATGCGATCTGCAAACCGTCGGGCGAAAAAGCCGGCCCGACCTTCCTGAGATTGTCGTGGGTCAGTTCCACCGGCTCGCCATCCGGCAATTTCTTGACATAAATCTGACCCAGCCCATAGGTAGTGCGAGGACCACGCACAAACGCCAGCATGCGGCCATCCGGCGAAAGGGCCGGCTGGCTCACCGGATCGGGAAATTTCGTGAGCTGAACCCAATCGGAGCGGTCCGGGAGGTGCTCGGCCCGGCGGAACGACAGCGCCGTTCCGATGGCAAGCGCGACCACAACGCCCGCGGCGATGGCCCCAGCCAGCCGGCGGTTCCCTCCGCGCCGCGCCCTTTCGATCGCCTGACGCGCCTCTCGGATCGTGGACAAGCGGCTGGCCGGGTCCTTCCGCAGGCACTGCCGCAACAGTTCGCGGACCTTAGCGGGGGTCCTCGCGGGGCAGGGCGGTCCAGTCCGGCTCGCCTTCCAGTACGGCTGCAACGGTGTCCTGGTCCATCTCGCCCTGAAAAGCGCGATTGCCGCTCAGCGGCTCATAGAGCAGGCATCCGAACGCCCAGATGTCCGCCCGCTCGTCCACAGCCTGGCCCCGCGTCTGCTCCGGGCTCATGTATCCTGGCGTCC
>Ga0187846_10002408_pt1 | contig 10217 bp, 8 predicted proteins | sample TC_taG_FD_161473 | JGI IMG/M metagenome (GOLD analysis project Ga0187846, IMG submission 161473) | Biofilm microbial communities from the roof of an iron ore cave, State of Minas Gerais, Brazil - TC_06 Biofilm (v2) | ecosystem: Environmental > Terrestrial > Deep subsurface > Cave > Wall biofilm ... | reverse complement strand
CAAAAACGATTATCTTAGGCTTTTTCGCGCCTATCGAAAGGACGACCGGCAGATAGTGGATAGTTTCTTTACCCATAAGCGAGTCGGACCGATGGCTAAGCTTTATGGGTACTACAATGCTCTTAGCCAAACCGCTTACGCCGGGGACCCGATGTAAAGGAGAAAGAATATGAATAAAACGAAATGGATTAACAGTGTTTATAACATTGTTTGTATTATTGCGTCCCTAGGCGCGGAGACGAAACTTCTCCCAATCCCGGAGGCGTACAAGCACTATGTCTCGGCCATTGCGATGCTTGCGATGTGGCTGAAGAGTCATTGGAACCTCTTCGTGGACCCGAAAGAGGCAGGATTGGTAAAATGATTCTAGACGAGGGGTTTGCAACAAAAGTCATGGCGGGCGTGACGATTCTGACCCTCCTCGGGAGCCTCCTGGGCGGAGCCATAGTCGCGGGAGTCTCGTACGGAAGCGTGAGTTCCAGAGTGACGGAGTTGGAGAATTCCCGGCCTCTCTCCAGGCAGGAATGGGAGGAATTTCGCCAGGACATTTCGGACCGGCTCGGTCGGATCGAAAATAAGATTGATAAAGGAAGATAATATGGCAAACAGATATAGTCCCGACAGGCATCAGAAAAGATCCGAAGGCTCCCCTCTACCTCCGCCCTTTGTGGACCGGGATGGGATTCTTCTCGGAGAGGAATTCCTAGACGGCCTTTACCTAAATGCCCACCCAGTTCACTACGCGGAGGAAGAATGCGACTATGAACACGAGACCGGGAGTGTTCGAGACCAAAATGGAAAAGGATGGGGAAGGGGCTAAGATGGCAAGGAAAATCATGGCCCCCGGGTTCGCGAAGCTGAGGGGGAAACTCGCGGGAAAGGTCTCCGACCCTGGTCGCGGCGGCGATTGGGCGCAGGAAGTACGGCAAAGCCAGGTTCCAGAAAATGTCCCTCGCGGGGAGGAAACGAGGAAAGAAATGAAGAAGGTACTTGCGAAAGTTCCCTCCATGCCAAAGTCCTATGTGACCATGGGAGAGAAGCCGAAGGGCGAGAATTTCAAATCTCACGCCTCGCACAAGGCGCGAGGAAAAGGAAAGAAATACTAGTATGGCTAATTTTTCTCCAACCTCTGGAGTAGTTTGGACTCAGAACCATGGCTTTGCAATCGGCGCAGAGGTTGAGTTCACCCAGACTGACCTAGCAGAGTGGATTACGACAATCCCGTTCTCGATAGGTGGATTGCAAATAACAGGCGGTAACCTGAACTTCAACACGCACGGAAGGGGAGGCGCTAGCGCAGCCTTGTTCCGCATGGGAATTATCGGTGATCCTGGCGGAGGCGATTCCGGACTAGGTCCCGGCGCGGTAATTCTAGTCAATCGCGCCATTTATGTCTTCCAGGGCGAAGCCGGACACGAAACCATCCACCCATTCACGGTTCAGTTGAATAATTTTCGTCTACCGGTTCCCCCGGATGGCTCCGCGTATCAGTGGAAAATTCACGTCGATGTAGCAGGAGCCGTGTGGCCAGTCCACGTGGAAATCGCGCTCTCCGGAATGTGGTGGGACACTTCCGAAGTGCCACCAGCGGGAGTATAAATATATGGTTCCTTCAAAAGCAATTCGAGACAGGCTGAAAAAATCCGAAGGAGAACTTCTGACTTCGGACCTAGACGCGATAGGCATTTCCGTAAGCTCCTTGGTTAAGGTTCCCCTGACTCAAAACCAGTTTGATGCTTTGGTAGACTTCGCCCATAGCTTAGGCACAGAGGCTTTGAAAATCTCCACGCTGTTGAAAATGTTGAACCGTTGGAATTACTTTGGCGCGGCGGAACAGTTCTTGCATTGGGGCGGGGTAGAAAGCGCGGCTCGTAGAGCCGAGGAGCGGGAGTTGTTTTTGAGTGGTCCCCCGAGGATAAGCTGAGAAGGAGGTAGGTTATCCCGTACACTAGAAAACAAGTAAAATATCTCTTTTCCTCTGTCTCACCATTAAGCGATGCGCAGAAGGAGAAGATGCACAAAGAGTTGCACAAGAATCCTAAAATGGGCCACATGAAGAAAGGCTATAGCAAAAGAGGAAGAAAATGAAAAAAACTCTAGTGCTTTTGGCGCTTTTCTCGAATCTTGCTTTTGCCCGGCACAACGCTCATGGATTTTGCGAACAAGGTGCAATCGCAACAGTCACGGCGGGGATTCCCTCGACCACGAATGTCCAAGGAAGTTTCCCGTCCTGCACGGTCACGGTTTACCTTACTGGAACCCTAACCCTCGCGACTCTATACGCGGACAATGTGGGAACTTCCCTTGCGAATCCCTTTACCGCGAATTCCAGTGGATTCTGGCTCTGGTACGCGGACAACAATCGTTACGATGTCGTGCTCTCCGGAGGGGGACTGCCGAGTTCCTGGAAAATCACGGATATTCTTCTTTTCGACCCGGTTCTACAAACCCCGGCGGTTACTAGCGTTAGCGCGGGAACGGGAATCTCCGTCACGGGTCCGGCCACGACACCAACGGTAAATAACACCGGGGTTCTTGGGGTCACGGCGGGAGGAGCAGGAATATCCATTACTGGCACTGGGGCGAACCCAGTTGTTAACAACACTGGAGTAACAAGCTATAATGCTCGGGTTGGGGCGGTTCTTCCGCTGTTCGCGGATACGTTCCCAGGGGGCTCCCAGGCTCAGCAACTTCAGATCCAACCCAACACGGGAAATAATACTACCCTTCAGTGGATTTCGCCGGTCACGATAAATCCCTCTATTTATGCTTTCCCCGCGCAGTCTCCGGGGGGCTCGCTTTCGGTTGGAAGCAACACTATAACCTTTACCCCGTGTCCCCTGGGCGTGAATGGCTCCGACACGAATCATAACTTATATGTCTCTGGTGGCGTAGGTACCGCCGAATCGGTTCCTATAACCGGAGGCACCTGTACGAGTGGCGCGAGCACGGGAACGATTATTATAACCGCCGCCAACACCCATAGCGGTGCGTGGACGGTCCAAGGCGTGGCGGGAGGAATTTCCGAAGCCATAGTAGCCAATCCGGGAGCAGTGATTCTTGTGAATTCTTCCGTGTCTGTTTTCGGACCGGTTGGAATTGTAAACTCCGAGACTCTCCAATGCGCCTCTGGAGCCACGCTCACCTGGAGCGGCGCTTCAGGCGCGAATGTTCTCGTAATTCAGGCCAACAACGTTAGAATTCGTGACTGTACCATGGTGGATGGCACCGCTGGCATTGGCATCGCGGATTCTGGTACGCACACGGACGCGTGGATAGAAAACAACAAGATCAGCGGTGGGGCATTCGGGATTTCGCTTGCTCTAACTTCAAGATTGATGATTGTGAACAATCGATTTTCTGGCTATACCAATACCGCGATAGCCATGCAAACCACGAACATCAACACTTTTATATCGGTTTTAAACAATGATGTCGATAATACTGGCTGCACGGTTGTAAACTGCGGGGCCATTTCTCTATTCAACGTAAGTCACGTGGTTATATCCAACAATCGAGTTACCGTGGGCGGAAACCAGGATGGTGGGCTCTTCGTGGGCCCCACCAACGCCACGGACACGGATATAGCGGTAACGGGTAATGTAGTTAAGGGCAACGGTAGCAATGCGCTAGAGTGCGGAAATATAAGCGCGGCCAACTTTGTGCATGCCAACAACGTTTGTGATTTCAGTTCTCTTTCCACGAATCCTGGCATAGGCTGGGAGTTCAATCAAGCCTCCAGCGGAATAATATCCGGAGACAGATTCATCGGTGGCGTTGGAGCCACGACCGCGATGCACTCATTTTATTTGGAGTCCACCAATAATGTACTAGTAACTGGCATATCCGCCACCAACTGGGGTACCACCGGGGATTGTGTGTTCCTACAACTTACGACTCTGAGTCTCGGTATGTCAAACAACAAAGTCATGGGCGCCGAGTGTCTGGCCATATCAACCTACACGGGCGCGGGTCTAAAGCTAGATACACTAACCGTGGGTGCCGCCACGGTGGCAAACAATGCGTTTATAGGTAATCATGTTTTTGGCTCGACAACATTTAACTTCTCCTGTGTGATAATAGCGAACAGCGGCTCCGCGACGGAAAGTAACCTGGTTGTAAAAGACAACATTCTAAACAACTGCTCCACGGGCGTTAATTCATCCACTACTACCGCAGGCATTGTAAGCATTGAAAATAACACGATTCTGGGCTCTTCCACAAATAACATTAACGTACAAGGAAATGCAAATTCACAGAGAATCATAGACACCAACGGTGGAACAGCCACGGCGGTGGCGGGGGCCGCCAGTATCAACAACATGATTGGTACTATCACTAGTGAGTCGCTGACAACGGCGGCGGGGGCGACTTATACTCTGACTCTCAGTATAACTCCCGCCGGTTTGGTCAATGCCAACACTATTGTATTCACGAATACTTTCCTTGGAACTTCCAGCGCCGGCACGCCGCAAATCGTGGGCGCTACTCCATCAACCAATACCCTTACAATTGTTGTAAAGAATATCCATGCCACGAATGCCTTCAATGGCACGATAAAGATCCAATACCAGGCGTCGAATAACTAAGGGAGATCTCCATGGCTTATGCTTATGTTTCTCTTTCGAGCGCCCTCTCGGATCTTCAGGCAAGACTTTTCGATCCACAAGGACAATTTCCCTCTTCGACATTCTTCTGGACCCAGGCGGAATTGATCGCATATATTCAGGAAGCGATTCGGACTTGGAACGCCCTCGCGAATTACTTTCGCGCGGAATTCACATTTCAACTCTCGCAAGGGGTAAATTGGTACGATATCACAAACCTCGCTACCGCGCCCAAGACCTTAAGACCCTTTACCATCACGGATAATATTCTAACTCAGGTAATCGAATATCATCTTCTAGAGCCCTTAACTACGACATATCCCCTTGTTTGGAGCGGTAGCGCGCAATTTAATATCTCCCAGATCGTAAGTACCCTTTCTAGTTCCAACCAGACGGTTCTGGGCTCCTCGGGATGCACGGTCGCGCAAACGCTATACCCGGAGACCCTGGGCCGAGTATTTGTGAACGACCAAACCATCGATATTCGAAGGGTCGCATTTATTCCCCTCGGAGGATCCCCGGTGACGCTGTTTCCCTCGGATATCCAGGCCGAGCAAGACTTCGACTTTGGGTGGACAACAAAATCCCAGGGTCTCCCCACGCAATATCTTGTGAATTCCGAGCCTCCCTTGAGTTTCGATGTGGATAGAGTTCCCGGAACCGAAGGACAATACGAGGTTATAAGCGTCTCCGGGGTCTCTGGATTCTCCCTGACTTCCTCGTCGCTTTTGAAGATCCCCGATGATTGGTCCTGGGTCGCCAAATGGGGAGCGCTCTCTCGAATTCTTTCCTCTCCGGGATCTCCATCCGACCCGCTTCGAGCGATGTACGCGCAAAGACGGTTTGAAGATGGAATCGCGGCGCTGAAAAACGCCTCTGGCATTCTCGGGCTTAGATTGAACAATATTCCCCTCGCTTTAGACTCTCTTAGAGATTATGACGATTTCAACCTCTCCTGGGAGAGCCTCGCCCAGGGAGCCCCTGGAAGCGCCTGTCTTGCGGGACAAAACCTTCTAGGCTTCTCCTCTCCGGACGCGGGGAATTATAGCGTGACCGTGAGTTGTGTGCAAAATGCTCCGGTTCCAGTGAACCTTGGCGATTTTGTCCAGATTGGCCGGGACGACTATGACACAATCATAAACTATTCCCAACATCTTGCGACGTTCAAGCTCGGTGGAGGGCTTTTCGAGGCTACGATTCCATATTTTCAGCAGCTTCTCCAGCGCGCCTCTCTTTATAATTCTAAGCTCGGCGCAGCCGGAATCTTTACCCTACCGATTCTAGATATCAGTGGATTGAACGAGGCTAGAGCGCCAAGGATCGATCCGGGGTTGAAAGGCTAGAGATGTCCAATAATGCGTTTTCCCGGCCTACCGGAAATCGATTCGCCCTCGGCAAGGGAATAGACCTCCGCCACACTCCGGACCAGCTTTCTCCGGACTCGTATGCCGCGCTGCAAAATGTCCGAAACTTCAACGATCTCTCTTTCTCCACTCGTCCGGGAATAACGCAATTATTCGCGGGAAATACCATTCCAATAACGGATATCAAGGCATATTCGACCCTGGGGACCGACAACAATCCTAGATTCCTCGCGCGAAACCAGAATAATACCCTTATTCTCGATACGGGAACAGTAATAACTACCCTTGTTGGTCTTGCCGGCCCCGGCGTGAGCATGAACTCCTTCCGCCCAAACCAATCCCCCCAGGCTTGGATGTATGTCGCGGGATATGGGGATTATAAGAAGATTTCCGCGCCCACGGCGGTTGGAAGTTCAACCGTTACCGTCGCGAAAGTCGGCATCGCGGAGCCACAGGTAGCAGTGGATTTTCAACAAACCACTCCAACATTCTTCAATAATGCTACTGGAGCTGCCGTGAACTGGACGGCTGGTGGGACGGCTGGCGCGACATCAAACGTGGATATTCTGGGCGGGACCGGAAACTCCATTGGCGGCGCGGGCGGTCCGGACACCACGAACTGGGCGGTTATCGCGGACCCAATAATCGGATCCAGATACAGCATCGGCGTGAATTCGAATTTTTTCCTCCCCAACAACATCGTAACTATCGGAGGAGCGGCGAATCTTTATCTTGTGGACGCGGTATTTCAGCCCATAAACCAGACTACAATATCCTCGATCCGGTACGATAGCGGAACTTCCGGGGCGTGCAGTATAATACTGCCGTTTGATTATTCCAGTTTTTTGCTTCGGGGCTCGGTAATCGTTCTCGATAATGGTACGAATAAGGAAGCCGTGTTTGTGCTAAGCTGCCAAACCAGCAATGGTCAGGGAACCTGCCAGATCCGGGCGTCCACGGTGAATACATACGCGGCGGGCAACAACGTTTTTGGGGAACTGATTATTGTTGTATACCCTATTGGCACCGCGCCTGCTCCACCTTCGGGGACTATTACTCTTCCGTCCGTGAGTTCCAGCATTACCGCCGGGACTGGAACCCTCACCCAGACCTATACGGGAAATAATTTTGGAAAGTTTGGTCCCAACGATTATGTTCATTTTTCCTTTCAAAGCGGTAACCTTACCACGGTGACGAACATCTCAATTCAGTTCGATACGTCGAATGGACTTTTCACGGACAGCTTCTTTACCTATTCAATCTCTTCCACCGCGTTGTTGAATGTTCTAGCCGATAATCTTACGGAGATAAATTTTCCCATTTCCGCTCTCATAAATAATTCCGCGAATCTTGGCGAATTCGCGAACACCGTCGCGATCCGGATCTCGGTTTCCACTGGCGCGGCTACCATGACGTTTGCAATCCAAGCGCTCTGGGTGGGTGGAGGAAACGGAGCGGACGTAGGATATCTGAACACAGGAGCCTCGAATCTTCTTCCAGGCTATAACTACGTTGTCGTGCCTCGCGCGAGCGCTAGCGGCGCGATTGGAAATCCCTCGCCAGCCGCGAGATACAGCGCTTTTCCCCACCGTCAACAGATTTTGGTGAAGACTTCCGCGATGTCCTTTTCGTACGATACCCAAATCGATACCCTTGATATCTATCGCTACGGAGGCTCGGTCACAAGCTATCAATACGTGGGAAGCACGACCACGGGGACGGATTTCACGGACTCCTTTACCGACGCGTTTGTCTCGGCGGGGCCGCCGCTTCAAACCGACAATTTCGAGCCCTGGCCTAGTCTTGCGAAGACCTTTACCCAAACCGCGACACTCACGATCGTCGGGACCTGGCTAACGCTTACCCTTGTGCCTCCGTCGCCAAACAACATCGCGTCTTGGCTGCCAGGCACGCTAATAACTGTTACGGGATTCGGAACATTCACGCTCCGGTCCCGGCCCACGCACTCGGGGAATACTTATACTTTTGAATTCTTGCAGATTGTTGGAACCTTCTCAGGAACTGGAACTATTGTCGTTCAAGAAGCGGTAGTCGCGAATAATCCCCTGCCGTTTGTTTCCGGCCCGGATACGAATGGATTTTTCTTCGCGGTCGGGGACTCCCTTCGACCGGGAGTGATATATTATTCGAAGGCTAATAATCCTGATTCCGCGCCGCAGGTCAACACCGCCGAATTATCTCCCCCCTCGGAGCCGTTGGTGGGGATGGAAATTATCAACGGCGTCGTGTATGTTTGCTCGACTCGAAGATGGTGGGCGGGGTATCCGAATACTTTCGCGACGGCGGCACCGTTCTTCACCTTCGTGGAGCAAGCTATTGGTCCGGTGATGGTATCACATTTCGCCAAGGTCTCCAATGGAACGACGTTGTTTTATTTCGATCGAAACGGGATTTCCCGGAGTGACGGAGGGGCAGCCGCCAAGAGCATAACCAATCTTAGACTTCTACCTCTCTTTCCTCAGGACGGAGTCCTGGGAAAACCCGCGGTCGTGGGCAATATTACCTTTGGCGCGCCAGATTACACCAAACCCGCGCAATTTAGACTAGGAATCGCGGGAAGGTATCTCTACGCGGATTATGTGGACACGAACTTTGGTCCCCATACCCTGGTCTATGATATCGATCAGGATTCCTGGGTTAGTAATGATGTTTATGGGAATCTCTCCGGATTCGCTGGAGGAGTCCTAGTCCATTATGGGCCGTTATTGCAAACCGGACCTCTCGCGGGAGGCGGAGGCACAACCACCCCCTATACCTCGATGAACTTGCTTGGGGGCTCGGATGGAAATGTGTATGTGGAGAATTCCCTGACCAACGATTCGGGAATTCCAATAACCTGCGTTGTCCAGACCTCAGAATGGGATGGAGGAGATCAGAGGACAAAGTTTCTTTTCGGAGATGTTTATCTGGACTCTATTCCTCAGTCTGGAATTTCCGTCGCCATCGAACAGTTTGGGCTAGACACAATTTCCCCGGTAACGACGTCCGCAGCTTCCTCCCGGACGTTTAGTACGATTTCCCTGGGTGGGGAAGTTTTACAGAAGTTCCTCGGTCTGCGAATATTCTGGACAGACGATTTTACCAAAATCCTAGCGCCGACGACAATTTTTCTTTGGCAGCCAAGTGTAATTCCCCAGCCCGAACAAACGTTAGATCGAATGACTGATTTTTATGACTTCGGCCAAGCCATGTATGTCCGGGGATTTACTCTTACCGCCGACACAGGAAACCTAGGCAAAAACCTAACCATCACTCCCGACGTCGGATCTACGCTTACTATTGGAATTCAACATAATGGTCAACAGGAAATCACATATACCTTCCTTTCTCCGTTTGTCGCACATGAGATAAAGCTTGCGCCGGATAAAATCGTGCCATGGAGATTCTGGAATTTGAAGTGGATCATGGATCCCTGGCCGGAACAAACCGCAGGACCTTCGCCGTGGTTTAATTTTGGAGCCGTGGGCGCGAAGTATATTCGCGGCATAACAGTTCCCATGGAAACTGGAGCTAACCCGGTCACCCTGAACGCGATTAGTTCGGACACAGGAATCTCTACTCCCCTTGGACCGTTTCTCACAACGGCGCTGGAAAAGACCGAGGTATCCTTCGCGGTTACTACCCCGTTGATCGGACATGAGTTTCAATTTATCCCTTCCGCGATTGCTCGCGTGTGGTGGGACGAGCTAAAGGTTAGGTTCGAGCCCTGGCCGGAACTCATCCCCGAAGCCACGCCCTGGATGACGGTTGGACCTGGAGCGCAATACATAACCGGCCTCACGATTCCTCTAGATACGAATGGCGGGACGGTGAACCTGAAGTTTCTGTCTTCGGATGGAAATACTTCAGTCACGATATCTGGAGTCTCCACGACCTCTGGCCAGAAAACCATGGTTCCCCTAGCATTCCAACCTCCTATTGTCGCGCATGAGCTTCAAATTATTCCTTCCGGGCCGGCTAGAATCTGGTGGCCGGAAGTTTCTTGGCACGCCACCCCATATGCGGAGATTGTTGCGGAGGATACTCCGATTCTCCTTACAAATTCCGCAGACAACTCCTATGTCCAGGGTCTGAAACTCACCGCCGATAGCGGAGGAATCGCGGTGGGATTTAACGTTCTTGGCGACGGTGGCGTCACGGTAGCCACTATCTCACCGGTTATTTGGAGTGGAAAGCAGACTATCCCAATTGTTTTCTCCGTTCCGTTTCTTGCGCATAATTGGCA
>Ga0187846_10002407_pt1 | contig 10219 bp, 7 predicted proteins | sample TC_taG_FD_161473 | JGI IMG/M metagenome (GOLD analysis project Ga0187846, IMG submission 161473) | Biofilm microbial communities from the roof of an iron ore cave, State of Minas Gerais, Brazil - TC_06 Biofilm (v2) | ecosystem: Environmental > Terrestrial > Deep subsurface > Cave > Wall biofilm ... | reverse complement strand
GGTTGCGGTGGCTGCCGAGAGTCGCTATATCGCCGAGGATGCCCTTGAACTGGTGCAGATCGAGTGGGAGCCGCTGCCACCTGTAATCGATGTGCTGGAAGCGATGAAGCCCGACGCGCCCAAGGTGCATGAGAATCTCCCCTCAAACGTCGTCTATGAGCACGTCTTCACCTTTGGCGACGTGGATGGTGACTTTGCTCGCGCAGATCATATCATTAAACGACGGCTGCGCTGGCCGCGCGCCACCGCTGCACCTATGGAGCCAGCCGGGGCGGTCTGCAAGTATGACCCTACTGGCGGTCGCATGGAGGTCTGGTCAACCACTAATATGCTCAACTATGTAGGGTGGCTGATCGCCGGTAGCCTGAAGCTGGCACCCAATATGGTCAACTTCTATCCCATGTATACAGGTGGCAGCTTTGGTAGCAAGCATGTGACTAGCAAAGTGATTGCTATCGCTGGCGCGCTGTCGAAGGTCACCGGGCGCCCGGTCAAGTTCATGGAAGACCGCATCGACAACCTGGCAGCGAACGATGCTCAAGCCGCCGATCGTATTTACGATGCCGAGCTTGCCGTCAGCAAAGAGGGCAAGTTCCTGAGCTTGCGCCTGCACGCGATAGACGATTATGGAGCCTATTTCGTGTTCGCCATTACAGGGAACACGAACATGATGTCGCAGATCAGTGGCCCATACACCATCGGCAGCCTTGAGACGGGCATCAAGGCGGTATTGACCAATAAGAACCAGCAAGGGGTATTCCGGGGTGCCGGTTCAGATGTCGGCAACTGGGTGCTGGAGCGGCTGGTAGATGCTACTTCCGATGAGTTGGGCATCGACGGCATAGAACTGCGCCGCCGCAATTTCATCCAGCCCAATCAGTTCCCCTATAAGATGCCGACGGGCAACGTCTACGACAGCGGCAACTACCCGGGTGTGCTGAATATGGCATTGCTACATGCCGACATGGACTACTGGCGCCAGGAGCAGGCGCGTGCGCGCCAGCAGGGACGCTATATCGGCATCGGCCTGGCTACGTGCCAGCAGCGCAGCACCTATAGTGCAACCGAGTTCTGGTTCCATAACCCTGGTCCCGCCACGGGCCTGACAACCACTGCCGAAAGCGTGCGTATTGGTATAGGGCCAACCGGCGGCATCACGGTGACCATGTTCTCTCCTTTCTGGGGCAACAGTCCTGAAACCGTTGTGTCCCAGGTCGTCGGTGAGGAGTTTGGCGTGGACCCCAACTCGATCAGCGTCGCCTACGAAGGCACATATCAAGGATTGCCCAGCGCTGGCCCGGGAGGCAGCCGCATGACGGTGATGCTCTCAGGAGCAGTGCGAGGGGCGGCGGCAAAAGTCAAAGAGAAGGTGTCTAAGATCGCTGCTCATGCTTTGGAGGCCAGCATCGATGACGTTGAGGTTCGGGAAGGGCGTGCCTGGGTCAAGGGCACTGACCGTTCGCTGGGCCTCGCTGATATCGGCATGAAGGCCTTCTGGAACAAATTCGACCTGCCAGCGGACATGGAGAGCGGCCTGGAGGGGAGCTTCACCTATGACCATCCCTACACGACGCCGCCCAGGGAGGATCGCAAGGACGTGGGTGTGTTCTACCCCATTATGGGCCATGCTGCCCATATTCCGATTGTAGAAGTCGATATCAATACAGGCCAGGTCAAATTTCTCAAGTTTATTGCAGTGCATGACGTTGGGACGGTAGTAAACCCACGCTCATTGCAGGGCCAGATTCGCGGTGGCATTGCCCAGGGCATCGGTGTAGCCCTGTACGAGCAGGTACAGTACAGCCCTGAGGGCCAGAACTTGACGACAACATTCAATGACTACCTGCTGCCAACTGTTGCCGAGGTGCCGGATATCGAAATCTATCACCAGGAAACACCCTCGCCTTTCACCGCCTATGGCGTCAAAGGTGGTGGCGAAGGAGGTCGCATGGTGGCGCCGCCTGCGGTGACACGAGCGGTAGAGGATGCGCTCAAGCCTTTCGGCGTCAAGATCGATGAATTGCCGATGACGCCAGAGAAGATCGTCAAGTGGGTGCAACAGGCCCAGGCAAAAACACCCTGACGTGAATTGGATGTATATTACACCTGAAATGTAGGGGCCCGATTATGCAGATTAATGAATTCATCCAGCCACCCGTAGGGGCCGATTTATCGCGCCCACCGCCGATTTATCGGCCTTTCGCTGGATGTGATGATGTACGCATTTAATATTCAATCTGCATTATCGCGCCCAGGAGAGGGAGGGCAAGGTTCAAATGCACTTGACAGTTCCTAGCCAACAGCAAGGTCCAGCACTGTCATGCTGAGCGCAGCGAAGCATCTCGCTGCCGATCGCGACAGACCTTGCGCGGAGTTGACACTGAGCCGAAGCTCTAAGCGCAGCGAAGAGGCAGCGAGATGCTCAGGGTGACACAGTGTGACTGTACGACCTGTCAAGTACTTTTCTTTAAATTGAACCTTGCCTTAACAAACTAAGTGGGATTTCGGAGCAACCATCGAAGGCCGATAATGAAGTCTAATAAATTATGTCGGGATATCAGAACATCTATGGAAAGCCGATAAATCGGCGATGGGCGCGATAAATCGGCCCCTACAGTTGGCCGGATTATTTCGTCAATGTGCATTATCGCGCCCTTACGGGAGTTATTCGTAACGAAAAGCAGGTAATTTCTCATGGAACTTCAGGATAAAATAGCAGTCATCACCGGAGGGGGGCGCGGCATCGGGCGTGCGATAGCGCTTGAGTATGCCAGAGAGGGAGCCGACCTTGTGCTGGCCTCTCGTTCGCAAGAGGCGCTCGAAGAGACGCGGTCGATGATCGAAGCGCTTGGACGCAAGGCGCTGGCCGTGCCAACAGACCTTCGTTACGAAGATAGCGTACGCAACCTGGCAGAGCAGGCGCTGGGCCACTTTGGCCGGGTCGATATACTTGTGAACAACAGCGGCATAGCTGGGCCTACAAAACCCCTGTGGGAAATCACCCTTGCAGAGTGGGAGGAAACCTTCGCCGTCAACGTGACCGGCGCATACCTGTGCTGCCGCGCGTTTCTCCCCGGCATGCTTGAGAGGCGCTCAGGGTCCATCATCATGATCGCCTCTATGACCGGGAAGCGACCGCTGTTTGGCCGTACGCCCTACGCTGCAGGGAAATTAGGTCTCGTCGGCCTCGCCCGAACACTCGCCTGGGAGGTGGGGCCATACGGAATACGAGTCAATGTCATCTCGCCTGGCGCAGTTGAAGGCGAGCGCATTGAAAGGGTGGTTCGCAACCAGGCAGCAGCGCAGGGCATCAGCATAGAGGAGTCAATGCGGCAATTTACCAGCAGTTCTCCACTTAGCCGGCTCGTCCCACCTGGCAACATAGCTGCTGCAGCTGTCTTCCTGGCTTCCGACAGGGCAGCTTCGATAACAGGTGAAGACCTGAATGTATCTGCTGGCACGGTAATGTATTAATGGAGGCTATCTATGCCCAGATTTATTGACCTTTCACAAGAGATTTACCAGGGCATGTTTGTTTACCCTGGGCATTTAAAGACAGTAATATGGGAACACCATTCGCACGAGGAGACGGTGAAGAACTTCGAAGGAGGATTCTCCTACCAGTCCAGGGGTCTCTTGATGAGCGATCATGGCCCGACTCACGTGGATGCGCTGAGCCATCTCGATCCGCGTCCAGAGGCACCTACGATTGATAAGATGGCCCTGGACCTGTTCTATGGCGATGCGACCTGTATCGATGTTTCGCACAAGGAGCCCCGTACCTATATCAGTGCTGCCGATGTCGACGAGGCCGTCGCCAGGTCTGCTGCCGCTGTGCGCAAAGGCGATATCCTGCTCTTCTACACGGGCACATTCAACCGGCTCCACGGCACAAGGGAATATACCAGCCAGTATCCAGGCCTGGATGAATCAGGAAGTATGTGGCTGGTCGAGAAAGGTATCAAGACATTCGGCGTGGATTCTCCCAGTCCAGACAACCCGATCAGCCGTACGTATCCCTGCCACATGATGTGCCGCAAATACGGCATTACGCACTATGAGAACCTGGCGAACCTGGACCAGCTGGTGGGGAAGCGTTTCATCTTCATTGGCTTCCCGCTACGCATCCGAAACGGCACAGGGTCGCCGGTGAGGGCTGTGGCGTTGCTGAATGAGTGAGTTAACGCCCGTTACGCTCACCCATTCAGGAGTTTTTCAACAAGCTGGGTGCTTTTTGAGACGCCATCGAATATATACACCTCCAAAACGTCCTATAGGTGAAAGCACGACGCTACAGGCTTCGAGCAGCATGTAAATTCCTCTTGAAAAAGTATCGTAGTTACAGGAGAGACCAGGACGGCAGGGCTGGTTTAGGATTATTCTGTACATAGCGTGTAAGCGCTTCCCCTTGCAGGTTGAGTGTTCTATCAATGAAATGCCTATGTGCTTCCATCCTGGCGTTTTGTTGGCTTCTTTGAATTTGCAGTGTCCATGGGATAGTCCGCCAACCATAGTACCCAACAGCAATGACAGCCAGGCACAACAGGAGTTGAATAAAACCTACTGTAGCATTCATAGGCTTTATTGTCGATAAATCTCCTAGCAGGAAGATGAGGATTATCACCTCACCGATAACAGCCCCCAGTGTCAAAGTGCAGGCGACAAGAAATCCCCAGATATATCCCTGGTACTGATAGGGTTTTTGCTCTGGTATTGTGTTTGGATGTATTAGTGATTGCACAAGGGTTGTGGTATCGAAGCTACTTTGTCCTGTCAGGGTAGCATCCGCGCTTTCGGGTTTACCTATGAAGTTGTATGCCAACGGAGCGAGAACAGCCATAAGAAGTAAAAAGAGACTAAACAGACTATATTGTGGTAGTGCTCCCTGTTGCGCAGTGAGTGCGGCACCAATCAAGGCACCAACTGCCGTTAGATTGGATGCCCAACTATTAGTAAAATCCCATTGAGCATTTCCCAGACAGTCCTTAAGTTTATAATGTGACCCATCATCTGGGTAGACAGCCCTTTTGAAGGTCCAGATAACAATGAAGACAGCAATAATGTAAGCGCCAAGGATAATCAACAAGCCTGCTAAGTCTACAGTAAAACCAAGCCATAGTCGAGGTGACATCTCTTTGGTCCTTCCTTTCGCTTAATTAGGTATTAAAAATAGGGAGTATTCTCTACAATAGAAACGATCAATGAAAACATTACTACCGTTCGAATACGTCATAACCCGAGATCGCCGCAGAACACTTGAATATATTAATAAGAATAGGTTATACTTCCTAAGCCGAACAATATACTATCGTCAATTTTGGAGGTAACGATGACCACACACCAAATCTTACCCGCGCATAGCGACTCAATCCGTATCGTGCCACTGTACCTGCCTGATCAGTTGAGAGCAGCACCTGCTGTACCGCCACAACTCACCTATCGCAACGGGCCAATGCTCTCCGCTGTCCAGGTGTTCACCGTCTTCTGGGGTGCAGCCTGGCAGCAGTCGCCGCAAAGCGATATGACAAACAACCTGAACCAGTTCTTCGACTACATCTTAACAAGTACACTGATGGACCAGTTGGCAGAGTACAACGTTCAGGGAATGTCACCGGTGGGACACGGCACTCGCACCGGCACGGCCACGATTACGACGCCGCAACCAGGCAGTTCAGTGTCCGATCGTGCCATCCAGCACACGCTCGAGAACGAGATTTCCACGAACTCCAGCTTTCCGCAGCCCACTCCGAACACACTCTATTTCATCTATCTACCGCCAGGGGTCAAGGTAGTGCAGGGCGGAGGGGCGTCATGCCAGGTGTTCTGCGGCTACCATAACGACATCAACAGTCAAATATTTTACGCTGTCATGCCTTACCCTGACTGTCCGGGCTGCATTGGTGGCCTTCAGGCGTTGGATGCTCTTACCTCAACCAGTTCGCACGAACTCTGCGAAGCCATCACAGACCCTGTTCCAGGACAAGGCTGGTATGACGACAACAATGGGGAGATAGGCGATATCTGCGCCTGGCAAACTAAGCAGGTCGGCAACTACACCGTCCAGCTCGAGTGGTCGAACAGTAACAACAAGTGTATGTGATAATCTGGAAGAGGGGAGTATACTTCTCAGCTTATGGATGACCAGCAGCGCGGGACATTCCAAGCGCTTTCTTCAGCGCGCTGAGATATTGCAAAACCATCACAGGTAAGAGGTAATTCTTCCTGACGCGTGTGTGTGCCGCCTTGCCGAGTTTACGCCATAGATCACGGTCCAGCATGAGCTTTAGCGTGCGTTCTGCGCATGTTTCTGTGTCATCGGCGATATAGCCGTTACGTCCATCGATGATCTGAGTGCGTAAGCCTGTCACAGAGGTCCCGACGACAGGCTGGTATTTCCACATGGCTTCCGTCACCACCAGGCCAAAGCCCTCACGGATTGAGCGTTGGAGGATGACGCTCGAATAGCGTTGAAATGCGTTCACTTCGGGGTGTTTGATCACAACAGGGTCGTACAGCAGGTGGATATCTGGATCGTCGCCTGCCTTGGCCTGTACGTCTTTGAGTATCTCCAATGCATGGATATCATCAGCGGCTTCCATAGCACCTACAAGAGCGACCTGCACAGCCGGCAGCTCCTGCTTCACCAGGCGATATACATCAATCACCTGCCAGGGATTTTTCCAGTTGCCAAAGCGCGAAACCTGCGTGATGAGCGGCCGCGTGGTGTCTATACCACAACGGGCCAGCATCTGCATCCCCTCTGCCGGGGCGATGTATCTGTTTTTTTCGCTGAAAGGATCAATTGTTGGCGTGATCACATACGTCTTCTCTGGCGGCAAGTCTTTGAAGACCGATAGCGGCGTATTAAAAACACAGATGTTATAGACATCAAGGAACTGCTCAATGTATGCCTTTCCGTGTGGGTCTGGATTCGCCGTGTCCACGTGGCACATCCAGATAGCCGGTCGCATCCAGGGAAATAATGTTGGCAGGGGAGCGAGCTGAAAGTCATGGACGAAATAGATATCGGCCTGATTTTCTTCTGCCCGGCTCAATACCGGTGTACGGCGTAATTTAGCGAGGAACTCGCGCTGATCTTCTTCAGGAATGTTCCCATGTTCAATGCCTTGCAGGAGATCTACGAGATGAGCTGTAAAAAGGTTTGAAGCCTCATCTAACGAGATCACTTTCCAGCTATGGTTAATGCCGAGTTCCTCCATAAGCGGGATGAGCACGTGAAGAAGTTCCGCCACGCCCCCACCCTGAGCCGTTGTATTAACGTGAAGTACATGCAATCCCTCCAGAGACTCAGCAGCACGATAAATTTGAGAAAGCAAATCTTCCTCAACAAATCGTCTATACCGATCTAACTGAGGCGATCTCTTCAAGGTAGGTTGCTCCTTTGCGCGCCGTAGCGTTCTTCTTGTGCTCTGTTAATTATACCTTTCTATGAGATAGAACGTTTCACCTCGTCAAACAGTGTACACCCCTGCATGCCAGAAATTAGCTGGCCTTCCAATTAAATGTGTTCCACAATTCATCAACCTTCTGAGCCATCTCGAAGTCTTTGTCCGATATTCCCCCCACCGAATGTGTGGCAAAACGCACCGCGATTTTGTCGTAGGAGATATTCAAGTCAGGATGATGCTGTCCAACTTCCGCTAAGTGAGCGACAGCACAGGCAAAGAATATGGCGGCGGGGAAGGTGGGTAGAGTGAAGCGACGCTGGAGCATGCCGTTGTCAATCTCCCACTGAGGGAAGTTTTTCAGGCGTTCATGCAGTTCCGCTTCTGTGAGTTTTACCAGTTCCGGTGACATAGTGAACTCCTTTCGAAGTACCCAGGGTAACGCCCTGGGCGCGTTTCAGATTTAGATACTGTTGGCGAATGCGAAAAATACTCGAATGTGCTGCACGCAAGGCGACGGGTGCGAGGGCGGGGGCAAGCCCCGCCCCTACAATACACGGGTCTCTTAAGCCGACCTTTTCCGTGTAGTGTAGGGGCGATCCCTTGCGGTCGCCCTTGCTGCTTGAGGCCGCCCTGGTACCTCAGGCATGAACAAGCTGCTGCTTTGCGATCTGTGTACCAGCGACCATCGCTTTGAGCTTGCCGAACGCTATATCACGCGGAAGGTGATTGAGTCCGCAATCGGGGTTCACCCACAGGCGTTCGGGATCGATGAAAGCGGTCACGCGTTGGATCGTTTGAGCGACCTTCACGGGAGTTTCGACCTGGTGGCTCTGGACATCTACAGCACCGGCTCCCAGGGCCTTGTCCCGTGGGAAGTCGCGCAGTATTGTTAGATCCTCCTGCCCTAATGAAGCGAAAGCCATCAATATCACGTCGACATTTGCACCCTGGATGACAGGCAGAATCGCTTGAAACTCTGAGGGAAAGATCCGTATACCAACATGCGCTGCCGGGTCGGGATTGTAGTTGCCCTGGCAGACATGAAGGGCTTTCTGTGCACGCTTCACACCCTCGAAGCAGGCATTGATAGCGCGAATGCCCCAAGGCTGATCTCCTGGGAGAAACCAGAGGATGGGTTCGTCAAGCTGGATAACATCGCAGCCGGCCTCGTCTAATCGTCGTAACTCGGCATTTATTATCGCAGCCAGGTCCATTGCTAGCTTCTCGGGATCGCCATAGTGTTCGTCCCAGGCAATACGTGCAAACATATGCGGGCCAGTCATGGCAATCTTGACACGTCGTTCCGTCGTCGCTCGCAGAAAGTTAAGTTCATCCAGCAGGCCAAGCGACGCTGGTTCCAGGCGTCCAACGACGACCGGTGCCGGCAGCGAGGCTTCCGGGGCTACAGGAGTGATTCCCGTTTTTGAGCGGAGTTCCCCTGAGAAACCAGGGATCTTAGCAGCGAAATAGTTAATCATCGCATTTGGTGGCCCAAAGCGGTTGTCATCGCGGCGGAAGAGTTCACCGTCACTGATTATATCTACGTTGGCTGTTTCCTGGTCCTTTATAGCGGCCCTGGCCGCGACGGCTTTGGCATCGCGAAATGCTTCCGGCGCAAGTTTACCTGCCAGGACTGCCTCCTGGAGCGCAGGATACCAGTCTGGTACGGTGTATGAGCCAATCACGGTTGTTGTAAGTTGATTTGACATGTAAAGCTCCTTTCTCTGATTGATCTACTGGCGAGCCTTGTCGCGCAACTCCCGGCGCAGGAATTTACCGGTAGTCGTCTTCGGCAGCTCCTCCATGATCTCGATGTGGCGCGGATATTTGTAATTCGCCATGCGCTGCTTGCAAAACTCGATCAGCTCTTCGGGTGTGACTTGCCCCTCGAACTCGCTTTTGAGGGCGACATAAGCGATGACTGTTTCACCACGATAGGGATCCTGCGCACCCACCACGCCAGCTTCACGCACGGCGGGATGCTGGTAGAGAATGTCTTCCACCTCGCGTGGCCACACTTTGTAGCCTGATGCAATTATCATATCCTTCTTGCGATCAACCAGGTAGAACCAGCCCTCTTCATCCATTTTAGCAACGTCACCGGTATAGAGGTAGCCATCGCGAATGGCGTAAGCGGTTTCTTCTGGCTTTTCCCAGTAGCCGGCAACGATCTCCGGCCCTTTGGTAATCAGCTCGCCAACCTCACCCACTGGAATGTCTTCACCGGTGGCCACGTCTACCACGCGACAGATGGTGTTCGGTATCGGCACGCCCACTGACAGGGCGCCGGAATCGGGATCGACTGGAGCAAGCCCTCCTATTGGCACTGCGTGCGATGGCGAGGTCGTTTCCGTCAACCCGTAGATGTTGTGGATATAGGTGCCTGTGGCCTTCTGGAAGTTTTCGACGATGGCTGGCGATACAGGAGCGCCGCCACTATAGGCTTTCTTCAGGGATGCAAGGCTCCGCGTTTTGATGTCGGGATGATTCAGCAGCGCGATGAAGACGGTGATCGCAGCCACGGTGAAGCTGCCGCGCCACTTCTCAGTCAACCGCAGCATTTCCGCCGGGTCAAAACGGTAGAACATAATAATGGGCATCCCTGCCAGCGCTGCCACAGCTAGATGGGCGATCAGGCCGGTGATATGGAAGAAAGGCGCCACGCCAATCACAACGTCGTCGCTGTCAAGCTGCATCCACTTCTGGTAGAAGTCCGCATTAAACGCGACGTTGGCATGCGTATTCATCGCCCCTTTAGGCTGCCCGGTTGTGCCGGAAGTGTATGTAAGAAAGGCGACATCTTGCGCTGC
>Ga0187846_10002406_pt1 | contig 10224 bp, 9 predicted proteins | sample TC_taG_FD_161473 | JGI IMG/M metagenome (GOLD analysis project Ga0187846, IMG submission 161473) | Biofilm microbial communities from the roof of an iron ore cave, State of Minas Gerais, Brazil - TC_06 Biofilm (v2) | ecosystem: Environmental > Terrestrial > Deep subsurface > Cave > Wall biofilm ... | reverse complement strand
TCCCAGGCGCGCCAGATCGTACACCTGCTTCAAAAGCGCTTCGGGCACGGGTTCCGGCAGCCATACCCGCAGCGTCCGCGCTTCGCGGAAGAGCTGGTCCAAAGCTTCCGCTCCAATGGGAGCCCGGACAACTGCCCCCTCGGGACTACTCATCGGCCCGCCTCCCCACGCACGCTAACCAGATGAAAAACCTTCTCGGCATTGGTTTGGTACAGCTTCCTCTTATCGGCATCGCTGATCGGCAGTTCATCCGTGACCCTCACCTCCTCCGGAACGAACTGGTACGGATAATCCATGGCGTACAACACGCGTTCGACACCCAGCACGGATTGGCAGTAAAGAATCGGCGGCTGCCACGCCATGCCGCTGGTCGTCACCCATATGTTGTGTTTGATGTAGTCGCTCGGCTTCCGCTGCAAACTCTTCACATTCGGGTAGCGATTGGAGGCGACCATACGATCGTGCATGAAATCGATGCGGAAGAGCCAGTAGGGGAGCGCCTCACCCAAGTGCCCCAGGATTATCTGCAATCCCGGAAAACGGTCAAACACGCCGCTCACGATGAGGCGTAGCAGATGCAGTCCGGTTTCCACCGCGAAGCCGTAGATCGCGCCATCGAGGCCGCGTTCGAGGAAAGGCTCAATCATGGCCGGCGAAGGGGTGGTCGGATGCAGGTAGATGGGCGCCTTCAGCGATGCTGCCGCTTCCAAAATCTCCCAGAATTTCGGAGCATCCAGGTATTCTCCCTGCGTGTGGGAGTTCACGATCGCGCCCTTGAGGCCCAACTGGCGAACTCCCCGTTCCAGTTCCCGGGCGGCGCCGGCCGGGTTCTGTGGGGCAATCGCGGCCAAACCCGCAAACCGGTCCTGGTGGCGGCGGATCGCTTCGGCGAGATAATCATTGCTTAGCCGCGCCAGAGCGGTTCCGGTATCGGCATCGAAGATCTGCACGCCGGGAGCGGTGAGCGAGAGGATCTGGATCGCAATGCCGGCAGCGTCCATGTCCGCCAGCCGAAGCTGGTCCAAATCGGCCAGGCGCGACATAACCGCCGCCGCGCGCGGGCTGCCGCCCATGTAAAAACCGACCAGGCTGGCGAATCCGGGGTCGGCTACCGATCCATTCTGGAGCATGGTTCGGTAGCGCGCCAGGATTTCGGGCGGAGCGAACGCTTCTTCGGCCGCGATGCGCTGATACCGGTTGTCCTTCATGGGGTTCGCAACCATTGTATGCGACCTCGCGTATGCCATACTGCAAGTAGGACAGGCGGGGTACTGTTTGGGCCGGTCTGTCCGAATATCAACTCCGTGAATCATAAGTCTCGGGCATACCTTGTCATTAGCTTGCTAGCCGTAATTTGTGGGGGAGCAGCCTGGGGCATCGCATTCTACCGCGCGCGCAGGATGCAGCCCGCCTGGCTCCTGCGGCGGCTCCCAACCTCCGACGCGCTGGTGGTTTATCTCGATGTGGCCGCGCTGCGCCGCGCGGGCATTCTGGGTGTATTCGAGGACCAGAATGTAAGCGAGGATGCCGACTACCGTGATTTCGTGCGCCAGACCAATTTCGATTACAAGCAGGATCTGGATACCGCTGTGGCCGCGTTCGCTCCCGCGGGAAAGTTTTTGCTCTTGCGAGGCCGTTTCAACTGGAAGAGCTTGCGGTCTTATGTGGTATCGGAGAACGGCGCCTGTTACAACGCCCTTTGCCGCATGCCCGGCAGCACGCCCCAGCGGCGCATCTCCTTTTTTCCGCTTGAATCGAATTGGATGGCGCTGGCCGTGGCCGACGACGAATCCGCCGCTCTGCGCATGCGGGATCCGGCCTCGGGGCCGGAGCGGGAAATTCCCAACGCACCGATTTGGCTGTCCATTCCTACCTCCCTATTGCAATCGGCCGATAATCTCCCCGCCAGTACCCGCCCGTTTGCAGCCAGCCTGGAGCATGCCCATTCTGTAGTTCTTTCTTTCGCTCCCGATGGCAAGCGTTTGGCCGCCAGGCTGGAAGTCGGCTGCGCGAACAATCAGGATGCCGCCAATCTGGCTTCGCAGCTCTCGCGTACCACCGCACTGCTGCGCCAGCTCATCGAGCGCGAGCATCACAGTCCCAATCCCAGCGAGCTGAGCGGTGTGCTGACCTCGGGCTCCTTCCGCAATGAGGGCGCGTGGGTGTTCGGCTACTGGCCGATCGAGCGGGCCTTCCTCGAGAATCTGTTCGCCGGGGGATCCAGCTGAGCGCAGCCGCGCCTCCGGCTTCGCTGGACTGAACAACCTGTGACTCCTGTTCTGAGCCGACACTCTCCTTCGAACGAACTGCGACCGCTGACGGTCGCGGCTCTGTAGCACTGCGTTTCGGAGCCGCGACCGTCAGGGAGCGGTCGCACCACCTGGTCACAGGCCAGCCTGACTTACGGGAGCCCGAACACGAATAGCGATGTTCCCGCGGTAACCGCTATCTGTTGTTTGCCACCGAGGGTAAAGGAGACCGGAGGCGAACGGACGGCGCCGCCGAGTTGCAGCTCCCAAAGCGGCTTGCCGGTCTCCGCATCAAGCGCATAGAAATTACCCTCTTCCGCGCCGCCAAAAACCAGGCCGCCGGCAGTGGACAAGAGCCCGGTCAAGGGAGGCGTGAGGAGCTTAAACTCCCAACGTAATTTTCCCGTCGTCGCTTCGAGCGCGCGGATTGCACCGTAAGCATCATCGCCGTTCTTCGTCTCTCCACCGCCCCCGGCGTATGCGGTGCCGTCCTTATATTCGGCGTCACCTTTGAAGTAGATGCCCGCCATTTCGCGAGTCGCCTGGTAGAATAGGCCAGTCCTTGGGCTATAACTGGGGCTCCACCAGTTGGCTCCCCCGGAGATGGCCGGGTAGACGAGTGTCCCTTCTACCTTGGGGTCCGCATCGCGCCGCGCGAACGGCCGGCCTTTCGCGTCGAGTCCGTCCGTCCAGGTTTGTTTTACGTACGCGGTCGCGGTGATGAATTCTCCGGTCTGCCGATCCAGCACATAGTAGAAACCGTTCCGGTTGGCCATCGACACCACTTTACGCCGCCGGCCCTGGACATCGGCATCGAACAGAATCGGTACTTCGGTGGAGTCCCAATCATGGACATCGTGCGGAGTGAATTGGAAATGCCACTTGATTTTTCCAGTGTCCGGATCCAGGGCCAGCAGCGAGCAAGTATAGAGATTGTCGCCCGGCCGCGTATCATCGTTCCAGTCAGGTGCGGGATTCCCGGTGCCCCAGTACACCAGATGCAGGTCCGGATCGTACGACCCGGTTACCCAAGTCGAACCGCCGCCATGCTGCCAGCTTTGTCCACCCCACGACTCCGACCCCGGCTCCCCCGGTCCGGGAACGGTCCACGTGCGCCAGATCCGCTTGCCGGTTTTGGCATCGTAGGCATCCACGAACCCTCGTATGCCCGTCTCGGCGCCAGAAACGCCAATAATGATTTTGCCGTCAATCGCGAGCGGTGCCGCGGTGATGTAATAGCCCTTCTTATTGTCATCCACGACGGTGTCCCAGCGAACGATTCCCGACTTCGCATCCAGAGCGATCAGATGGCAATTCACGGTTCCGAAGAAAACCGTGTTATCGAGGATGGCCACGCCGCGATTCACGGGAGGAGAACCGATAATAATGACGTCCCGCGGGATCGTGGGCGTATAGGTCCATAGGGGGCGGCCGGTGCGCAGATCCAGCGCCGTCGCAGTGCTCGGCGGCTCGGTAATGTACATAACGCCATCGGCGACAATCGGCGAGGTTTCGACGATTCCGGAGTTCCGCATCTGGTACACCCAGGATGGTTTGAGCTGTCGAACGTTTTGGCGATTGATCTGGTCCAACTGCGAGAAGCGCTGCGCTTGATAATTTCCCGAATACGTCACCCAGGTGGACGGATTGCTGTCTGCGCCGGCAATACGCTGATAGGGTACCTGAGCGAAAGCTCCGCTCACGGCCATAAAGAACGACAAGACTTCGAATCGCTCGATTCTCACTTGGCACCTCCCAGACTGGCAAGATAGGCCACCAGGTCATCCAGATCGGCTCCCGGGATTCTCGCCTGGTAATCCGGCATGAGGCTCTGGCCTACCTCTTTCTCCAGAGTTTGTATATCGGATTTGCGGAAGGAATATAGCTGGTTGCTTTGATCCCGGATCTGAATCGTAAACGAGTCTTCGTTCACGCGGATGCCGCGCACTTCGCGCCCGTCCTGGGTAACCACGCGCACCGGCAGAAACTCATTAAATCCGCGGCCGGGGATCGGCAGCACGCCACGCGGCAGCGCCGCAGCCGGATCGACAACGGCTTGCCGAAGATAATCGGGAGCCCGATGCGCGCCGACACTGGTGAGTTCGGGGCCGAGACTTCCACCTTCGCCATCAATGATGTGACACGAAGAACAGCCGGATCTTTGGTAAACGGCCTTGCCTTTCTCGGGACTGCCGGCAATGGCAACCGCTGCCGTCCGGCCCAGCGAGCGAATGTAGAGGACCATCGCGTGCAGTTCGGCATCGGTAAACCGCCGGACGCGCGGCATTCCCCGATCGGGGATACCATCTCGAATCACGGCCGCCAGCGCCTGGTCATCGGGCGCCCGGCTCAACACCGGCCGGTTGAGATTCGGGCCTTCCCCTCCGCCCCCTTCCACGCCGTGGCACCGCGAGCACATGCCCAAGAAAAGCTGTCTGCCCTTTTCCAGCTCGCGGCCCGCTTGAGCGCCGAGCTGGAACACGGCGATGGACATTAGCATCAGCACACCCGCGAATCGTCCCACTATGACCTCCTCGCGATATTTTACAGGAAGCACTGCGCCGGAGTCTTTCGGGAAGCCGTGGCAGGGCTGCTGAGCCGGCGGTCCCGTCAGGTACCTGCGTTATTCTGGAAAATGGGAACTATATCTCTGACGCTATGAACCGATGTGCCTGGGTAAGCGCGGGCGATCCGCTCATGCAGGATTATCACGATCGCGAGTGGGGGGTGCCCATCCACGATGACCGCAAACACTTCGAATTCCTGACATTGGAAGGAGCGCAGGCCGGACTGAGCTGGTCGCTGGTGCTGCGCAAGCGGGAAGCTTACCGCCGCGCATTCAGCGGCTTCGATCCCGAGAAAGTGACGCGGTATACCGAGCATGATATCCAGAAGCTCACACTGGACGCGGGGATCATTCGAAACCGGATGAAGATCGAAGCCGCAGTACGCAATGCGCGGGGATTCCTTGCCATTCAGGAAGAGTTCGGAAGCTTTGATGCGTACTCGTGGCGGTTCGTCGAGGGACGGCCAAAGCTGAATCGGTGGAAGGCGGCCGGGGAGATTCCGGCAACCTCACTCGAATCCGATGCCTTCAGCAAAGACCTGAAGCGGCGGGGATTCAGCTTTGTCGGTTCCACGGTCATTTATGCGCACATGCAGGCGATCGGCATGGTGAACGATCACCTGGTTGGGTGCTTCCGATATCGGGAGATTCGGCGGCTCCATTCTGCCGTGAATTCGGAATAAACCCATCCACCCGATCCTACCGAACCGTGACAGTAACGGAACGTACTCCTACCCCTGGTGCGGCCGGAACAAACGAACCCATTGGCCCGCACCAAATCGGCGCAGGCATTTGAAAAACGGATTGCCGGTTGTGAAATCAAGCTATCCCGATGGATACAGTAGGGTCGGGTAATGGGGGCGGGAAATTTGGGCGTGCCGCCGCGTTCGTCGAAACGCGAGAGCATTGGCTTGCGGCTGAAGGGTTATCTTAGCGACGGCGGGCATTCACCGGAAACCTGCCGGCCGCTCACCCCACATCGCTTTTTAGTTTCTTTTGGCTTCTTTGCTTCTTTTTTTTCCTTGTTTCCGGACATCGATGCCCGTTTGCGGCTGCCACCCGGCATTGCTACCAGGCAGCAACCGCGGTACAACATTAGAGAAACTTCACTGGCCAGTGAAACTGCGTTTCTCTACTTTCACTTTATCCCGCCGCCTCCCGCATTCTGAGGATTGAAAGCTCTAATAATAGCCGAGGATACTTGAAATCTTGACGACGGGAGCTTTCAGCGATCAGCGATCAGCGTTCAGCTTTTGCAGCAGCGCGGTTAGCATGCGTTTCAACTCCGTCGCCCGCTGCGAAAGTTCCGCGTGATCCTTGGGCTTGATGAGTTTCAGATCCTTGGCCAGGAGCAGGTGGTACTCCAATTCGCTGGCCGATCCCATAGCGATAGAGCAAAACCGGGCGAATTCGGCATCGCCATTCCTTCCGCATCCTTCCGCGAGGTTGGCCGGAATAGAGGCACTACATCGGCGCAGCTGACTGGTCAGCCCGTATAATTCTTCGCGCGGGAAACCGGCTGTGATCTGATACACCGCCAAGGTCAACTGATGCGCCTTCTGCCAGACCTTCAGTTCGTGGAAATCCTTCACCAGCCACCCGCGCTGGATTCCATCGGCCCCCTGTCCGATGATTGGCTGTGACACCACCACACCAGGGAGCGGGCCGATGGAAACCTTCTGCAAGCTGTTCGGCAGCCTGCTGGCTTTTGTATATCACTGTTTCGACCGCATCGTCATCCAAGGCTACCTGCCGCTACTGACGCGGCCCGAACACATCGTCCATTTCTTCCGCGACGTGCACGGAATCCATCCCATCACCAAGCAGGCTTTGGCCAAGCGGACCCGCGAATACCAGCAGTGGGTGGAAGCCTTCGCGCGCAACCACCGCATTCCCATCCAGTGGCCCGATCCCAGCATGAAGAAGAAAGACATAAAGAAGGAAGACTACGTCCGCCCCTACTGTGTTGCCATGGAACGGCGCAAGCGCTTCGGGGTGTACTTCATTTTTAAGAGCCTGGAACAAGGTGCTACGTTCCGTTCCAAGATGCCTAAATTCCCCACTGACGATCCAGATTATCGAATCATCAAAAGGTGCCGGTCCCGGTACACGCACTATTACTTTTATATCCGCGACGAGGTCCTCGGGCCAATGGCGTTGTGCGTGGGCTCCTTCCTCCCCTTCCAGACCACTTACTACATCAATGGTCACCACTTCATCGCCGGTGAACTCCAGCGCCAGGGCATCCGATTCCGCAGAAACGACAACGCTTTTTTGTGGGTCTCGGATGCAGAAGCGCTGCAGGCTGCTGCCGACCGTCTCAGTGCCGAGTTGATCCGCAAGCGCCTGGATTACTGGACACTGGTGCTGGGACCGAAGTTCTCCAAGAAAGATCGCGTCGCTGTCCACCTGCACCGCGAGTACTCTCTGAACCAGATCGAATACTGCCGCAACTTCCTGTTTCGGCGGAATTTTCCGATTCACAAGCTGTTCGAGCGCTCCTGCGAGCTGGGGTTGTTTCGCCTTACTGCCGACAAGATCGCCCAGATCTTTGGCATCCGCAAGCACAAGAGGATCCGCGGCAAGCTGTACAACATGCTGGAAAAGCTCGACCACGGTCACCATGTGTTGCGGATCTACTGTAAAAGCCTGGTGGCACGGATGTACGAAAAATTCGCCATCTTCCTCCGGCTGGAGATCTGCGTTAACCGGCTCAAAGACCTGGGCTTGAACAAAGGCTTGGAGAATCTGAACGCGCTGCGTCAAAAGCTGGTCGCGATGACGGATCGTCTGGCCAGCTTTGAAGCCGATTTGCTCAATGTCCATGTGGAGTTCCCGCTGTTTCAGCGGCTGGCGCTGCCGATCGCCTACGGCCATAGCAAAATCCCTGGCATCAAGGTTCAGGACACCCGGATGATGCGCCTGATGGAAGTGCTACTCCACGGTGGTTCCCAACTCAGCGGCTGGCGGACAGCCCAGATTCACGAGGCCATCCGGGCCGCCTTTGACCTCTCTCCGGAAGCCTACAGCGTGACCCAACTCCGCTATGATTTGCGCAAGATGAAGGGCCACGGCTTGCTGGAGCGCGACGGCCAGCGGTACTGCTACCGACTCACGGAAAAAGGAAAGCGAGTGGCGGCCATGTTCGTACTGTTCCACAAGCGCATCTGCGGCCCGCTGGCCAACTCGCTATTTCACCATCGACCCAAAGCCGTCTCGCATCCGCCAGCCAAGATCGAAGTGGCATATCACAAGGCCGATGCTGCTATTCAGAAGCTAGTAGACCTCATCGCCGCATAGGGCGCGCCGGCTCTCATTCCGGAATCGAATCCACACCCGTTGGCTGATCGCTAGCTGACCGCTGAATGCCGAGCGCTGAAAGCTTACCTCATGTCATTCGCTCTCACAACGGCAAGTCTACGAGACCAATTCTCAGATTTGCCGGGCTAGAATCTACGCTTTTTCGCGGACTGGGCCGCGAAAAAGTGGCCCTTCGGGCAGCAGCGGTCAGCTTTCAGCAATCAGCGATCAGCTAGCCTTCAGCCACCTCGTGGCTGGAATAGCGGTGTCGGCCTGAAGAGCTTGAATCCAGGATGGCGTGCGTTGTATTGTCCCCTTCATGGCCGAAGGGCTGAGCGAGATTTACCAAGACCTTCTGAGCGGCAGTTATGATTGCGTCGATCGCATCGTGCTCAATGGCTATTATCGGATGGGACACGATCCCGCGGGTTTTCGGCTGTGGTGGCGACGCCTAACCGGTTCCGATGAGACACTCGACAACAATCACCTGATGCGTCTGGCGGGCCGCTTCAGCCGCCGCGTGCGCGCTTATGCCAAGGCCCATCAGATTCCGGTGATTGATTGTGGAGCCGGAGAACGGAAGCACAACATTGCTGAAGAGCACTTGAAAACAACCCAGGTCAAGCAGGGATTGTTCCTCGTCCTGGTGGGCCGCGCGCAGGCGCGCGTATGGGATGTGGGAAGGAACTATCACATTGAGGCGAAAAAGCCGATGCCGTACGTAAACCACTACTCCTTTCACATCCTGGACCCGGATTGGGGGCACATCACGATCAAGCTCAGCGGTCATCCTCCATTTCCAGCCCAGGTGATGGTCAACGGACATGAATATGTGGCTTATCAGGGAGCCAAGGCTGGAATCCACTTTACCAAGGAGGGAAATTGTTTTACTCATATTTCTGACGCCGCAGGCTTGGCGAAGATCGCAGACACCTTGTCCGAGGAATCGGCGATAGGGCGGTTGCGCCACGCCTGCGAGCGTTGGATTTACTCGGCGTGCTTGTGCTTCGGATTGGATCTGGAGGAGCAGGCGCGGAGCGGGTTTGCTTACCAGTATTCGAATTTCCAAGTCGAATACAGTCGCAACCTGTTGTTCGAAGTCGGCGGGCAGATGGAGCAGGTATTTCAGGCTCTGATCGATCGCAGCCGCGCGCCGCTGGATTTGAAAACCATCAAGACCATTCTGGGCTACAAGCATCGTCCCAAGTATCGGAAGCGGAAGGGCAGATCGGCGGAATGGGAAGTGGCGGTCGAGAGACCTACGTATGATCTGACAATTTTCAAGCTGCATTGCGGCAGATTGACATTGAAGATCTATACCAAAGGCGAACGCGTGCTCCGCATCGAGGCCGTAGCCCACGACACTGCAGAACTGCGCTGCGGTCGTGGGCTGGAAAGATTTCCGCGCATCGTCACGGAGTTGCGCGGCATTCTGGAGAGGTTTACCCAAGCCCTGAGTTGCATCGACCAATGCTTTATCAGCGATGAAACGCTGGAACAGCTCCCCGCACCATCGCAGGTCGGCAAAACAAGAGTGGGTGGAATTGATTTCAACAAAGCACGCATGCGTCATGTGACCGAAGCCGTCATTGCCCTCTCAGCCTCGCCAGGCGGGTTCACCGCCTCTCAGTTGGCTGCCCGGGCGCGGGAGTGTGGCGAGTCGGCCTACCAGCCGCGACAGGCAGCCTACGACCTGAAAAAGCTCCGGGGCAAGGAGATGGTCCAACGGGTTGGCAAAACGCAAAAATACGAGCCGACCTCCGCCGGCCTCAAAGCAATGACTGCTTTGCTGGTTCTGCGTGACAAGGTCATCAAACCCCTGCTCGCGGCTTCGACGGAAACGTACCCCGCGCACGGAGCACAGAACCCGCGAAATCTGGACCGGCACTACGAGACCATACGTGCCGGCATGCTGGGCGTCTTTCGGGAGCTGGGCGTGGCTGCGTAAACATCGACAATTATTTTTTCGGGCGTCGCCCTCAAGTGCCTAGTTGCTATACTGAAGCTTCAAGCTCGCGATCCGTAAGGAGTTTCATGATTTCGGCCACACAACTGCGCCCCGGGATGGTGATCATATTCAATAAGGAGCTGCATTCGGTGTTCAGTGTG
>Ga0187846_10002405_pt1 | contig 10225 bp, 12 predicted proteins | sample TC_taG_FD_161473 | JGI IMG/M metagenome (GOLD analysis project Ga0187846, IMG submission 161473) | Biofilm microbial communities from the roof of an iron ore cave, State of Minas Gerais, Brazil - TC_06 Biofilm (v2) | ecosystem: Environmental > Terrestrial > Deep subsurface > Cave > Wall biofilm... | reverse complement strand
GCCGCCGCCCGCGGCGATCTATAACGCAGCAACGGCCATACTTGTCGCCGAGCTCGACCGCGGCGATGATGTCGCGCTGCTCTGCCAGGGCGATCCGCTATTTTACGGCAGCTTTGTCCATCTCCTTGAGCGGCTCGCCGGCCGATACCGGATCGAGATCGTTCCCGGCGTGCCTTCGATCGCTGCTTGCGCCGCCGCCGCATCAACCGCGCTCGTGACACGAGACGAGACCCTTGCAGTGATACCGGCGACACTCGGTGAAGCCGAGATCGCTCGCCGCCTTGGTGAGGCCGATGCCGCAGCCGTGGTCAAGCTCGGCCGCCATCTTTCGAAGGTGCGGGGAGTGCTGCGCGAACTCTGCCTGCTCGACAACGCGCTCTATATCGAGCGCGCAACTCTCCCGAACCAGCACGTCGCACAGCTCGCATGTGTCGATGCGGCCGACGTCCCGTATTTCTCGATGATCCTGATCCGCCGCAGATCCGCGCAGCGGTTGCCTGCAGAGGATCGAGGAGTTTTGTGAGGCGCTTCACACGTGGTTTTGCGACGCCGGTGCAGAACGCATTTGGCCGGGGGAAGGGATCAGCGGAACGGGGATGACGATCCGGAGGAGTCGAGCGGTGGACGAAGTCGAATGTGTGGTGGTCGGCGCCGGAGTGGTCGGGCTCGCGACGGCGAGAGCGCTGGCGCTGGCCGGGCTGGAGGTGCTCGTCCTCGAACGAGCCGACACGATCGGGTTCGAGACCTCGTCACGCAACAGCGAGGTCATTCATGCCGGGCTTCACTACCCGGCGGGCAGTCTGAAAGCGCGCTGTTGTGTTGCCGGGCGCAAACGCCTCTACTCCTATTGTCGCAAGCACGGGGTTCCTCATGCCCAAACCGGCAAGCTGATCGTCGCCACAGGACAAGCCGGTGTTACCGGCCGTCGATTTTGTCGTGCAAGGGCCCGAAATCCATGATGTGCCGGGCTTGGTCAACCTGTACGGGATCGAATCGCCCTGGGCTGACGGCTTGCATGCCGCTCGCCGACGAGGTGGTGCGGCGGCTGGCTCTTTGGCCTTCGGAACAAACAGTCCCAGCGAGCTGACCACCGCGAAAAACGCGCAGCAGCGGCAGAACAGGGTGCCCACCGCCCCGGCCGGCGGTATCATCAGACCAACAACCCGTCCCCGGCGGGACCAGGTCGCGGCGGAGTCCATCGATGCTGATCGGCGTTCCGAAAGAGGTGAAGACCCACGAATATCGGGTCGGGCTCATTCCGGGTAATGTGCGGGAACTCGTGCACCGCGGGCACGATGTGGTCGTCGAAACCGGAGCGGGCACCGAAATCGGCTTTGATGACGCCGACTACGCGGCGGCAGGCGCCCGCATCCTCAGTGATGCCACGGCGGTGTTCGCCGCCGCGGAGCTGATCGTCAAGGTCAAGGAGCCGCAACCGCATGAGGTGGCCCTGCTGCGTACGCAGCAGGTTCTGTTCACCTATCTGCATCTGGCCGCGGACAAAGCGCTGACCCAGGGGCTGATCCGATCGGGCGCTGTGGCGGTCGCTTATGAGACGGTCACGGACGGCCGGGGCGGTCTCCCGTTGCTGGCCCCGATGAGCGAGGTCGCAGGACGAATGGCGGTGCAGGTCGGGGCCCATTGCCTCGAGAAGGGGCAGGGCGGCATTGGCGTGCTGCTCGGCGGCGTCCCCGGCGTCCCCGCTGCCAAAGTCGTCATTCTCGGCGGCGGCGTCGCGGGCACCAATGCCGCGCGCATGGCCATGGGCATGGAGGCCTATGTTACCGTCATCGACAAGTCGCTGCCCCGCCTCTACGAGCTCGACCTGCAATTCGGGGCGCAACTCCACACACTCTTTTCGACGATGGAGAACATCGAGCGCGAAGTCGTCGCCGCCGATCTCGTGATCGGCGCCGTATTGGTCCCAGGCGCGACCGCACCAAAGCTCGTCAACCGCAAGCTCGTCCGGGCAATGAAGCCGGGCACAGTCGTCGTCGATATTTCGATCGATCAGGGAGGCTGCTTCGAGACCAGCCGGCCGACGACACATGCAGCGCCGACCTATATCGCGGAGGGGGTCGTCCATTATTGTGTGACCAACATGCCGGGCGCGGTCGCACGCACTTCGACAGTGGCCCTCAACAACGCAACATTGCCGTTTGTGCTGGCGATCGCCGATCATGGCTGGCGGCGGGCGCTGACCGAGGATCCCCACCTCAGGGACGGCCTCAACGTCTGCCGGGGGCGGGTCACCCATCCGGCGGTCGCCGACGATCTCGAACTGCCGCTGACCGCGCCGAAAACGGCCCTCAGCGACTGAACGAGGCAGCAAAGATTTCATCGCGATGGATTCGATACGAACTGCCCGACACTGAGAAAACCTCGAGCGTTCGGCTATGGACCGCCGGGCAAGCAGACCCCATCTCACACGGGAACAGTTGGAGAGGGGGAAATGCCACTCCTTCCGACGGCCGGGCCGATATTTGGTGATCACGGGTTCGATGTCTCGCCTCGAACCGAGACGGCCTGGGTCCGGCATATCGACGACGCGGCAATCGCTGCGGTCACCAACCTCTATCGCGAGATCTTTCCGGCTGGCGGCGCCATTCTCGATCTGATGTCGGGGTGGGTGAGCCATCTGCCGCCGGAAGTCTCTTATGCACGGGTGGTCGGTGTCGGCCTCAGCGTCTGCGAGCTGGCCGAAAACCCGTTCCTCGACGAGTGGTGCGTGCAGGATCTGAATCGCGATCCGCGCTTGCCGTTCGCGACCGCCGAGTTCGACGGTGCCGCGATCTGTGTCTCGATCCAGCACCTGACGAGACCTGGCGAGGTCATTCGGGAAGTCGGCCGGGTGCTCAAGCCCGGAGCGCCGCTGATCGTTACCTTCTCGAACTGTTGCCTGCCGACGCGCGCCATCGCCTGCTGGCATCTGCATGACGATGCCGGGCATCTTTGCCTGATCGCCCACAATTTTGCGGAAGCCGGCAATTGGACCGATATCCGCTGCCTGGACCGGACACCACCGGGCGGCGGAGATCCGCTCTATGCGGTGATCGGCCGCAGCCTCGGGCCGGCGCCGCCGGCGGGTGACGATTAGTCGTAGTTTAAGAGTCGAAGGCCACCATCGAGGTGAACGGGACGTCGATCCGGTCGCGGCCACGCAGGAAATTCAGCTCGATGATGCAACCGGCGGCAACGACCTCGCCGCGGCGTTGGCGAACGAGGTCGATGGCGGCCTGCATGGTCCCTCCGGTTGCCACCAAGTCGTCGAGTACAACGACGCGTTGACCAGAGGCGATCGCATCCTCCTGGATCTCGATGGTGTCGGTACCGTATTCGAGATCATAAGTAAAACGGACCGTCTTTCCGGGCAGCTTGCCCCGTTTGCGGACCATCGCAAAGCCTCGGCCGAGCTCATAGGCGAGCGGAGCGGCCACTAAAAATCCGCGGGACTCGATGCCCACCAGGAGGTCCGGCTCGTGCGGCCGCAACGCGCCGGCCAGGCGCTCCACGGTGGTGCGCCAAGCGAGCGGGTGGGAAAGGAGTGTGGAGATGTCGTAGAATAGGATACCGGGCTTCGGAAAATCGGGTACCGAGCGGATGTGTTGCTTCAGGTCCATGGCCGCCATTCCTCGATGTCTATTCGCGGCGATCGAATTCGTCCTCGTCGCGAGATAACCGCTTTCTGGCGGGTTGGAAAGGCCCGTCCGGCAGATACCTATTTAGGCTTTGGACGACATGGCCGCCGTCATGACAACCCTTGTTGCCTCCGAAGAATCCGGGTCGCTGGTGCTGGCGGCAACCGGGGAATGGCTGGTGGCGACTGCCGCCGACCTCGATCGCCGGCTGCGCGGGATCGAGGTGCCGAGGGGCAGACGGGTATTGCTCGATCTCACCGGGATCGATCGGCTCGATACCGCCGGTGCCTGGCTGCTGCTGCGCACCGAGCACGATCTGACGGCGCACGGCAACATCGTCGAGATGCGGAATTTGCGAGCGAGCTTCGAGCCGCTGATCGATCAGGTGCGAACAGCCGGGTTCGTGCCGCCCGCCAGGCATCCGCGACCCGCCCATCACACGATCGCAGGCTTCATCGCAAGGATCGGCGAAATCTCGGTCGGGCTGATCGCGCGTGCCTACAGCATCCTCGGTTTTTTCGGCGTCGTGTGCGCAACCGCGGGGCGGCTGGCGCGCCGCCCGCGGCGGCTGAACATGACCGCGATCGCCGCCCAGATGGAGCAGACTGGGGTCAACGCGCTGCCGATCGTCGCACTGCTGACATTTCTGATCGGGCTCGTCATCGCGTACCAGGGCGCCGACTATCTACGATTTTACGGGCTGGAGAGCTACACGGTCCAATTGACCGGAGCGAGCATCCTTCGCGAACTCGGGGTTCTGCTGACCGCGATCATCCTCGCCGGCCGATCAGGAAGCGCCTTTACCGCCCAAATCGGGACGATGCGGGTCAACGAGGAAATCGATGCGATGCGGACCATCGGTCTCGATCCGGTCGAGGTTCTGGTCCTTCCGCGCCTCTTCGCACTGGTGTTGACGTTGCCGATGTTGACCCTGTGCGCCAATTTCATGGGGATCTTTGGCGGTGGCCTGATGGCTTGGAGCCAACTCGGCGTCGGTATTCCGCAATTTCTCAACCAGCTTTCCACAATTGCGCCGTGGTCTTTTTGGATCGGCATGATCAAGTCTCCGTTTTTTGCCGTCGTCATTGCCCTGATCGGCTGCTATGAAGGTTTTCAGGTAGCGGGCAGCGCCGAGAGCGTCGGGCGGTTGACGACGTTGTCGGTCGTTGAAGCGATCTTTCTGGTGATCGTGACCGACGCGGTATTCTCTATCTTTTTCTCTGCTTTGCGGATTTGACTATGCCGGACCAGTCGAGCGAGCCGATCGTCCGGGTACGCGGCTTGGTCAACCGGTTCGGCACCGAGGTCGTCCACAGCGGCCTCGACCTCGACGTAATCCGTGGTGAAGTTCTCGGTGTCGTCGGTGCTTCTGGATCCGGTAAGTCGGTCCTGCTGCGAACCATCATCGGGCTCAACCGTCCGGCCGCAGGCCGGGTCGAAGTCTTCGGGAGGGATATCCTGGCGATCAGCGATCGCGAGCAACGGGAGATCGAAAAACGCTGGGGTGTGCTATTTCAAAACGGTGCGCTGTTCAGTTCGCTAACCGTCGCGGAAAACATCGAGGTGCCGTTGAAAGAATATTACGCGATGCCGTTGCGCTTGATGGACGAGATTGCGGCGTTCAAGATCGGCATCGTCGGACTTCCGGAGGGAACCGGAGAGAAATATCCCTCGCAGCTGTCGGGGGGAATGCGCAAGCGCTCGGGTCTCGCCCGCGCGCTCGCGCTCGATCCGGAAATCGTCTTTCTCGATGAGCCCACTGCCGGGCTCGACCCGATCGCGGCCGGTGATTTCGACACGTTGATTCGCGATCTGAGGAGCAGCCTGGGTCTCACCGTATTCATGGTGACCCATGATCTCGACACGCTGTTCTCGATCTGCGACCGGGTAGCCGTGTTGGTCGACAGAAAGGTTCGCGTCGGCACCTTGGAGGAGCTGTTGCGAGACGATGATCCGTGGATCCGGTCCTACTTCCACGGTCCGCGTGGACGAGCCGTTCTGCGCTCCGCGACCGAACCTTTGGCCAGAGATGAAATACCGGTCACCGCTCCTGCCTGAGCTATCCTGCATCGCGAGCGAATAGATGGAGACACGAGCCCATTACGTGGCGGTCGGCACCTTTGTCTTGGCGGTTGTCTTTCTCGCCTTTGTCGCGGTGTTGTGGCTCGGCCACACCGAGTTCGGCCTGCAAGCCCGGCGATACTATATTTTTTTCAGAGGCTCCGTGGCGGGTCTAAACAAGGATTCACAGGTCCAATACAACGGCATTCCGGTGGGTCGGGTCGTCGATATCCGCGTCGATCCCTCTAATCTCGAGCAGATCCAGGTGATGGTCGAGATCGATACCAGCATCGTCGGGATCAAGTCCGACGCCCGCGCGTTCCTCGAAGCCAACATTCTCAACGGCGTCGCGACCATTCAGATCCGCGGCGGAACACGAGAGGCCAGCGATCTCGAGCCGCAGACCGGTCATAAATATCCGGTGATCAAAGCGGGCAGATCGGAGCTGGAGGAAGTAAAGGCCAGCCTTCCCGAACTAGTGGCCGATCTCAAGGACGCAGCACATGGCGTGAACGCCCTCCTCGACGAGAACAATCGGCGTGCAGTTTCCGAGACTCTGCAAAATGTTCGAACGATAACCGGGGCCCTCGTCGAGCCGAGCAAGGAAGTTAGCCAGACCGTGGATAACGCCAACCGGGCCATCGTCGCCCTGAGGTCGTTCTTTGAGGAGCTCGATCGCAGCTATACCGAGAAAGGCGGATTGAAGGACCAGCTGTCACAGACGCTCGCGGATGCCGATCGGTTGGCCAGGAACCTGAACGAAACCAGCCGGCAACTGCAACTGGTGCTGCAGGAAAATCGTCCGGGCCTGCGAAATTTCACCCAGACCACATTGACCCAGCTGGGCGATCTCGTCACCGATCTGCAGCGGTTCGTGGCGGGCGCCACCCGCTTCGTGTCCGAAATGGAGCGGAACCCGACCCGGCTGCTGTTCGGCGAGCGGCGCGAGGGGTATCGGCCCCAATGAGGACGCCGGCGGCGCGGGCTTCGCGCCGGTGGCTCTTGGGCGCCGTGGTCCTGGCGCTAGCCGGCTGCACAAAGCTGCTCGGGCCCGGTCCGGCCCCGCATCTCTATCGAGTTACCCGCAAGAGCATCGACCCCGGCAATCTGCCCCGCCTGTCGGGGCAGCTCCTGGTCGACGTGCCATCGGCACCGGCAGGGCTCGATACCGCGCGGATCGCGCTTAGCCGCTCTGCCATCTCGATCGATTACTTCGCCGACTCGGAATGGATCGATCGGGTTCCGCTGATGGTCCAGACGGCATTGCTCGATTCGTTCGAAAGCAGCGGGGCGATCACCGCCATCGACCGCGAGTCGATCGGATTGCGCGCGGATTTGATCCTGAGGACCGACATCAGGCATTTCGAGGCGTTGTACGATTCGCGCGACGGGCCACCGGAGGTGTGGGTGGCGATCGGCGCCAGGCTCGTCGATCCATCCAGCCGGGAGGTCGTCGCACAAGCATCGTTCGAGCGCCGCGAGCAGGCCCAAGGGAGCGACATCGCGCAGATCGTCCTTGCCTTTGACGAGGCGCTGGGCGGGGTGATGAAGGACATCGTGCTGTGGACAGTGCGCAATCCCGCTTTGTCGAGAAAGCGGCGTCCGCTATGATGATCACCTTTCGTTCACGAGGAGCGGTGCTTGCCGCGCGAGAACCCGCGAAAAAGTCTGCTCGTCAGTCGGGCCGAGATCGAGCGGATGGCCGCAGCAGCCGCAGTCGTCGCCGATTGCCGGCGCGATCTTGCGGCCCGCAAGCGCAACATTCTCGACGAGGTCATGGTGGCCGAGACGACGGCCCGCGAGTGGCGGCATTACCCCGATGGGGAGGTATATGATCCGAAGAGCCACGCCCAATTTTTCTATCACACCCATGCGGCGAGCGCGCGGCCTGCCCCGGAGCACGGGCATTTTCATACGTTCTTGCGCGCCGAGGGCATGCCGGCCGGAGCAGCGCCGCTGATTCTTCCCGAAATCGCGGTCGCCGAGGTTGCAGTACTGCCTCCCCAAGCGCCACCACTCAAGCACGGCACGCGCGAGGAGGTGAGCCATCTCGTCGCGATCGCGGTGGATCGCCGAGGCGAGCCGGTTCGACTGTTTACGACAAATCGCTGGGTGACCGGGGAAACCTGGTATTGCGCCGATGATGTCATTCGAATGCTCGACCGATTCGCAATCAGCGAGGTCGTACCCTCGGAGACGCTCAACCGTTGGATCGGGGCGATGCTTCGGCTGTTCCGTCCGCAGATTGCGGCCGTCCTGCGGATGCGCGACGAGACCGTCATGGCATGGCGCCGCCGTCACCGCACCAATGTCTTCGAGGATCCGGCGCTCGAAATAACCTCGAGCCTCGACATCGGCTTAGACGCCCAGCTTGCGTTTCTCGAGCGGGCTCGGTCCGAACCGGCGGCCGGCGGCGGGCGTCGCGTACCGCTCCTGCCGAGGATGGCGGAGGGCTGGGACGAGGGTTACGTGGGCTGAGACGATATTGTCGCCGGCGAGGTTACTGGCGAGCCGGCTGCGACACGGGTTGGCGCGGCGCGAGGTTGCCGGCGCTTAGGCACTCCTTCAATTTGGCGTCGCGTTTGGCATTGGATTGGGCGTCGTAATCGGGAAAGGCAGCTTGGGCCTGCTTGGCGCATTTGTCCGCGGCCTTCCAGTTGAACGCTGCCGTCTGACCCTGCTGACTCGCCTTGGCCGCTCCGAACGAGAGCACCAACAGGGCGGCCAACGGGAGACCGAAACGGTTCATATGGTACCTCTGCGTTGTCCTCGGGACGCCGACCATGCGCGCCCGTTTGCGCGAACTATACACCCTTATGCCGAGGCCGCGGTTGCGCCGGACGAGAAGCTGAGGCTCCATACGCGAATCCAACCGGAGGCGCCACGATGTTGAAGATCTGGGGACGGACGACGTCATCCAACGTGCAAAAGGTGCTCTGGTGCTGTGCCGAGCTCGGCATCGAGTACGAGCGGGTTGATCTCGGCGGGCCCTTCGGCGGCAATCGCAACCCCGAATATCTCGCGATGAACCCGAATGGCCGGGTGCCGACGATCGACGACAATGGCTTGATACTCTGGGAATCGAACACGATCTGCCGATACCTCGCGACGACGCGGGAGGGCGAGCGGTTGTATTCGAGCAACCCGGCCGCCCGCGCCAATGTCGAGCGCTGGATGGATTGGCAGCTCGCCACCTCGGGACCGCCGATGGCCGCCCTGCTCGGCATGCTGATCCGGACACGACCGGAACAACGCGATCAGGCGGCGATCGAGGCCGCGCGGCTGCAGGCGCTGGCGGCGTGGACGATCCTCGAAGACGAGCTCGAGAACCGTCCCTATCTGGCGGGACCCGAGCTGACGCTCGCCGAAATCGCATTGGGAACCATGGTGTACCGCTGGCATGCCTTTCCGATCGAGCGCCCACGACTGAAGAACCTCAAAGCCTGGTATGAGCGTATGCGGGAGCGCCCCGGTTTCAAAGCTCATATCGAAATCCCGATCACGTAATGGTGAGGCCGGGTCCGCAACATTGCTTTGCCGCACATGGAAGTTATTCTGCGGCGACCGAATCGGCATGACCCGGCTCGATGAAAAGGGGGGCGTCATGAAATATCCGACAAAACGCTCGATGCTGACTGCCGTTCTAATCTGCGGGGCGATCGCCATCAGCATCGGCGCGCCGGCGCAGGACAAGGAAACGGTCATCAAGAACCGCGAAGCCTTGATGAAGGGCCAAGGCAAGGACCTCGGAAGTGTCAAGGCCTACATCGACGGCAAGGGAGATCAGGCGCAGGCCGAGGCTGGGGCTACGAGCTTGACGCAGTCGATCAAGAAGATCCCGGATGCCTTTCCGGTGGGAACAGGGGGACCGGATTCCGAAGGGAAATATGCAACCAAACCAGTGATCTGGGCGGATTGGAACAAGTTTATCGATGCTCAGAAAATCGCAGCGAGCAAAGCCGACGTGCTCCTCGCCGCGGTAAAGAGCGGCAACAAGACCACCATTGAGGCGGCCTTCGGCGATCTCGGGAAAAGCGGCTGCGGCGCTTGCCACGAGACGTTCCGCGAGAAGTTGAAAGACTGACGGCAGCGATCGCCCTCATATTCCTGGTTCTCGGCGGGCTCACTTCCGAGGCAGCAGAGACAGATTTGGTGGCGCGCGGCGAGTATCTGGCCGCCGCCGCTGGTTGCGCGGGCTGTCATACCGACGCCAAAAACGGCGGACGCCCGTACGCCGGCGGACGCGCCCTCCCAACCCCGTTCGGCACTTTTTACGCCCCGAACATCACCCCTGATCCGGACACGGGCATCGGCCAGTGGAGCGACGCGCAATTCCTAAATGCGTTGCGCGAGGGTGTAAGGCCCGATGGTTCGAACTATTTTCCGGTCTTTCCCTATCCGAGCTTTACCAAAATCACCGACGACGACGCGCGCGCGATCAAAGCTTATCTCTTTGCCCAACCGGCAGTGAGGCAATCCAACCGTGCGCATGATGTGGCCTTCCCGTTCTCATGGCGGTTTTTGCT
>Ga0187846_10002404_pt1 | contig 10227 bp, 9 predicted proteins | sample TC_taG_FD_161473 | JGI IMG/M metagenome (GOLD analysis project Ga0187846, IMG submission 161473) | Biofilm microbial communities from the roof of an iron ore cave, State of Minas Gerais, Brazil - TC_06 Biofilm (v2) | ecosystem: Environmental > Terrestrial > Deep subsurface > Cave > Wall biofilm ... | reverse complement strand
ATAGGGGCCGATCAACGCAAGGTCAAGACCGGGCACGGCGACGATCTCGTCGATCCGAGCGACCGCGTCGACATGCTCGATCTGCACGATCGCCATCACGGCTTTGTTGGCCTGCTGCACGTATTCGTTGGCGCTCAGGCCCCAGCGCAAGCCTGCAAAGGTCGGACCGAAGCCACGGATCCCTTCGGGCGGATAGCGCACCGCGCGCACCGCCGCGGCCGCTTCCTCCGCACTGTTCACGCCCGGCATCATCACGCCGAGCGCGCCGACGTCGAGCGCGCGCTTCGCGAGCCAGTCGAGGTTACGGGCCACCCGGACGACCGGTGTTGCGGCTGTCTCAGTGGTGGCGCGAATCATCGCCTGGAGCCGCTCGGTGTCGATCGGGCCGTGCTCCGTATCGATCAGCAGCCAATCGAATCCGGCCTGCGCCAGGATTTCGACGACCGGGGGGCTCGGCAGCTGAACCAGCGTGCCGATCGCGGCCTTGCCGGACGTCAGCAGCTCTTTCAGATGATTCTTCATGACCTGGCTCCGATGGTCGGTAGCGCTATGCTCGCACGATCGATTCGAGGCTGTCTGAACGAGGCGAGGCCCACCATGTTCGAGTCAAGGAAAGTCACTTTTCCCGGTTCCGGCGGCGCCAATCTGGCGGCCCGACTGGACTTGCCGCCGAACCCGCGCGCCTTTGCCCTGTTCGCGCACTGCTTTACCTGCGGCAAGGACATCCTGGCGGCCTCGCGGATTGCCGCCGGTCTAGCGGTGCGTGGCATCGCGGTGCTCCGCTTCGATTTCACGGGCATCGGCAGCAGTGAGGGGGAGTTCGCCAATACCAACTTTTCGTCCAACGTCGGCGACCTGGTGGCGGCGGCGGACTTCTTGCGGCGCACCCATGCCGCGCCGTATCTGCTGATCGGACACAGCCTCGGCGGGGCCGCCGTGCTCGCCGCCGCGCCGCAAGTGCCCGAGGCCACCAGCGTCGTGACGATCGGTGCGCCTTCGTCGGCGGGCCACATCACGCGCCAATTTGCCGCCAATGTCGGCGAGATCGCCGAGAAGGGGGCCGCGGAGGTTTGCCTGGCGGGCCGCAAGTTCACGATCGCCAAGCAATTCCTGGACGACGTGGCCGAACAGAACTTCCTGGACCAGCTGGCGGGGCTGAAGAAAGCCCTTCTGGTTTGCCATGCACCGCGCGATGAGATCGTCAGCATCGAGAACGCCAGCGCGATCTTCGCCGCTGCGCGCCATCCCAAGAGCTTCCTCTCGCTCGATACGGCCGACCATTTGGTGAGCAAGCGCGCGGATGCGGCCTACCTCGCCGATGTGGTGGCGGCGTGGGCCTCGCGCTATCTGCCGGTCGCTGAAACGGCTGCTGCTCTAGCGCCCGGCATGGTCGAGGTGAGCGAAGCGGGTACCGGGCATTTGGTGCAGACCGTGCGGGCCGGCCGCCATGTGCTGGTGGCCGATGAGCCGATCGCGGCGGGGGGTGAGGACGCCGGGCCCAGCCCGTATGACTACCTGCTGACCGCGCTCGGCGCCTGCACGTCGATGACGATGCGCCTATATGCCGAACGAAAAGGGATCGCGGCCGAACGTTTTTCGGTTCGCCTGTCTCACAACAAGATTCATGCCCAGGATTGCGCCGATTGCGAGACCAAGGATGGCCGGATCGATGAGATCCGGCGCGAGATTTCGATCGAAGGCGACCTGCCGGAGGCCGAACGGGCCCGCTTGATGGAAATTGCCGACAAGTGCCCGGTCCACCGGACGCTGACGCACGAGATCAAGATCCGTTCGCGGCTGGTGGCGCCAGGGTCACCGACCAATTCCTGACGCGCAGCCTGCCCGTTGAAGACCGGATGTGCGCCCCCATCTAGCCTCTTTCCTACCAAGGACATCAGGGCATGGAACGGCGTGATCTGTCGAGCTGGATGTGGAGCGATGCGCTGTCCTTGCTCGAGCAGGCAGAACGCCTGCACCGGCAGTTCGTCCGCGCCAGCCTGTCGGAGGCCCGGTGCTGGGAGCCGCCCGTCGATGTGGTGGAGGGCGACGATGCGGTGATCGTGCAGGTCGCCCTGCCGGGCGTCCCCGCCGAGGCTGTCGCCGTCGGGCTGGACCCGGACGGCATCACGGTGTCGGGGGTCAGGGCCTTTCCAGCGAGCCGGGCGGCACGCATCCATCGAATCGAGATTCCCTACGGACGCTTCCAGCGCCGCATTGCGTTGCCGATGCACGCGCTCGAACCGGTCTCGCAGGAACTGGTGGACGGCTGCCTTGTATTGACGTTCAGCAAGATGAGGGAACCGCGATGAAGTGGCTGCCTACGCTGCAGCAGATGTGGTCTGGCGAGGGCGCGGCTCGCGCCGAGGGAGGCGGGACTGCGTCCGCGACCCAGAAGCAGGCCGGTGGTGTGTCCAAACCTCTGCCCAGTGATGCATTGATTCTGATCCCGTTGCGCAATGCCGTGCTGTTTCCCGGTGTGCTGTCACCGGTGACGGTCGGCCGAGCGACCTCTGTGGCAGCGGCCCAGGAGGTCGTCAAACGCGAGTTGCGGGCGGGGTTTCTATTGCAGCGCGACCCTGGCAAGGCCGATGTCGCGCCGGCCGATCTTTATTGGGTCGGCACCGCCGGGCCGATCGTGCGCTACATCACCGGGCCCGACGGCGCTCACCACCTCGTCGTGCAGGGCGAATCCCGATTCCGGGTGTTGGAATTCCTGGAAGGCTGGCCTTTTATGGTGGCGCGGGTTGCGATGGTCGAGCAGCCTCCCGCCGAGGGGCCGGGGGTCGAGGCGCGCTTCCTGCAGCTCAAGGAGCGGGCGGTTGAAGCGATCGAATTGCTGCCCAACGTGCCGGACGAGCTGTCGGCCGTCGTGCGCGGCATCGAATCGGCGCCGGCGCTGGCGGACCTCGTGGCCAGCCTGATCGATGTGAAGAACGAGGACAAGCAGGACATCCTGGAGACGTTCGATCTGGAGCGGCGCCTGGACAAGGTGATCGCGCTGCTGTCCGCGCGCGTCGAGGTGCTGAGGCTGTCGAAGGAGATCGGGGACAAGACACGGGCGACTTTCGACGAGCGCCAGCGCGAGCACGTGCTGCGCGAGCAGCTTCGGCAGATCCAGAAAGAGCTGGGAGAGGGCGAGGATCAGGCCGCGGACATTGAGGAGCTGAAAAAAGCGATCGAGGCTGCCGGGATGCCGGAAGAGGTTTTGAAGCATGCCGAGCGGGAGCTCAAACGCCTGCAGCGCTCGGGCGAAGGCGGCGCCGAGTATTCGATGTTGCGCACTTACCTCGAGTGGATGACCGAGCTGGCCTGGAAGCCGGTACCGCAGCAGCCGATCGATCTGGCCGAGGCACGGCGCGTGCTCGACGAGGATCACTTCGGGCTGGACAAGGTCAAGCGGCGCATCCTGGAGTATCTGGCGGTTCGCAAGCTGAACCCGGAGGGCAAGAGCCCGATCCTGTGTTTTGTCGGTCCGCCCGGGGTCGGCAAGACCTCGCTCGGCCAGTCGATCGCGCGCGCCACCGGGCGCGTGTTCCAGAGAGTCGCCCTGGGCGGCGTGCACGACGAGGCGGAGATCCGTGGACACCGGCGCACCTACGTCGGGGCGCTGCCGGGCAACATCATCCAGGCGATGCGCCGCGCCGGCACGAGGCAGGCGGTTCTGATGCTCGACGAGATCGACAAGACGGGTGCGGGTGGCTTTCACGGCGATCCGGCCAGCGCGCTGCTGGAAGTGCTCGATCCGGAGCAGAACCACAAGTTTCGTGACAACTACCTCGCGGTGGATTTCGACCTGTCACGCGTGATGTTCATCTGCACGGCGAACGTGCTGGACACGATCCCGGGGCCGTTGCGCGACCGGATGGAGATCATTGCGCTGCCAGGCTACACCGAGGAAGAGAAGATCGAAATCGCGCGCCGCTACTTGGTCAAGCGGCAGCTCGATGCCAATGGTCTGAAGCCCGAACAAGCGAGCCTGAGCGATGCGGCGTTGGCGACGATCGTGCGCGACTACACGCGCGAAGCCGGCGTGCGCAACCTGGAGCGCGAGATCGGCTCGGTACTGCGGCATGGCGCGATGCGCATCGCGGAGGGCAAGGCACAACAAGTCGTGGTCGATGCGCCGGAGCTGGCAGCCATCCTCGGTCCGCGGCGCTTCGAAAACGAGCTCGCGCTGCGCGCGAGCGTTCCCGGCGTTGCCACCGGGCTGGCCTGGACGCCGGTCGGTGGAGACATCCTGTTCATTGAGGCGAGCAAGGTACCCGGCAGCGGCCGCCTGATCCTGACCGGACAGCTGGGCGACGTGATGAAAGAGTCTGCCCAGGCTGCCCTGACGCTGGCCAAGACCTGGACCGGCGACTCACTGGAAAAAATCGACGTGCACGTGCACGTTCCGGCTGGCGCCACGCCGAAAGACGGCCCGAGCGCGGGCGTGGCCATGTTCTTGGCGCTGGTGTCGCTGCTGACTGGAAAGCCGGTGCGCTCGGATGTGGCGATGACCGGTGAGGTGAGCTTGCGGGGACTGGTGCTGCCGATCGGGGGGGTCAAGGAAAAGACGCTGGCGGCCTTGCGAGCCGGCATCCGCACCGTGATGCTGCCCCGGCGCAACGAGAAGGACCTGGAGGATGTGCCGGGCGAAGCGCGTGAGAAGCTGCAGTTTGTCTGGCTGGACCGGGTGGAGGACGCGGTGCGCTTCGCGATCGGGGATCTGGAACCGGTGGCGCGGGCCTGACCGGCCGCAGGTCGCATCGGGTCGGGCTGCCGCCTTGCAGCGACAACCGGCCCTGGCCGGTCATTTTGAGGCCGGGCGTTGCAGGTGGGGCAGCGTTTCCCAGTGAACGTGGCGCACCGACGGCATCGTCGCGAGCTGATTGACGATCCACACCAGATGCCCGCGCTCGGCGATCGAGCTTTCCACCAGCGCGGTCAGGCTGACGAACTTCAGGCTGACCGGGTCGCGGTGAAGCGAGTCGAGGGTCAGGGCATAGTGCTCCAACATGCCTTTCAGCGTCGCTTCGATCGTGTCCGAATCGCTGACGTGGCACACCACCGACAGGCCATACGTCTGGCGCAGGGACGGTGCAGTTACCTTATGGCTTGCGGCGCCGCCGGTTCCGGTTCCACCGGATCGGAACAGCGATAGAAGTTTCCTCGAAATCGAGGTTGCCAGCGGCCCGGATCCGGCACCCGCTAAGCTGTACGGGGCCTTGTCGTTGGCTGCCTGCTGTTCCCGGCGCATGATGTCGACACAGTAGTCTCGTGGCATTTGGGGCCTCCTGATCGCCATGCGAGCTGGAACCATCGTCACCGGTGGTCTGTCAGTCACACCCCAATACTATGTGCAATATCGTCAAATTACCGCAAAGAATTACACGCCCCAGTACAAATGCAGCATAAAAATAGGCGAGTCCCTTCGTTGCCCCTATGACCACTCGATGAGGGCTGGGTTCCACCGGATTGGTTGCGCGGCCCTGTGCGCTCTTGCGATTTCGCTCGTCGGCGCTGCGCCCGCATCGGCGCAAACCGACGAGATCCAGGTGTACGACGCCACTATCGACCCGCCGGGCCAATTCAGCCTCGAGCTTCACCACAACTACACGCCGATCGGGCGGACTCAGCCCGATTTCCCCGGCGGCATCACTCCGAACCACGCGCTGAACGGCGTTGCGGAGTGGGCTTATGGCGTTGCCGACTGGTTCGAACTCGGGGTCTATTTGCCGCTGTACACCCTCAGCGGCGGCCACCTTCAGTTCAATGGCGGCAAGTTGCGCGCGCTGTTTGTCGTGCCCAATGCGCGGCAGAGGACATTTTTCTACGGCATCAATTTCGAGCTCAGCTTCAACGCGCACCAGTGGGAACAGACGCACAAGTCGGGCGAGATCCGCCCGATCCTGGGCGAGCATCTGGGACCATGGGACTTCATCGTCAATCCGATCATCGACACAGGCTTCAACGGGATACGCAAGCTGGACTTCGCGCCGGCCGAGCGGGTGGCTTACAACTTCTCGTCCGTGTGGGCCGGGGCGCTCGAGCACTACGCGGATTTCGGCTATCTGAGCGACATCGCACCGTTGAAGCGGCAGGCCCAGACCGCCTTTCTGGTGGTCGATTACAACGGGGATCCGAACAGCGTCGAGTTCGGTATTGGCCATGGTTTTACCGACGCGTCCGACTCGCTGGTGCTCAAATTGATGATCACGCACGAATTCTGATGTGCCGCGAGCAACGGCTGGCCGCGATTCTTAGCTCCGTCGGGTTCGGAAGCTTTCCCCGATCGGAGGAATAGGGGCAGGAATATCCAAGTGGCACCATGAGCGCGCAATACCGGCGCGGTGTAGGGTGCAATCATCCGGTCCTCAATCAGGTTGGGATGCCCCTATGCGTGCGATGGATCGCTTTGTCACGGTTGCCGCCCTGTGCCTGGGTTTGACCGGAACGGTGAGTGCAGCCGAGAGCCCCTGGCTGGGCACCTCGCCGGCGAGGCCGGACTCGCAAAAGCTTTCCCGTGATGCACAGCGCGCGCTGATCTGCGAGACGGTCAGCGACTTCGCTGCTTATCAGCTGACCAAGCTGATTCGGGACGATGCGCAGGAGAACCAGGCCGTCAGCCCCGAGGGTATCCAGATTCTTAGGCAGATCCGCTTGACCGAAGGCCTTGCTTCGGCCGCGTTCGAGACGCTGGCGCCGCAAGCCGACCACGATTCGTTGTACCAGGATGCCGTGAAAAAGATGCAGGTCTATGTGCATGAGGACCATGACGGCGCCGACGCGAACACCAAGCGGCTGGTGCCGGTGTGCCAGCAGACTTACACGAAGATGGCCGCCGCCGGAGAACTGTCCCAGGAGCAGGTCCAGCACGCCAAGGACGCAAGCCGGGAGTCGGTCGCCAAGCTGACCCGGGAACTGCAGGGCTCGACCCTGTCGCACTGACGGTAATTCACCCGAACTCCTCCTTGCCGCTGGCAGTGCGACTGCCTGCGCCACCGCCTCGCAGGAGGCGGTGACTCCATCGAAGGAAATGAGAATCGCTGCCGAACCAGCGCGCATCGTGCTTTGCCGATGCGCGGATGCTCGCTGATTCGGGATCACAGCGGGACGTACTTGGACCTCCGGATGATTTGGGGCATGCTTCGCTTCAAAGGGAGGAGCTGACAATGTCCCAAACGAAAACGCAGTCGAAGCCCTGGTACCGGATCCTGTATGTCCAGGTGCTGATCGCGATCGCCATCGGCGTGGCGCTGGGCTACTTCTATCCGAAGACCGGAAAGGACTTGAAGCCGCTCGGCGACGCGTTCATCGCGTTGATCAAGATGATGATCGGGCCGGTGATCTTCTGCACGGTCGTGCACGGCATCGCCTCGATGAGCAACCTGGCCAAGGTCAGCCGGATCGGCCTGAAGGCGATTATTTACTTCGAAATCGTCTCCACCGGGGCGCTCGCGATCGGGCTGCTGGTGGGCGAGCTTCTCAAGCCCGGGCAGGGCTTCAACATCGACCCGAGCACGCTCGATCCGCATGCGGTTGCGAGCTATGTGTCGCGCGCCAAGGAGGAGGGCATCGTGGCGCACCTGGTGGCGATCATTCCCACCACCTTCGTCGATGCCTTTGCCAAGGGCGATCTGCTGCAGGTGCTGCTGATCGCGATCCTGACCGGCATCGCCGTGTCCCGCCTGGGAGCGCTCGGCGAGCGCATCAATGGCGCGGTCGACGCACTGGGCAAGGTGTTCTTCCGCATCATCGGCATCATCGTCCGGCTGGCGCCGATCGGCGCCTTCGGCGCGATGGCATTCACGATCGGTGCCTACGGGCTCGGATCGTTGCGCAACCTGGGTGAACTGATCCTCACGTTCTATCTCACCAGCATCCTGTTCGTGCTGATCGTCCTCGGGGCGATCGCGCAGGCGACGGGGTTTTCGATCCTGCGTTTCATCGCGTTCATCAAGGACGAGTTGCTGATCGTGTTGGGCACGAGCTCTTCGGAAACGGTGCTGCCGCGGATGATCCAGAAAATGCAGCACCTGGGCGCGTCCTCGTCCGTGGTCGGCCTGGTGATCCCGCTCGGATACAGCTTCAATCTGGACGGCACCAACATCTACATGACACTGGCGACGCTGTTCCTGGCGCAGGCCACCAACACGCCGCTGAGCCTCGGGCAGGAGATGACGATCCTGCTGGTGGCGATGCTGACTTCGAAGGGCGCCTCCGGTGTGACGGGCGCGGGCTTCGTGACGCTGGCGGCAACCCTGACGATCATCCCCGACATCCCGATCCAGGCGCTGGCCATCCTGGTCGGGATCGACAAGTTCATGAGCGAGTGCCGCGCCTTGACCAATCTGGTCGGCAACGGCGTTGCCACTGTCGTCGTCAGTAAATGGGAGCACGAACTCGATCGCGAGGAGCTCAAGGGCGCGATGAAGCATCCAATAGACCTGGGCGAGGCGCTCGAGCACCAGCCGCTCTGACCCGCGCCGGCACGACCCGGTCCGTTGCCTCGAAGGAACCCCCATGCCCCAGCCGATCACTGTGCGCGGAACCGCGCTGCTCGAAGATCCGGCCTTGAACAAGGGCACTGCCTTTACGCTGGAGGAGCGGGCGGGGCTCGATCTGGACGGCCTGCTGCCCCCGGTCGTGGAGACGCTGGGGCAGCAAAGTCGCCGCGCCTACGTGGCGTTCGGCCGGAAGCAGGACGACCTGGAGCGGCATATCTATCTTCGCGCGCTGCAGGACACCAACGAGACGCTGTTCTACCGGCTGCTGTTCGATCACGTCGAGCAGATGCTGCCGATTGTTTACACGCCGGTGGTGGCCCGCGCGTGCGCCGAGTTTTCCCACATCTACCGCCGCCCGCGGGGCCTGTTCATCGGCTATCCGTTGCGCGACCGGATCGGCAAGCTGCTCGCGAATCGGCCCCGCTCCGAGGTCGACGTGATCGTCGTCACCGACGGCGAGCGCATCCTCGGTATCGGCGACCAGGGCGTTGGCGGCATGGGCATCCCGATCGGCAAGCTGTCGCTGTACTCGCTGATCGGCGGCATTCATCCGACCCGCACGCTGCCGGTCGTCCTTGACGTCGGCACCAACAACGCCGAGCGCCTCGAGGACCCCGAGTACCTCGGATGGCGCCACGAGCGCGTCACCGGGCAGGCCTACTTCGACTTCATCGACCAGTTCGTCACCGCGGTCAAGCGGGAGATGCCCAACACGCTGCTGCAATGGGAAGACTTCGCGACACCGCACGCGCGCCCGATCCTGGGCCGTTATCGCGACGAATTGCTCACGTTCAACGACGACATCCAGGGAACCGCCTCGGTCGCCCTCGGTGCGATCAGCGCCGCCATCGAGGTGGCCGCCAGCGCGATGCGGGAACAGCAGGTCGTTTTCCTCGGGGCCGGGTCGGCGGCCTTGGGCGTGGCGGACTACCTCTGCGCTGCGATGATGGCCGATGGGCTGGCCGAGGAAGATGCGCGGCGGCGTTTCTGGATCGTCGATCGCCATGGCTTGCTTCGCGCTGGCCGATCCGACCTGACGCCGGAACAGCGCCGTTTCGCTCAGCCCGAGGAGCGCATCGCCGGCTGGCCCAACGCCGAGTTGCCGAATATCACGCTAAGTGCCGTGATGGCGAACGTACCGGCCACGATCCTGATCGGGCTGTCCACCGTGGGCGGCGCTTTCACCGAGCCGCTGGTGCGGAAGATGGCGCGCAAGGTTCAGCGTCCGATCATTTTTCCGCTGTCGAACCCGACCGAAAAGTCCGAAGCGGTCCCGGCAGACCTGATACGGTGGACCGACGGGCGGGCATTGATCGCAACCGGGTCGCCATTTGCACCGGTCGAGTTCGGCCACCGGCGCATACCGATCGCCCAGTGCAATAACGTTTTCATCTTTCCAGCGGTCGGGCTCGGTGTGATCGCCAGCGGCGCGCGCCGCGTCACCGACCAGATGATGTTGCGCGCCGGTCGCGCGCTCGGCGAGCAGACGCCCGCTCGGGGCACCCCGGATGCGCCGTTGCTGCCGGCCATCCGGGACCTGCGCCGGGTTGCGCTGGAAGTCGCATTTGCGGTCGGCAGCGAGGCTCAGCGGCAGGGTCTGGCACCGGCATCACCGCCGGATGAGCTGCGCCGGAACATCGTGTGCCGTCAGTGGGAGCCAGCCTACGATGCCGAAGCCGCAAGAGGTTGAGTCAGGATCGCGGGCTATCGCGCGCTGTTGCTGACGCATTCCCATGCG
>Ga0187846_10002403_pt1 | contig 10227 bp, 6 predicted proteins | sample TC_taG_FD_161473 | JGI IMG/M metagenome (GOLD analysis project Ga0187846, IMG submission 161473) | Biofilm microbial communities from the roof of an iron ore cave, State of Minas Gerais, Brazil - TC_06 Biofilm (v2) | ecosystem: Environmental > Terrestrial > Deep subsurface > Cave > Wall biofilm ... | reverse complement strand
CCTATGCTGACGGAAAGGATGTCTCCTGGTCCGAGCTCGTTCAGGGAGCGGAGCATCCGGCGCCCACTTTAAGCATCCGGAAGCCTGCGCTGATCAGCGAGGCGAATTTGCCGCTTCCGTTGGCGGGCTTGGCGCTTTTGGTCTCATTGACCACGCCCTTCCTTCGATTCAGACAACGGAGGAAAGGCCATGCTGTGCCGTTGCCGAACGAAAGCGTTCTTGGCAGCGTGCCGGTGACCTCCTCGGCGGGGTAAGCTGGCGGAACCAGCGCGCCGTCGGACGGCACTTCCTTTTTCGTTGGAGCAGGATTTCCCGTGTAAGCGTCCGGCTGGATTGAAGTGCAGGTTGGAGAGCTTCGTTGTTATCCTGCCTACTTTCTCGGGAACGCCACGCGGAGGGCTGCCAGGATTTCCTTTCGGCGGGCGTCGGGAAGTGGCAACCGCGTTACGGTTGTGCTGGTGGTAACCGGGTAGTGAAGCAGGCAGAGTCGGCTGAGAGAAACCATCGCGTCGGGCAAGGTGATCACGCGGGGATTGGTTTCCTGACCATCCCCCGGTCGCCCACGAAGACCAACTCCTCCATACCGAACTGTTCCTTCACCACTTGGATCTGATCGGCAATCGTCACCGGATCGGCCGTGTTGCCGACGATCACCCGCAGCGCCAATGGCTCGCCGTCTCTGTCGGCCAGCAGCCCAATGACAATCTGCAACTTGCCGCGCTTGCCATCCCGGTTGTAGCCGAACTCGCCCAGCGCGTTGTGCTCCCCCGCCAGGTATGTGTTAGTCACGTCATAAAGAAACAGAGTCGGCGGCGCCCTCCGGCGCCGCCGATAGCGCTGGTAGAGCCCCCGCTCGATCTGGAACTGCCGGGCGCTGAGATCGTCCAGGGCCGTCCGATTTGACGTACCAGCAAACATACAAATAATGCGACCGGGGACTATTTTCTCAGCCGTTTACCTTCCATCAAAATAAAAATTGGAGGCTCCGCCTAGATTCCTCAATTTTATTCGGGGCTGGAAGGGGTAATTCACATGCTTTTGAGAAGAAAAACCGCTGTCGTCTTGCTGGCCATATTGTTTGCCGGGGTTGCTGCATCGGCGGAAAATCCGAGGCTGATTGTAAGCCCCGATTCACTCTTTTTCCGTCAATTGACTTCGGCGCCTCCATCCTCTCAGACAGTAACAATCACTGTCAAAGGTGGGACGCTCGGTTCCGTCACGGCCACGGCCACTTCGACGGGCAACTGGCTTATCGTCTCTCCAGCAAATGGAACGGGAATCACCAAGTTCAGTGTGAGCGCCAGCACCACCGGCCTTAATCCCGGTGAATATTCCGGCAACATTACCATCACAGCGCAGGGATTTCCTTCCGCCACGGTCAGGGTGGAATTGGAAGTGTTGAACTCGTCCAGTCCACCGTCGGCGGGACAGCCAAATTCGGGTCCGCCGTCGGCGTTGATTCTTCGCCCCGACGAGTTGGAATTCCACGTATTGGAAGGCGCTTCACCGTCAGTCTCTAAAGTGGAGATTTTTAATCCGGCAGGGGACAGCTTTTCATGGACCGCAGCGGCCAGCGTGACAACTCCGATCGGGGGTAAGTGGTTGACAGTGACGCCGCTCTCTGGCACTGGCAAAGGGGTACTCTCGGTGCAAGCCGACCCCACTGGTCTTTCGGCTGGCGCCTTCAAAGGATTAATCACGGTCACCAGCGGAAGCAGCACGGCCAATGTGGGGATCGAGCTGGACGTGGATCCCGCGCCGACATCTAAACTCGAAGTGGTGCCGCAAGCTCTAAATTTCAACATCGACCCTAACGCCGCGCAACCGCCCCAGCCGCGAACGCTCGAAGTCCGCAGCACAGGGCGGGGCGGCACGCTGCAGTGGACCGCTACTGCGAAGATCGATAAACCCGCCAGTGGCAACTGGCTTTCGATCAATCCAACCTCTGGGTCAACGCCGGGCAAAATTACGGTCAAGGCCGACCCCACAGGTCTTAGCCCCGGCAGCTATTCCGCCAAGGTAATCGTCACATCCGGCTCCAGCAGCACGAATGTGCAGGTGTTCTTGCGGATTCTGGGACCTGGCAATGCCGTGGCCATTGTGACACCGAGAAGGCTGAAGTTCAGCGCGACCACCGGAACGAGTGGCACAGTTTCGCCTGCCTCACGCACGGTGCATATCACCAGCACAACCTCCGGCCTGAGCTTCACCGCCGCGGCCACCACGGCGAAAGGAGGCGCATGGCTCAAGATTTCGCCGGCTTCAGGGCCTGTTCCCAGCTCAATTACGGCATCTGTCGATGCCTCCATCGCTACGGCTTTGGCGCCCGGCTTCTATACGGGCTCAATTACGGTGACGGTTGCTGGCGCGGCGAAAGCAGTGAATCCGGTACATGTGGGACTGAAGGTGTTCGACACTGGTGAGGCGCCCCGATTGGACATCGATCCTGCCGGGGTTGCCTTCAAAGCGACTCTTGGCGGACCCGATCCCGGGGCTCAGCAGGTCACTTTGGAGCCGGAGGGTGCCGCCAGCCTGGCATGGACTGCGACGGTTTCCATAGCATCTCCCACTGGGGGAACGTGGTTGAGCATATCCCCAACATCGGGGACCACGACGGCCAGCTCTCCTTCCGCAGTCAGTGCGTCCGCAAAGATTGCGGGGTTAGCGGCTGGCATTTACCCCGGCACCGTGGTCTTCACTCCTGCCCCGGCCACCGGCGCTCCCCCCGCACATTTAAGAGTGATGCTCGTGGTGGCGCCGTCCGGCGCGGGCAAAACCGCGAGTTTATTTTTTGTGTCCGACCTCGCCGTGCCGGCTACCCCTGTGGCGTCTGGGAATTTGACAGCCTTCTTCACGAGTCCGCCAGACAACTTCATTAGTGATTTTGCGGAACCGCCTGATGTCAACGTGACCGTACTCGATTCCACTGGCACGCCCGTGTCGGGCGCCACAGTCACGGTGAGCTCCTCGAACGGCGAACCCGACTTGGTTCTGGACGATGTGGGTGACGGTCAATACGAGGGTGTCTTCCGCGCGCTGTCCGACGGTCCCTTGACGTTGACAGGCTCGGCGTCATTCGATACCCAAACTGCACCGCCCTTCGCTGTTTCGGGCGACATTGAGTCCTCCGCCGATCTTCCCACCGTGATCTTCCAAGGCGGAGCAGTAAGCGCCGCTAGCTTTGCGCCTTCGCCGACACCGCTAGCGCCAGGATCGCTGGTGTCTTTGTTCGGGATGAACGTGGCCGGTAACGGAGGCGGTGCCTCCAGCATTCCTCTGCCCCAAAGTCTTGGTGGTGTGAGCGTGACAATCGGAGGCATTCCGGCGCCGCTGTTGTCAGCCGATTCAAACCTCGACCAGATCAATTTGCAAGTGCCTTTCGAGCTGGATGGCCAAGCGCAGGCTGACATTGTAGTGAACAACAACGGCGTGTTGAGCACTGCGGAAACCGTCAATATTGCGGTCACGCCCGCCTTCTTTACCGTTTCAATGAACGGCATCGGTCCGGGAGCTTTCCTGCACGGGGCGGATTTCACTCCCATCACAAGCAGCGCTCCCGCCTCGGCTGGGGAGGTGATCGTCTTGTTCGCCACGGGCCTCGGTGCAGTGCAGCCGGCGGTGGCTTCCGGAAATGCGACAGCGGACGAGTCCACGGTCGCCGCCAACGTCACCGTGACCATCGGCGGCCTGCCGGCCCCTGTGCAATTTGCCGGGATGGCTCCAAACTTCGTCGGCCTCTATCAGATTAACGTGCAAGTGCCGACCGGTGTCCCGTCAGGTGATGCCCAGGTAGTGCTCTCCCTGGATGGCACCATCACCACGGGCCAGGCTACGGTGTCGATTCAATAACGCACTGCTTCTGTGCCGTCAGGGCGGAAGAGGCATTCCTGCTTGAAGTCGTTGCCCACGACTATAGTTGCCTCGCGTTTGCTCCTGCGATAGAGTATAGCTCTGCGAAAAAGGAGCATATAATGAAAACGAACAGGACGTTTTCCTTGGCCATATTTGGAGCCTCGCCACTCACGACTCGCCACTGGCCGCTTGCGAAGATAAACTGGATGCTTTTTTTGGCCGTATACGCAGCGATGCTGGCGACATCTGCACGAGCCGCCGGGCAAACCCATGATCTAAAGCTGATCCCCAGCAATGTCCATTGGGGCTACTACGACGCGCGGTTGAAACCAGTATTGCGAGTGGCATCCGGAGATACGGTCCGGGTAGAAACCATGCTGGCAGGCGGATTGGACCGGCTGAAAATGGCTGGCGTCCCCGATGCGGAGATCCCCGACTCCTTAAAGCAAGTGGAAACTGCGGTGACGGACCGCGGTCCCGGAGCACACCCGCTCACCGGTCCAATTTATGTGGAAGGGGCTGAGCCAGGGGACACGGTCGAAGTGCGTATCCTGAAATTCGAGTTTCTTCATCCCTATGGCGTGACGGGATTCAACATCAACTCCGGCACGCTACCCGATGAGTTTCCTTATTCTCGATTCAAGCTGATCCGTGTCAATCCTGCCGCCGGAACTGCGCAATTCCGCCCGGGCGTAACCTTGAAACTGGCGCCCTTTTGGGGATCGATTGGTGTGGCGCCGCCTTTGCTCGTGCGGCGTCTTTCCAGTGCGCCGCCTGGCCCGCACGCCGGCAACCTCGACAACAAAGAATTAGTCGCAGGTTCCATCCTCTACTTGCCGGTTCACGTTCCCGGCGCCTTGCTGTCCATGGGAGACGGCCACGGGCTGCAAGGCGATGGTGAAGTCACTCTAACGGCCTTAGAAACTTCGCTGCGAGGCACAGTCCAAATTTTTGTCCGGAAGGGAAAGCCGATCCGGTGGCCCAGAGCGGAAACCCCGACTCACTTTATTGCCATGGGTCTGCATCCCGATCTGAACGAAGCCGCACGCATGGCCACGCGCGAGATGATCGACTTTTTAGTTTTGGAGAAAGGGATGTCTCGCGACGAAGCCTATATCCTGACTTCTCTGGCCGTTGACCTCCACGTGACACAACTCGTGGACGGCACAAAAGGGATTCACGCCCTTGTATCCAAAAGTATTTTCCATTAGCGCATCGATCAGCCTCCGTTAGGCAGAGCGCCAACACACTGGCCATTCCGGCATCGCTAGATTGAAGGGGACCGCTTCTATGGCTGAGATGTATGAAAGCTCCGCAATGGCTCATATAGTGGAAACACAATGGAAGAAGTGGCTACAGTTAACCCAGCAGAAACCCGGCAAAGCACCGGAACCATATCCGACGGTCACCATCTCGAGGGAACGGGGAAGCGGAGGAAGTTCGATTGCCGGGCTGGTTGCCGACCATCTCGGATTCGTCCTGTTTGACAGCCAGATTGTAGATCACGTGGCACGCTCCGCTAACGTCGACCGTGCCGTAGTGGAACACATGGATGAACAGAGCCGGCACCGCATTGAGGAATGGACCCAACGGGTCTTGCGCCACCGGAAATTTTCGACCCAAGTCTACCTGTCTCATCTCGCCAAAACGATTTCGGCCGTAGGTGACAAGGGCCAGGCAGTGGTCATCGGCCGCGGCGCTCATCTGTTACTTTCGGTGGAGCGATGTTTCCGGGTGCGCGTAATCGCTCCTCTGGAAATTCGAATCCAGCGTCTCTCCGCCAAGTCCAGTATTGGAATCTTGGAAGCAGAGACCATCATCGCCGAGACGGATCGCCAGAGAGCGAAATTCATCCAGGAGAACTTCGGCCAATCAGACTCCGATCCATTGCTCTTTGATTTAGTAATCAATACCGGCCAAATTGCCTTGGAGACGGCTGGAGAACTCGTAGTGCGGGCGGTGGAGGCGAAGTTTCCTCAGGTAATTCAGGCCCGTTCCGCGACCCATAGAACCCAGCCCCGTTCGGGTCCGGAATTTTGAGGGTTCGCAATCTCCTCGATTGCCACCGATCATCATTAACCGCTTACAACTGAGCATGCAGTTCCGCCGTGTCCAATTTATTCGGCGGGCGGATCGGTAAAGACCAAGGCCTGTATCGCACGGCTCCCGTCATTGGGTGATAGACCCTCGAGGGCCAGTTCTTGAGGCACGGTGGCTTCGTATTCGAAGTCGTACGTCTCTCCGATGCCAATGGCTTGGTCCGCCGGTTTCCATTTTGCCGCCGCAGCGGGAACTTCCACGGCGTCTTTTGCGATGTTGCGCCATTGTACCGGAACGCCCGCCTGTCTCAGCGAAACGCGCAGCACGCCGAAAGCGGCTGTGATATTGATAAGCCGGAATCTGTATTTCGTCCCGGTTTTCAATTGCATCTGAGTGGGTTGCGGCGTGCCGTTCAGCAGCAATGCTGCGCCAAAAGGTTGGGCAGGTCCTGTGCCAAACAGGAAAACCTTGTCGGTCGCGGAATCGTAGGTCTGTCCGGGCGGCATCACGATGAGGGGACCGTCGATGCCGCTAGAGAGCTGCGCGTCGTCGTGCCAATGCGAGTGGTAGATAAATGTCCCGGCGCGCGGCGGCGTCATCTTCGCCACAAACGTTTGGCCGGGGCTGACGGCAGGTGTCTTCTTCTCGCCGATTCCTCCCCACTCAGGAACTCCATCGTAATAGCTCTCCAGTTCCATCCCGTGCCAGTGAATGCTGGTGGCTTCCTTGATTTGATTGACGACTTCAATTTCGACGGGCTGGTTCTGCACGAGCACAATTGGCGGACCGATCACGTTCGGTGAAACACCCGCGTTGCCCTCGCCGACTCTTCCCTTCGAAGTAGTTTGACCTGATTCGTTCAACGCCAGCTCATAAACCCGCGGATCCGATTTCCTGGGTCCAATGATCAACTCCAGCTTGCGCTCCGCTTTCCAGGCACTCTTCGCGGCCTCATCCGAATTGCCTGTCACTGTGATGCCTAGAATCATTCCTCCCATCCCGGCCGATTCCGGATCGGCCGGCGGGTTTCCATGATCGTGTTCTTCTGTCGCCTCATTCGAGTTCAGGGGGACTGGCAGTCGCATGTGGGGCAGCCGGTGGCAATGATAGAGCCATCGGCCGGGCTGTTTGGGAACCCAGGACATCTCGAAGGTTCCATCCACATCCACGAGATAGGTAAACATCATTTGGCGCGCTGCTGCCGCATAGGTCTGGTAATGTTCCCCGTCGCCGGTCGCGTCCACACTGAAGTGGGTGCCGTGCAGGTGCATGGGATGGCTAAGGTCGGAGGCGTTGACCAGGCGCCAGTGCACGGTCTCGCCCACCCCGTACGTGAGTCGTTCCGTGTAGGGCCAAGACTTGCCATTGATTGCGGTGCGCGTCGCACCAGTCCATCGCTCGAACACAAAGATGCGGTCGTTGACAGGAGAGCCGGGCTGATCGACGACCAGCGCTCCGCCCAGCATGGAATCCTTTACTCGAAAGTTGCCTTGCCGGCCATCCGGTGTAGTGGCTCTGTATAGATAAGTCCCAGGCGCCCCAGCTAGGAAGCGCACGCGCTGGGTCTCCCCGGGTTGAATTGTGATGATGTCATTGTCGTCTCCCGGACGCTGGTGCAATCCGTGCAACGTGGCAGATACGCGAAGATCGTTGCGCAGGGAAATGTCGATAGCGGTTCCCTGGGGCACGCGAATGAGCGGACCAGGAATCTGCAATGGTTTTCCCGCTTCGCCAAACGCGTAAACGGGGATGGATTCACCGTCTTCCCGGAACGGATGCCAGTTTCCTTCGCGGATTTCCAGCCTCATTACCAGAGCCCCCTGGCGCAGTTCTCCCGCCGGCGTTCGATTGTCGTTTGCCGCAATCGACGGGAGACTCTCCGCCGCCAGTGGGAGAGCCACTACAAACATCAATACCGCAGCCAGCAATGACCTCCGATTGAATAACCAAGTCATGACCATTCCCCTTGTGGATGGCATTTGGTGGTGCTACGATTTTCCGCCGCCGCTACGGCCTGCGGAAGGATTTTGCGCTCGACCACAGGCAGGAAGCGCCCGAGTTGGGGGAAAGATCCATGTCCCTGAAGAGGCTTCCTCAAAGGCTGTGCATGTGAATTCGCCAGGTGTTCGTGAAGACTGCGGTCACTGTGGGTCGGTTATAGCGTCAGCTCAACTAAGCGGCCGCCGCCGCTCAGAGAAAATTTGTCTCCGTTCCCACCAAGTCACCGCCCAGGATATGCGCCGACTCTCGCTCGACGGCCTCCAGGACACTCTCCAGATTCTGCTGGTCGCTCGAAATGCTGACCACGCCCAAGACGGAACGTTGCCAAACTTCCTGATGATCCAACTCCGCCACCGACACATTGAACCTTGCCCGGAGACGGTCTTTGACCTTTCGCAGCACCATCCGCTTGTCCTTTAGCGACTGCGCGTAGGGCAGATGGATTTCCAAGGTAATTAAACCGATTGGCATGGGAGAAGAGGTGTTGGGTGCTGCGTGTTAGGTGCAGGTTTAAGGCCTTTTGCTGGTGCCAGCTCTCGGTCGTCGGTGTCGCGTCCTGGCTGCGCCAGCCGAGATTCAAGCTCCACATCTCTAAAGTCCAACGTCGAGCACCCAACACCTGATGTTTACGCCAGAGCCTCGGCAGCCACTTTTTCCATGGTGAACGCTTCAATCACGTCGCCCACTTTGACGTCGTTGTAATTCTCCAGAGCGATGCCACATTCGTAGCCGTTTTTCACTTCGCTCACGTCATCCTTGAAGCGGCGCAGCGACGAGATGCGTCCTTCGTGGATGACCACATTGTCGCGCAGGAGGCGCACCGAACTGTCGCGGGTCAATCGGCCCTCGGAAACTTGCGCGCCCGCGACCGTTCCGACCTTGGCGACACGGAATGTCTGAAGCACCTCGGCCTTTCCTAGCACCACCTCGCGATGGGTTGGCTCCAGCAGTCCTACCATCGCCTTCTTCACCTCGTCGGTCACGTTATAGATGACACTGTGCAGGCGGATATCCACTTTTTCTTGCTGCGCCAGCTCGGCCGCTTTCCGTTCCGGGCGCACATTGAAACCAATAATAATGGAATTGGAAGCGGAAGCTAACAGCACGTCCGAAATGTTAATGGCGCCCACGCCGGAGTGAATCACTTTGGTCTTGACGCGTTCATCGCCCAGCTTCGCCAGCGACTCCGCCAAAACCTCCGCAGACCCCTGCACATCCGCCTTCAGAATAATCGGCAGTTCCTTTATTGCTCCCGCCTTCATCTGATCATGCAGTTGTTCCAGTGTCAGGCGGGAGGATCTGGCCAGGCTGATCTCGCGCAACTTGCCTTCGCGATAAAGGGCAATCTGCTTCGCTTTCATCAAATCGGAGACTGCTTGAACTTGATCGCCTGCCTGCGGCAGCGTTTGCAAGCCCAGAATTTCTACGGGAGTACTCGGGGGCGCTTCCTCGATGGGCCCGCCGCGGTCGTCCAGCATGGCGCGGATTTTCCCGAACACAGCTCCTACGAGCAAAGAATCGCCCACCCGGAGGGTTCCGTTCTGAACCAGCAAGGTCGCCACGGGACCCCGGGTTTTGTCTAGTCTGGCTTCGAGCACGGTTCCACTAGCAGGGCGTTTCGGGTTGGCCTTGAGATCTTGCAGATCGGCGACCAGCAAAATCATCTCCAGCAAGAGGTCGAGATTGGTCTTCTGCTTGGCCGAAACCTCAACCGTCACAGTGTCTCCGCCCCAATCCTCGGGCACCAGGCCGCGGTCGGCGAGTTGCTTCTTGACGCGTTCCGGCAGCGCGCCGGGCTTGTCAATCTTATTAATGGCAACCAGAATGGGCACCTTAGCGGCGCGAGCATGGTCAATCGCCTCCAGCGTTTGAGGCATCACGCCGTCTTCGGCAGCCACCACCAGGACCACAATATCCGTGACCTTGGACCCGCGGGCTCGCATTCTGGTAAATGCTTCGTGCCCGGGAGTGTCGAGGAAAACAATGTTTCGCTCTCTCGCCGTCACAGTGTAGGCTCCAATGTGCTGCGTAATCCCACCGGCTTCATGAGCCGTAACATTGGTTTCCCGAATCGCGTCCAGCAGGGAGGTCTTTCCGTGATCTACGTGGCCCATCACGGTCACCACAGGGGCCCGCGACACCAGTCCGTCCTGGCTTTCCTGAGTGGCCAGCTGCTGAACAGCCTCTTCCTCAAAGGTGACAACGGTGGTCTGAGCTCCGAAGCTCTTGGCTACCTGCTCCGCAAGGCCCGGGTCCAGATTCTGGTTGATCGTGGCCAAAACTCCAAGATCCAACAGCCGCCGTATGAGGTCTCTGGCCTTCACTCCCAGCTTT
>Ga0187846_10002402_pt1 | contig 10231 bp, 10 predicted proteins | sample TC_taG_FD_161473 | JGI IMG/M metagenome (GOLD analysis project Ga0187846, IMG submission 161473) | Biofilm microbial communities from the roof of an iron ore cave, State of Minas Gerais, Brazil - TC_06 Biofilm (v2) | ecosystem: Environmental > Terrestrial > Deep subsurface > Cave > Wall biofilm... | reverse complement strand
GCAGCGACCAGAGCACAAACGGGCTCTGCGGCGACCCGGAATAGATCGCCATCGGCTGGAGCGTGGCCACAGCCAGAAGGAACACAATCGTCAGCCCCGCGAGCAAAATATTCAGCGCGATCTCGTTGGGCGTCTTCTGACGGGAGGCGCCTTCGACCATCTTGATCATGCGATCTAGGAAAGTTTCGCCAGGGTTCGAGGTAATCCGGACTCTGATTTCATCGGAGAGCACGCGTGTGCCGCCCGTTACCGCAGAGCGGTCGCCGCCTGACTCGCGAATCACCGGAGCCGACTCGCCGGTGATGGCAGATTCGTCCACAGAGGCCACGCCCTCAATCACCTCACCATCACCGGGAATGAACTCGCCTGCCGAGATTATCACTACGTCATTGGCGCGAAGTGTGGATCCCGATACGTCTGCGGTACAGCCGTCCGGCTTGAGTCGATGGGCAATCGTTTCGGTGCGCGCCTTTCGCAGGGTGTCGGCCTGGGCCTTGCCTCTTCCTTCCGCCATCGCCTCAGCGAAGTTGGCAAACAGCACGGTGAACCAAAGCCAAATGGTGATTTGGAATCCAAACGCAAATCCCGGAACGTGGTTCACCAAGTCGCGTACCAGGTCCACGGTGAGTAGCGCGGCGCCGATTTCCACCACAAACATGACCGGGTTTTTCATCAGCGTGCGGGGATTCAATTTGATAAATGAGTCCCTCACCGCGCGGGTGGCGATTTGCGGCTCCCAAAGCGACTTCGATTTTCTGGATTGCGGTGCCATGGTCTGTCCTAAAAAACTTTCCCTGCGCCCATCAACAGGTGTTCCAGAATCGGGCCTAGACTGAGAGCTGGGAAAAATGTGAGCGCGCCCAGGATCAGGATGACGGAGATCAGCAGTCCCGTGAACAACGGCGTTGTCACCGGGAAGGTGCCGGCCGACGGGGGCACTTGCTTTTTGCGGGCCAGGCTCCCGGCAATCGCAAGGACTGGAATCACCATGAAGAACCGGCCAAACAGCATCGTTGTGGCAATCGTCGTGTTGTACCAGAGTGTGTTGGCGTTGATCCCGCCAAACGCGGAACCGTTATTCGCGCCTCCCTCCGCGTATGTGTAGAAAATCTCTGAAAGCCCGTGCGGGCCAGGGTTCGCGATGCTCGAGGTGCCGAACTTCGGCGCGACCACGGAGATCCCGGTGAATCCGAGGACCAGCAGCGGGTAGATCAGAACCGTGAGCATCGCCATCTTCACGTCAAACGATTCGATCTTCTTTCCGAGATACTCCGGTGTCCGGCCCACCATGAGTCCCGCAATGAAGACCGACAAAATGATGAATACAATGATCCCGTAGAGTCCGGAGCCGACCCCTCCATATACGACTTCGCCCAACAATATATTGATGAGCGGGATCATCCCCCCCAGAGGCGTGTACGAATCGTGCATCGAGTTCACGGCGCCGCAACTCGTATCTGTGGTTACCACGGCCCATAGGGCGGAATTGGCGATGCCAAAGCGAACTTCCTTGCCTTCCATATTGCCTGCGGGTTGCACGTTGCTGGCAGCGGGATTCGGCCCCTGAAGCAGCGGGTTCCCGCGCGCCTCGTAGGCGTACGCCGCGGTTACCCCCATCAGGAAAAGAATTGCCATGGCGCACCACACTGCCCAGCCGTGCCGCGGCGACCCGGTCATTTGTCCTAAGGTATAGGTCAAGCCCGCGCCAATCGAGAAAATCAGCAGCAGCTCGATCAGGTTTGAAAGCGGCGTGGGATTCTCATAGGGGTGCGCGCTGTTCGCGTTGAAGAAGCCGCCTCCGTTGGTGCCGAATTCCTTGATCACTTCCTGCGAGGCCACTGGGCCTTGCGCGATGGATTGCTGCGTGACCGTTTGCGAAGTGACCTTGCCGTCGGCCCCGGTTTGCTGCACGGTTTGCGGTTCCACAAGCTGCACGGTCGTGTACGGCTTGAAATTCTGCGGCACTCCCTGCCAGACCAGCAGGAGCGCTCCCACCAGACAAAACGGGAGCAAGACCCACAGCGTCGCGCGCGTCAGATCGACCCAGAAATTTCCAATCGTGTTCTTTTCGCGCCGGGCAATCCCGCGGACCACGGCAATGGCCAGGGCAATTCCGGTCGCGGCAGAAATGAAATTGTGATAGGCCAGTCCCGCCATCTGGGTCAGGTACGACATGGTGGTTTCCGGGACGTACGCCTGCCAATTCGTATTCGTCGCGAAGGAGGCGGCCGTGTTGAAGGCCAAGTCGGGAGCCACCGGCGGAAGTTTTTGTGGGTTGAGCGGCAGCCAGCTCTGAACGCGCTGGAGCAGATAGAGCACCGCCATCGTGACACCGCTAAAAATGAGCATGGCGGCGGCGTATTCAAGCCAGCCCATCTCGCTGGTCTCATCCACTCTGGTAAGACGGTACACCAGCCTCTCCAAGGGGCGGAGAAGGGGATCGAACAGCGTCTTCTCGCGGTTGAACACGCGCGTCATGAATGCGCCCAAAGGTTTGGTGACCGCGAGCACAATCAGCAAGAAGAGTGATATTTGGAGCCAGCCATTTGGCGTCATGGTCAGAACTTCTCCGGGCGCAGCATCGCGAACACCAGGTAGGCCAGTAAGAAAACGCAGATGAGCAGGGAAATTACGGTGTCCAGCATTCTTTTCACCTCATCCGATCGCAAAACTTAACGTACAGCACCGACAAAACAAAGAAGATCAAGGTCGAGACCACAAAGATGGTGTCTCTCATGCGATTCAGACTCCTGATTGATAAAAGGCCGCACAAGCACTCATGTGGCTGCGCATTATACTCCCTTGCGTTGTGCGCTGGACCTAACGGGCAGAATAGGTTCGCTCTTTCAGCACCTGGGGTCTCATTTGGGAACTGGGCCTGCTCGTTCGCTCAGTTGGAAATGGGATTAATTCAACGGCCCTCGCGCCGGCTTCGGGCAGCGGTGAATACCTGAGGAGCATTACCTCCGGGCTAGTCCGGTACCGCGAAAGCAATCCACGCCGCGGAAATGCTGAGTGGCTTGCTTTGTGGCCTTCTTTCCAGAACTGGACCAGCACATACAGTAGGAAGACCACGCCCGCGATATTTAGCCCCGTGAAGAGAATCATGGTCATGGCAGTTACCCCCAGAACCGCAGCTGGCGCGAGCTTGCTCGGCGCCACAGCTTTGGTTCGCGACTCAATCATGCATTTCAGGAGGTAAAGAAGTCGTGCACCCGCTGTAAGGATTTTGTAAGCTGCTAAGTTGTGTAGCTTCTGCGCCACCCCCTCACTCCCCGGGGTGAAGCAGACCTGCTGGAGGCTTTGCGAAACAATCAAGATGAACAAGGGTTGGAACCGCCGAGGCGAACCTGCTACTGCGTCATAGCCGTTGCGTTACAGGAGAATCGCATGGATTGTCGGGGGAATGTGCATCCATCGCGCGGTATAGTCGCTGCGTTGTTATCCCACTACTTCGACTATTTCACTCTGGTCCGCGCGCGTGCGCGCCGGTGAGCACGGGCGCTACCTAACCTCGTTGTCTGCGCGCCCTCCGTTATCGGCGCCCGTTTGGCTATCCCGGAGCAGCGTGCCGTCGGCCAGCTGGACCTTATTCACGCGTCCGACCTGCTGTCCCGTTTTGGATTTCCATACATAAACCGTAATCACGTCCCCTGGTCTGAGCGACGTTCTGCCCCACCCCATCAGAGTTACCGCGCCCGGACTGCCAATCTCCGTCGTCCAATGTTGGACGTTCCCCTGTTCATCTTTGTAGTCGAACGCGATCAGCACGTGCGGATTAATCCAACTGTATTTAGTGACTACAGCGTCTTTGAAAACCGCTGGACCTTTCATTTCGTACGCGGCGGCTCCGTGATGCGCGAGCGCGGGACCGCACGCGAGCAAAAGGCCAGCCAGGGAACCAGTGAACCACAGCAGCTTCATCTTCATCCTGCACCTCGGAAGCTAAAATTCTCCGGACGCGAATCCAACGCTAGCCCGACAGTAAGCCCGCTCCTCTGTGCTGTCAAGACCGTGCATCGCGCTCGCTTGAATTCATGCTCTGCAGGCGGAAGTACGAGTGGCGGGACCCTGTTGACAGTTGGAACGCGCTGGCCAAGCCTCTCGCACTCGAAACGAAACCGCATCGAGCATCAGATGTCCGAGCCTATCTGCCGGGCGCTTGCCCTGCGCTCGGGTCGCTACCCGCGGGGTCCCCCATCTCCTTCAAGTACTCGAGGACCTCCGACGGTACGCACAGCCTCTCACTAATTTCTTGATTCGGCACCCAGCGGAAATAAACCGTCCCGATAACAAATGGTTTCGTGTACAGCTTGGGATCATCCAGCGTGATGGTCACCTTCAAATCGTTGTGGTCCATGCGAGTGATGCGTTCTTGTACATGCGCGTCCACGGTGTGGGGATACCCGCTCTTGGACGCCCAGGTTCTTTCGTCCAGTCCTGTCGTATCAACCACCAACGTGTAGTCATCCTCCCAATGGCCCACGGAGTAGCCGTTGTACCTGGGATCGAGCGAGTCCTTTCCTGTCCCGCCTACATTGGTCGGAAGAGCTCGTCCGTCCATCCAGATTTCGCGCCAGGTGTCCTGAAACTCCAGCAACATGACGATCCGGTTGGGCATTGTCGCGAAAGCGATTCCTTGGATTTCGCTCAGGTCACTCTGCGGAACTCCCAGAGGGTCGCAATACCGCACCGTTGGGTCGTTCGTGCCCGCGGGACTATATTTCCCGAGGGGTTTGTTGGCGTCGAAAAGCTGCTTCCCCATGGGCGTCATCGGAGGAGCGGGTTCTTCCCTGAAAACTGGGACGCCTGCGCCGGACAGAGGCCCCGCCCATGTCCCGCTCAGGTCGCGCTTGGGAGCCGGTCCCCCGTCGCCCACGGCTCTGTCGGCGGGATAATATTTCCACGGGCTACGGACCCCGCTCGCTTGCTGCGTCTTGGGCAGGTCCGTTTGGGCCAAAAGCATCGCCGAGCAAGCCAGCATCCCAGCCAAGCCGACGATCGCGTACGTCAATGGGTTTTTCATCGCCGTAGATCTCCGCTAATTTTGAATCTTGCCTCCCACGCGGCTTCAAAAACTTAACCGGCAACCAGAGCCGTCTGCGTGGGAGTTCTTCTCCGCAACGCCCTTTTCTGGACCTCCGAACATCCGAAGGCTACACCCCGCCTGCCCCTGCGTACAAGCTTGTCGTGCCCGGCCGGCCAGTGGTGGCAGGAGATTCAAACAGACCGGCCAGGAGAAAACGTATCATCCGACCGGTGAGGAAATTCTAGGAAATCGTTGGAAGCTTCCCGCAAAGTTAGCCAAATTTCGTTCATTCAAAGTGCCGCGCTTTGTCATTTTGGGGGTTTCGAACGCGAGGCGGCATTCTGCGCGAGGGCTATCCCCCCGAGGCAAGGACTCTTTAAGTCGCTTACTCACATCGCCATCCGGTGGATGTTCCAAACGTGTACTCCCCTTGTGCCAAATTGGCTCTCACCTTGCACTAATGAATTCTGAGAAAGGGAAAGTTAAAATGGAAATTCATTTGTATAACATCGCAGTCGGGGCGCTAGCTGGTGCAATGACCGGATTGACGATCGCTGGAATCATCGAAGTCCAGGGACTCAGGCGGCTTGTTTCAAAGATGAGGACGTGGGGGCAGATTTCCGTCCGAGGGATTACCGCCTAAACGTTGGCTCTTCAGCCTGCTAAATTCCGAGAGTCTCCACCTCAAATTCCACCCCGTCGGTAGGAACAGTGTCGTGGGCGCCTCAATTCGTGAACTCCGAGGGCCATCTCCGCTGTGCTGCCGCGCCCGCGCTTGGGAGCAGAAAGTTGGAAACGGCTCTGACTCGCCGTGGTGCAGAAGTTCCAGCCGGTCATTTGGTGATTGCGAATCGTCGCTGGCCTCTGCCACTTCCGGCCCTAAACCCAACGCGGCTGTAAGCTTTTAAAGTTTCCCCTCGTTTACACATATTTGTGAAGACGGGCCGCTCAGAATGCTTCCCCCGCTTTTCACCTTCCCACGCCCGTGTCCGCTCGCCCTCCGTTGTCCGCCCCTGTTTGAGTATCTCTCATCACTTTCCCATCGGCGAAAACGACCTTATTAAAACGTCCGACGGTAAAACCCGTCTTGGTTTGCCATACATAAAGAGTGACGACGTCTCCAGGCTTCAGCGAATTCCGCGACCAACCAATTAGCTGAGACGCCGGCGTGCTCCCCATTTCCATGATCCAATGTTGGACGTTGCCTTTATCATCTGTAAAGTCCGCCTTGATTAGAGGGTGGGGATTGATCCACGCAAATTGGGTTATCACGGCGTCTTTCAGCACAACTGGTTTGGACATGTCGTACGCCGCCGCCCCGTGATGGGCGAACACAGGACAGGAAATAGCCAAGAGACCCGCGAGCGATATAGCCAATATGATTAGGTTCGTTTTCATCTTCCACCTCCACCTATGAATCGGCCTGGCAGTGACTGCGGTCCGCATTTACCTGCGTTGGGGGGGAGCATTGGGATCAAAGCCAGCCGGGTCACCCATCTCCTTCAAGTACTGCTGAACCTCTGAGGGTATGCAGGTAAAGTCATCGAGTTGCTGGTTCGGAATCCATCGGAAATGCTCCTCGCCAAGAAAGAACTGCTTGGTATAAAGCTTCGGGTCGCCCATCGTAATGGTGAGCGTCAGATCATTTTTGTCGACCCGCTTGAAGCGCTCCTGCACATGCGCGTTGACGCTATGCGGAAACCCGTTCTTGGTGGTCCAGGTGCTATCGTCAAGCCCGGTTGTATCCACGACAAACGTGTAGTCATCCTCCCAGTGGCCTATCGAGTACCCGTTGTACTTCGGATCGAGTGCGTCGCTTCCGCTCCCGCCCACGGAAGTTGGCAGTGCCCGCCCGTCCGTCCAGATTTCGCGCCAGACATCCATGTACTGAATCAATATGAACGTCCGATCCGGCAGGGTGGTGATCGTCATGCCGCGAATTTCGTTGGTCATGTTCTGCGGAAACCCGAACGGATCACAATATCTGCTGTGCGGATCGTTCGTTCCGGCGGGACTATATTTGCCGATTGGCTTATTCATAGCGTACAACCGCTCGCCCAAAGGAGTGAGCGTTGGCGCGGTGGGATCCTGCGCATTGATGCCCTTAGGAACCGCTGCGCCTGACCCCGGTCCTGCCCAGCTCCCCGTCAGATCGCGCTTGGGAGCCGGCCCACCCTCTCCAACGGCTCGGTCCATGGGGTAGTATTTCCAAGCAGAACGCGCCTCATTCCCCTGCTTTGACTGAGGCTGGGCGGTTTGGGCGGTAGCGACGGAAGAAAGAATTACCAGCGCTCCTAGACCCAGGATGGCGCCTATGACCGGGTCCCGCATTTTAAGAGTCCTCCTGACTTTTTCATGCGAAAAAGTGGCGTCACTTCCGCGGCCTCTTCGCGCCCCACAAATTGACCACACGCTGTTCATTTGGCCTCAACACCCGAAGGTTTGGCCAATGTATCGCGGTATTCGATGCCTTCCGAAGGTATACAGAGCGTTTCTTCAAACTCCTGGTTCACCATCCAGTAGTAATTTGATTTCAAGAATACCCAGGGCTTCGTATAGAACGTCGGATCGTCAAGTGTGGCCGTCAGCTGGATGTTGTACTGGTCCAAGCGCGTGTAGCGCTCCTGGATGTGCGCGATTTTGCTATGTGGGTGCCCGGCCTCATCGAGCCACGTCCGTGGGTCCAGGCCTGTGGTATCAATCACAAAGGTATAGTCTCCGTCCCAGTGACCCACCGAATATCCGTAATACCTGGAATCCGGCGCCCCCTTGGCGTCTACATTCTTGGGAAGTTCGCGCCCGTCCATCCACACTTCGCGCCACACCCGCTGTTGCTCAAACAGAATGAGCATCCGGTTCCCCGACGGCGCAAACAACATTCCTCCTCTGCTACTCACCGCGTGGTTCAGAAGGTCTCGCGGAAACCCGAGAGGATCGCAGGTGATGAAGGGGTCGTTGGAGGACAGACGCGCATCCGAAGCGGGCGGAGCGCCGAATCGGAGGTAAGGCTTATTGAGCTTGAATCGCGCCTCGCCGGCAAGAGTCATCTCAGGCATAGGATCACCCGAAACCTTTTGGGGCCCTACCCAGGCGCCCGTCAGATCATGCTTTGGAGCGGGGCCGGGCGGATTCGGCATCTCGGGCACTCCTTCGGCGATGTAACCTTTCTGCGGCTGTCTCGGCCGGCCCTGTTGGGCCAGCATAGCCCACGGGAGCGCCAGTATGGCCGATAAAGCAACGGTTAGTTCGGCCACGGAATTTCGCATTTCAACCGCCCTCCTTAAGTTTGCGGACTTCGATTATTCAGGTTCCGCGACAAGGCCCTACTTAGCGTCCTTGTCTTTCGAATAGTCCTCCGGGCGGTAGCCGCTCTTGTTCCCGGCGTCTCCCCCAAGCTGAGTATCGTGTAAGGTGGTGCCATCGGCGAGCACGATCTTGTTGAGGCGCCCGGCAGGGTTGCCATTTTTTGCCACGTACATGTAGACGGTGATAATGTCCCCCGGTCCTACGGAACTCTTGCTCCAACCGATCAGCCGGAGGGCCTCTGGGCTGGCCGTTTCGCAAACCCAATGTGCAATGTCGCCCTTTTCATCTTTCACATCGAAATCAATCAGGCTGTGGGGATTGGACCACAGGAATTTCGTGACCGTCGCTTGCTTGAATTCAATGATCTTGTCTGCGTACGCCACATTTCCGTGATGTCCCGCCGCAGGGCCGCAAATAGCCAGAAGCCCGGCGACCAGCGCAAACGACATGAGCAGCCTACTTTTCATTCGGCACCTCGCAGCATCACAATGCCTCGTACCCTGAAGAGCCGGTTCGGGAAACGCTTCGGCGGTGTGTCCGGTGTAGTGCCTGCCGGAGGATGAATTGCGGAGAATATATATGAAATACATAAGCGCAAGTGGCGCGCCCGGAGAGATTCGAACTCCCGAGCTTCTGGTTTCCGCCGCAGGCGGACTCTATCCAGCGGAGCGACTCGCTGCCTCGCTCAAGATGCGTCGAATCTCTTCTCGCCCCTGCCCGGACTTCAGATATCGTTCCCGCCGCATTGCCTTCGACCGCGTGGGAAACTCTTCCCGATAGACGAGTTCCCAATGGCCACGGTTCTTCGTGGACTTGGTGAGGCCGTGATGGTGTTGGCCAATGCGCTGGATCAGATCGGCGGTGTGTCCGGTGTAGTGCCTGCCGGAGGATGAATTGCGGAGAATATATACGAAATACATAAGCGCAAGTGGCGCGCCCGGAGAGATTCGAACTCCCGACCTTCTGGTTCGTAGCCAGACGCTCTATCCAGCTGAGCTACGGGCGCTTGACCGATTCTCCCTCGAAACAACATCTTACACAACCCCTGACATAGCTTCGCGCAGGGTACAATTGGGTACAGAAGCGGGATTTGAGCACGGAACCTCAAAGCCCAACCCCATTGACTCTGCTACGCTTTTCCGAAAAACCAGGTCATCCTGCAGCCGAGAGTACACATCCGCGATGCTCTTGCTCGACCAACCGAACCAGTAGCGGATAAGGTCTTCCGGTGCGCGATTCTTGCGAAGCCAGGTCTGCCGGAAACGACGGAACGGATGAAAGCCGCGCCTCTCCAAACCCGCAGCCGTCAAAGCCAAATGGAGAGCACGCAGCGCGTTCCGTTGGCTGAGCGGCCGCCCACTCTCTGTGGGAAATACGAAGCCGCCCCTCCGCTCGCCGATGTAGTCCCGAAGCATGGCGGCCAAGAGCGGATGCAGATCGATCTCACGGTAGGCACTGGCAGTCTTCGGAGTCTGGACCTCGCCGTGCCGCCAAACCGACTGGCCCACGGTAAGAATCGAGCCATCGGCGGAAACATGCTTTCCAACCTCAAGGCCCAGCAGCTCAGCGATCCTTGCCCCGCTACCAGCAGCAAGAGCAAAGAGCACCTGGAATCGCCCCTCAGCCCGAGCTAGAATCCGCATGACTTCCTCGCCCGTGAACACCGGCCTGCGTTGATTCCGTTTCTCCACGATTGGAATGTCCATATATTCAGGATTCCAAGTCGGCTTAAAAACCGCCTCGCCATCTTCACCAACGTAGCTCGCGACGACCAGCTTTACTACGCCGATTACAAGATGAATCGTCTTCGGACTTTTCCCCAATGCAACCATCTCGGAAACCAACGGCTTCACTGTGGAATTTTTCACGTCACACAACAGCAGATTGCCGAGACGT
>Ga0187846_10002401_pt1 | contig 10238 bp, 6 predicted proteins | sample TC_taG_FD_161473 | JGI IMG/M metagenome (GOLD analysis project Ga0187846, IMG submission 161473) | Biofilm microbial communities from the roof of an iron ore cave, State of Minas Gerais, Brazil - TC_06 Biofilm (v2) | ecosystem: Environmental > Terrestrial > Deep subsurface > Cave > Wall biofilm ... | reverse complement strand
CACCGACTTGCTGCAAACCGCCCGCCCCCACCCGCCCAACATGCGCCGGAGCGACCTCAACACCACGGTCGAGCATGCCGTCATGCTCGGCCGGCAACAGGCGCTGTCGAAGCCGGTCGAGATCACCCTCAGGAAAGACCCTCGCCTGCCCGAGGTTGAACACGACAGCGATCAGATTCACCAGGTGCTGCTCAACCTGTTGCTCAACGCACTGCAGGCCATCGAAGGTGAAGGGAAAGTTACCGTGACGTTGAAACGCGACCCCAGCTTTGCGTTGATTGACGTCGCCGACACCGGCCGCGGCATCGCCCCCGAGCACCTGCCCAACATCTTCCGCCCGTTCTACACCACCAAGGGAGAAGGCACGGGCCTCGGCTTGTCGCTGGCCCGACGCAGCGTGGAAGCGCATCACGGGACCATTGACGTGCGCAGCTCGCCCGGCCGCGGCACGACGTTCACAGTGCGGCTGCCATTGCAGCAGCCCGCCACACAAGACGAATCCACTGCGCCTGAATAAGACGGCGCCGGTCGCCTCACGGGGGAGAGGTATCCGCCGGCAAGCCGTGTCCGTCCACGATTTGTAGCAACCTCCCCTCAAGGACCCGCAACCAACGGTAAAGCCATTTCCAGCCGGAGCAATCCGTTTGCGGCCTGGCTCCGTAATGTAGGCAGCGGTACAAAATCTGGCCTGGAATTCAACGAAAACCGAAGGAGAAGGTTCAATGAGAAAGCTATTGGTTTGTTTGTTGGCTCTGACTTTCGTGCTGGGCACGGTGGCTTTCGCCCAGCAGGACACCATGGGAACCTCGCAATCCGACAAAGCGGCCGCCGCGCCTCTGAAGACACTCAAGGGCACTGTGAAGGCGGAAGGCGATAAAGTAACGTTCGTCAATGACAAGGACGGCAAGAGCTGGGAAGTAATGAATCCCGAAGAGTTGAAGGGGCACGAGGGTCATCATGTGGAACTCAGCGCCCACGTGTACGCCGACAAGAATGCCATCCACGTGATGAGCGTGAAGATGCTCAAGGGCGGAGAGAAATCCAACGACCCGGTCAGCAAGTAGGACGCTCGAAGTCTTTCCCTGCGGCGGCCAGCTGGCCGCCTTTTTTCTTGGCCCAGAAGCAAAAAGGCGGGCTGCCGTGCAGCAGCCCGCGAGTTTCCTGTCAAGAGCCGCTCCCGACCCCATGATTCCCGTCACTCACGCCTGTGACCGTTGCCACAGACAGAAGTTGCCCCCGGAGCTGAAAATGTCGCCAGTTGATGGGGGTGTCTGCCGGAGCGGAAGGCTAACGAGACGCACTGGCATGCGATGGATCGCAACGAACGGTCCACCCGTTCTCCCCTAGGCACTTGAGAAAGGCAAGGCGCCGAGGGACCTGACCGCCGCGGATCAGCCATCAACCAACAGCGGCGGCCCCAGTCGAAGCTTTACGCCTAAAGCGCCCTGGGTTTGCGACGCGCCGGCCCGGCCAGGGCCGGAGAGACTTCGAGTGTAGGCCGCTGCTGGTCTACTCACCCTGAACGGGATATGTCCTCCTGAGAGACGCACTTCCCCGTGCAACAGAGCCGGACGTGGTCCATCGGACACACGTTCGGCTTTGTTTTGTTTAAACTGAACCCTTTCCGGGCTCGCGCTTATCCAAGACAACTTATGAATGATTTGCTCTCGTTGATGGCGCGCCATGGATATGCCCTGACCTTTGGCCTTTTGCTCGCCGAAGCCATGGGTCTGCCTCTGCCGGCGGCCATCGCGCTGGTCACCGCGGGAGCCGCTGTGGCCTCCCACGTCATGTACGGCCCCACGGTTTTGTTGATCGCCATCATGGCGTTGCTGATCGGCGACTCCGTGCAGTTCTGGCTGGGGCGGTATGCGGGCTGGGCGCTGCTCGGTTTCCTGTGCCGGGTCTCGATCAATCCTGAGACCTGCATTCTGCGCTCCGCCGAGTCATTCTACAAGCGCGGCAAGACGACGCTGTTGATTGCCAAGTTCATCCCGGGCGTAAACACGATGGCGGCGCCCCTGGCCGGCAGCATGCGCATGCGCTTCGGACAATTCCTGCGGCTCGACACAACCGGAGCAGCCATCTACACCACGGCCTATCTGCTGCTGGGCTTTGTCTTTCGCGACTTCCTGGCCGCCATTCTGCGCAGCTTTCACCAAGCCGGTCAGGTCATGGAGATTGTGTTGCTGGCGGCGGTTGGGGTGTACGCCGTTTACCGGATTCTGCAATACCGTAAGTACCGCACCTACCGCGTGGTGCCGCGGGTGCAGGTGGAGGAGCTCGGCGCGCGCCTGAACTCTGACGACGTCGATCGTGTGCTGATTGTCGACGTGCGCAGCCACGGCTACTACGATCCGGGCGTGGAGCGCATCAAGGGCTCCATCCGCATCGAGCCCAACAACCTTGAGGAGGAAATCAAGAATCTCCCCAAGGACAAGGATATCTACCTCTACTGTACTTGAGCGCGCGAAGCGACCAGCGCCCGGGTGGCGCATCTGCTGCGGGAAAAAGGATTCAAGACGTTCGTGATCGTCGGCGGACTGACTGCCTGGCGCAACGCCGGGCAAGCGCTGGAGCCGGTGCCCAAGAACGATTTGGTCAAGCTGCCCACGTTTTCCTGAGAAGGCTCGGACATGTGCCTCCTGCTGCGCCTCAGATGCAACTCCCGGCCGCCTCGGCGTTTCCAACAATCGTGGTCCATCCGTCACCGGGAGATCGCGCGGCCGAGCAATGGGCCATCATCTGACCCACGTCCATTTTTCCCCATTGGCGCTGCGAGGAAGCCTGCAGTTCGGCGATGCGCGAGCAAACTTCGTCCACCGCTTCCCGCTGGAATAAATCCTTTAACATTGCCCCGCCTTGCGATCTCGCTGATCCGCGAAAATCATAGCACCTCGAGCCCGCAGTGGACTCCCGGCAAGGGTGTACAATTTTCGCGTTTTGACCGTTACTGACAACGCCGCCAGCGGCGAGCAGACGCGCTCCTCGGGGATGAATGTAGTTCTCTTTCTCCTCGGCCTTTCGGTTCTCATCAACTACATCGACCGCAGCAATTTGTCGATTGCCGCACCACTCATTAAAGACGAGCTCGGAATTTCCGGGTCCCAGCTGGGCACTCTGCTCTCGGCGTTTTTCTGGACCTACGCCCTGATGCAGATTCCCGCCGGCTGGCTGGTCGATCGCTTCGACGTAAAGTGGGTGTTCGCCGCCGGATTCCTGGTGTGGTCGGCGGCCACGGCGATCACCGGAGTGCTGCACGGATTCGCCGCGCTCATGCTGATTCGCGTGATTCTGGGCCTGGGAGAGTCGGTCGCATTCCCATCCTGCGGAAAAATTCTCGGCAGCCACTTCCAGGAAAAGCGTCGCGGGTTTGCCAACGCCGTGGTGATGGCCGGCCTCGCGCTCGGCCCCGCGATCGGCATGTTGGTAGGCGGCACGGTTGTCGGGCGATTCGGATGGCGGCCATTCTTCATCACACTTGGCCTGCTCGGTATGCTGTGGCTGGCGCCTTGGCTCGTATGCATGCCCGGGCGCAGGGCGACTTCCCCGCTCCAGCCGCAACCCGGGGCGGGCATTCTCGATATTTTGCGACAGCCGCCGGCTTGGGGAACCTGCATCTGCCAGTTCTGCCTGAACTACTCCTTGTATTTCCTTGTCACATGGCTGCCGTTTTACCTGGTGCGCGGGCGTAATCTCTCGATGAACCAGATGGCAAGAGTCGGAGGGCTGGTTTTTCTTCTGTCGGCGCTTTCCGCCATGGTCCTTGGCAAGCTTTCTGACCGCTGGCTGGCCGCGGGCGGTTCCCCGACCAGAATCTACAAGGGACTGTCGGTGCTCGGGAACGTAGGCCTCGGGCTCTTTCTGGTTGCTTCCGCACTGGCTCCGGAGAGCGTTTTCGTCTGGATGTTGGCCCTGGCAGGCCTGTTCAACGGGATCGCCTTCGGCAACATCTGGGCCATCACCCAGATTCTGGCCGGGCCGCGCATGGTAGGCCGTTGGACCGGCGTGCAGAACTTTGTGGGCAACTTTGCCGGCGCCGCCTCTCCCGCGCTCACCGGATATCTCCTGGATCGCACGGGACATTTCTATTGGGCGTTCTTCATTACGGCAGCGGTTCTCTGGGTTGGAGCTCTGACCTGGGTGTTTGTGGTGGGTCGCGTCGCGCAGGTCGACTGGCAGAATAAGCCGGCGACAACCCAGGACGCCCCCGCGGATCCGGCGTCGCAGTCTTTCCTGCCGTAATACACTTCTCGTGATGGCCCGAGAAATCGAGATCAAGTTTCGAGTGGCTGACGCCAGTGCGCTGGCGCGCAAGCTGCGAGCCGCAGGATTTCGCCTGTCGACGCCGCGCTCCCATGAGATGAATACGCTGTACGATACTCCGCAACGTGCCCTGGCAAACCGAGGCGAACTGTTCCGGCTAAGGAAGTATGGGCAGCAGTGGATTCTCACTCACAAAAGTGGTGGCAAAACCGGCCGCTACAAGACTCGCATCGAGCGGGAAACTCGCCTCGCCGACGGCGCCGAAATGGATCGGATTCTGCGCGCTTTGGGATATGCGCCGTCTTTCCGCTACGAGAAATTTCGCGCCGAGTGGACTGACGGAAAAGGTCACGTGGTCATCGATGAGACTCCAATCGGGAACTATGGCGAGGTTGAAGGCTCGCCGCGCTGGATTGAGGCAGCCGCAAAAAAGCTTGGCATCGCGCCCGCCGAATACATGACGCAGAACTACGCCGGCCTGTTCCTGGAATGGAAGCGGCGCACCGGAAGCCGCGCGCAGGAGATGACGTTCAGGGCAGTTGGCAGACCTGCAGGATAGCTGGTTGCGTTCACCGTGGCGGAGCTCTGCTAACCGGTCTGCGCTCCGTGGCACTTCTTGTACTTCTTCCCTGAGCCGCAGGGGCAGGGATCGTTGCGTCCGACTTTCTGCTGCGAGCGCACGACCTGCTGCACGGGCGCTGCGTCACCGCCTCCCGCCATGCGTGCCTGTTCCAGTTCGCGGCGCTTGCGCCGGATAAAAGCTTCCTCGATCTCGTCGGCGGACGTCGACACCATCCGCGGCGGACGCCGCCCATTGCCGTCTCCGCCACCGCCGGTCCTACTCACCGGGACCCCCGCATCAGGGCCACTTTCCTCTGGCGGACCTTCCCCGCCACCGACTCCGGTTGAACCTGTATCTCCGCGCCCCAGAATCTGCATCAGGTAGAGATAGCGGACCGTGTCCTCCTGGAACCGCCCCATCATGTCTTCGAACATCTCAAACGATTCCTTCTTGTACTCGACCAGCGGATCGTGCTGCCCGTAGCCGCGCAGGCCGATTCCCTCTTTGAGGTGGTCCATGCTGAGCAGGTGATCTTTCCACTGCTGGTCGATCACGCTCAACATGATCATGCGCTCGTGATGACGCATGGCCTCGGGGCCGATCAGCTTTTCCTTCGCTTCGTAGCGCTCTTTGAGCTTGTCAAAGATCGCGTCGCCGAGTTCCTGCCGGCTCAGCGTCTCCGGTTTCATCCCGCCCGTCAGGAAGTCGACGCCAAAGCGCGTGGAGATGGCGTCTTTGAGGCCCTTGATGTTCCAGTCAGCCACGTGGGCCTTGGCCGGACAATACTCCTCGAGCAGGTCGCCGAGAGTCGCGGAGACATAATCTTCCAGAATCAGATCCTTCTGATCGACGCCTTCGAGCAGGCGGCGGCGCAGGCCATACACAGCCTCGCGCTGCTTGTTCATCACGTCGTCGTATTCCAGCAGATGTTTGCGCGATTCGAAATGCTGTGCCTCCACCGCCTTCTGGGCGTTTTCCACCCGGCGCGTCATCATCTTCGACTCGATGGGCACTCCCTCTTCCATGCCCAGCCGCTGCAGCATCTTCGAGACCCACTCCTTGGGGATGAAGATGCGCATCAGGTCGTCTTCCAGCGCGAGGTAGAAGCGGGACGAGCCGGGATCGCCCTGGCGTCCCGCGCGCCCGCGAAGCTGATTGTCGATGCGCCGTGATTCGTGGCGCTCGGTGCCGAGAATGTGCAGGCCGCCGACCGAGGTGACCTCGTCGTGCTCCGTGTCCGTCTGTGCTTTGTAGCGGTTGAGCGCCTCGGTCCACTTGTCCGTGGGGACGCTGTATTCGTTGCCGTTGTAGTAGAAGATCGAAGTAGTGCCGTCTTCCTGCGGGCCTTCGATTTTTCCCTGGGCCACGCGCAACTGCTGGGCGTTTCCCTTCTTCACCATCTCCTGCTTGGCCATGAATTCGGAATTGCCGCCCAGCAGAATGTCGGTCCCGCGGCCTGCCATGTTGGTGGCGATGGTGACTGCGCCCTTGCGTCCGGCCTGCGCCACGATTTCGGCCTCCCGCTCGTGAAACTTGGCGTTCAGCACCACATGCTTGAGGCCTTTTTTCTTCAGCAGCTCGGCGAGCCGCTCGGATTTCTCCACGGAAGTCGTACCCACCAGCACCGGCTGGCCCTTGCTGGCGAGTTGTTGAATTTCGTCGGCGACAGCGAAGTATTTCTCCTTCTCTGTGCGGAAGATCACGTCGGGGTTCTCTACCCGCAGCAGCTCCCGGTTGGTCGGGATGACCACGACTTCCAGCTTGTAGATCTTGTCGAACTCCGTGGCTTCCGTTTCCGCCGTGCCGGTCATGCCCGCCAGCTTCTTGAACATGCGGAAGTAATTCTGGAAGGTAATGGTGGCGAGCGTCTGGTTTTCGCGCTCGATCTTGACCCCTTCCTTGGCTTCAATCGCCTGATGCAGGCCGTCGGACCAGCGGCGGCCGGGCATCATGCGTCCCGTGAATTCATCGACGATGATGACCTCGCCGTCTTTGATGACGTATTCAACATCCCGGCGATAGAGCGCATGCGCCTTGATCGCGGTCTCGACGTGATGCTTGAGCGGCCAGTTCTCCGGATCGGCGATATTGCCGATGCCCAGCAGTCCTTCCACCTTTTCCCAGCCCTCGTCGCTTACCGTGATATTGCGGTGCTTTTCGTCGACCACATAATCGCCAGTCAGGATCTTCCTCTGCGGGTCGTCGCCCACTTCATTGAGTTCTCGGATCAGCGCCTCCCGCTTTAACGGCGCAATCTTGCCGTCCTCCAGCAATTGACGCAGTTCCTGCGGCGACAGTTCTTCGCCCTTTTCCAGCTTGGGAATGATGCGATTCACTTTGTAGTACTTGTCCGTCGACTCTTCGCTGGCGCCGGAAATGATGAGCGGCGTTCGCGCTTCGTCGATGAGGATGGAATCGACTTCGTCGACGATGGCGTAGTTGTGGCCCCGCTGCACGCAATCCTTGAGCTCGAACTTCATGTTGTCGCGCAAGTAGTCGAACCCGAACTCGTTGTTGGTGCCGTAGGTGACATCGGCCGCATAGGCTGCGCGGCGCTCTTCGTCGTCGAGATCGTGCACGATCACCCCGACCGTAAGCCCGAGGAAGCGGTACAGCTTGCCCATCCATTCCGAGTCGCGCTTGGCCAGGTAGTCGTTGACCGTCACCACATGAACGCCGCGTCCGCTGAGCGCGTTCAGATACACCGGAAGGGTTGCGACCAGCGTCTTGCCTTCGCCGGTCTTCATTTCGGAGATCGTGCCCTCGTGCAGCACCATGCCGCCGATCAACTGCACATCAAAGTGGCGCATGTTGAGCACGCGCCGGCCCACTTCCCGGACTACGGCAAACGCCTCCACCAGGATTTCGTTCAGAATCTCCTGGAGCGCGTCGTGTTGCTCCTTTTCGATCCGCTTGATGCGGTCAAAATCATCTTCCTGGTCCGCCCCGGAATCCCCGTCCTCCGCCTGCGTGCCGGGATTAGCCGCGTTGAAACGGCTCATGTGTTCTTCAATGCGGCGGCGAAACTCGTCGGTCTTGGCGCGCAGTTCGGCGTCGGAGAGCTTGCGCATTTCGGGTTCAAGCCCATTGATGCCCGCGACCCGCGGCATCAGGCTCTTGATTACCCGCTCATTCTTGGTCCCAAAGACCTTGCCGATGAGAGTGTTAATCAAAACCGGAATCCTTCAGAGGGCGGGGACTGCCCTGCCAAACCTCTTTTAGCCTAGCATATTGGATGCACAACGCGGGACGCGGACGCGCGCCTGAACATCGCGCGGCACGAGGCTCGTCGAGTCGCCAGTCTCGGCGTTTCGGCTTCCTTTTCGTGTATATTCCCCACGACCCATGTCCACTTTCTACGACATCTTTGTGGGTTGCGCCGAGCGCTGGCCGAACCACGTCGCGCTTCAGGTCCAGCGCCACGATCAGCTCGAAAGCTGCACCTATGCCGAGGTCCGGCGGATGGCGGAATCGGTGGGCCGCTGGATCGGCGAGAACGGATTCACCCGTGGCGCGCGGCTTGCGCTCCTGGCCGACAACCATCCGCGCTGGGTCGCCGTATATCTGGGAGTCATTGCCTCCGGGTGCGCCATCGTTCCTCTGGACACCGCCCTGCATTCCGGCCAGGTAGCCAAACTCCTGAAAGACAGCGGGGCTTCCCTGCTGTTCTGCGACGCGAAACACGTGCCGGTCGCCCGCGAGGCACTCGCCGGTTCCGGAACCCCGATCGTCCTCATGGATCCGGAGCGCATGACCGGTCACTCCATTCGCGCACAGTGGCTGGGAAACTTGCCCGCGATCTTCGACGCCGGTCCCGGCCGATTCGTCCCCGTCGCCGCGAAAGAGGACGACATCGCATCCCTGCTTTACACCTCTGGCACCACCGCCGATCCCAAGGGCGTGATGCTGACGCACGCGAATTTCCTCGGCGAAGTGGACGCGGTTTCGCACTGGATCGATCTCGGACCTTCCGACGCGGTGCTGGGCGTGTTGCCCATGTTTCACGTCCTGGCGCAAATGGCCAATCTTCTGTTGCCGTTGGTCAATGGCGCGCGCGTCGTCTACCTGGAGACCCTGAACACCACCGAACTGCTGCGCGCCCTGCAGGAGCGCGACGTCACCGCGTTTGCCGTCGTGCCTCAGTTCTTCTACCTGATTCACGATCGCATCTTTCAGGAGGTCGAGAAGCGCGGACCGATCGTGCAGAAAATCTTTCGCAGCCTGATGGCCGTCACTCGAACCCTGCGCAAGATCGGAATGAATCCCGGAAAACTGTTTTTTGGCAGGATTCACCGCACCCTCGGCCGCAAAATGCGCTTTCTCGTTACCGGAGGATCGCGCTTCGATCCTGCGATTGCGCGCGACTTCCGCGACCTGGGAATCGACGTCCTCCAGGCCTATGGCCTGACGGAGACGACTGCCGCGGTTTTCATCAACTTTCCCGGCAACAACGTGATTGGCTCTGCGGGCCAGGCGATGAAAGGCGTGGAAGCGAACATTGTCGATCCGCAAGCGTCGGAAGACGGCGGTCCGTCGGTAGGTGAGGTTGTGCTGCGCGGACCGGTGGTGATGAAGGGCTACTGGAATCGTCCCGACGCCACCGCGGCGGTGTTGCGCGACGGATGGTTCTACACCGGCGACCTCGGCTACATCGACGCGCACGGCAACCTGTTTCTCACCGGCCGCAAGAAAGAAGTGATCGTTCTCAGCAATGGGAAGAACGTCTATCCCGAAGAGATCGAGTCACACTACCTCAAATCCCCGTTCATCAAAGAAATCGCGGTCATGGGCCTCGAAGAAAACTCTTCGGAGGGTCGCGACCGGCTGCATGCGGTGATCGTGCCCAACTTCGACGTGCTGCGGCAAAAAAAGATCGTCAACGCCAAGGAAGTCATTCGCTTCGACGTCGAGAGTCTCTCTTCGCAGCTCGCCTCGACCAAACGAATCGGCAGCTACGAAATCTGGCAGGAAGACTTGCCTCGCACCACAACGCGCAAGATCAAGCGTTTCGAAGTCGAGAAGAAGGTCAAGGCCAATCAGGCGCGCAAACTCGCCGAGGATTCTGAACTCCCGCCCGAGCCGCCCCTGACAGCAGACGAATCAGCTTGGCTCAGCCAGCCCGATGTGCAGCGGGCCTTGAAGGTCGTACATGAAGCGTCACGCAATGCTCCCGCCGCATTGCGGCCCAGGCACAACCTGGAACTCGATCTGGGGCTTGATTCCATGCAGCGCGTCGAACTGCTGAGCCGTCTGGAGGAAGAGCTCGGCGGCAACCTGGAAGAATCGCAACTGGCGGAAATCTACACCGTCCGTGACCTGGTAGACGGCGTGCTGCAGAGCGCGGCCAGCGGCGCCGGCGGCGCGCGCCCTCCGTTTGCCGGATGGAAAGCAATTCTCGCAGAGGAACCCA
>Ga0187846_10002400_pt1 | contig 10243 bp, 4 predicted proteins | sample TC_taG_FD_161473 | JGI IMG/M metagenome (GOLD analysis project Ga0187846, IMG submission 161473) | Biofilm microbial communities from the roof of an iron ore cave, State of Minas Gerais, Brazil - TC_06 Biofilm (v2) | ecosystem: Environmental > Terrestrial > Deep subsurface > Cave > Wall biofilm ... | reverse complement strand
GGGTGCTGCATCTGGAGTCGCCGACGAATCCCGCGTTGCGCGTGGTGGACTTCAAGAAAGTGGCGGCGCTGGCCAGGCAGCACAAGCTGATCAGCTTGATCGACGCCACCTTTGGCTCGCCAATCAATCAGCATCCGGCGGAGTACGGCATCGACCTGGTGATGCACTCGGGGACGAAGTACCTGGGAGGGCATACGGACCTGATTTGCGGTGTGGTGGCGGGACGCAGAGAACTGATTGAGAGAATCTGGGAGACGCGGACCACGCTGGGGAATTGCATGGATCCGCATGCGTCGTGGATGCTGGTGCGCGGCCTGAAAACGCTGGCCGTGCGCGTGGCGCGTCAGAACGAGAATGCGCTGCGGGTGGCGGAGTTCTTGTCGCAGCACGGTAAGGTACGGCGGGTGCACTATCCGTTCCTGAAGAGTCATGCGCAGCATGCGATTGCGCGCGAGCAGATGAGCGGGGGTGGCGGGATCGTGACCTTTGAGGTGGAAGGCACGGGCGAAGATGCGCGACGCTTGAGCGAGGCGTTGAGCCTGTTTACGCTGGCTCCAAGTTTGGGTGGAGTTGAGTCGCTGGTGTCGATTCCGGTGCTGACTTCGCACTTGATGATCGCGCCCGAGCATCGGGCGAAGATGGGTGTGACTGAGCAGATGATCCGGCTGTCGGTGGGAATTGAGAATGTGGAGGATCTAATTGCGGACCTTGAGCACGCTTTAGAGGCGGTGCCGGCGCCAGAGCGCGTGCCGGTAGGGTGAGGCTCTCAGTTCTCGGTTCTCAGTTCTCGGTTCTCAGTTCTCGGTTCTCAGTTCTCTGTTCTCAGTTCTCTGTTCTCAGTTCTCGGTTCTCGGTTCTCAGTTCTCAGTTCTCAGTTCTCGGTTCTCAGTTCTCAGTTCTCGGTTCTCAGTTCTCAGTTCTCGGTTCTCAGTTCTCAGTTCTCAGTTCTCGGTTCTCAGTTCTCAGTCATCAGTTCTCGGTTCTCAGTTCTCAGTTCTGAGTTCTCAGTCATCAGTCATCAATTGGCCTTTGACAACCCAAAATAATGCCGGCCTCTTGCGAGGCCGGGCTGAAAACGCCCCTGCCTGCGGTTCACTCGTCAGAAGGTAAAGCGCGCGCCAAACTGGAACTGGCGCGGGGTGTTGAGGTTTTGTGTGATCGCGCCGAATGGTGCCCCGCTGCTTCCGGGCGTCACCCCGCCAGTTGAGGTGATGCTCTGCCTGTTTGGAGCTGCAAACTGCCGCGTGTTGCTCAAGTTGTAGGCCGAGATGTCGAAGCGAAGCGCTTTCGTCTCGGTCAGCTTGAACGTCTTGTAAATGGACATGTCGAAGTTGCGCGCTCCCTGGGTGCGAACGTGGTCCAGATAAGCTGGCGCAGTCCCCGGAATAAAGGAGGTGGCTGGAACGACGAAACAGCTGTTGTTGACCCACTGGCTAGCAGACCTTTGAAAACCCTTAGAGGGATCACAGACCATATCGGGTCGTTGATTGAAATAGGGGGTGCCGGCGGAGGATCCTATGAGTGGTGAGGCGAGCGGGACGCCGGTGCCGAGATAGAGTATCCCGTTCACTGTCCAGCCGCCCAGAGCAGCGTTGGCTACACCGTTCAAATTCACAGCCTCGCCCTTGCCGACGGGCAGATCATATGACGCCTGCCCGGTGAACGAGTACTTGACATCCTGAGGGCTGATCGCGTGCTCGAGGTTCAGGTTTTTCCAGTCCTGAACCACAGTGGAGTGAGTACCCACAAAACCTAAGGGAGGGTGCCCATCATCCGTCATCAATTTCCCCCACGTGAAAGTGCCCAGAGTGGTGAAGTGCCCGGTCAACCTCTTCTGCACCTTCGCTTGCAGGGAGCTGTACTCAGAATCGCCTCCTGGAAAGCCGTTCACGACAACGCCGTTGCCGCCATTGAAGCCACTCGTTCCGTTATAGCCGCCATTGCCGAACTGCGGGAACGGTTGGAGTGTCGCCCACTGCGGAACTGTGGGTCCGGTGAAGTTGGGATTGAGGCTCACCGGGCCAGTGTTAGGCACCATGCAACTCGCAGCCGGCACAACGCACAGCGACGTATTGTATTTCTGGATCGTGGCCAGATCGAGCTGATTCAAATCGACACTCGAAAGCGGCAGGAAAAGTCCCCGGCTGCCGACATACCCCAGACTCACGATGACTTGATGCGGTAACTCGTACTCCAGGCCGAAGTTGAAGTTGTAAGTGAGGGGTGTGCGCTGGGAGTGCAGCACGGTGCTCAAGGTTACGCCGAAGTTATTGGTGAGGCCCGACGGGGAACTGATCGGCTCAACAACGCCGTTGGGGAAGGGATTGCTTAACGAAAACGGGACCGTGAAATTGTCGGCCTGACCGGCCACACAGGGGCCACTACTCACATTGAAGACGGTGTTGACAGCCGCGTCCAGGCAGGTCGCATTCCATGTTGTTGCTGTAGAGTACCCGTCCGTGTCATTGCCTGCGCTTGCCACGTTGTGCAGGCTGGGGCCGTAGTAGAAACCTGCTCCGCCGCGCACCACAAAGTGCTGAGCCGGCTGCCACGCAAAACCCAGGCGCGGGCCAAAGTCGTGCATGTTCGTCGTAAAGGGAGAGCGATTGCTGCCGTTAACGTAGATTTCGGCACCAGTGAAGTTAACGCTGTTTAAGCTGCCGGTCGCACGAGGATCGAAGTACTCCAGGCGGTTGAAGCGCTCGTTGCGCCCCCCGAAGATGTCCCAGCGCAGGCCGGCCGTGACGGTCAGCGACTTAGAAGCATGGAACGTATCCTCCACGAAAGCCGCATAGTAGGGGTTGGATTCGGCTACCTTGACGTCCTTGGTGAAATTGGGGTAACCGGTGTTCCCTTCGGTGCCTGGGGCCATCCCCATGCCAATCAGGAGAGACGCATAATCGCTGCCGCCGCCGCCACCACTAACAGACTGATCCGTGGCGGTGACATCAAAACCGTAAGCGCCCGCGGGCGCAGGCGGCTGGGTGACGTTGAGATAGCGCTTCATCCACTCGAAGCCGAACGCGAGGTCATGCTTCCCGTGGACCTTGTTGATGGTGGCGCTGGCGTCACTGTTCATGCTGGCGTAAAAGAACAGATTGTAGTTGGCCGTGCCGCCAACCCCTTCCTGACTTGAACCGCTCAGGTCATTGAAGACCATGAAAGGAAGCTGTTTGACAACCTGCTCCGCGGCCAGCGAGGCAGGAAAGCCCAGCGTCGTGATGTCGACGCTCCCGTATGATGGCTGCCCTTGCTGTTGCTCGTGGTGACGAGTGAAGGAGTAGCGCAAATTCAGCACGGTGGAAGAATTGAGGGTGAGGTCGTCGGCGATCAGAACGTTGCGTCCGTCGGTCACGTTCTGGGCATAGTTGGGGTCCCAACCGGGAGATGCGAAGACATTAGCCTGGGTAAAGTATAAGTGGTCATATGAGAATCGGGTGAAGATACGCTGCTTCTCGCTGGCGTTCCAATCCACCCGGATATCGAATCTGTGTGCCTTGAACGGATCCAGGCCGGGCAAGCCGAAGTTATTAGCCTGGTCATGCGGGTAGGGGGTCGTATCGCATGTAACACGATCTGGGAGGTTGCAGTGTGGCATGTTCCCCAGAAACAGCAAGCCGATAGGATTCGGATTGGGAATCGTGTTTCCGGGAAATGGTTGCCGCTGGCCGCCGGACTCGGGCTGGGTCGGATCGTAGATGGTAAAACCCATCTGTGAGAAGACTCCCGTCCTCTCAAGGCTGGTAGGGACTGAAAACGTATCTAAGCCTTCGAATTGCGTCTGCTGCGTGTCCTCGTAATCCCCAAAGAAGAAGACTTTGTCTTTCTTGATCGGCCCGCCGATGGCGCCGCCCTCCTGGTAACGGTGGAATGAAGGTGGCGTGTTTTTCATCCCGTTGGACAATTGGGCTTGCTTATTGAAATAGTCGTTTGCGGACAGAACATCAGGACGGAATACGCCGAAAGCATCGCCATGGAACTTGTTCGTGCCGGACTTGCTCACCAGACTAATGACGCCACCGCCGCCACTCTGGTAACTGGCGGGCGTATTCTGGGTTTCGACGCGAACTTCCTGGACGCCATCTTCGGGAATGTTCATCGCCGGAATAATGGCAGCGGAGTTGTTTTCCGCAATCCCGAGAGGGGCGCCATCGAGCATGAAATAAACCGATCCGACGAGCGAGCCATTGATCGTGTCGCCCGAGACATCGACTCCCGGTCGCCCGTTCGAAATGTTCTGCACTGACTGCATCGAGTCGCTCGAGTTGGGCGAACCGTTGACCGGAATTACGCCCGCGCTTAACTGGATGAGATCGTAAACGTTGCGGTACAGCAGCGGCACACGGTCGATGGTCTCGGCGGGAATCAGGGAACCCACGGTGGAGTTGCTGGGTTCGACCAGCGAGATGGTTTGCGTCACGGTGACTGTCTCGCTGACGGTACCCACGCGCAGCGTGATGTTGACCAGCGTGTCCTGATCGACGTTGACGATGACGTTGTCCTGGACAACGCTTGCGAAACCCGTCTGGGTCGCTGTGACCTGGTAGACGCCGGGATTGAGCGAGAGGAAGGTGTAGAGGCCGGCGGATGTGGCAGCCGTATGCTGCGTCGCTCCGGTCGCCTTGTTGAGCAGGGTCACCTGGGCTCCCGGGACGAGGGCGCCGTTTGGGTCGCTGACCGTGCCGCTGATGGTTCCTCTTCCGGCCTGACCAAATGCGGCGACTGCAGTGAGACAGATCAGAAACACAGCCAAGGGACGCGCGATACCACGAATGAGACCCTGTGAGTTCATGCCATCTCTCCTGAGTGGTTAAATGTTACAGCTTGCCCTGCTCAAGCTTGTCGACACTCCCGTTTCGCTCCGGCGCCTGGCAGCGTTTAGTCGGACATTTGCCGACACCACTGTCCCGCTGCGGTGAGGCCTGAAATGGGACCCGAACTGAAGTATTAAAACGTATGAATAGTGCTTTTTCGCGGCGCAATCTGTCAAGAAAAAAGCGCGAGCCGGATAACGGGAACGTGATTTCAAGCACAAACCGTTCGATCGACGGTCAAGGTCCCACACCGCTGGGTTGCAGCGGGCTTCGAGTCGAGTCGCGCACCACCAACTCGGGCGCGACCTTGCGGTGAGTGGGAGCCACTTCACGCTTCTCGAGCACGGCGTTGATGCCGTCGAGCACGATGCCGACGGCGGATGCACCCATGGCTTCCATGGGCTGGCGAACGGTGGTCAGCGGCGGGGTATAGAGCGCTGCCGAGGCCACGTCGTCGAAACCGATGACGGAGCACTGTTCGGGGACACGGAATCCGGCTTTGGTCAGAGCGCGGATGGCGCCGAACGCGCTCATGTCGTCGAATGCGACGATGGCGGTGAAGAGGCGCTTCTGCTTGATCAGATCCTCCGTAAGCTTGAAGCCGGCCTCGAAGCTGGACATCGGGTCGCGGGATTCGGGCAGGTCGACGATGAGGCGAGGATCGAGTTCGAGGCCGCAGTCTTTGGCGCAGTTGCGAATGCCCCGCCAGCGGGGCGAACTGTCCGTGAGCGCCCGCGGTCCGCGGATGAATGCGATCTTGCGGTGGCCGAGGGAATGCAGGTGTTCGAGCGAGAGATGTCCTCCCACTTCGTTGTCGACGATCACGGAGCTGACGGTGTCGGTCTTCAGCTCACAGCCGATCATGGCCGTGGGAATGCTGCTCTTCTCCAGGTCGGCGAGCAGGTTGATGTCAATAAAGAGCCAGTTGGCGAGAACGATGAGGGCTTCGATGCGGCGGTCGAGCAGCATCTCGAGATAGCGCTCGAAACGGCTGCGCTCGTTGTGCACGTCAGTGAGAATGGGCAGGTACGAGGCCTGATAGAGAGTGTTTTCAATGCCGCGCAGCACCAGCATGCAGTACGGGTCGGTCATGTCGAAGACCATGACACCGACGGTGTGGCTGCGCTTGCTGCGCAGGGAGCGGGCAAACTGGTTGGGACGATAGCCGAGTTTCTGCGCTGCGCGCTCGATGCGCTTCTTGGTGACGGCCGGGATGTAGCGAGCAAGGGGCGCGTTGTTGAGAACGATGGAGACGGTAGTGGAAGAGAATCCACTCTCCTTTGCCACGTCGCGGATGGTGACCATCGATGCGCCCTTGGAACTCCGAACCACCAACAACTCATACTCCGCTGCTTGAATTCCGCAGCGAGGCTGGCGGACACTACAGCAGAGAGTGCAATCAGTGTCAAGGGCGGGAATCACAACGCTTTTGCTGGTCTGGGCGTTTCTGACGGGTGCGACGGTCGCGGCCGGGCAGCAGGACTCAGCCCAGGGCACGCCATCGAACTCGCGGAACGCGGGCTCGACTGCGACTGGCAAGACGCTGGACGCCGGCAGGGTTTTTCAGCAAGGGCAAGATGCGCTGAATGAGGGCCGATTGGACGATGCGGAGCGGGACTTTCGCCGGTTGCTCGCGGCGAATCCTCAGATGGGCGGAGCGTACGCGAATCTGGGCGTCGTCTACATGCGTCGCAAGCGATGGAGCCAGGCTCTGGAGATGCTGCATAAGGCCGAGCATCTCATGCCGGAAGTTGCGGGAATTCGGCTCAACGTCGGCCTGGTCTACTACCGGCAGAATGAGTTCCTCAAAGCTATTCCACCGTTTGAGTCCGTGGTCCGCGACCAGCCTGGCGGGCTCCAGGCACGCTACCTGCTGGGCCAGTGCTACTTTTTTGCGGAACGATGGGAAGACGCGGTGACCGCGCTGGAGCCGCTCTGGGCGCAGGCTTCCGGCAAGCTGGATTATCTGTACGTGCTCATGATCGCGGCCAGCCGCGCAGGAAAGAAAGATCTGGACCAAAAGGCGACAGCGCAACTGGTGCGAGTCGGCGAGGGATCACCGGAGTTCCATCTCTTTATGGGAAAAGCGCATCTGAATCTCGAGCAATACGATTTGGCGCTGGCCGATTTTCAGGCCGCGGCGGATGCGAATCCGAGGCTGCCTTTTGTGCATTTCAATCTCGGGCTGACGTACCGGAAGAAACAGGACTACGAGTACGCGCGGGATGAGTTTCTGAAAGACGTGACCGTCGAGCCTGACGTCGCGCTGAATTATGAGGAATTGGGCGATGTTTATTCTCTGATGCAGGAGGATGAAAACGCGGAGAAGAGCTATCGCGACGCGCTGCGCAGGGACGCCCGCATGGTGAATTCGTGGGTGGGGCTGGCCAAGACGTATCAGCGGCAGGAAAAGTTCTCGCAGGCGCTGAGTGCGATTGATGCGGCAGGCAAGCTTGATCCGGAACGCACCGATATTCACTACGTCCGCGGGCAGGTGCTCGTGCACATGGGCCGAAAAGAAGCAGGCAAGAAAGAACTGGAGACCTCGGTACGCATTGGCGACGAACGGAGAGCGGAGAGGCAGAGGCAGCTCGAAACTGAAACCGTGCCTTCGCCCGAGCTACTTCAGTTCCCGGAGTGATACACTTGGCTGCCCCAGGCGTTTCCCCCGGCTCACACCGCGAAGTTTCCACAACTCCGGCAGGAGGACAAAGTTATGAAACGCATCCTGAAGATTCTGGCAATCGTCATCGGAATCCTGATCGTTGTCGCATTGACACTGCCGCTTTTTGTGGATGCAAATACGTTTCGTCCGCGGCTGGAATCAGAACTGACCCAGGCGCTGGGAAGAGACGTGAAGGTCGGGAACCTGAGCCTGTCACTGTTCTCGGGCGGAGTGAAAGCAGACGACATTTCCATCGCCGACGATCCGGCCTTCAGCAAGGAACCGTTTGTGCATGCCAAGGCGCTCACCGTGGGAGTGGAAATGATTCCGCTCATTTTCTCGAAGGCATTACACGTGACCGAACTGACGCTCGATGGTCCGGAGATCAACCTGGTGCGCTCGGAAAACGGCGAGAAATGGAATTTCTCAAGCCTGAGCGGCAAAAACTCGGCCGAGCCTGCCAAGACTCAAACGAAGACGAGCGAAACACCTAAAGATACGGCGGCTGGCGAATCCTCTGCGGGCGGAAATCCGAACCTCTCCGTGTCAAAGCTGAATGTGAACAACGGGCGCCTCACGGTCAGCCGCGCGGGCGGACCACAAAAACCGCGCGTGTATGACAAGGTGGATATCCAGGTGACCGGCTTTTCGTTCGTCAGTACCTTTCCGTTCCAGATGAGCGCCAATCTGCCTGCGGGAGGCACGCTCAAGCTCGATGGCAACGCCGGGCCGATCGATGCAGACAATGCGGCTCTCACCCCACTCACGGCGAAGGTTTCGGTGAAGCAGATGAATCTGGCGGCGTCCGGATTCATCGACCCCGCCGCAGGTATTTCGGGCATCGCCGATTTCGACGGAAACGTCACGTCCGACGGGCATGAAGCCAAAACCAACGGCACACTGTATGCCGACAAGCTGCAGGTGGTGCAAAAGGGATCGCCCGCAGGAAAACCCGTGGAAGTGAAATACGCAGTAACGCACAATCTGGCGAAACAATCCGGCACGCTGACCGAGGGCGATGTCGCCATGGGCAAGGCCGTGTCGCATCTTACTGGAACCTATGAGTCCCGGGGTGCGACAACGGTGGTGAATCTGAAACTAAACGGCCAGGGGATGCCGGTGGATGATCTGGAAGCCATGTTGCCGGCGCTGGGCGTGGTGCTTCCGCCAAAGTCGCAGTTGAGGGGCGGGACACTGGCGACGAATCTGGCAATTACCGGCCCCGTGGACAAGCTGGTCACAACCGGGACGATCAAGCTGGAGAATTCGGCGCTGGCAGGATTCAACTTGGGGTCGAAGCTTTCGGCGATTTCGGCGCTGGCGGGCAAGAGCACCGGCGGCAACGACACCGTAATTCAGAATTTCAGCTCCGACGTGCACGTGGCGCCGGAGGGTACAAAGGCGGACAACATCAATCTGACGATTCCCTCGCTGGGCGTTCTCACCGGAGCGGGCACGGTGAGCCCGAGCAACGCGCTGGATTTCAAGATGAGCGCCGCTCTCGGGGGCATGGGCGGAATTCCGTTTTTCATCCAGGGAACGACCTCCGATCCGAAGTTCATGCCGGACGTGAAAGGCATGGCGGGCGGGTTGCTGAAGAATGCCCTCAGCGGGAACAAGACCGGACAGCAGCAGAATCCCGTGAGCAACGTTCTGGGACTGTTCAAGAAGAAGCCGCACTGAACGGGTATCGGCTCCGGGATGCGTTCAGCGATGGCGGGTGGAAAAGACAGCGACCGAGGTCAAATCCTTTCACATTCGACCTGTGGAATGATGCCGGAAACGACGGGCATGACGAGCGCTAAGATGCGGTATCTCCAGTGTTTACGGGCGTCGGGAGACCTTTGCCGCCGAGTCTCCCGCGGTATCTAAAGTGCTACCGTAACTGCGTTGACAACCCCCAGGTTCCAGCCCATACTCGCGCATAAGCTGCACAAAATTGCATACATTTGGGCTCGCGGGCGAGCGCCGCGCGGACTGTTTACGGTTGTGCGCGCCGCCGACGAGTCTTTTTTCACAGGGCAGGGTTTCAGGGATTCATTACAGGAGGATTCTCGTGTCGAAGCAAACAGCGAGAGCGCGGGTTAGCGCTCTTCTTTGTGTTATCCCCGTTGTGATCATGGCGGCAGCACTGGTTGCTGTCGTGCCGGCCAGACATCGTGCTAGCACGCCCAGGATGGCCGCGCAAACCGCCTCACCAGCAACGGCCAATGCAAGCGCGCAGCAGCGCGTGAAGGCCAGCTACGCGGCACTGCCGCTGGCGTTTGAGCCGAACGAGGGCCAGACGGATCCGCAGGTGAGATACCTGGTGCGGGGAAATCAGTATGCCCTGTTTCTGACTTCGACCGGGGCTGTGTTCTCGTTGCATTCGTCGTCGGGAGCTGAAAATGCCGGCGCCAGGCGGCTGCACGCGGCCGATGTCCCGCGGAAATCGCGCAGCGACTCCGATGCCGTAATCCGCATGGACCTGATCCACGCGAATTCGCGAGCCGCGATTTCAGCCAGTGAACTGCTGCCCGGGCGGATCAACTACTACACGGGGAACGACCCGAAGAATTGGCACACCGGTATCGCGCAATATGGCCGCGTCTCGTATCAGGACGTTTACCCCGGAGTAAACATGGCCTTTCACGGGGCCCAGCGCCAGCTTGAATTCGACTTCATCGTCGCCCCCGGCGCGAGTGCGGAACCGATCGCCCTTGGCTTCTCCGGCGCGCGCAAGATCAAGACCGACGTTACTGGCAATCTGGTGCTGACCTCGTCG
>Ga0187846_10002399_pt1 | contig 10244 bp, 8 predicted proteins | sample TC_taG_FD_161473 | JGI IMG/M metagenome (GOLD analysis project Ga0187846, IMG submission 161473) | Biofilm microbial communities from the roof of an iron ore cave, State of Minas Gerais, Brazil - TC_06 Biofilm (v2) | ecosystem: Environmental > Terrestrial > Deep subsurface > Cave > Wall biofilm ... | reverse complement strand
GGCGATCGACGTGCAAACTTTGGCCCAGCAGATGTTTCAGGCGGCGGTCCCGATCCTGCAGCAGGGTGCTCAGGATGCGGAGTCGTTTGCGAAGACCGAATTCACCAAGATCGCTCAGACGATCGCGTCGGTCGGGGAGCAGGTCGCAGCGGGCCAGATCAACCAGGATCAGGCCAAACTGCTCTTGAACATGCAGACGAGCGCTTCGCGCAACGTCCTGCTGACGCTGCAGGGTCTGGCGCTGCTGATGGTGGAATCGGCCATCAACGCGGCGCTCGGAGTGGTCAAGGGCACGGTCAATACGGCGCTCGGCTTCGCTTTGATCTGAGCGCAGCCTCTTTGCTCCACGCCAGCAAAGGGTGGCTCTGCCCGGTCGGCAGCAGCTGGCCGTCGTCGTCCGCGATCCCCATTGCACGCAGCCACCGCTCGAACTCGGGCGCGCGCTTCAGGCGAAGCAAGCGGCGCAAATACAGTGCATCGTGAAACGACGTGCTTTGGTAGTTCAGCATCACGTCGTCAGCGCCCGGCACGCCCATGATGTAGGCCACGCCCGCGCAGCCGAGTAGCGTCAGCAGGTTGTCCATATCGTCCTGATCGGCTTCGGCGTGGTTCGTGTAGCAAACGTCGCAGCCCAGCGGCAATCCGAGCAGCTTGCCGCAGAAGTGATCCTCCAGACCGGCGCGGATGATCTGTTTGCCGTCGTACAGGTATTCTGGGCCGATGAATCCCACCACCGTGTTCACGAGCAGCGGCGAATAGCGCCTCGCCACCCCGTACGCCCGCGCTTCGCAAGTTTGCTGGTCCACCCCGAAGTTGGCGCCGGCAGACAGGGCCGAGCCTTGCCCGGTCTCGAAATACATCACGTTGTCGCCGACGGTGCCGCGCGCGCGCGAGCGCGCCGCCTGGTGCGCCTGGTCCAACAGGGCAAGGTCGACGCCGAAGCTGCGGTTGGCCTTTTCGGTTCCGGCGATCGATTGAAACACGAGGTCGATTGGCGCGCCCTGGTCGATTGCCTCGATGGTATGCGTCACGTGCGTCAGCACGCATCCTTGCGTCGGGATCGCGAAACGCGTAATCACTTCGTCGACCAGCTTGGCAAGGTCGATCAGCGCGGGCAAATTGTCGGACACAGGATTGATGCCGATCACCGCATCGCCCGCTCCGTACAGCAAGCCGTCGAGGATCGACGCAGCGATCCCGGCGGTGTCGTCGGCCGGGTGGTTCGGCTGCAGCCGCACCGCCATCGTTCCAGGCAGGCCAATCGTGTCGCGGAATCGCGTCACCACACGGCACTTGGAAGCGGCCAGCACCAGGTCCTGATTTCGCATCAGCTTGCTGACCGCAGCCGCCATCTCCGGCGTGATACCGGCGCGCACCTGTGTGAGCGTGTCGGAATCGACCGAGTCCGACAGCAGCCAGTTGCGCAACTCGCCCACGCTCAGGTGTGCGATCGGCGCGAATGCGAGTGCATCGTGCGTGTCGACAATCAAGCGGGTAACCTCGTCGCTTTCGTACGGGATCACGCACTCGTTCAGGAAGGCGGCGAGCGGAAGCTCCGCCAGGCACATTCGTGCCGCGATGCGGTCGGCATGGGAGATCGTCGCTACGCCCGCAAGGAAATCTCCGGAACGTGGCGGGCTTGCCTTGGCCAGCAGGTCTTTCAGATCGCGAAAGACCCAGGCCCGGGTGCCGATCGTGTGGCGATATGTCACAGTACGAACGCGCGCGGGGGTGGAATGCGCCCATTTTCGCCCGCGGGGAAACCTCCGGCAATCTTCGGTTTCAATCGGTTGCACATCGCATGTGCACGATCGGCCAGCATTGGGCGTTTGCAATGAGGGATCGCACCCGCGGCTATGGGTGCAACGACTGGAACCGGGCTGGATGGAAATTTTGATCGACACGCGCATCGTGCGGTCCGCCGCCAGGCTGATTGCCACCTTGTCCCTGGCGACAATCGCCCCGGGCTGCTCCTCGAGAACGCCGCCGCTCGCGGCGGAACCCAAGGGCGAATCCGGTTCGCGCCTGGAAACACTCGACTCGTATGCACTGCTCGACCGCGTCAGCTGGGGCGCAACCGCAACGTCGCTGCAGGCAATCCGCTCCGAGGGAAACCGCCGTTGGCTGCAGGAGCAACTGCGCCCTCGGCCCGATCCGTCGCTGCCACCGGCGCTCGCACAGGCGACGGTTTCCTTGCCGATCGGAGCGCAACCGATGGCGCAGCGCGTGATCGGGTTGGCAGAACGCCGCAAGCAGATCGACGCGATCGCCGACGAGGAGGCGCGGTCTGCCACCCGCAAGCAATATCAAGAGGAACTGAACGCGGTCGCACGCGGCACAGCAACGCGGATGCTCCTGATGGCGCTGTATTCGCCCAATCAGCTGCAGGAGCGAATGACTTGGTTCTGGTTCAATCACTTCAACGTGTTCCAGCACAAGAACGACGAGAGGCTGCTGCTGGCCGACTACGAACAGACGCTGCGCGCCCACGCGTTGGGACGATTCCGTGACTTGCTCGGCGCGGTCGTTCGCCACCCCGCAATGCTGGTGTATCTGGACAACGCCCAGAATGCCGCGAACCACGTGAACGAGAACTTCGCGCGCGAGCTGATGGAACTGCACACGCTGGGTGTCGACGGCGGCTACACGCAGCGCGATGTACAGGAGCTTGCGCGCGTGCTCACCGGCTTTGGGGTCGATCGGCGCGATCCGTCGACGACGCCGCCGCCCAAGTTCGTGCTAGCGGATCGCGCGGCGCAGTATGTGCGCGTGGGGCTGTACGAGTTCAATCCGCACCGGCATGACTATGGCGACAAACAGGTGCTCGGTGTGACAATTCGCGGTCGCGGCCCCGGTGAGCTCGACCAGGTGCTGGACCTGCTGAGCCGCAACCCTGCAACCGCCCGCCATCTAAGCCGCGAGATCGCGCAATATTTCGTCTCCGACGCCCCCTCCCCCGAGCTGCTGGATAAGATGGCGTCGCGCTTCACTGCCACCGACGGCGACATCGCTGCCGTGTTGCAAGTGATGTTCGAGTCCGAGCAATTCGCGCAATCGCTGCGTACGCGCTTCAAAGATCCGGTCAACTACGTGATCTCCGCCGTGCGCTTGGCGTACGCCGACAAGCCCATTTTGAATGCCGCTCCGATGATCGCCTGGCTTAACAGGATGGGAGAGGGCCCATACAACCGGCAAACCCCGGACGGCTATCCGCTGATCGAGTCCGCCTGGACCGGGCCGGGGCAATTGACCACCCGTTTCGAAATCGCACGCGCGATCGGCTCCGGGTCGGCAGGCTTGTTCAAGACCGACGAGCCGGTGCCGACCGAACGGCCGGCCTTTCCGCAACTTTCCAACCAGCTCTACTTCGAGGCGATCCAGAAAAGGCTTTCCTCGGCGACACTTCAGGCGCTTGGCCAGGCCTCCTCGCCACAGGAGTGGAACATGCTGCTGCTGAGCTCGCCAGAATTCATGGTGAATTGATGAACCGCAGGCAAATGCTTCGCCTAGGAGCCGCCTTGTCGCTGGCTCCGCTGGCTTTCGGCACGACCGTTCTGTGGGCAGCCCCTCGCGCCGGCGCGCGGCTTCTGGTCGTGTTCCTGCGCGGCGGCTTGGACACCCACCACCTGCTGGTGCCGATCGGGTCGGATTTCTACTATCGCGTCCGCCCGAACATCGCGATCGGGCGTCCCGGCCAGGAGAACGGGTCGATCGGGCTGGATTCGTACTGGGGCCTGCATCCGGCGGTGCTGGAAACGCTGGCGCCGATGTACCTGCGCAAACAGCTCGCGTTCGTGCCGTTCGCCGGCACCGACGACGATTCGCGCAGCCATTTCGAGACGCAGGACAGCATCGAGCTCGGCCAACCGCTCGGTGGATCGCGCGACTTCCAGTCCGGTTTCCTCAACCGCCTGGCGCAGCGCCTGTCGGCCAGCCGCCCAATCGCCCTCACAGATCAGGTGCCACTGGCGATGCGCGGCCGGCGCGAAATTGCAAATGTAGCGCTTCGATCGGTCGCCAAACCCGCTGTGGATGCTCGCCAGAGCACGCTGATCGCAAGCATGTATGCAGGTACCCGTCTGGCCGCTGCAGTGAACGACGGATTCGGCGTGCGCGAAGACGTCATGAAGCAGCTCGCCAATGAAATGAGCGATTCTGCGCGCGGGGCGCCGCCCGCGAAAGGTTTCGAGGCGGAGGCGCGCCGCATCGGCCGCCTGCTAGCCGACGAATTCGATCTGGCGTTCGTCGACGTGGGTGGGTGGGACACGCATGTGGGCCAGGGGGCAGCTACCGGGTATCTGGCCAACCGCCTGGAAGAGCTCGGCCGAGGCCTGCGCGCACTGGCCGATGAGATGGGGCCGCGCTGGAACGATACGGTCGTGATCGCCATCAGCGAATTCGGACGCACCTTCCGCGAAAACGGCAACCGCGGCACCGACCACGGTCACGGCACCGCCTACCTCGTGCTGGGCGGAGCGGTGCAAGGCGGGCGCGTTGTCGGCGAGCAGCGAGCAATCGAGGAGGCCACTTTGCACGAAAACCGCGACCTGCCCGTGTTCAACGAGTACCGCTCAGTGCTGGGGGGTCTGTTTGCTCGCCTCTATGGGCTGAACGGCGCGGACTTAGAGGCGATTTTTCCGCAAGCCAAGCCCAAGGATCTCGGGTTGGTTTGAGGGAATCACAAGTCTTTGTCCGCTTTCGACCTATTTTGTTGAAATACTCGGATTCTTGCTGCATTGATGGTGCCGGTGGGCCCGACCGAAGCTAAGCCGATTCAAAAATCTCCTTTTGTTTCACTGGCTTCGATGGCTTTTCCATTTCGTGGTCCCTGCTTGGCTATGCCGGAGCTGGTGATCTTCGAGGTGAGGTCAAGAGGTATTTGACCATCCGCCTCAGGTTCTGGGCGGTTGCGGCCAGCAGAAACTCGTCGCTGGCACCTTTCAGTCCTCGCAGCCGTAGACGGCTAAGCTGCAAGATGCGCTTCAGGTGTGCGAAAAGCATCTCGACCTTCTTGCGATCCTTACGCGACTGTCGGTAGGCATCGGTCTTGGCGACGGCCCGAGCGACGTCGCGCGCCGGCTCTTGCGGACTTCGCGTGATCTTGCGGAACTTCATGTTTGGACAGCACTTTGATTTGAGCGGGCAAGGTTGGCAGTCGAACTGGCTGGTCCGATAGATGAAGGGATTCTTCTTTCGATTGCGCCAAGACGGCTTCAGGAATTTGCCAGCGGGACATTCGTAGCGGTTATTAGCCGCATCGAATTTGAACTCCGAACTGCTGAAGGTGCCGTCCGTGCGTTCGGTCCTGTCCCACACGGGAATGTGCGGACAAATCTGCTTGTCCTGCACCAGGTAGCCCAGGATCGGTCCGGTACCGTAGGCCATGTCGCCAATCAGTCGCTTGGGTCTCAGGTCAAAGCGCTTCTCGGTGCGATCGATCATGGTCCGCGTCGCATCAACTTCTTTAGTTCGGTGCGAACTGGTGGCTTCAACGTCCACAATCACGCCAGCCTGCACATCGACCAGGTAGTTCGTGGAGTAGGCAAAAAAAGCCGGCCCGCCTGGCGCGCAGGTCCACTCCGCCGCCGGATCGGTCAGCGAAACGCTCTTGCGGTCCGTCTCGGGCCTGACGCCTGCAGTTTCGTCGACGCCTTGCAAATATTCGCGCACTGCTCGCGACGCCTGCGAGGCGTCCAATTTGCGGGCCGGTAGTTCCGTGCCTGGAACACCGCTGGCCCGGCTCGCATCTGCCTTAACGACGCTCGCATCAATCGCGAAGCCTTCGCCGCCCACCAGCCCCTCCTGGATGCATCGCTGCAGCACGCTCTCGAACACGTGCCGAAACGCATCGCTGTCCCGAAACCTGCCGTGCCGATTCTTCGAGAACGTCGAGTGTTCCGGCACTGGATCGTTCAAATCAAGCCGACAGAACCAACGGTAGGCCAGGTTCAGGTGCACCTCGTCGCACAGTCGACGTTCAGATCGGATACCGAAGCAGTAACCGACGATGAGCATCCTCACCATCAGCTCCGGATCAATCGACGGCCGTCCCGTGTGACTGTAAAACGGTTCAAGATGCCGACGCAGCTCGCTTAGATCGAGGAATCGATCCGCGCCACGCAGCAAGTGATCTGGGGGAACGTGACGCTCGAGATTGAAAGAGTAGAACAGCTGGTCTTGTACACCCGCCTGTCGACCCATCATCTCGACATCCCCATGTCGTTGGCCTACGCTTCAGACCAATACGTATGCTGATGGTTCAGCAGAGTATTTCAACAAAATAGGCCGGTCAGAGAAATTGGCGAGCAGCAGCTTCGAGGCCGAAGCGACGGACCGCTATTAGGTAGCAGGACCGAGCGATTGGACTTTTCCTTTGACCCTATGTCGCTTCCCGCGGAAACCATTGCGCTGGTATCTCGATTACCGCTTTGTAGGGTGGGGCGAACCCTCCTCTCGGACAGACCTGTCGCTCGCTAATCTCTCTGACCTGTGTCATTTACGAGATGCTCGCAATCGCGGCATTCACGTGTGCCATCCCGCGCATCGGGTCCCTATCTGGAGGACGGCATGAGTTGAGCGGGCTCTTCCAGGATCTTCAACAGAGCGGTCGCACAGTACACCCGATCACGCTTTCCTTCGCTGGTTTGTTTGAGGACCGATAATCTTTGGAGCTTTTCGACCGCTCGCTGGACCGTCGTGAAGGCGACACCAATCTCCTGCGCGGCTTTCTTTACGGTGAGGTAGGGATTGGCAGCGAGTTTATCTACGAGCACAGTGGCTACCTTGGACGACAAACCAGCGACCTGTAATCGCCACGCGGCAAGTTTCTGGTTGATCCGCTCGGCACGGCGCAGAGCATCCTCCGACTGCCGCGCTACGCCGTTCAAGACGTATTCAAGCCAGGCCTCCCAGGCGGCTTGCTCCGTTACGGCACGCAGCGCGTTGTAGTAATCCTGACGCGTCGCTTCGAAGAATGCGCTGAGGTAGAGCAACGGTGTCGGCAGAATGGCACGTTCCACCAGAAACAGCGTGATCAGCAGCCGGCCCACCCGGCCGTTGCCGTCCAAAAAGGGATGAATGGCCTCGAACTGGTAATGTGCGAGCGCGATCTGCACCAGCGGGGGTAGCGACTGATCGTGCAGGAATTTTTCCAGGTCGCCCATGCACGTTGCCAGCTCCTCCGGTGGTGGCGGGATGTAGCTGGCGGTCATGAGAGTGCTGCCGGGTTGCCCAATCCAATTCTGTGAGCGCCGAAATTCGCCTGGCGTCGAGGCATTGCCGCGCAGACCTCGCATCAACTTGCCGTGGACTTCACGAATGAGTCGGGTAGACAACGGCAGTTTCTTCAGCAAACGAATCCCGTGCTCCAACGCGGCCACGTAATTTGCGACTTCGCGCAGATCTGCGGGGCTGCGCTCGACCGCCGCACCCGCCTCGGCCGCAAGCAGCTCGCCCAATGTCGCTTGCGTGCCCTCGATACGGCTCGACAACACCGCCTCACGCGCCACGAAAGGGCGCACCAGCACATGGGGGTTGGGCAATCGGCCCCCCTCGCCGGCAAGGCGGCCGATGAGACGGTCAGCATCGGACAGCGTGCGTACCAGCGCCGGCGACCATTCGAGCGGTGGTGGTAGTGGGTTGGGGATGAACGCCGAGTATCCTTGCGGGCAACGAATCTGGCGCCCGGGCGCCTTGCGGGCCTGCGACATGGAGTTCCTTATTTGCGCGGGCGAAAATATCGCAGACGCATATTAGCGAAAGTGATGCGAAGTGCAAATAAGGAACCCGGGCTATTCGTTTCGACCTAAAAGGGTGAATTGGTCGCGACACGCGGAGGTAGCAAGGTAAAAGGTACCTGCCGCGTGCGGCACCATGCGAACTCATCGAGACTTCATGTACGACCGGTAAAGCCCTTCGTGCAGCCCCTTCAAGCGGCGCCGGTGCTCGATCAGCTCCGCGTGGCGGCCCTGACGCTCGAGCGAGAGCAATGTCATCATCAGTTGCCAGCCCTGCTCCGCCGCCGAACCACGCGACGGCCGTGCTCCGACGAGGAGCTCCGACAGCCGGGGCTGTTCCGTCAACAGCCACGCTGGGAACCAAGCCGCGTCGTCGCTGTCGCCGCCGCCCTCGAAGTCCGCATCGAAGCGCCGCAGCAACGCGCGCAGCGCGCGATCTTGCAGGCTGCGCGCAAGCTCCTCGAAGCGCCGGGGCGAGACCCACGCCAACTCCACCAACAGCGACAACGCAAGGTCGAAGCCGGAAATCTGCCAGCGGGCCCGCGCCATCCAGGCGAGCGGCGCAGGAATCCGCCACCACGACTCGATCCGTTCGATCGCCTCGACTGCCGCCTCCCATTCGCCGGCGCGCAACCACAACTCCGCGCAGTGGAACTGCGGATCTTCGCGGCAATACGGCAGTTGCGACGCGCGCCGCGCCAGGCTTGCCCAAAGCGTCGACAACCACCGATCGGCGGCCGCGTCCCCAAGCTGCCGCCTCGCGGCCGGTGCGACGTGCTTCTCGACCCGCTCGCGCGCCTGCTGGACTTGGGCCGGCGCCGCGAACGGCGCCGCGTTGAAGTACGACAACGATTCGAGCAGCGTCGCCGCATCGACCAGCGCCGGGTCCTCGGGGTACTCCGCAGCGAGCGCCTGTCGCGCGGACTCCGCGGCCTGTGTGTCGCAGCGCTGCAACGCCTGCGCGAGCTCATTGCGCAGCACGACGTCGCGGCTGTGTTCGAAAATGTCGAGCTGCATGATCGGCACCGCCGCCGTTGCGCGACCCCGGCCGGGCGCAAGTGGAGCAGGGATGTTACGCGGCCCGAGGGCCCGCGCCCCCGTTCGTGGCCGACCTGGCGGAACAGCCGGCGGAACGAAACCGGCACCGCCCGGAGATCGCGGATCGGCGCGGGCCATTGACGACTCTCCCGGCACCAAATCCCACGGACCTTATCGATCGCCTGCCGCTTCAGGCATACCGCTATCCTGGCTCGCGGCAAATCCGGAAAGAGGAGCCTCACTCCGATGGCGACGAAAGAAGAGGCTGAGATCGAAATCTCAGCTCTCATCAGAGCGTTAAACGGAAGAGAGCAGGAATACGCTTTTTTTATTCCGGGGTGGTCGCGAACGAGTGCCGAGACGGGGTCTTCGCTGGATGAGGAGCCGACTTTGGGAAGGCTTCTACGTTGCTTATCAGCTTGACCACACGTCAAGGCTCGTCAAATTCAAGACCTGGGAGTTCGGGGAAACGGAGCCAGCTTGGGACTGACGCGGTAGCTTGCGAGGCTCGCAACCAGTCGATTGGGAGAAATTCTCTCGATAACAGCAGACTTAGTGCGTCGCAGAAGTCGCAGTCCCAGAGTCGGCATCAGACCAGGGTTGGAGATCTCCTTTGCAAGCCGATACTTGGAGATTCCCAAAGGCCTCAAAAATTCCTCCATCAGCATTTCACCCGAGCTGATCGGTGGCAGCTTCTTGACTTTGCTCATGAAGGCATTCGCTTACTGGTAGTCGACGATTTCGACATTCGCAGCTCGTTGCGGTGTCCCTAAGGTTACGCAGCCCGCGGCTCAATCTCCCGCGACAGCTTCTTGGCCAGCGTTTTCTCGGCAAGTCGGATGTCGTACGCCGTCTGCAGATTCATCCAGCTTCGCACGTCCCCGCCGAAGTAGCGCACAAGGCGCATCGCCGTATCGACTGTCACGCCTCGCCGTTCCAGCAAGATGTCGTTGATCCTGGACGCGGGCACGTGCAATGTCCGGGCGAGCGCATTGGCACTCATGCCGAGTGGCTTCAGATAGTCCTCTCGAAGAACCTCGCCCGGATGTACCGGCCGCATGCGATTCCCGGGCGCCGGAATGCTCCCGCTCGACCGGCGCTCAGTGGTAGTCGACAATTTCGACGTCATAGACACCATCTTCCTTCCAAACGAAGCACACCCGCCACTGGTCATTGATGCGGATGCTGTGCTGTCCTTTGCGGTCGCCGGACAAGGCCTCCAAGCGGTTACCTGGAGGAGCGCGAAGCGATTCGATCGTTGCCGCACTGTCGAGTTGCTGAAGCTTTCGCTGGGCAATGCGGGCGAAATGCACGAACCGTTTCACCCCTTCGCCGGAGAAAAGTCGCGCTGTGTCCCGGTCGGCGAAGGAGACGATCACATGGAAAGGATATACCGTTTACCGGTAAGCGGCAAGCTGATTGACGGAGCCGCTCCATGTCAATGCCAGATCCAGTCGCAGCGATATGAAG
>Ga0187846_10002398_pt1 | contig 10245 bp, 9 predicted proteins | sample TC_taG_FD_161473 | JGI IMG/M metagenome (GOLD analysis project Ga0187846, IMG submission 161473) | Biofilm microbial communities from the roof of an iron ore cave, State of Minas Gerais, Brazil - TC_06 Biofilm (v2) | ecosystem: Environmental > Terrestrial > Deep subsurface > Cave > Wall biofilm ... | reverse complement strand
GCGAAAGTAGTGCATCATTGAGGGCTCGAACTGGGCTCGCACCTGCTCCAGGCTGTCGCTTGGGCTGACGAAGAAGAGCGCCGCCACATCGCCCCGCGTTTCCTGCGAATGAGCCGCCTGGCTGAGCGCCTCCCGGTATTTGCGCACATGTTCGAAGAAACCGGGCATCGGGTTGATCGGCGATGCCACCATCACGTCGTAATTGTGAAGTCCGGCGAATTCCGCGGTCTCCGGACTGTTAGCCGCGATCCGGATTGGGGGATGCGGCTTTTGCACCGGTTTCGGCGCTAACGCCGTTGCCGGAAAATCAAAATAGCGGCCCTTGTGCTCGAAGTTATCGTTGGTCCACGCCTTGACGATTACTTCGAGTCCTTCCTCGAAGCGCGCACGGCTTTCTTCGCGAGACACGCCAAAACCCTGGAAATGGAGCGCAATGGTGCCGCGCCCAACGCCCACATCCAGTCGTCCGCCGGTCAGAATGTCGGCGACAGCCGTTTCCTCTGCGATTCGCAGCGGATGATGGAACGGCACTAGAATTACGCCGGTGCCAAAACGGATGCGGTGAGTCCGCTGCGCCGCAGCCACCGCGAGGTAGAGCGGCGCCGGCATGACTGAGAAGGGGCGGAAGAAATGCAACTCGGCCAGCCAGGCGATATCAAAGCCGAGCCCGTCGGCGAGCACAAGTTGTTCGAGGGTTTCGTTATAGCGAATTGGCTCCGCTTGGTCGGGAGCGCAGGGGAGCTGATAAAATAAACCAAAACGCACCGATATCTCCTTGAGCAAGCATCTGTTCGGAGAGGATTACTAAATCAAATGATGCTTTAGCAAATTGAGGGGCCAGTCATTTAACGACTCGCCCCTGGAGACAATCCTATGGGACATCATCACAGGCGAAGCCCATGCGCTAAAGGCGGTGATGGAATCCATGCCCACGCCTCACGGGGACGACAGCGGCTCCTGAAACGCATTTATTCACACGTTCGGGTAAGCTTCGGTGCCCATCTCCAGCGAATCGAGGCCGCTCCATTCGACTTCCGCTAGAACCCGATTACCGATAGTCCGTTCGATGATGACAAAGAAGGCCAACGCCAGGCCGAAGATCACAATCGCATTGGCCAAGACGCCGATGACCTGTGCGATGAATTGACTTCCATCACCAAATATCAAGCCCCGTACCGGACCAGCCACACTGTTCCAGCCGTCGCCGTAAGTGCCGTCGGCGAAGATGCCCAGGGCCAATGCCCCCCATAAGCCGCATACGCCGTGAACTGGAATGGCGCCAGCCGGGTCGTCGATTCGAAAACGCCGCTCCAAGGCTGACACACTGGCAACCACCAGTAAGCCGGCGACTATTCCGATCAGCACCGCGGCCGCGGGAGAAACAAACGCACACGATGCGGTAATCGCGACTAGCCCTCCGAGCAATCCATGGCATGCCATCGCGACATCGGGCCGGTTGTATCGCTGTTGCAGATAGAAAATCGCTGTGAGCGAGCCGGCCGCGGAGGCGAGCATCGTATTGACTGCGATCAGACCAATCCGCGGGTCGGACGCCGCCAAAGTTGAACCTGCATTCAAGCCGAACCAGCCAAATGCCAGTATCAGTGTACCGCCCATAGCCAACGGCAGATTATGTCCCGCGAGCAAGACAATCGCGCCATCTCGGCGAAATTTGCCGATCCGCGGTCCGAGCACCATCGCTCCGGCTAATGCTGTGAGACCGCCAGTCATGTTGACGACCGACGAGCCGCCAAAATCGACGTGACCGTGGCCCAAACCAAAGTTAACTCCCAGTTGTGACAGCCAGCCCCCGCCCCATACCCAGTTGCCGTATAGCGGGTAAAGGAACATCGACATAAAAAAGCCATAGATGAGGAAGGCCGAAAACTTCCACCGCTCCGCCATCGCCCCCGTGGGGATCGTCGCAGCGATGCTCATGAAGACGGTCGCGAAGAAGAACATCGCGAGGCCGCCAGGATTTTTATTGATGGCCAGCAAGCAGAACTTGCTGAGGCCAATTAGTCCGAACAGATGATGGCCGAACCGAACGCTGAGTTCGCGATGAGGCAGGCCGAAGGCGCCGACCGAGGGCCATTGATGAATTCCGCCCATCATGAACCCATACCCGGTCAGCCAAAAGCCGATAAGGCCCACTGGATATGAAAGGAGGTTCATTGCCATTGTATTGACCGCATTTTTGGCCCGTGTGAAGCCCGTCTCGAGCATTGCAAATCCGAGCTGCATGAACATCACGAGAAAGCCTGCGATCAAAACCCAGGCCAAATTGAGGTTGTAGTTGACTGCCTCGACCGGCAGCGCGTGGTCCAATTTCTCAGCACTAGCCGGTACGCAGGCAGTCAGCAACAGGACGAAAACACAGACCAGCGTCGAAAGGACGATGCGGGTGCTTGGCGCACAGCGAGCCAATGCGCGCTGCGTCATTATCGAACTCCCCCGCGATATGCATTTTGGGCCTCAGGATGTGCCGCCGGATAGCGATTCGCCAGCCAAATCAGGAATACGAAGAAGAAAGCCAGCGAGACGAAAAAAAAAGTGCCCCATAGAGCACGTTTGATCTGCTGGCTCACGAGGCTGCGCGGATGTAACCGTCTCGCCCGCCCGCTGATGATGACTTGTGCAGGATCGCACACATCTCTCTTCATTTCAGCGGCGGTGCTGTAGCGGTCGCGCGGCAGGCGGGCTACCGCGTGAAGAATTATCTCTTCGAGATGAGGGTCGAGATCCGGCCGGTAGCGCGAAGGTGGCTGCGGGTCCTCATTGCCCTTGGCGCGCATCACCGCGTATACGTTCTCGCCTTCAAATGGCAGATTTCCGGTCAGCATCTCGTACAGCATAGTGCCGAGCGCATAAATATCGGTGCGTGCGTCGCCACGCCGGCCGCTAACCTGCTCCGGCGCCATATAATCGGGCGTCCCAATTGTTGAGGACAGGCCGGACCAAGTCAGCCGGCGCGCGGACTCATCGAGGGCGATTCCAAAATCCATTATTTTGACCTGGCCGTTTTCGGTGACCAGGATGTTTTCGGGCTTAAGATCGCGATGGATGACGCCCTGGCTATGCATATAGACCAGAGCGCCGCAGATCTGACGCGCGACGTCGAGTCCCTTGGCGGTGTCGAGCGGCCGCTTGTCCCGCATCATCGCCCTCAGCGAGATGCCATCGACGTACTCCATCACAATATACATCCGGCTTTTGCGCCCCGGCGTGACCACGCGGATGAGATTGGGATGGTTGAGGCGGCGGCCTATCTCCTCTTCACGCTGGAAACGGCCGTAAAATACCACATCACTTTCAAACTGCAGATAAGGAACCTTGATCGCGACCGTGTCCCCACTCACGAGGTCACGGCCCTTGAAGATCGAGGCCATGCCGCTCCGCGCGATCAACTCGGTCAGCTCATACTGATCGAGCTTTTCACCAACATCGACCTCGTGCATCCTTATTGCCGGGAGCGGCCTCCGCGGCAAGCTATCATCGAGCTTGGACAGGATTCAATGCGTTACAGCCGCTCTCCGGCGCGGTACGACTTCAAGCACGCCGTCGAAGCAGAGTCGCCACGTGCTGCCCTGGAAGCAGTCGCTAGCTTGTGGTTGTGACGGTCCACTTGTGCCCGCGGAAAAAAAGGCTCGTGCCACCGGGTAGGTCGGTGGCACGAGCTTTAACAGTGGGCCGCTTCTATCCCTGCGATAAGCCTTGGCGCCGTGAGCCTCTGTTATGCTCTGGCTAGTGATCCCGCTGCTTCTGCCGCTACTAGTTCGTCCTCTGGATATGCTGGCAAGCCAAACTCCGGCACGTCGAGGCCTTCGAGTTCGACCTCTTTTGGGACCCGAAGCGGACGGAAAACGTTGACCAAGGAGAACACCAAGTAGGTGAAGCCAAAAACATAAATCGCCATGAAAGTGGCTCCGCCCACTTGCGTGAAGAATTGGGTGTAGTCTCCGTAAAGTAAGCCGGTCACGCCTTGGCCGGCTTTGCCGAGATACGAACTCACACCGACACCGTTCCAACCGGCGCCATAGGCCCCATCGGCGAATATGCCGACGCAGACTGCGCCGAGCCAACCGGCATAGCCATGAACTGAGATAGCGCCGCAGGGATCGTCGACGTGGATAACCCGCTCATTGAAGAGGACACCCAAGTCAACGACGATTCCTGCCAAAATCCCAATCATCACTGCCGAACTGGGTGTTACGAAAGCGCATGGGGCCGTGATTGCGACGAGCCCTGCAAGCATTCCGTTGCAGGCCATAGTGATGTCGGGTTTCCCGAAAATGAAATACCATAGGAACATCGCTGACGCGGCACCCGCACAGGCGGAAAGATTCGTATTTACAGCGATTACAGAAACGCGAAGGTCACTTGAACCGAGCGTGGAACCGGGATTAAACCCCATCCAGCCGAACAGCAGGATAAACGTCCCCGTCACGACATACACAAGATTATGTGCCGGAAAAGCGCGAGCTTTGCCGTCCGGTCCGTACTTGCCAAGCCGCGGTCCCAGAATGACCGAAAGCGCCATCGCACAGAAGCCGCCCACGCCGTGAACCACTGTGGAGCCCGCGAAATCCACGTAACCATGAGCCAATCCCATGGTCTGTCCCAACTGCGACAACCAACCGCCGCCCCACACCCAGCAGCCGAAACTCGGATACAGAAGGCCACCAATGAACAGTTCACAGAGCAGGAAAGCCCAAAAGCTGATCCGCTCACAGATGGCACCAACGATGATGTAAGCTGCTGTCTCCATGAACACGACTTCGAAGAGGGTCAGACAAAGCACGCCGGCGTCGTAGCCCGGACCACTCAGCATAAAGCCTCTGCCGCCGAGAAAACCCCAAAGCCCTCCCCCAAGGAGGAAGTGATTCAGCGTGGGGGTGCCGCCGAGGTTGGTGGGCGCAGCATTAATTGCAGCACCGCCATACTGGAAGGCGAATCCGCATACCCAGTAGGCGAGAAAGGCAAAAACGTACGCGGCGAAGTTCAGCATCATCAGATGCCCGGCATTCTTTTTTCTTACCAATCCGCAGGTTAACAGGGCGAACCCGGCCTGCATGAATAGAACGAGGTATCCGGTGAGCAGCGTCCACGTGAAGTTTGTTGCGATCCGGAGGTGCCCCACATTGTCGGCTAACTTGATTACGAGCGGCTCTTTGGCTGCCTGCGCCTGAAACTCGTCGAAGGCCTTTTTGTTTTTCGCATAGTCCGGGGCCGTCTTGTCGGTCGGTTCGGTGACGACGAAAGCATTTCCAGCAGCGTCAAAGGTCGTGCCTTTGTCGCCAGTCGAAATGCCGGCAGGATCCGGTTGCGGTTCGTCAGCAAATGCGACGATCATCGGACCTATCGTCGCGCTCACTAACAGAACGCTAATTGCAATCTTCAAAAACCACGGCCTGGGATATGTGTGCGTTACATTCCGCATGTAAGGTGCTCCTCCTCAAGCACGCAATCGCGACGGTTGTTACTAGCGGGTTGGCGACGAATCAGATCGCCTCGCGGCCCCGCTCGCTGGTTCTGATGCGAATGACATCCTCTAGCGAACTGATAAAAATCTTCCCGTCGCCGATCCTGCCGGTACGTGCGCTGTCGCTAATCGCTTTGACCGCGGCTTCGAGCAGATCGTCAACGACGAGAACGCTGATGAGCACTTTGGGTTGAAAGTCAACGGTGTATTCCGTCCCTCGATACAGCTCGGTATGGCCCTTTTGGCGGCCGTAGCCCTTTACTTCGAAGACGGTTAGACCCGTCACCCCGGCGGCGCTGAGACTCTCCTTCACTTCGTCCAGCTTGGACGGTCTGATCACAGCGTCGATGCGCTTCATGATTCCACAGCCTCCTCTTTTCAGACGTTCAGACAACGTGCGGTGCTCGCTTCATTAGCGAACGGCCATCAGAGGCGGACAACGCCATGGCGTTGACGGTGGTGCCCGTCCCCTAGTGTCGGTTGCAGCCTTGGTGCTTGAGCTGGGGCAGCAATCGTTTCTCCTTCAGCCCTGAATGAGCACGCCCTATAATCTTGGCAAAAACCCGGAGCGTAAATTTGGGGGCGATTCGGAGCAAGCCTGGTGCCACTTGAGAACCCCAGAAACCATTGCGGGATGCAGCAACTGTGCGCCCATCCATTAGGCATTTGCACATCAGCTGGTCATCGTTGCGTTGCGTTTTTTGTCAGCCTTTTGGTGGACTACTGGTCATAGTCTCGCTCGACATGGCAATAAGGATTCACTGGCGGGGACTTGGCCGAGGTGATGTCAGCGAGCCAGGCGGCTCGCGCGGGTGTGAATTCGGAAGAGCAGAAAAAACCCCGGGCCGGGCTCTTGCTCATGTCGTACGGTCTGGAATTAGCGATTGCGCAATCGGCCCGTCGGAGCTTGCGGTCCCAACAGTTTCCGGCTCGATGAAGCCTGGCTATATCTGTTGTCTCGTTTTGTGCCAATCGGCCAGGAAATTCTCTAGTCCGACATCGGTGAGCGGATGTTTGAGAATTTGCTTGATTACGCTAAAAGGCAGCGTCGCTATATGAGCGCCGGCTTCAGCTGCACGGAGCAGATGATTGGGCGAGCGGACAGAAGCGACCAGGACCTCGGTCGAGAAGGTGTAATTCCTGAATACCTTGACGATTTGCTCAACCACCGTGGACCCGTCCTGGCCAATATCATCCAGCCGTCCGACAAAAGGAGAAACGTACGCCGCGCCACATTTGGCCGCCGCCAGAGCCTGAAGCGGCGAGAAGATCAGTGTCACGTTGACGCGGATAGCGCGCGTGCAGAGCGCCCGTGTGGCTTTCAAGCCTTCGACCGTAAGCGGGCACTTGACCACGATCTTAGGGTCAAGCCGCGCGAGTTTTTGCCCTTCCTCCACCATGATTGCTGCCTCGCGTGCGACCACTTCGGCGCTGACCGGACCATCAACAATCTGACATAGTTGCCGAAGGACTTCCGCATATGGATGGCCGGTCTTCGCAAGCAAACTGGGATTGGTAGTAACCCCGTCGATCAGACCCCACTCGGATGCTTCGCGGACTTCGTCAACGTCGGCGGAATCGATGAAAAACTTCATCGTGTGAGTACCTCTCTTGAGGACGCCGGACGCAGCAAATCCGCTCGCGCCAGGCTGACCCGCTGGGGCGCTTTGAGTCCGGCTAACAGCTCGGAAATACTGACATTGAGTTCAGGGTGAATCAGCGCTGGGGCCAATTCTGCCATCGGCGCTAAGACAAACCGCCGCTCATGGAGGCGTGGATGTGGCACGGTCAGCGAGGGGCTGTGGATAATTTCTCTATCAAAGAAGAGCAAATCCAGATCAATTATTCGCGGCCGGTACTTGCGGCGCGCGGCCGACGGTTTGCGTGCTCTGCTCCGTTGGCGGCCCATCGTACGTTCAATCGTAAGCAACCGTCGCATTAGCGCATCCGCCGGCATCTCGGTCTCGAGTTCAACCACGCCGTTGAGGAATAGGCCTTTGACGTCGCCCACCGGCTCGGTTTCGTAGATCGAAGAATGGCGGACAATACGACTCTCCGGCAGTTGCCCGATTCGCTGAATCGCCTGCCGATAATTGGCGGCTCTATCGCCGAGATTAGTGCCTAATCCAATGAAAGCCCGATGGGGCATCCTCGCTGCTATATCCGGAGCGCCTTGATTCGTTCCACGGCTTCACGCAATCGTTCGTTCGGCACGGTTAGCGAAAAGCGCACGTAGCCCTCACCACTTTTTCCAAATCCGGAACCGGGCGTGATTACCACGCCGGTTTCCTTTAATATGCGTTCGGTAAACGAGGTTGAGGTATAGCCGTTGGGCACGGTCGCCCAAATGTAAAAGGTCGCGCGCGGCAATTCACAGGCCAGGCCGATAGCGCGCAGCGCCTCTACCATAAGGTCGCGGCGTTGTTGATAAATGGTACAATAGCGCCTGAGATGGTCGTCGGTGCCGGTTAGCCCGACGATCGCTGCTTCCTGGATTGCCTGGAACACACCCGAATCTATGTTGGTTTTTACCGTGCCGAGCGCACCGACTAGTTGTGCGTTGCCGACGGCAAATCCCACTCGCCAGCCAGTCATCGAATAGGTTTTTGACAGCGAGTGGAATTCGATAGCACATTCGCGGGCGCCGTCGACTTCGAGTGCGCTGGGGGCGCGATAGCCGTCGAAGGCAATTTCCGAGTAGGCAATATCGTGAGCGAGAATGATATTGTTGTCGAGGCAGAATTTTACCGCGCGGCGAAAAAACGCGGAGTCTGCGATCGCCGCGGTTGGATTGTTCGGGTAGTTGAGCCACATCAGCTTGGCGCGCCGGGCGATTTCGGCCGGAATGGCGTTGAAATCCGGAAGGAACGCATTTTCCTTGCGGAGCGGCATGAAATAAGGCTCTCCGCCGTTGAAAACGCACCCCGAGAAGAACACCGGATAGCCAGGGTCGGGGATTAGCACAATATCACCGGGGTCAACCACGGCGACTGGGAAATTCGCGATTCCTTCCTTGGAGCCAATCAGTGCGCAGGCTTCAGTTTGAGGGTCGAGGACGACGCCGAACCGCGATTTGTACCAGCTACAGGCGGCCTCGCGAAAACGGCCGAGGCCTTGGTAATCAGGATAACGGTGATTGACAGGCAATTCCGCCGCTCGCTTGCACACCTCCACTATATGCCGAGGAGTGGGCAAATCGGGGTCACCGATTCCCAAGCTGATGACATCCACACCCTTTTGCTGCACCTCGCGTTTGAGCCGATCTAACTCTGCAAAAAGGTAAGGCGGCAGAAGACTTAATCGCGACGCGGCCCTAATCTGCACCTGATAGCGCACGCTCCCAATCAAGGATGTCGAACTAATTAACATACTTTATTTGGCTCCGAAACGGGCTGCCGCGACGGGCTGGGCATGCTTGGACTCAGGTTATGAACTATTTCCGAATCCCGTTGTGCATGGGTTGCCGCGAGCAAAGAGCTGAAATGATCCTTCAACCCCTGGCGGTTAGGGGCCTCGTTGGAGACCCATCCATCATTATCTCTGCTTGCAGAAGGACCATTCCAATGTTAGTAATTTTTGCGTTTATTTTCCGGTAAGCAGATTCTCTTGGACACCAGGCGAAGCTCGGCTACGGTCCGCGTTTGACCAATGCGGCAGCGCTTTGTTAGTTCTGCTCGGATTTGACTTGGTAGGTGCGCTTGCGGGGACTCCCGCGCAATAGGACAACGATGGAGCCCGATCCCCTCAGCCATGACCAGAAGAAGCGACGATGAACCGGTTACTAATCCCTATCGCGCTGCTCCTGTTTGCGAGCGGAGTTGCCACCGTTGCCTTTTCGCAGCGGCCGTGGGCGGCGCGTTCGGACGTTGAACAGCCGATCCCGTTTAGCCATCGTGTACATGCAGGCATCAACAAAATCCCTTGCCAGTACTGCCACGAGTACGCTCGCCGGTCGGCGAGTTCGGGAGTTCCTCCGGTCGAACGCTGCGTCGGATGCCATGGGAGCGCCTTGCTCGGCGGGATCGAGCCTATTACGCGGGCTTGGACCAACAACCAACAGCCGCCATTCGAGATTCGCTGGAATCGTGTCTACGCGCTGCCTGATTTTGTGAAATTCGTCCACAAGCCGCATATCTGGGCTGGCGTTGCTTGCCAGGAGTGCCATGGGCCGGTTGAAACGATGGACCGCGTTGTGCCGGTATATGAAATCAACATGGGTTTCTGCATCGATTGCCACGTTAAGCGCGGCGCTACCCAGGAATGCTTTGTCTGCCATCACTGAACTAGGCGGAGCGCAGCCGAGCCGAGCAAACGAGTCTGCGAGGTGCGCATCTAAGAGTGAGGAGTCCAATGTCAGAGGGGCTATCCAGGAGGTCATTCCTGAAGCTCGCGGCGACAGCCGGGGCGGCGGCAGCGATTCCGGGCTGCGAACCGGCTGCCCGAAAGATAATTCCCTACGTGGTGCCGGACGAAAACGTAATCCCGGGGGTCCCGACCTTCTATGCGACCACGTGCAACGAATGCCGGGCCGGATGCGGCATTATCGCCAAAGTACGCGAGGGGCGCGTAATCAAGCTGGAAGGAAATCCCGCCGACCCGATAAGTCAGGGCTCGATCTGTGCCCGCGGCCAAGCCGCGCTGCAGGGTCTCTATAATCCTGATCGCCTCGCGAAGCCTCAAAGCCGCGCGGCTGACGGCTCACTGCGAGCAATCTCTTGGGGCGAGGCAACCAGGCAACTCAACGAGCGCCTGCAGAGCGCGGT
>Ga0187846_10002397_pt1 | contig 10245 bp, 6 predicted proteins | sample TC_taG_FD_161473 | JGI IMG/M metagenome (GOLD analysis project Ga0187846, IMG submission 161473) | Biofilm microbial communities from the roof of an iron ore cave, State of Minas Gerais, Brazil - TC_06 Biofilm (v2) | ecosystem: Environmental > Terrestrial > Deep subsurface > Cave > Wall biofilm ... | reverse complement strand
GCAGCATTCCGGCATGGTGGGCTCGATCGTGGTGCTCGACCCGGCGCAATACGAGTCCTGGATGAATGGCGGTCCCGCGGGCCCGCTCTCCGCTACTGGCGAGAAAATCTTTGCGGAGTTGGGCTGCGCTACCTGCCACCGTTCCGACTCGCAAGGCCGCGGCCCGAACCTGCATGGAGTGTTCGGCAAAGCGGTCGCGCTTGCCGACGGACGTACGGTTATGGCGGACGAGAACTATCTCCGCGAGTGCATCCTCGACCCCGGGGCGAAAAGGGTAAAAGGATTTCAGCCGATCATGCCGACGTTTCAGGGCCTGGTCAGCGAAGAGCAAGTGAACGCGCTGGTCGCCTACATCAAGTCGCTGTCGGCGGTAAAGGCGGGCGACGCCGCCGGGACTGCGAGCGCGCAGTCGTCGTCAGAACAGGCGGCAGAGCGGAAGGGAAGTCAGGTGAACTGAGTGATGGCCACTCCGAGCGGTCCACAGGGTGAACGCGAGAATTATCTGAACAAGCACTACGGCGTCTGGTCGTGGCTGCTCACCACCGACCATAAGCGCATCGCTCTGCTCTATCTCGGCTCGATCACGTTCTTTTTCTTCATCGGCGGTTTCTTCGCTCTTCTGATTCGCCTCGAACTGCTCACTCCCGCGGGCGATCTCGTCCAGGCTGACACCTACAACAAGCTTTTCACCATGCACGGCATGGTGATGGTCTTCTTCTTCCTGATTCCATCGATTCCGGCCGTGCTCGGCAACTTTCTGGTGCCGATGATGGTAGGGGCCAGGGACCTCGCCTTTCCTCGCATCAACCTGCTGAGCTGGTATCTCTACATCATCGGCGGCCTGATGATGCTGCACTGCATGTTGACCGGCGGCGTCGACACCGGATGGACCTTCTACGCTCCGTTCAGCACCGCATTCACCAACACCAAGATCGTCGAAGCCGGACTCGCAATCTTCGTCGCAGGATTCTCTTCGATCCTCACCGGCCTCAACTTCGTGGTGACCATCCACCGCATGCGCGCCCCCGGCATGACGTGGTCGCGCCTGCCGCTGTTCATCTGGGCGCACTATGCCACCAGCATCATTCAGCTTCTCGGGACTCCGGTCATCGCCATCACCATCGTGCTGGTCGCGGCCGAACGCGCGCTGCACCTCGGCATCTTCGATCCGAAACTCGGCGGCGATCCGCTTCTGTTCCAGCACCTTTTCTGGTTCTATTCGCACCCCGCCGTTTACATCATGATTCTGCCCTCGATGGGCGTCGTGACCGAGATCATCGCCTGCTTCTCGCGCAAGCGCATCTTCGGCTACAGCTTCGTGGCGCTGTCGTCGATCGCGATCGCGGTATTCGGGTTTCTGGTCTGGGCGCATCACATGTTCGTGGCCGGAATCTCGGTATATGCGGCCCTGGTCTTTTCGATGTTGAGTTACGCGGTGGCCGTGCCTTCCGCAGTCAAGGTCTTCAACTGGACCGCCACGATGTACAAAGGCTCCATCCGCTACGACGCGCCCATGCTCTACGCTTTCGGATTCCTGGGTCTGTTTACCATCGGCGGACTGACCGGCCTGTTCCTTGCCGCTCTCGGCATCAACGTGCATGTCACCGACACCTACTTTGTCGTGGCCCACTTCCACTACATCATGGTGGGAGGAGCCGTCATGGGATACCTCGGTGGCATGCACTTCTGGTGGCCGAAGATTTCCGGCAAGCTGTACCCCGAAGGGTGGGCGCGCCTCGCAGCACTGGTGGTTTTTGTCGGCTTCAATCTCACGTTCTTCCCGCAATTCCTGCTCGGTTATATGGGCATGCCGCGCCGTTACTACGATTACAGCCACATGCCGGAATTCCAGGTGCTGAACGTGCTTTCCACGGCAGGCGCGACCATTCTCGGGGTGGGCTATCTTTTACCGATGATCTATTTCCTGTGGTCGATGCGCTACGGCAAGCCTGCGCCCGACAACCCATGGAACGCGGCCGGCCTTGAGTGGAAAACTGCTTCTCCGCCAACCACTTTCAATTTTGAAGAAGAACCGGTCGTCACCTGGGAAGCCTACAACTACGCGGAACTGGACGCGCCCCACACATAGGAGGTCTCCGTTGTCCGATAGCACTGCAACCGCCGTTCACCGTGAGACACACAATCCGGCGCTGTTGCACCACTTCGCCGAGCCGCAGCAGCAGCGCGATGCCGCCAGCCTCGGCATGTGGGTCTTCCTGGCCACCGAGGTCATGTTTTTCGGAGGGCTGTTCTGCGCTTATCTCGTTTACCGGCTCTGGTATTTCGGCGATTTCGGGGCCGCGAGCAAGACGCTGAGCCTGCGACTGGGCGCCACCAACACTGCCGTCCTGATCTGCAGCAGCTTGACCGTGGTGTTTGCGGTCTGGGCGGCACAAACCGGCCGCCGCGCGATGCTGATCGCGAATCTGGTCCTGACGCTGATCCTCGGCTTGGTGTTTCTGGGCATCAAAGGCATCGAGTACCACGACAAGTTCGTGGAGAATCACGTTCCCGGGGCTTCCTTCAGTTTCGAGAACGTGCCCATCCCTGGACACCCCGACCAGCAAGCCACTCCACGCCATGCACAGATCTTCTTCGCCCTCTACTTCATCATGACCGGCCTGCACGCCCTGCACATGATCGTCGGCATCGGCATTTTTGTCTGGCTGCTGGTTATGGCATGGAAGGGCCGCTTCACCCCGGAATACAACACTCCCGTCGAAATCGGCGGACTGTACTGGCATTTCGTTGACATCATCTGGATCTACCTGTTCCCGTTGCTCTACTTGATCGACCGGCACCCGTGAGGACCGCATGTCTGCACATTCCACATCGTCGTCGCTGAGAACCTACATCGTGATCTGGCTCGCTCTGCTTGCCGGCACCGGCCTGACGGTCTACGCGGCCGGGGTTGATCTCGGCCATTTCAATGCCGCCGTCGCCCTTACCATCGCCACGATCAAAGCCACGCTCGTCGCGCTTTTCTTCATGCACATCAGAGGCGCGAGCGAGAAACTTACAAAAATGGTAGTGATCTCGGCGATTTTCTTTCTGATTCTGCTTCTCGGCCTTACCATGACGGACTACGCAACTCGCGCCAAGGTTTGGGGCTAGGCGTTTCACCTTCGTTTCAAGGACGGCTCTGCTGTATACTCGCGCACGAACAGAATCCTCCCGTCGGCGTGAGGTGAATCATGGCGTTCTGCAATTCCTGCGGCGCAAGCATTGAGCCCGGAGCAAAGTTCTGCAACAAGTGCGGCAAGCCTGCTGCGACTGCAGCGGCGCCCGCGGCGACGAATGCACCCTCAATGACGTCCCCAGCCCCTGGGCCTGCAGCACCGGCGCCCCCCAGCCAGGGTGGCGGCGCTTTGAAAGTCATCCTGATTGTGTTCGCAGTGATCGTGGTCCTGGGAGTTCTTGGAGTCGCCACCATCGGCTTTGTCGGCTGGCGCATCGCCAAGAGCAGCCATGTGCGGCAGGAGGGCGACAAAGTAAGCGTGGAGACGCCGTTTGGCACCGTGAACGCGAACGACCCGGACACGGTAGTGAAGAGCCTGAATGTAGACATCTATCCCGGCGCGGAGGTCAAGAAGGAAGGAACTGCCTCCGTCAGTCTCTTCGGCGTCAGCACCGTCACGGCAATTTTTGAGACCTCGGACTCGGTCGACAAGGTGGCCGGTTTTTACAAGCGGAAGTTTCCCAACGCCGCGGTCACAAGCTCCGACGCCAATCAATGCACCATCGTCTCGAGCGACAAGAAGAACATGGTCACCATCAATATTCAGGGCAGCGGTGATCGAACCAGGATTCAGATTTCCAGCGTGAGCCGCAAGTCGGACTCCGGAAGCTCATCCTCGAACTAAGCCGGCGCGCTCCATGCCAGACCAATCCGCAGAGCCTCCGGTTTCGGCAGACGCTTCGGCTCTGGCGCAGGCCCTGCGTTCCCAGCTTCGGGGCGACGTTCGCTTTGACCGCGGCAGCCGCGCGCTGTACGCGACGGACGGCTCGAACTATCGCCAGGTTCCCATCGGAGTCGTTCTACCGCGCGACGTTAACGACGTTCTCGCCGCAGTTGGCGTATGCCGCGAGTTTGGCGCGCCCATCCTCTGTCGCGGGGGCGGAACTTCGCTCGCCGGACAATGCTGCAACGTAGCCCTGGTGCTCGATTTCTCGCGCTACATGGCGAACATTCTGGAGATTGATCCCGCCCGCCGCATCGCGCGCGTGCAACCCGGCGTGATTCTCGACAACCTGCGCAACACTGCAGAGAAACATCACCTCACTTTCGGCCCCGATCCTGCCAGCCACGATCGTTGCACGATTGGCGGCATGATTGGCAACAACTCCTGCGGCGTTCACTCCGTGATGGCGGGCAAGACCGACGACAACATCGAGGAACTCGAAATCCTCACCTATGACGGTCTGCGCATGAAAGTCGGCGCCACCTCGAGCGATGACCTCGAGCGCATCATTCACGAAGGTGGGCGCTGCGGCGATATTTACGCGAAGCTCAAGGGCATTTCGGCCGCCCACGGCGATCTCATCCGCCAGCGCTTTCCCAACATCCCGCGCCGCGTATCGGGCTACAACCTGAACTACCTGCTGCCTGAAAACGGCTTCCAGGTCGCGCGTGCGCTCGTCGGATCCGAGGGGACTTGCGCCACAATTCTCGAAGCCACCTGTCGCCTGGTCGAAAGCCCACCCGAACGCGTGTTGCTGGTCGTAGCCTGGCCCGATGTCTACCAGTGCGCCGACCACGTTCCTGAAATCATGGAGCACAAGCCCATCGGCCTGGAAGGCTTCGATGATCTCCTGGTCGGTTACACGCGGACCAAGAGCATCAATTCCGAAGGCCTGGCGCTTCTCCCCAAGGGAGGAGGATGGCTTCTGGTGGAATTCGGCGCCGGGAGCGCGCGCGCGGCCGAGTCCCAGGCACGAGGTTTGGGAGAGGCGCTTTCTCGCAGCCCGAATCCTCCCGATATCCGTTTCTACCCCGACAGGGAGCAGGCGAGGCGCGTTTGGGAAGTGCGCGAATCGAGCCTCGGCGTCACATCGCATGTGCCCGGCGAACCGCTGAACTGGGAAGGGTGGGAGGACGCAGCCGTCGCTCCTGACAAGCTCGGCGGCTACCTTCGCGATCTGCGCATCATGATGGGAGCGTTCGGCTACAAAGGTTCGCTCTATGGCCACTTCGGGCACGGATGCGTGCACACGCGCATCAATTTCGATCTGCAATCGAAAGACGGCATCGCAAAATACCGCAAGTTCGTGGAAGAGGCCGCGGATTTGGTCGTCAGCTACGGCGGCTCGATTTCCGGCGAGCACGGCGACGGCCAGTCCCGCGGTGAGCTGCTGCCAAAGATGTTCGGGCCGGAACTTGTGCAAGCCTTCCGCGAATTCAAGTCCGCCTGGGACCCAGACTGGAAGATGAATCCCGGCAAGCTGATCGACCCTTACAAGCTCGACCAGAATCTGCGTCTTGGGGCGAACTATGCTCCGTGGGAACCTGCCACTCGCTTTCAGTTCCCTACCGACCACGGGAGCCTTGCCCAGGCCACGCTGCGCTGCGTGGGCGTCGGCAAGTGCCGCCGCGAAGAGGGCGGAGTGATGTGCCCCAGCTATCGCGCCACCCGCGATGAAGAGCATTCCACGCGCGGCCGCGCTCACCTGCTCTGGGAGATGACTCAGGGAGAAGTCATCCGTGACGGCTGGCGCAGCGACGAAGTCAAGCACTCGCTCGATCTTTGCCTGGCCTGCAAAGGCTGCAAGAGCGACTGCCCGGTCTCGGTCGACGTGGCTACTTACAAGGCTGAGTTCCTCTCGCACTACTACGAAGGCCGCAGGCGCCCGCGTAGCGCCTATGCGTTCGGAAATATCGACTTCTGGGCGGAGATCGCGTCGAATGTCCCGGGGCTTGTCAATCTGACTACGCAATTGCCGTTTCTGCGCGATCTTGCCAAGCTTGTCGCGGGAATTCCCAATCAACGCTCGATTCCGCCGTTTGCCCCCGAGACATTCAAACGCTGGTGGGGACGAATTGGAGGCTCGCGTAAGGCCGACGGCCCGCCCGTAATCCTCTGGGCCGACACATTTAACAACTACTTTCTGCCCTCGACAGCCCAGGCCGCCGTCGACGTGCTTCAATCTGCCGGGTTCCGCGTTCGCGTGCCACGCGCGACTCTCTGCTGTGGACGCCCGCTCTATGACTTCGGGATGCTTGACCGAGCCGAAGCCCTGCTGTTGCAGATTCTCGACCAACTTTCGCCTGCCATTGAGGAGGGCACTCCCCTGGTCGTCCTCGAGCCCAGCTGCGCCGCCGTTTTCCGCGACGAACTGATCAATCTCTTCCCGCAGGACGCCCGGGCCCAGGCTCTCGCTGGGCAAACTTTCCTGCTCAGCGAGTTTCTCGAAGCCCACGCCCAAGATGCGACGCTGCCCCGGTTGGAGCGCAGTGCCTTGCTTCACGGCCATTGCCATCACAAGTCGATCATGAAGATGACGGCAGAAGAGGCCGTGTTGCGCCGCATCGGGATCGACTACCACAGTCCTGCGCCGGGATGCTGTGGCATGGCTGGCTCGTTCGGGTTCGAGCCCGACAAGTACGAACTTTCTCAGGCCATCGGGGAGCTAGAACTCCTGCCGGCCGTCCGCAAAGCCCCGCCGGAGTGGCTCATCATCGCCGATGGCTTCAGTTGCCGCGAGCAGATCGCCCAGGGCTCTGACCGCCGCGCCCTGCATCTGGCCGAAGTCCTGCAGATGGCGCTTCGTGGTGCCGCCGAAGCGGTTGCCGACCCCTATCCTGAATCCAGCCTCGTCCGACAACGGCAGGCTGACGTGGACCTTTCCATAAAGCGCGCCGGGCTGGCCTTGGCGGCTACCGTCGCGGGTGGGTTCCTCTTATGGGAAATGTCCAAAAGGCACTGATTTTAATAGACTTAACTTGATTTCATAGCTATTTGCTACAACCCGCCCCTCGCCAAATCGCCCTTGTTCTGGGACAATAGAGCCCTCACCGCCTCCCGGGTCTCAGCCGAAACTAGGGGGCAAAGACTCAGTGGACCGCCAGTTCCGGATCGCAAGACTGCCGGATTGCAAACTATGGATCGCGAACTCACAACCACCGTTCCCGTCGTCGGCAAGGTGCCGGCCGAGGCCCTGCCCACTCTGGTCGCCACCAAGGCGCCCGACCTTCCTCTCTGCGGTTCAGTCTTTGTGCTGATTCAGTTCGACGTCTGCGAGGAGATTCGACTCGACGACCTGCGCGACATCCTCGGCGCCCGCACGGCCGAAGCCAGCTTCAAGCATTCCGCTCCCGGATACGTCCGTTTCCAGCGCCCACCCGTGGAAGAAGCGCTCGAACCGGTGGTGCTGGAAAGCGGCGAGCGCCTGCAGGGCGAGATCAAGTACTACGACTACGGCGTGGTCAGCGTGATCTTCGAGCTGCCGTTCTCCGGCGACTGGGACCGCCTGGTGCAGCTCTCCAGCCGCTGGGTCTGGGACACGAATTTCGAGAGCCTGGCGCAGCGCATCGTCAAGCAGAAGCTGGAGCACGCTGCCCCGGCACTGGTGAAGCCTTACAACACGGAATGGCTGCAGGAAGACTACTTCATCTTCCACCTGCGCGAGATTGCCGGATCGCCCTCTGCCAACGACCTGCTGGCTACTCAAGGCACCTGTATTGCGCAAGTGGTGCGCGGCGAAACGGTTCCGCTCTCCGACGGCGAGCGCCAGGAGATTCTGCAGTCCCGCATCTCGTACTATCCCAACGATCTGGCCGTGATCGGCTGGAACGCAGCTTTCATCTACGACACACCGGCCGGCGCCGAGACCGCGATCCAGCTTCTGCAATATGCCAACTCGCAGCTGCTCGAATTCCGCCACTACGACGAGCTGCTGACCAAGGAACTGGCAGACGTATACGATTTTCTCGAAGTCGGAGGAACCGGTTGGTGGTCGCGCTGGCGCACGGCGCGCGCCGCCTCCAAGCTGCACACCGTGCTGCTCGACGTAAACGAACTGACCGAGCGTGCCGACAATGCCATCAAGTTCTTGAGCGACATGTTCTCGGCCCGGCTTTACAAATTGTCCGCGGCCAAGGTCGGCGTGCCCGACTACAAGGATCTGGTCAAGGAAAAGCTGCAGACTGCCGAAGACCTCTACCGCTTCATGGTGGAGCAATTCAACCAGAGCCGCGCGTTCGTGCTGGAGTTGATGGTGGTGGTGATCCTGATCATCGAGCTCATCTACTTCTTCAAGGGCCACCCGATCTAAGATGAACGTGTGGCGCGGGCGCCTCGCCCGCGAGCAATGCGCGCTACCGCGGTCTTACTGCTACAATTTACCGTTTGCCCAGCGCGCCCTGCACGCTTCTGTCTATCCCCCGTAGGAGGAGCCTCCTCATGCTGCTCGTTCGTCATTGTGCTGCCGCAATCATCCTGCTCTGTGCCACGCTCTGCCTCGCCCAGGAACCCGCGGAAGGCCGCCTGATGCGCTTCCCTGACGTTCGCGGGGACAAAATCGCCTTCGTCTACGGCGGCGACATCTGGCTGGCCTCGACCGCCGGAGGCGCCGCCCGCCGCGTCACCACCCATCCCGGGCGCGAGCTGTTCCCCAAGTTCTCCCCCGACGGCAAGTGGCTCGCCTTCACCGGCCAGTACGACGGCAACTTCAACGTCTACGTCATGCCCGCCGAAGGCGGCCAGCCGCGCCAGCTCACTTTCTATCAGGGCAGTGCCCACCCGCTCAGCGACCGCATGGGCATCCACGACGAAGTCGTGACGTGGGCGCCCGACAGCAAGCGCATCGTCTTTCTCTCCCGCCGCGACGCGTCTAACGGATGGATCAAGCGCCCTTTCATTGTCTCCGTCGACGGCGGGCTCCCCGAGCCCCTGCCCATGGATCAAGGCGGCCTCACTTCGTTCAACTCCGACGGAACGAAGGTCGCCTACAACCGCATCTTTCGGAATTTCCGCACCTGGAAGCGCTACACCGGCGGCCTCGCGCAGGATATCTACATCTACGACATCAAGAACAACGTCTTCGAACAGAAGATTCCTCACACCGACTACACCGACACCTTTCCGATGTGGCACGGGAACACGGTCTACTTCAGCTCCGACCGCGGTCCCGAGCACCGCTTCAATCTTTACGGCTTCGATCTTGGCTCGAAACAGGTCGAGCAGCTCACACACTTCACCGACTTCGACGTGATGTGGCCCAGCCTCGGCGACTCGTCGATCATCTTCGAGAACGGCGGCTATCTCTACCTGTTCGATCTGGCCACCGCCAAAGCCACGAAGCTCACAATCACTCTTCCCGGCGAACACAACCTGACGATGAAACACTGGGCGAGCGTCAGCAAGCTGGTCACGGACTTTGACATCGCTCCCGACGGCAAGCGAGCCGTCTTCGCAGCGCGTGGCGACGTCTTCACCGTGCCCGCCAAAGAAGGCGCGACGCGCAATCTCACGCGCACGCCCGGCATCCGCGAGAAGGAAGTGGCCTGGTCCCCCGACGGCCGCTGGATCGCCTTCGTCTCCGACCGCACCGGCGAAGACGAGATCTACATCACGCCGCAAGACGGCATGGGCAACGTCGATCTGGGCAAGGAGTCAGAGGTTAAGGACAAAGAAAAAGACAAAGACGCCGCCGCCAAGGAAGCAGCCGCAGAGAAAGCTCGCGGCAAAGACAAAGAGCAGCAGATTACCAGCGGTTACAAGGGATTCAAGTTCGCGCCCGCATGGTCACCAGACAGCAAGAGGATCGCCTGGGCCGACAAAGATCTGCGCCTATGGTACGTCGACATCGCCGACAGGAAGCCGGTAGAAGTCGACCGCGCCAAGTTTTTCGAAATCACGACCTACACCTGGTCGCCCGACAGCAAGTGGATCGCCTACGACAAAGCCCAGCAGACCGGCGTCAGCATCGTCTATCTCTACTCCACAGCCGACAAGAAGATCACTCCCGTCACCGGAGATCTGGTCAACAGCAACGGGCCGGTCTTCGATCCTGAGGGCAAGTATCTCTATTTCCTTTCCGATCGCGACTACAACGAAGTACTCGGCAACTTCGACTTCGAATTCGCCAATCCGAAGACCACTCGTCCGTATCTTGTCACGCTGCGCGCCGACGCTCCCTCGCCCTTCCCTGCGCTCAGCGACGAGACCGCCGTCAAACGCGAGGAGCCTGCCGCTTCGGAGACCGACAAAGACAAGAAGAAGGAAGAAGAAAAGAAGAAATCCGACA
>Ga0187846_10002396_pt1 | contig 10250 bp, 9 predicted proteins | sample TC_taG_FD_161473 | JGI IMG/M metagenome (GOLD analysis project Ga0187846, IMG submission 161473) | Biofilm microbial communities from the roof of an iron ore cave, State of Minas Gerais, Brazil - TC_06 Biofilm (v2) | ecosystem: Environmental > Terrestrial > Deep subsurface > Cave > Wall biofilm ... | reverse complement strand
GTGCTCATCGAAGCCGGCGCGGAACTCAACGGGGCGGCGCTTCAAGCGGGAATTGTGGACAAAATGATTCTCTTTTATGCTCCCAAAGTGATGGGAACCGGAGGCGTGCCCATGGCGCGTATTCCCTCGGCGTGGTTCCCGAAATGCCCGACGCTGAAAAACCTGACGTTGAACGCATACGGCTCCGATTTCGTAGTCCAAGGATACTTTCACGATGTTTACGGGGATCACCGAACACGTCGGGAAAATTGATTCGCTCGAACGGGGCGCCGACGGCGGCCGCCTTCGCGTCGGTCTTGACGACGCGCCCGCCATTGCCGCGGAGATGAAGCGGGGCGATAGCATCTCCGTGAACGGCTGCTGCCTTACCGCCACCGACTTCGACAAAGAATCTTTCGCCGCCGATCTTTCCGGCGAGACCCTGCGTTGCACCGCCTTCGGCGAAAAAAAAGCAGGAGACCTCGTGAATCTCGAGCGGCCGCTTGCTGCCGGCGCGCGGCTAGGCGGCCACTTCGTCCAAGGCCACGTGGACGGCGTCGGCCGCGTCACTCGCCTTGCGCCGGAAGGGACAAACTGGTGGCTTTGCGTCCGCGTTCCCGAGGACCTGCGCCGCTATGTCGCCGAAAAAAGCTCCCTCGCTATCGACGGCATCAGCCTGACCGTCGCGCGCTGGCAGAACGGCACGGCAGAGGTGGCCATCATTCCTTTCACGCACAGTCACACAAATGTTCGCGCCATGGTCGCAGGAGACTCGGTCAACTTGGAAGTGGACATACTTGCAAAATATGTGGAAAGCCTGCTAGAAGCGCGTAGGATGCCGTCCGCATCGCACCTCAAGATCAGCCAACTGATTGAAGAAGGCTTTTAGAACCTGTATGAGGCCGCGCGTCTGCGTCAGGGCACTTCAGTCGTGCCGCAAGCCGTGCCGGATCGATGCGGCTTCAACTGGGGGTAGCGTGCCCCAGTTTTCTGTCAACGTTTTCACTCCGAGGCGCGGACGTGCATGAAAGTCCCTCGGCGGCAATTTCTGAAAGCCATCGGCGCCGCGGCGACGCTGGGCTCCGGCTCGAAGTTCTCGATAAAGTCGGCAAAGGGGCCGATGAGCGGAACGAAAACCTATGACGTGGCCGTGATCGGAGCCGGAGTCTTCGGCTCCTGGACGGCATCTTGCCTTTGCCAATCCGGCGCGAGCGTGGCGCTGCTGGACGAATACGGTTCGGCCAACGCGCGCGCTAGCTCGGGCGGCGAATCGCGCATCATCCGCATGGGCTACGGCCCCGCGGAGATCTACACGCGCTGGTCCACACAGGCGCTGCCGCGCTGGCAGAAGCTGTTTGCCGAGACCGGCCAGCCGCAGTTGTTCCAGCCCACCGGCGTGCTGTGGATGGCGTATGCGAATGATCAGTACGCCCTCGACACGCTCGCGACATTCGAGAAGAACGGCGTCAAATGCAGCAGGTTCTCGTTCGACGAGCTGCGTAGCCGCTATCCACAGATCGTTTTTGACGACGGCTCGTGGGGAATTTACGAGCCCGATAGCGGCGTTCTGCTAGCCCGCCGCGCTGTGCAAACAGTGGTCGCGCAGGCGCAGAAAAACGGGGTGGACTACCTGACGGGCGCCGCGCTCGCGCCAACTGGCCGCGGCCGCGTCACGGAACTGAAGACAGCAGGCGGCGGCTCGATATCTGCGGGGACCTTTGTCTTTGCTTGTGGCCCGTGGCTGGGCAAGGTCTTTCCCGATGTGGTCGGCGACCGCATTTTCGTCACGCGTCAGGAGGTCTTCTTCTTCGGCGTTCCGGCGGGCGAGACACGCTTTTCGGCTCCCGCCATGCCTACCTGGATCAACCTGCGCGACGAACACTACGGCATGCCGGACATAGAAAGCCGCGGCTTCAAGATTGCCTTCGACCGCCACGGCCCGGCCGCCGATCCGGACACGCAGTCACGCATTGCCACTGCCGAAGGCGCTGCCGCCGCCGGAAAATATCTTGCGCGCCGCTTCCCTGCCCTCAGCAACGCCCCCGTCGTCGAATCGCGCGTCTGCCAGTACGAAAACACGTCGAACGGCGACTTCCTCATTGACAAGCATCCTGCGTTCGAGAATGTCTGGCTCGTGGGCGGAGGCTCGGGCCACGGCTTCAAGCACGGCCCATCGTTAGGGGAATATGTCGCCGAGCGGGTCCTGCGCGGCGGCGCCGTCGATCCGCGCTTCTCGCTTGGGACCAAAGCTTCGATCCAAAAGCGCGCGGTGTTCTGATTCCGCGCCGCTAATTGACTGTCACGCGGCCTCTGATCGCGCCTTCTGGCGTGCGCCTCGAAGGTAAAGAACGACGCCCAGGAACAGCGCGGACATTGTCCCGCCGACTAGTTTCACTTCGAACAGCAGCTTGCTCGCCGTTTCGCCGGGCGGAATCACTGACAGAACGATGGCCGCGAGCACGATCAGAATTCCCATGCCCCCGGCGATCCACACCCCGGGCTTCCCTCCGGGAATTAACACCGCCCCTTCGGTTCGCTCGCGATCCCACCGGTAAGCCAGCTTGATCGCCGCGGCGTACATGTACAAGAACGGAATGAAATAAAGAATGTTCGTCGCGTCCACAAGAAATTGATAAGCGCTCACGGTGGTTTCGCTGATCTGGCTCAGAAGCAGAATCGATCCCGAAATGCCGGCCTGCACCAGAATCGAAACGTGCGGTGTCTGCCAGCGCGGATGAATTCTGCCGAACGCCGACGGCAGGTAGCGGTCCACGCCGACCGCAAAAGGCACGCGCGCAATCCCCGCCACGGTGGAGCCCACTCCTCCCGCGTTTCCCACCGTCACCAGCATGGCGGCGATGATTCCGAGCGCAGAAATCTTTAGAACGCCCGAAGCCACGGTCAGGGCCTGAAACACGCCGCTCTTCGGATCCACTGCCACCGCACTCATCAGCGAAAGCACGGCGACGGTTCCCGCGATGTAGATCACGGCGATGACGATGCCCGAACCGAGAATGGCGCGCGGGAACGTCTTGCGCGGCTCGCGAATTTCCTCGCTCATCGAGGAAACCAGCTCCAGCCCGCCGAAGGCGAACGCGATCTGCGGCCAGAAGTTCACCGTGTCCCAATTCCAGTTTGGCAGCACGTTGTTCCATGTGAAATGCGTCTCGGATCCCCGGTGCAGCCAGACGAAGATCGCGGCGACGATCAGCATCACCAGCGGAACAAACGTGCCCACGGCGCCTGCGTTTTGCAGCCACTTTCCGATGCGCAGCCCGACGATGTTCATCACCACAGCGACAAAAAACAGCGCGAAAGACCCCACTAGCAGGAACGTGCGGTTCTGCGCCATCGGCGCATAGCCGATTCCCCCGATGTACGCGGCCATCGCCGCGCTGGCGAACAACAGCGCGGGAAAATAAAAAAGGGTATAGATCCAGTAGGTCCACCCGGCCACGAAGCCATGAAATTCTCCGAAGGCGTCCTTGGACCACGCATACAGACCACCTTCCTCTGGAAAGCGTGTCGAGAGTTCCGCGATCACGAAGGCCGTGGGCACGAAGAAAAGCAGCGCCGCGACAAACCACAGGCTGATCGACGAAGTGCCGTTGTGCGCCGCCGCGGCGATCCAGCGCGGCCCGAGCACGGTTACGATGTTGAACAGCATGACGTCCCAAAAACCCATCACGCGGGGAAGCTGCGGCTTCGCGGCAGAAGGAACAGGTTCGCTCACGCGGTGGCGTCCAGAGCCGGGATCAATTCGTCTTGCTGCAGGAAATTATGAAGGAACGGGTCCTGGGAGACTTCCAGCTCGGGCCACGTCCCGAAGAAGGCGACGCCGCCGTCCACGAGAAAGATCACGCGGTCCGCAAGCTTTTTCGCGAGATGCGTATCGTGTGTGACTACGATCGAGGTCTTGCGAAACTTCTCCTTGAGCTTCAGGATCAAATCCCCCATGTGCGAGGCCATCAGCGGGTCCACCATCGTCGTCGGTTCGTCATACAAGATGGCGTCAGGATCCTCGCCGAGCGCTCGCGCGATGGCCACCGCGCGCTTCATCCCCGTGCTCAGATCCGAGGGCAAGCGGTCCGCGAACTCGGCCACTTCGAGCATTGCCAGCAATTCCTTCACGCGCGCCTCTGTTTCTTCCGAGTGCTCGTGCCGGCCCCGATTGGTGAGCGGAAAGGCCACATTCTCCGCCACGGTCAGCGAATCGAAGAGCGCGCCCGACTGAAACACCATCGTCACGCGGCGGCAAATTTCCGAGAATTGCTTCTCGCTCCAGCCGGTCACATCTTCACCAGCGACGATGATCTTTCCGGCGTCCGGCCGCAGAAAGCCGAGCAGCAGCTTCAGCGAAACGGACTTCCCCACTCCGCTCCGGCCCAAGATGACTGCCGTTTCACCCGGGTTGACGAAGAAACTCACGTCCTTCAGCACAGCGTGATCATCGAACGAGATCGAAACGTTGCGAAATTCGAAGTAATGTTCGCTCATCGCTTCGCGCTCCCGCGGAGTCGGGCCTTCGCTTCTTCGTAGTCGGCGGGTGAATTCATATTCTTGAATAGGTAGCCATCGGAATCAAAGGCTTTCCACTCCGCGGGTTCGATGCTTTCGACGCGCACGCCGGCAAGACCATCCGTAACCTTTCTGACGCCCCGCTGCAGGGCGCTGCGCACCGCGGGCTCGCAGCGCTTGTGATATGCCGCACAGAGTGGCTCCGCACCGCGCTCATTCATCGGCACCACAGCATCCCCCTTGGACGCCAGCGCACGCGCCACGAGATGAGCGAGCCAGTCTCTGGTGAGATATGGAAGATCGCACGCGATGACGACATTCCAGGCCCCATCGGTCACACGCAGGGCTGTCGCGATTCCTCCCAGTGGACCGGCCCCCGGCCAATCGTCGGCCACCACACGCAAATCCGGCAAACTTTGCGCCGAGAACCCTATTACGATGGCTGGCCGGGAGGTCACCGACTCCACCAGCTTTGCAGCGAGTGCCACCAATGGTTCGCCGTGTAATTCAAGCAGTGCTTTTTCGCGCCCCATGCGCGAGCTTTCGCCGCCCGCCAAGACGAATCCAGCTAATGGCTTCACGATTGACCCTAATGTACAGCAAGCAACTGATTATAATAGCCTTACGGCGCTCCGAAGCGAGCCCTCTGCCATTCCTTACCTGGTTTTCTCTTGACTTCCGCCCGCGCGCTGCTATATTAGCACTCGCCTGAGAGGAGTGCTAATAGCTCTTCCCAGGCAACATTCCGTAGATTACCGGAGGAACAGCCAAGATGGCAGTGAACATCACGCCGCTACACGACCGTGTGTTGGTGCGGCGGCTGGAAGAGAAAGAAACCGTCAAGGGCGGCATCATTATCCCGGACACGGCTAAAGAGAAACCCCAAGAGGGCGAAGTCATCGCCGTGGGCCCCGGACGCCGGGAGAAGGGCGAATTGATTCCCCTCGACGTCAAGCCCGGAGACCGCATCCTGTTCGGTAAGTATAGCGGCAACGACATCAAGATCGACGACGAGGAGTACATGATTCTCAAGGAAGATGAAATCCTCGCGAAGATCGGCGGCGCGGCCAAAGCGGCCGGCGGCAGAAAGTAACCTTGGGAGCGGCTCGAGAAGCTGCACCCAATAACCGATAAACGGAATTTCGAAGAATCTCAGGAGGAAGAAGAGACATGGCAAAGCAAATCGTGACTGGCGAGAGTTCGCGCCAGTCAATTCTGCGCGGCGTCAATATTCTTGCGGACGCCGTGAAGATTACGCTGGGTCCCAAGGGGCGCAATGCGGTGATCGAGAAGAAGTTCGGCGCGCCGGTCATCACCAAAGACGGCGTGACCGTAGCGAAGGAAATCGAGTTGCGGGATCCGCTGGAGAACATGGGCGCGCAGATGGTGCGCGAGGTCGCCTCGAAGACCTCCGACGTGGCCGGTGACGGCACAACCACCGCCACGGTGCTGGCGCAGGCCATCTTTCGCGAAGGCGCGAAGACCGTCGCCGCCGGCGCCAGCCCGATGTCGCTCAAGCGCGGCATCGAGAAGGCCGTTGAAGTCGCCGTCGAGGACATCAAGAAACTGCACAAGGACGTCAAGGGCGAAATGATCGCGCAAGTCGGCACGATCAGCGCCAACAACGACAAGCAGATCGGCTCGATCATCGCCGAAGCGATGAAGAAGGTGGGCAAGGACGGCGTCATCACCGTCGAGGAATCGAAAACGATGGAGACCACGCTCGAAGTGGTCGAAGGAATGCAGTTCGACCGCGGCTACCTTTCCCCTTACTTCGTCACCGATCCCGACCGCATGGAGTGCGCCATCGAAGACGTGCGCATCCTGATCCACGAAAAGAAAATCAGCTCGATGAAGGACCTGCTGCCGCTGCTCGAACAAATCGCTAAGATGGGCAAGCCCCTGTTGATCATCGCCGAGGACGTCGAGGGTGAAGCGCTCGCGACGCTGGTGGTGAACAAGCTCCGCGGCACGCTGCAGTGCGCCGCGGTAAAGGCCCCCGGCTTCGGCGACCGCCGCAAGGCCATGCTCGAGGACATCGCCACCCTCACCGGCGGAAAGGCCGTCACCGAAGATCTCGGCATCAAGCTCGAGAACGTGAAGGTCGAAGATCTCGGCCGCGCCAAGAAGATCACCATCGACAAAGACAACACCACGATCGTCGAAGGCGCAGGCAAGGCCAGCGAGATCGAAGGCCGCGTCAAGCAGATTCGCACGCAGATCGAAGACACCACATCCGACTACGACAAGGAAAAGCTCCAGGAGCGCCTCGCCAAGCTCGTCGGCGGCGTAGCGGTCATCAAGGTGGGCGCGGCAACCGAGACCGAGCTGAAGGAAAAGAAGGCTCGCGTCGAGGACGCCATGCACGCCACTCGCGCGGCCGTCGAGGAAGGCATCGTGCCCGGCGGCGGTGTGGCTCTGGTCCGCTGCATCACGGCTCTCGAGAAGCTCAAGCTGCACGATGACGAGGCCATCGGCGTCAACATCGTGAAGCGCGCCCTCGAAGAGCCCATGCGGCAAATCGCTCTCAACGCCGGCCACGAAGGCGCCGTCGTTGTGGGCCGCGTGCGCGAGTCGAAGGACGAAAACTTCGGCTTCAACGCGGAGAATGGCGAGTTTACGGACTTGGTCAAGGCTGGAGTCATCGATCCGGCTAAGGTCACTCGCCTCGCTCTCCAGAACGCCGCTTCCATCGCCGGCCTCATGCTCACCACCGAAGCTCTGGTGGCGGACATCAAGGAAGAGGAAAAGAAGGGCGCTGCGGGCGGTGGTATGCCCGGCGGCGGCATGGGCGGCATGTACTAAGGCGCATCTGCAGGCCGCTTTCGGTTGCAAGTTTCAAGGGCGTCCTCGGCGGATTCGCCGGGACGCCCTTTTCTTTTGCCTGCCCAAGTCGATCGGCGCTCGCCTCTCACCACCTTCCTTGCCCGTTGCCAGCGCTTTGGGTATAGTCAGGCGCTCCCAGCAAAGCCCTTCGAAGAAGGAGTAGAAACATGGCCAGACTCCTCGCAAAAGTCCTGCCGCGCGAAACCACGTTCTTCGAGATGTTCAACAAGCAAGCCGAAAACGTTCAGGCAGGCGCGCGGGCCATGGTCGAGATGCTCGAACACTTCGGCGAACCGGCCGCCCATGCCGAGCGCATCAAGAGTTTCGAGCACGCGGGGGATCTCATCACGCACGACATCATGACGCGGCTCAACCAGACGTTCATCACGCCGCTCGACCGCGAGGACATCCACGAGCTGGCCAGCCGCATCGACGACGTGCTCGACTTGATCGACGCCGTTGCGGCGCGGCTGGTGATGTACCGAATCACGCAAATCAAGCCGGGCGTCGCCGATCTGGCCAGAAGCGTATGCGATGCGACAGCGCAAATCGTCGGCGCCGTGCGCGTGCTGGAGCAGGAAGACCATATTCTCGACCACTGCATCGAAATCAATCGCCTGGAGAACCAGGCGGATCGCCAGTGCCGCAATTTGATCGCCAATCTCTTCGACCAGGAAAAAGATCCGGTGCAGATCATCAAATGGAAGGAAATCATCGAAACGCTCGAATTTGCCGCCGACAAGTGCGAAGACGTCGCCAACGTCATCGAGGGAGTCACCTTGAAAAACGCCTAAGGCACCACTGCTCCGCGAATGCCGCGCCGGGGGGCGCAATCGGGAGGAGGAAGGTTTTTGTCGAGTTTCGCGCTTCTGTGCCTGATCGTCTTCGTCACACTGGCCTTCGAGTTCACCAACGGGTGGCACGACGCAGCCAGCTCCATCGCCACGGTTGTTTCGACGCGGGTTCTGCGGCCGCTGTGGGCCGTAGCCTGGGCGGCTTTCTGGAATTTCGTCGCCGCGTTCGTCTTCGGTACCGCCGTGGCGAAAGCGATGGGCAGCGGCCTGGTTGACCTAAAGCTCGTCAATACGACGGTCCTGCTCGCCGGCCTGCTCGGCGCCATCGTCTGGAACTACGCGACCATTCGCATGGGGCTTCCGGCCAGTTCTTCTCACGCGTTGATGGGAGGCTACGGGGGAGCGGCGATTGCGGCGGCCGGATTTCGCGCCATCCTCGTTCAAGGCTGGATCAAGCCGGTGATTTTCATTTTCATTGGCCCGCTGATCGGAATGGCGTGCGGGATGCTGGCCACGGTGATGACGAGCTGGCTCGTGTATCGGCAGCCACCGCAAAAGGTGGACAGGTGGTTTCGCCGGCTGCAGTTGGTTTCCGCGGGTGCGTTCAGCCTGGGCCACGGTACCAACGACGCGCAGAAAGGCATGGGCATCATCACCGCGGCGTTGGTATCGAGCGGAACCATCTCGACCTACGCGGTGCCTTACTGGGTGATCCTTTGCTGCTACCTGGCCATGGCCGGGGGCACAATGGCGGGCGGCTGGCGCGTCGTGAGAACGATGGGTCAAAGGATTACGAAACTCAACCCGTTCGGGGGATTCGCGGCGGAAACTTCGGCCGCGCTGACGCTCATCGGCACAGCCGGAGCGGGGATTCCCGTGAGCACCACGCACGTGATCACCGGCGCCATCGCGGGAGTGGGCGCATCGCGGCGCCTCACCGCGGTGCGTTGGGGCGTCACGCGCCGCATCGCGTGGGCTTGGGTGCTGACGATTCCCGGCGCGGGAATCATGGGCGCCGTCTTCTATTTTCTTTTTCTCAATTGGCTGCACTGAAGCAATAGAACACGGGCGGCATGCAACATCCGGTGCACCCGCCCCAAGCGCGAATCAGCAATCGTGGTATAGTTTTCTGAACCGGACACACTCCCATGACCGAGCGCAAACCACCTTTCGCGACCGTCGAAGAAGCGGTCGAGGAAATCCGCCAGGGGCGCATGATCGTCCTGGTGGACGACGAAGACCGCGAGAACGAAGGCGATCTGGCGATGGCGGCGGAAAAAATCACCCCCGAAGCCATCAACTTCATGGCCAAGCACGGCCGCGGGCTCATTTGCCTCGCGCTCACGGAACAGCGCTGCGAGGCGCTGGATCTGAGACCCATCTCGCCGCGCAACACCTCCGCGTTTGGAACTCCATTTTGTGAGCCGATCGACGGGCGCCGCGGCACGACTACCGGCACAAGCGCCGCCGACCGCGCCACGACCATTCTTGCCGCGACCGGTCCCGATACGCGTCCGGAAGACCTAGCGCGTCCCGGGCACGTGTACACGCTGCGCGCGCGCAACGGCGGCGTGCTGGTGCGCGCCGGGCAGACGGAAGCCTCCGTGGATCTTGCGCGCATTGCCGGCCTCGACCATTCCGGGGTCATCTGCGAAATCATGAACGACGACGGGACGATGGCGCGCATTCCCCAGCTGACCGAATTCTGCCGCCAGCACGGAATGAAGCTGCTTACAGTGGCGGACCTGATTCGCTACCGCATGCGGAACGAACGCTACGTGCGCCGCATCGCGGAATCAACGCTGCCCACGCACCACGGCAATTTCCGGATGATCGCGTACTCGAGCGACGTGGACCACGAGCTCCACGTCGCCCTCGTTCGCGGCGAATTAGCGGGGCCGGGGGCAAGCAGCCAGCCGGCGCTCGTCCGCGTTCATTCGCATTGCCTGACGGGCGACGTCTTCGGCTCAAGTTCGTGCGATTGCCACGCCATCATCGAGCGGTCGCTTGCGGCCATTGCGGCGGACGGCCGCGGCGTGTTTGTGTATTTGCATCACACCGGGCGGGGATTTCAGATCGACTCGCGCGTGGACGAAAGCGACGCGCTGCCGCAGATACGTTTCCACGGACGCA
>Ga0187846_10002395_pt1 | contig 10258 bp, 10 predicted proteins | sample TC_taG_FD_161473 | JGI IMG/M metagenome (GOLD analysis project Ga0187846, IMG submission 161473) | Biofilm microbial communities from the roof of an iron ore cave, State of Minas Gerais, Brazil - TC_06 Biofilm (v2) | ecosystem: Environmental > Terrestrial > Deep subsurface > Cave > Wall biofilm... | reverse complement strand
GAGGGTCCGTGATCCTGCAAAAGAGGCAATGACAATTCCGAAGAATCAGCCAAGTTCGGGCAAGAAGTCTCACCGTGGCTTCTCCTTATTTGGCTCTTCTGGAGAAACCGGGGAACGCGGCAAAATGGGGTGTAGTCGTAAAGGCAGGGTGCTGGCGGCCTTGGCTGGCTGCATCTCTCCCGCGACTGAGGCGGTCAAGGACCGCGCAGCGGGCCGCAGGCCTTGTCCTTGACGGCCGACGGAGCGTGAGGTAGTCGTTTGAACGGACGGCAGTGGTGCAGGTCAGGCCTCTGTTTGTACGTATGTTCGCTATTCGTCCCTTGGATAGCTGCCTGGCTCCCTGCGGGCTCGAGTCGCGGAAGTAGGCCGCTGGCAAGGCATTCCGTCGTTGCGGCACGCACTTGTAAGGCTTTCCCGTTCTTACCGGATGAACCCCTTATTTGCAGCTTCTCCTTATTCGCAGCACCATGGCTTTGCCTGCTTAACTGACGAGTCACTGATCATTCCCTTCCCTTGACGGCATTACAATATAAGCGGCAATGAGGAAGAGGAAAGCCCTCTGGCTTGGCGCCTAACTCTTGTCGTGATCGGACCCGTCCGCCCGGCATCTGTCAAAACTCGTACCCTTTCCTTACCCAATAGTGCCAGTCCCCAATAGCTTGGAGGGTCTTCTTGTCAGCCTTTATCCCTTCCAACTGCGATAATGGCACAGCCAATCTGCGCCTCTCCCATCGAATCAGGACAAACATTTCGTGCTCGCACTCCTCTTCCGGGGCCATCCTTACCACCTCAACCGCATCGCCTGGACGCAGAGGAGAGACTGCCCGGCGCCTGATGCAACGAGCCCAAAAGGGAAACTGCAACATCCCCTCAAGATAATAGTACCATCCCATTGCCTGTTCGTTCTCAGTATACGCATCGACGACGATTTCCATCGTGATGCGCTTTTCGCGCGCCTTATCTGTTTTGACCTCACGCATCCGCCTCACCGGTCTGGACCGTGGGCACCTCTTGAGGTACCTTCCTCACCTGCGCTTCCAACCGCGTCCCCCGGGTAGGCACCACAACAACCACGGGTCTCAGGTCCCCTCGACATCCTCCAGAAGTCGGGCGAACCCCTCACTCCGTCAGCAGCAACGCCCTTGCCCGCTCGACCCGAAGCACATCCTCCGCGTCGCCCACGGGGTCGTCTTCGACGCCGCCGGCCGCACGGAACTCTTCGAATTGTTCATCGGTAAGGACATGCCCGAGCGGCCCCACCCGGTGGATCTCATCAAGATACTGTCGGATCTCCTCCGAAGAAAAGAGCCGCTTGATCTCCCCGACGAACATCGGGAGCTGCTCGCGCCATTCCGAAGCCCGCTCCGCCACCCGCATGAACTCCACCAGCTTCTCCCCGATCAGATAGCCAAGGGCCTTCTGGGTGCCCCATCGGGTCCTGATCGCGCGTGCCGCTCCACACTGCGCAACCCAAACCATGTGAAACTCGGTCACTGCACCCTCCTCCCAGGCGCATATGTGAAGCGCGTACACCCACACCACCGCCTCACAGGGCCCGCCGTGGCGGCGCCGTCATGGGCTCGATCTCGTGCGCGGCCAGCCATTTCTACATCGCGTCGCATAGACACTCGTCGTGAAACGCGAACCAGCGCGCGCGTTCTTGGGGCCATCTCGCCAGCACGTCCTTGAATCGCCGGAAGGCACCACGACCGTCCAAAGCAACCTCAAGGAGCTCCCGGAGCCGAGGATCGCCGACCGAGGCGGCGAACTCGACCATCCATCCGTATTCTTCAGACGATTCCAACGGTTCGATCAGAAGCAGCCATCCCTGCGCGAGACCCGCGTCGATCGCCTCCTCGTCCAGAGCCTCCTCCTCGTCACTCAGCGCATCGTCGCCCATATCGAGTGAAGACGTCGACACGACGTGCACCTTCCCCGTCCGGAGATCGAGATAACACGCCCAGTCGTCCATGCGCGACGCGAACGCCATCTCAAGATCGGCCCCAGTCGATCGGGACCAGTTGCCGCACCATTGTATTACTCCCCCCGGCAGCAACCCAGACCTCACGCGCAGGGCCTCATGAGGGCCCGGCCCAGGCTTGGATGTCTATGAGCCTGTCGGTGACCAGGACATTGAGCAGATCTGGACCGAGATCCGCTCCATTCGGTTCGATCCCCTCAGTCCAGGTACTCTGCGCGGTGGGCGTACCCCTGCTCCGTGAAGAGGAACTGCCGCTGGCGGGCGAACTCTTCTCTCGCGTCTGCGTGAGACGAGCGTATAGAAGCGCGCTTAGCGGCCATCGCACTTTGGGCTCAAGCTTTGTCTGAGGCGCTGGGTCCCCATGGTCATCAGCGACGACTCTCGCGAGGCGGGTCAATGCGCGGAGCGACGCGTTTTCCAGGTCCGGGGAGGCCTCGTCTTGCGCCAGCTGTGCCTTCACGGTCTCCAGGGCCGTGCGCGGTCAGGAGAACAGCCCCTCCAGATCCTCACGGCTCAGCGCCCGAACGAGGCTATTGTCGGCGGTGATGATCGCGTCCGCAAGCTCGCGCTTGGTCTGCTGGAGCGCCAGGACCTTCTCCTCAACCGTGTCACGCGCAATGAGACGATAGGCGAAGACCGGCTGGGTCTGGCCAATGCGGTGTGCGCGGTCGATCGCCTGGGCCTCGACGGCCGGGTTCCACCAGGGGTCCAGCAGGAAGACGTAGTCTGCGGCGGTGAGGTTCAGGCCAAGCCCGCCCGCCTTAAGGCTCACAAGGAACAGCCGACAGTCCGCGTCCTCCTCGAAGCGCTGCACGCGCGCCGCGCGGTCGCGTGTGCGACCGTCCAGGTACTCATACGACACGCCGCTGCGGTCAAGTCGGTCCCGGACGATGCCGAGCAGGGTAGTGAACTGCGAGAAGACGAGCGCCTTGTGCCCCTCCTCGATCACTTCGGCGAGCCGCGGCAGCAGCACGTCCAGCTTGGCGCTCGGCTCGTCCCTCCGCGACCGATCGATCAACCCGAGGTGACAGGCGGCCTGGCGCAGGCGCAGCAGCGCCTCCAGCACGAAGAACGTGGCCCGGTTGAACCCCTCGCGCGCGACGCGGCCGAGGAGTGTCCGTCGGTAGTGCTCTCGGAGCTCGTCGTACACCTCGCGTTGCCGCTGCTCGAGCTCGCAGTAGAGCCTCTGCTCGTGCTTGGGCGGTAGCTCTCGCAGGACCTGCTCCTTGGTGCGGCGCAGGATGAACGGGCGGAGCGCACGTGCGAGGAGCGCCCGCGTCTCGGCGGATGGGGTGCGCCCCTCGACGCCCCAGAGGCGGAGCGCCGGAGCTGCGCCCAGCATGCCGGGATTCAGGAACTCGAACAGGCTCCACAGCTCGCCGAGGTGATTCTCGACCGGCGTTCCGCTGAGCGCCAGCCGGTGCGCACCGCTCAGGAGCCGCACCGTCTTGGCCGTGCTGCTCCCTGCATTCTTGATCGCCTGCGACTCGTCCAAGACGACGTAGTCGAACTCGATGCCGGTGAACTCCGTAATGTCCCGACGCAGGGTTCCGTAGGTGGTCAGGATGACGTCGTGCTCGCGGAGGTGCTCCCCCGGGCTGCCCCGGCCGAGACCCGTATGGTCGAGGACCCGCAGGGCAGGGGTGAACCGCGCGGCTTCCTGCTTCCAGTTGAACACAAGCGATCTCGGGACGACGACGAGCGACGGTCGCGTGGCCCGGCCGCACCGCGAGGCGAGCAACGCCAGCACCTGCACGGTCTTACCGAGTCCCATGTCGTCGGCGAGGCAGCCGCCGAAGCCGAACTGCTGGAGGAACTGCAGCCAGCCGAGGCCTTCTCGCTGGTAGCCGCGCAGCACGCCCCCGAAGCCGGGAGGCGAGCCTGCCGGCGCGATTCTGCTGAACCGGCGCAGTTGATCCCGAGCCCGCTCGAACGCCTCGTCCCAGGTCGCCTGCGGCTGCGAAGCCAGGAGTGCGTCCAGCACGCCGATCTGGCTGCGGGCAAACCGGAGGTGGCCGTTCTCAGGCCTCCCCAGTCCTGCGAGCAGGCCGTACTTCGCCAGCCATGCCTCCGGCACGATCCCGTACGTACCGTCGCCCAGGCGGACGAGCGATTCGCCCCGGCGCACGGCGGCGAGCACTGCCGGCAGGGGCGCTGTGAGATCGCCAAACTCCACTGCGCCGTGGAGCTCGAACCAGTCGACGCCGGAGCTCACCTCGATGCGAAAATCACCGGGATGGCGATAGACCCGGCCCTCGGCCTCGACGTGCCAGCCCTCGCGCACGAGTTCCCGAACAACGCGAGGGAGGCGACCGGGCGCAAGTTCCAGTATCGGACCGCCGCCGGCATAAGGGGCGGAGGCATCACGGCGCTGCCGAAAGCCGCGCTGGTGTAGGCGTGAAACCGCCTGTTGCTCCAAGACGGAATCGCGCAGGATGAGGACGCGCTCGCGGACGCGGAAGACGCCGCGGCTCCGATCCCAGGCGCCGACGGTGGTTCCGTTGTAGTCGAACGACAGCTCTCCCCTGAGATATCCACCGGCCCGGTCGCGGGACGGCGCGCGAATGACCAAACGCGGCATCGGCGCCCCTGTGACTTCCTCGAACCGGAGCTCCTCTGGGAGCACGAGCCTGGGGAGCCGCGGCAGCCGCAGCAGCGCCGCCAGCAGGGCGTCCCCATGCCCCGGCCGCACCGTGATTGGGCCACCTCTGCGGAGGTGCGAGATCCACGCGAACGCCCCGAAGTGCTCCAGCCGCCCACAGCGATCATCGTAGAACACAAACCCGCTCGCCAGGAGCAGCGCGGGATCCGAGAGCCGCAACCGTTCCTGTTCGCGCCGCAGCGCGCCCATGACCGTGTACGACGCTGCCCCCGGCGCATGGTCGACCTCCAGGTGGAACTCCCACGGCGGCCCATCGTCCCACTGGACCTCCACATCCTCGCCCTGCGAAATGCGCAGCCGGAGCCGGCCCGTGCGGCACAGGAGCGGAATCAAGGTGTCCTGCATCGACGCCGGAACGGCATAGTGGGGCAGTCCTGAGCCTCGAAGGGCCCAAGAGGAACACGGCACATAGCCGTAGGTATCCATGGCGCCGGTCAGAAGCGCCAGGATCCGCCGGTCGGCCGGGTCCGGGAGGCTGTCCAGCCGCCCGCCGGGAATCGGGCAGGATCTCAGCGTCTGCCATTCGCCGTTTGCTTTCCGCCGACGGCTCGCGACCTCCAGCGCAAGCGCGCCGCTCTCGAGCGTCGACGCCGGATCGATGAGGTAGAGGACCTCCCGCCCGGCCGGCCACGCCTCTCCCACGGGGACGTCCTCTGCCTGCATCGCCTGCTCCACAAGCGCTAGGCGCCGGCGCCAAGAATCGGCGGGCGAGCGTCGCGGAGCCGGGGTGTGCCGCGGCAAGCGCGGTGTGTCCCGGACCTTCGCGCGTACCCGACCCACGGCGGAGGCCGTAGCGTCGTACTTCCGCTTCCCACGCCAGGTATCGTCATCAGCGCGCACTGCGGGGTTGGCTTCCCCGAGCCAGGCCAGACCGGCGGCCACGCAGTGCTTGCAGAAGATCCCATTCTTGCCGAGAGGACACGTGCAGTCATGGGCGAGATCGCCGTTCTCGGCCCCGAGCCTGACCCGGTAATCCCGCGTCCCCCGCACGTCGGCGGTCACGATACCCGCGTGCTCGCAGATGGCTAGGACCCGGCCGCTCGACCAGTAAGCCCGCCCGCGCTGGAAGGAAGGCTCTCCCGCCATCTCACGAAGGCATTGCCGGGTCAGGATCCGCGCGAGTTTATGAACCACCCCAGTGCCGAACGTTGTACCTATGTGACCTACCGTGGTCCTACCCCCCTCTGACTGAGCCTACTCGTAGCAAACAGGTGTTCGCTCCGCGGGACCCGACCCCCTGCGCACCGCCGCCCAAGGTCCGCTTGGGCGGCAACAGCTACCCAGTTTGGCTACGACGGTCAGACTTGCGACTTACCAGCAGGGCAAGAAGAGTACGTATTTGACGTATACGCTTTTACCGTAGTACAATATAGGTGCCGTGTCGCGCGAACAGCGCCTCACTTTCGAATGGGACCAAGTTAAGAGCGACAAGAACCTCACGCAGCGCGGATTCGACTTCGCCTACGTGGCCAGAATCTTTGAGGGTGATGTGTTGGAGTGGGAGGATACCCGCCGCGACTATGGGGAGCGGCGCATCATTGCGATCGGGGAGATCGACGAGGAAGTCTATGTCATCGTCTACACGCTGCGGGAAAAGGTGCGGAGGATCATCTCGGCACGGCCCGCGTCAAGGAGGGAACGGAATGTCCACCATCAAGCGTTCGCAGAGGGGAAACCGTAGGACAGCAGGGCGTGTGGATCTCAAGCGGGTGCGGGCAACGACCGAAAAGGACATCGCACGATGGATTGCTGAGGACCCGGACACCGCCCCCGAGCTTCCACCCGAGGTAAGACCACGCGTCATATACACTCCCCCGCTGCCCGACGTGCGGCGTATCCGGGAGCGACTGAGTCTTACCCAGGCGCATTTTGCGAAGCGCTTCGGCCTGTCGCAACGCACCGTTGAACAGTGGGAACAGGGCCGCGCCGTGCCAGATCGGCCCGCCCGAATTCTGCTCGCGGTGATTGAGCGCGACCCACATGCCGTCGAGCGAGTGGTTACAGGTGCACGGAAAGCCTGATCTCAGGTCAACGCGATGCGCAATGCATCCCGGCTATCGGACATCGCTTTTCGGCTCATGATAAGCGGCGCTAAATTTAGGAGATCAATTATCGGGTGACCTGGAGCCGGCGATCGGACTCGAACCGATGACCTGCGCATTACGAGTGCGTCCCCGGGGGATCCCCCACAATCCGCGGAGTCTCCCGAGGCTCAAAATCCCAGTCAAATCGAGAGTCCTGAGACCGAAGGGAACTAGCAAGACACCTGACGGTGGCGAGTGTGCCCCAAGATCCTATGAAGGGATGAAAGAGGAAGAGCGAGTCGCTGCTGGTAGGCTCCTTTGATCCCTAGTCGCCAGACGAGGAGAAAGGAGCATGCATATGACCAGAGCGACCCGCCGTACCGAGTATACTGGAACGTCGTCGCAGGTGCTTTACGTGGCGTTTGAGTTGGGAGCCGATGAGTGGAAATTGGGGTTCGGCCCGGATATGGCGGCCAAGCCGCGAGTACGAGTCATCCCGGCGCGGGATCTTACGCGGTTGGCACGGGAGATCGCAGCGGCCAAGCAGTGGTTCGGATTACCTGCGGCCGCGGCGGTGCGGAGCTGCTATGAAATCGGGCGGGATGGGTTCTGGCTCCACCGGTACTTGACGTCGACGGGAATCGATAACCGAGTGGTCGACTCCGCAAGCATCGAGGTCAATCGCCGCCGGCGGCGTGCGAAGTCCGACAGCCTGGACGTCCGCAAACTACTGGCGATGCTGATACGGTACCATGCGGGAGAATCGAGAGTCTGGAGCGTGCTCCGGGTGCCGACAGCCGACGAGGAAGATCGGCGACACCTGCACCGGGAGTTGCGGACGTTGAAAAAAGAACGCACGCGCGCCACGAACCGAATTCAAGGCCTCTTGGCAAACCAGGGAATCCGGGTGCGGAAAGTCCGGGATCTGACTGCGCTGCTCGATGGGATGCAGCTATGGGATGGCTCGCCGTTGCCGGCAGGCCTGCGCGCCAGGCTCGAGCGGGAGTGGGATCACGCGGAGTTCCTGCGAGGACAGATCGCCGAGTTGGAACGCGAACGACGACGAGCGATCGCACACGACCGCAGCCACGCAGTCGAGAAGGTCCGCCAGTTGCTCCGGCTGCGGGCGATCGGACCGAACGGGGCGTGGGTGTACGTGAATGAGTTCTTCGGCTGGCGCCAGTTCCGGAATCGCAAAGAAGTGGGCGCGGCCGCCGGCCTCACCCCCACGCCGTATCAGAGTGGAGACGAGAGCAGAGAGCAGGGCATCAGCAAAACGGGAAGCCGACACATTCGCGCGATCGCCATCGAGATGGCCTGGTGCTGGCTGCGATACCAACCCAGGAGCCGGCTGAGCCGATGGTACCAGGAGCGCTTCGGCCACGGCGGGACACGGGTGCGAAAGATCGGCATCGTCGCCCTGGCAAGAAAGCTGTTGATCGCCATATGGCGATTCTTGGAACACGGCCTGATTCCTGAAGGAGCCGTGCTGAAGGCGTAGAGCAACTTGCCGCAATCCCAAGGAAAGGAGCGGTGACGCACTGAGTGCGAAGCTGGTGGAAGGCGCTCGTAGCCGCACCCGGGCATTTACAAGCCGACCCCAAGAAGGGGCGCCTTTCCCGGGGCCTGTCCAAATTCGCCGCAGAGCGAATACAGGATGAGGTGTCTGGCCCGGCGACGTGACCAGCACGGATAGAAGGTCGTTCGAGGTCTTTGCGCCTCGGACAGACAAGACAGGCCGCCAGCGAATCGCAGTCAGCGGGGAAATCGAAGCTTTGGCTTATCAGAGGGGCTTGACAGCAGAGCCTTCATAGAAGGGTGCCCCAAAAACCACTGGACATTAGAAAGGAGGAGTTGACGAGAGATAGATGAAGAAGCTATAATGTCGTTAGTCAACTTCACTGAAGGAGTCGTCGAGTAACAAATGGCGCGCGCTAACACGACCCGTGAAACAGCCCCAAGTCGACCTCGCCGGCGGTCTCCGCGGAGGCTCGCAGTCGAGGGTACGTCGCGATCGCTCGCTGAGGCGCTAAGTCGAGTCCTCAGCGTCCGCGGCGACGAGCTCCGCGAGGCACTTCTGACCCGCTGGTTGGCGACGGCCACCGAGGCGCTCGACCGTGTGCCTACATCAAAGCTGGGTGAAGCGGTGGCGGCGAGTTCGAATATGCAGGCCGTGCTGCGAGTGCTCGAAGCGCCGGAGATGGTGGATCGGACCGATCCGGAGCAGATCTTGGCCGCCGCACGCGTGCGCGGCCTCGAGGCGCGCCAACAACTCTTGGACGCTGAGGGTGGGGCCTGGACCGTCGGTCAAGTCGCCTCGCATCTCAGCGTATCTCGTCAATCGGTGGACAAGCGCCGTAAAGCCGGGAAACTGCTGGCCCTCACCGTAGGGCGCCGTGGGTATCTCTACCCTTCGTGGCAATTTGTCCGCCACGGTGTCCTTTCGGGCTGGGAGACCGTCTTAAGAGCGCTCGCGGTGAATGACCCATGGGCCCAAGTGATTTTCATGCTGAGCCCGAATGACCGACTCGATGATCGGAGGCCTCTCGACACCTTGCGCCATGGGAAGGTGGAAGAGGTGAAGGTAGCCGCGTCAGCGCTCGGCGAGCATGGCGCGGCCTGAACCTGACGACATTCCCAGTCCACATCCTGATCCGCCGCCTGATCTTCTCCAGCGGACGCTCCCCATTACCGACTACTCTTCAGAATTGTATCGGATCCATCGCCTCAAGCACGCCGCGAAATTCTTCGGCCGTTCGCGGACGCACCGTTGGGACGCACCCCATGGTGAGTACGGGGTAATGTACACGGGGGGTACGCCGTTTGTATCGTTTGCGGAAACCCTTCTGCCGGCACCTGGCACACTGGCGAGGATCACGGTGTCCGCCACGGGGGCCACCGTCCCGGTGTCGGGGAGTATGGTTGCGAGCCATGGCCTGGCTCGGGTGACGCCCGTGGAGCCACTGCGCTGCGTCGATTTACGAGGGCCGGGGCTCGCTCGCGTCGGTGCTGACGGCCGGTTGACGACTGGATCGCACCTCGTGGCGCAACGCTGGAGCCTGGCGCTCTGGGCGCACCCGAGTGCGCCGGACGGGATCCTCTACCGTTCGCGTCGAGATCCCGATGACACAGCACTCGCGATCTTCGACCGTGCAGGCGGGAAGACTCGAGTGGATCCGCTTGGAGGGTTAAAGGAACCCAGGCACAGAGAGTTGCTGGCGCGGATCTATGAACGGTATGGAGTTGGCGAACTTCCCTAAGCGGATCCCTGGTTGAGGCTCGTCCGATATGTGACTCATCCAGAGGCGAGGGCTGTAGTTTCGCATGGCCTTCCATGCAGAACTCACACTACAGGAGAGCTTCTCGCCTGCATCGGGGCTGCCCACTCCATTACCATGCCCGAGATTCTCTGAGATAGTACTCCTTGGAGCACGACCAGGGACTCAATTCCAACGATGGCTCTTTGATCACCAATAGCGAGCGTGGAGATGAGGGTCCGTGATCCTGCAAAAGAGGCAATGACAATTCCGAAGAATCGGCCAAGTTCGGGCAAGAAGTCTCACCGTGGCTTCTCCTTATTTGCAGCTTCTC
>Ga0187846_10002394_pt1 | contig 10259 bp, 10 predicted proteins | sample TC_taG_FD_161473 | JGI IMG/M metagenome (GOLD analysis project Ga0187846, IMG submission 161473) | Biofilm microbial communities from the roof of an iron ore cave, State of Minas Gerais, Brazil - TC_06 Biofilm (v2) | ecosystem: Environmental > Terrestrial > Deep subsurface > Cave > Wall biofilm... | reverse complement strand
TGCGGGTCATCTTCGATGTCGCTCTGGTAGCTGCTGATGCTCGCGGCAACATCCTCCAGGCGATAAATAGCCTCAGACAGGTTTGCCTCATGCTCTTCCAAATTCTTGTCGAGGCGCGAGAGTTCATTCAAAGCCTTGAGCGCGGGACGTAACTGGTCGAGCGCCGGGCTGTAATCGTCTGCGCCATCACCGCCTTTGAGAGCTTCGTACACGAGCGTGCACAGTTCGCGCAGCCGTTCCGCGTTGCTCAGTACTTGACGTTGCTCTTCCAGTTCTTCAATCTCATCCGGTTGTAGTTCTGCCTTCTCGATCTCTTCGACCTCGTAGCGCAGAAATTCAGCGCGGCGGGCCAGTTCGCTTTCATTTTGCTGCAGTTCGAGTAAGGTCTTGCGCGCATTGCGCCACGTGGTCACTTTGGAGTTCAGTTGCTCTCGCAGGGGTAAAAGCTCGGCATAGCGGTCGAGGAAATTGACGTGCTGTTCGGGACGCAGCAGGCTCAAATGCTCGCTCTGACCATGAATATCCACCAGCCAGCTTGCCACTTGCTGCAGCACCTGTTGCGTAACGGTGCGGCTATTGATGCGTCCAACTGTACGCCCGGAAGCGAAGATGTCGCGAGAAAGGATCAGCAGGCCGTCATCAGGGGTGATGTCGTAGGCATGCAGCAGCGTAGCCAGCGCGATGCCCGCGTCGGCGCTCTCCGCATCGGCATGACTGGTCGTGATAAATTGGACTCCAACATCAGCCTGATGTGTATCAGCCTTTGCCAGCGTATCAAACAGGGTGTCTGCTCCATTTGACCCGGCATCCAGCATAGCTTCGAATGGCTGCCAGTTATCACTGATGGGCGGCAAAGCACCAATGGAAAAAACTCCTTCGACTGTTGCGCGCTCGCACCCGGAACGCACCATTTCGGCGCCAATTTTGCCGCCAAGCAGCGCGCCCACGGCGTCAATAATAATTGATTTGCCCGCGCCCGTCTCACCTGTAAAAACATTGAACATGCGGTGCATGCGCAAGTGCAGGTTATCGATGATTGCGAAGTCTTTGATGTTTAATTCAAGTAACATGAATGCTGGTCTACTCGATACCTTTCAGCTTTGCATGGATTTTCTGGTAGAACATAGTTGGCGGCCTGCGCCTGAGGAACCTGGTAACATACTGGCTCTTCCGCACATGAACCGTCGCGCCATTCTTAATCTCGCGATTTATCTGTCCATCCGCCGAGAAGACGCCATTTTGCCCGCCGGTAAAAATCTGCAATTTTATGTTTGTTTCCGGCGGCAAAATCAACGACCGATCAGACGCGAGATGTGGTGCAATCGGTGTCAGCACTACGCTCTGCACCTGGGGGTGCAACAGCGGCCCTCCTACAGACATATTGTAGGCCGTCGAGCCGGTTGCGGTCGATACGATGATGCCATCAGCAAACGTCGTATTGAAAAAGTTATCATCAACCCAGGTGCTTACTTTTACTACACGCGGCCACATGCCACGGGCAATAACGATATCATTTAGAGCGAGAAACTCTTCGCATGTCCCATCCTGATCGAGCGTGGCTTGTAGCATGGTGCGTTCATCGATCCATACCGAGTCTTCTCTTTTCAGGTAGTTGGGAAGTTCTTCGAGCACCTCGCCAGGCTCAAGTTCCGTCAGGAAGCCAACCCGTCCAAAATTAACAGCCACTATCAGGAGGTCGGCGTACGCGCAGAGGCGGGCAGCATGGAGAACGGTGCCGTCACCACCCAGAACAAGCGCGAGGTCGCACTCCATAAGTAAAGGGTCGGGAGTCTCTTCGCTTTCATACCGGCTGTCGAAACCGCGTACAATATATCCTTGCTGCTGTATTGCTGGTATGAGTAAGTTAGCAACTTCCGAGGTATCCTGTTTGCGGCCCTGATAAAAAATTGCAATTGCCTTCACCACAATCTCCAGATAGGCTGTAGCAGTTCTCGCTCTCAGGCCTCTCTCCAAGGCCTTGCTGGGCACACTCTGGCGAAATACATCAGCCTCTAGAGGTGTCCCATCGCTGGTACGCTGTAATGGTACGACATGCCGCTCTGCTTGTCAACCATGCTCGTCGGGCCTGTCAGGGCCTATCAAGGATTGCGTAGAGTGCGCTATGGTGCGAGCCTGGCCTCACCCCCTGGCCCCCTCTCCATCACAGATGGAGAGGGGGAAAAGGGAGGTGCACGATAATGCACATTAACGCAAGAATCTGGGTATACTTGGCCGTGCATCTGGCCGATGAATCGGCGGTGGGCGCGATAAATCGGCCCCTACATTCATTACCGGTTTCATTTGTTAATCTGCATAATCAGCCCATACAGCCTTGATCTCCCTTCAGAGGCTGCGTGAGTGGCGATCTGTTTCAAGTATGTTTCATTTTGAAATGTAATTTTTTTCGTGCCGCTTGCTTGCTTATTGGCGATGAAAGTGCGAAATTGAGTCACGATATAAGATCCTCCTTCCTGGATAGACATTTCCTACTTTTCTTTTCTTTTTCTTTCTTTTGCACCTGGGAATCGACTTGCGAGGTGTGCACTGGCTGGTCAGTTGCGTGTTGTATACTGACGGGAGTGATCCTTCATGAAAAAGTGTGATAGAAGCAAGCTGACAAGATATGGCCAATGTGCATTATGGAGAGATAGGCGACATTTGGAAGCATCTCCCACTCACCGAAATCCTCTCGATCGAGTGTCCCTTTAGGTATTGGGAGTCTCACGCGGGCTCTTCCCATTACGCACTGACACATTCGCCAGAGCGGGATTATGGGATCTTCTATTTTGCTCAGGCTGCCAGTCAGTCGAAGCTTCTCACCCATGCCGTCTACACCCAACTGCTCAAGGGCTATGAACGCAACGGATTGCTCAGACTCTATCCCGGCTCGCCGCTGCTGGCGATGACGCTGCTGCAGCCTCATCACGCCACCTTTCTCTTCTGTGACACCGACCCTCAGAGTTTAGCCACGATCAGCGACGATCGAGCCAGGGTAGGTCTGCCTGAAGACGCTGTGCAGATCGTACAAGGGGATGGTGTTGGGGCACTCGCCCATATCCTAGCGTCTGCCAGCCCTGAGAGGATGAGCAACACCTTTGCCCACCTTGACCCCTATCAGCCATTTGCAGCCAATGCAGAGGGGATCACTTCGGTTGATCTGTTTTGTGAGATGAGCAGACGAGGGGGCAAGGCCATGTTGTGGTATGGCTTTGACTCAAAAGGTGGTCAGGAGCACTTTCACCAGCAACTCCAGCACATCTTTCACACCCATACTTTCCATCCAACAGCCTATCGGCTCTGGTATGGAGAAGTGACGCTCAACGCCATCCATACTCCAGGCTATCGCTTTAATCCGGGAGTGATGGGATGTGGGATCATCCTGAGTAACGTCAGCAACTCCTCGCTGACTGCCTGTAAGCATCTTGGTGAAGCATTGGAAACGCTGTATGTCTCGGCGACGCTCCCGCATCAACAAAGTGGCGCTCTTACCTTCCGTGAACGGCTTCTCTGATTGGCGTTTGCAACAGGAGGCGCAATATGTGGCATGAGTAATCATGCTTCTCTCTTGTTCATGCCACTTCATGGAGACAAGTCCCACCGGTGGGACTGGTTTACTTGCTTCTCTTTTGCATCGCCAGTCGAATCCGCCACCCGGGCTCGCGTTGCCGGCCTGCGTCGTTCCCGTTGCGGGGGTTGGCCATTGGCAGCTCAACTACGATCCCACCAGCTGCCTGGCCGATGAAGCAAACACCCTCCTCGATCTGGGGGTGCCGTCCTCCCCGCAATTATGGACCTGCGCGCAGTCGGTTCCGTTACCCGACTTTGCCGAATGATAAAGGAAGTATCATAAGGAAGGGCGACGCAACGGATGGCACAGCCGCACCGCAAGGGTGACCGCAAGGGTCCCGGCAGAGCACGCGAGAGAAGAGCCCAAGGGCGACCGCAAGGGATGGCACAGCACGCGAGAGAGGTGCCCAAGGGCGACCGCAAGGGTCCCCGCCGCTCAACCTCCCCACCCCCGCCCTTACGGAGACGACGAGGCGCTTCCGTCCTTGTTGTGTTGTTGGGCTGATGGAACGGCCTGTGGTTACTGTTCTCTGGTTTCTAGGTTTGCGGGGTTGTTGCGGATATATTGGCGTATTTTTTCCAGTTGGTCGCGATTTGAAATGATTATCTCGAAGTAGTTGCGTAACCAGAAGTTGCCGGGATAGTCTAAATTTTTTGCTTTGTTATAGCGTATCCATGCGACTGTAGTGAGTGATTTGTATGCGCCTACGATTCTTCCAAGGGTTGGTGCATTGCTTGCTAGACTATTTAACCAGATAATGAAATGCATATGGTCGGGCATAATTATAAATTCGTCCTGGGTGATCGAGGGGAATCTCCGTGGTAAGGCCTCCCATTGCTCTATCAATATTGTGCGAAGTTCGGGTATTTCAAAGAGTGGTTCGTGCCCTTTTGTACGGATGGTAACAAAATAGACCCCTGACGTAGCGTAATCGTGCTTTGGTAAACGTAGTGATCGCCTATGGTAGGGAAGTGCCTTGGCAGGGTAGTTCTCTTGAGTGTCCATGTTTATGTACCTGGTCTTTCCTGGAGTCTTGCTTTGATTCCTTCCTTATGATACTTCTTCTTTGCTTCTTGTGATATAGGTAGAATGCCTATTTCAGGTGTGATATGTGTCACATACATCCCAGCATGAGGGTGACCGCGAGGGATGGCACAGCCGCCCCAAGGGTCCCCGCCACTCATCCGCACCACCCTAGTCCGAGGGCGACCGCAAGGGTCCCCGCCACTCGTCCGCTCCGCCCCCGCCCTTACAGAGACGACGAGGTACAGGCACAGCCCGGAGGGTGACCTCAAGAGTCCCACGCCGCACGTGAGAGAAGTGCACAAGGGCGACCGCAAGGGTCCCCGCCCTTACGATGAGATTGAGTAGCCGCCTTCCCAGACCGCAAGGGATGGCAGAGGCCCAGCCCAAGGGCGACCGCAAGGGTCCTGCATAGCATGCGAGATAAGCGCCTAAGGGCGACCGCAAGGGTCCCCGCCACTCATCCACACTACCCCCGCCCTTACGATGAGATGGAGTAGCCGATAGCTTCCTCGTCGTCTCTGTAAGGGCGGGAGTGGGGCGGAGTGGGGTGGGGACCCTTGCGGTCGCCCTCGGGGTCGGTGGGCCTCGCCTGGTTGCTCCCTTTCGTCCCTGAGTACTGGTGCGGAGGCCTTGCTAGGTCTGCTTGCTATGGCCTCATGATGCTTATAGGGCGACCCTGCCTGGCTCGCAGACCTCTTACTCCTTAGTGCTTCTCACACCCTGTCACCCTGTGACTTGTGTGAGGTAGTGCCAGCGTAGCGCACCATTGCCGGCTTGTAGTGCGTAGACCATGCCATTGGCTGCCCCAGCATAGAGTGTTGTGCCATCAAGAGCCGGTGCGTCGAGCATGATCCCGGAAGTGTGGTAGTTCCAGAGCATGGAGCCATCACTCATCCGCAGTGCATACATGGCACCGGAATAGGAGCCGATGGTAGTGCTGAGGTAGATGACGCCATTGGCCAGCAATCCGCTGTAAGGAGTTGCGTTGAGCTGATCATGCCAGAGTACTGAACCATTAGTGCTTTGCAGCGCGTAGATTTGGCCGTCATCTCCGGTAGCGGTTGAATTAAACGAACTGGCATAGACAACGCCATGCCCTGCTGAAAACCAGTTGGTCCAGCTTACCGGGCCATCGCCCAGGGTAAAGTGCCAGAGGACGGTTCCGTCGCTGGCTCGTACTGCATAGACGGACGATACCCCTTGTTTGTGCGGTATCTGCGGTTCAACAGGAGTGTTCTGGAGAGCATTCCACAGCAGCGCACCAATGGACGTTGTCTCCTGGAGAGGATTAGCGGCGCGGGCAGCAGGAGGCTCTGTGATTTTTGTCGCGGTGGCGTAGAGGACTCCATCGACCAGTTGTGGTGGCTGGATGAGATTTACATCAAGCCCCCGCTTCCAGAGCTGGTGTCCATCACTTGCACGGAGCGCAGCCAGCACACCATCATCTGAGGCGGCGTAGAGAACTCCACCGGCCACGGTGGGCGTTGCTATGCCATTATTTGCCGTGTATTGCCAGAGTAGAGCTCCATCGCTTGCCCGTAAGGCATAGAGCGTGCTCGGCCAACTGTTTGTAGAAGAGCCAACGTAGACGATCCCGTTGACTTCCAGTGGCGGCCAGTAGGCAGAACCCTGTGTAGCGTGGCGCCACAGCAAGTTACCGTTGCTGGCATTTAATGCGGCTATTCCGTTATCTGAAGCGAGGTAGACCACGCTACTATCCGTCGTTGACAGGGATAGGTAACTATAGCCGTTGCTGTTATAACGCCAGAGTAAGCTACCATCGCTTGCGCGTAAGGCATAGATATTAGCCGGCCCACCCTGGCCTACAAATGTGGTAACGTAGACAACACCATTGGCCACAAGCGGTTGCACATCGACCGATCCGTCAATCTTGTAGCGCCAGAGCAAGGCGCCGTTGCTGGTGTTCAGCGCATACACCGCGCTATCCTGTGTGCCGAGATAAGCCACGCCACCTGCTATGGTCAAGCTCACATTATGACCTGCCCATACTTTCGATGGGATGGGCTTTGTTGCAGGTGTAGGAAGAGTTGAGGAGCTAGTCGCAGGTGTGGACTTTGTAGGAGGGGCTTGATTCACCTTTGGCCTGGTTAAAGCCAGGATACTGGCGAAGATCACGGCAAGCACGAGCAACACTGTTCCTCCTGCAATGGTGTAGCGCCAGGCACGAGGCAGCTTCTGTCCTCCTGTCGCTGTACTGCCATTCTGTGCAGGTGCGAATGCAGGTTCTGCTTGTGGTTGCAAGGGTGTTATTTCGACTGCTGAGTCATCCTGTTCAGACTTGTGCTCAATGTCATGCATAGCTATCCATCCTTTCTGGCGGGTTGCTATCTTTTCTGGTTCTACATCCTTCAGGGGACAGCGGGCGACCATAAAGGACTTTGTTGGAGAATGCGAAACATACTCGAATGTGCCGCACGCAAGGCGACGGGTGCGAGGGCGGGGGCAAGCCCCGCCCCTACAATACACGAGCCTCTTAAGCCGAGCCTTCCGCGTAGTGTAGGGGCGCTCTCTTGCGGTCGCCCTTGCTGCATTGCACTTTGTATGTCTTTCGCCAGCAAAGTCTAAAGGCCCACCCCAGGGCGCGATAAATCGGGCCCCTACGGGAAGGATATTTCACCCGGAAGGATGTAGAGCCCCTTGTCTGCTTTCAATGGGAGCATAACACCCACACCTGAAATGAAGCTGAAACAGGTTTGAATTTGCGATGAAATTAAGAAAAGCTCATCAACTTGCTTATTTAATTTTGTCGATGGCTACAGTAGCTATGATGAAGATGGCTAAACTTGCAGCAGCGAAACTAACCCAACCTGCTGTCCCTCCGACTAAAACGACGAAGAGAAGACCAAACAACAGCAGCATAAACAATGAAATCACGGCAAGTGCGAAACGGAGGATATTCTTGTTGTCACGCTGCAGCGGATACACTTTGCCGATTGGTCCTTCTCTCAGCTCCTGGTCGTAGGGTGTTTCATATTGTTGGCGAGCTGAAGATGCCTGATTTCCCTCGTATCTTCCATAGGTCGCGTCTGCTTGTCCGTGGATCGATTCACTGCCTTCACTTTGTGGCATCATGTTGTGCTTCCCTCCCGTTCGAACTCTCTTGAACGCTCAAATTTCTCAATCGATATACGGTTGAGGGAGTGCAGAGTTGTATGAAGCGATTCAAGAGCTACCCGAGGTCTCCGGATAAGGTCTTAATTGATTCAGCTTCTCTCCGGCAAACCAGACTGCCTCTTCCCTGGAGTGAATCGCGCCCTCAGCCTGGGCTTCGGAGATCAGGTCCAGGAGTTGCCCAATCACGGGACCTGGCGGCAATTTCAGGCGGCGCATGAGTTCTTCTGGGCTGATCAGTTGGGGCGGCAATATGCTGTCGCGCTGGCGAATGTAGCGCGTGAGCAGCAAGCGCACTACACCCAGGTGTCGCTCCCACGAACCTGTGGCAGGTTGCGGCCCCAGGGTCGCCAGGTGATCGGCCAGCGAAAGCAGCGCCACGTATATGCCTGTTGGACCCAGGTCTACAAAATAGCGCCGGATCGCCCGTGGAGTCACAGGACCACCCTGGGCTAATTGACCAGGGCGCATGTGATGGGCCGCTACCAGTTGTGCCAGCCGCCGATCCTGCGCGCTCGCGCACAAGCGTCTCATTACCTGCTCGACTACGGGCACTCCCGCCTGCGGATGATTATAAAAATGAATCTCTCCCTCTTCATCGCGAGAATATGCCAGCGGTTTGCCGATGTCGTGCAGCAGCGCCGCCAGCTTCATACGCGGCGCGGTCAAAGCTGCAAAAGAAAAAATTCCCTGCTGTTGTGCCTCGTATAATAGGGTCCGTATTTCAGTAACATCTCCGGAAACAGAACCGTTGGGGATCGTGTTGTTAGCGGCCGCAATGGTGCCTGTTGCCCCATTAATGGGGGTATGCGGGATGCCTTCCCCACCCTGGGGCGCGATAATGGATGGTGCATAAGCAATCCTGCTATGTGCATCACCGGGCATTACTGGCCGATAAATCGGCGATGGGCGCGATAAATCGGCCCCTACGAGTTCAAGCGCTCCGACCGATTCAATCGAATGCTGCAGGACGTCCCAGTAATGCGGTGCTGGCTGGCGCATGCCCCTTGCTGCGATAAACTCTGGAAAGATCACTGTGAATAAGCCGTGTGTGTCGAGGAAGCGCAGGCGCTCGCTTGCCCCGTCCGGCTCAAGGATGGCGTACAACTCATCATGCACCCGTTCCGCGGCCACCTGGGGGAGCAGCGCTGCATCACGTATCATCAACGCCTCTGTCCAGCCGTCCATCTGCAGCCCGTAGCGCATCATCAACCTGATGGCCCGCAACATGCGCAGCGGGTCGTGCCGGAAAACCTCGCCATTAACTGCTCTCAGCCTCCGCGCCTGAAGATCGGCCTGGCCGTGGCATGGGTCGATAAGGGTAAGGGCACCCGCAGGCCCCTGCACTGAGAGTTCCGATTCAAGATATTTCACGACAGTAGCCAGGGGGGCTGCGATGGCGTTGAGGGTGAAGTCGCGTTGATGCAGGTCGTCCACGATTGTTTTGTCATTTTGAGGAGAGATATCGAGATGGATTTCTTTTTTATGCTTTTTGTTAGCGGTGGGATCTGAATCCAGAACGACGACTACGCGGCTGGCCTTTTCATGCATACTGACATAATGCCCGCCCAATCTACCGGCGAGTCGCCGCGCCAGCTTATGGGCGTCGCCAGGAATGACGATGTCCCAATCCATGCAGTCCTCACCGAGCAAGATATTGCGCAGCGACCCGCCGACCAGGTAAGCTTGCTGCTGCCATTCGCTAAAGTATTGTGCTGTTTGTTGTAAGAGGTGTAGGGTCTGGGTGTCTATTTTCCTGCTCTCCTTGCCTTATTTTACCAGCTTCTGCAATCCCATGCCTGGGTAGTTACGTAGTTACTCATGTATTGGTTGTATAAGTGTAACCATTGGAAGGTCTCAAATGCTCATAGTATTAAGAGATAAGGAGAGTTGAAGTGGAGCAAAACGAACTCACATCTGATCAGCGCAGAGATGTCATTAAAAGGGTTGATGATATGGCAGATGGGATTATGACATCTGCAACTGCGTTAAGCGGCCTGAATGGCCTTGGCTTATGGGCAGGTGGAGTTAAGGCCGTATCGCTGCTAAATGGAGTTATCTATGTTATACCGGTTCTTTTGCTGGGGATTGCCGCACTTTGTGCGCTTTGGGTAAAGTATCCACAATGGGATATGAATCTGCAAACGTATAACGCTCTGCTTGCGAAAAAACAAGAGCGCTTCCATGTTGCTGTAGGATCTTTCGCGCTGGGAATAATCATGCTAGTCGTTGCACTGTTAGTGTATACTGCGCGCTCGTTACTATAACTGGCTTTGGCCAAGCAGGGCGGCGCAAGCGCCCCCGCCCTGCATCCACTGACACGAGGCTGCAACCAGGCTTTGCGGCGGGCCATCCAGGGCGGCGCAAGCAGGCGTCGCAACCAGGCGTCGCGGCGGGCCAAGCAGGGCGGCGCAAGCGCCCCCACCCTGCATCCACTGACATGACGCTGCAACCAGGCTTGGCGGCGGGCCAACCAGGGCGGCGCAAGCGCCCCCACCCTGCATCCATTGACATGACGCTGCAACCAGGCTTG
>Ga0187846_10002393_pt1 | contig 10265 bp, 9 predicted proteins | sample TC_taG_FD_161473 | JGI IMG/M metagenome (GOLD analysis project Ga0187846, IMG submission 161473) | Biofilm microbial communities from the roof of an iron ore cave, State of Minas Gerais, Brazil - TC_06 Biofilm (v2) | ecosystem: Environmental > Terrestrial > Deep subsurface > Cave > Wall biofilm ... | reverse complement strand
CGACGGTGTTTATCGGCGCTTACACCTGGAGCATTGCGCAAGGTGCGCGCCGGCTGCGCGACGCGATGGCGGCAACCCAGTTGGCGCTCGCCCGCGAGCAGCGAGTGTCGGCGGTCGGCGCGCTCGCCGCGGCGGCGGCACACGAGCTCGGCAGTCCGCTCGGGACGATCGCCGTCGTTGCCAAAGAGCTGGTAAGGGAACTTCCCGGCGACAGCCCCCATGCCGAGGATGCGGCACTGCTGTTGAGCCAATCCGAGCGCTGCCGAAGGATCCTTGCCGAACTCGCCCATCAGCCGGAGGAAGACGGCGGATCACCCTATACCCGGCTACCGATCTCTTCTCTGGTCGAGGCGACTACGGCGCCTTACCGTAATCAAGGGGTGAGGCTGATCCTCGCAACGGCTGGTGAACCCGAAGGGGAAGAGCCGCTCGTCAAGCGCAGCCCCGAAATCATGCACGGGCTCAACAACCTCGTTCAAAACGCGGTCCAGTTCGCCGCCCACGAAATCACCATCACGATTTTGTGGGACGCAGCGACGGTGACGGTCGAGATCGACGACGACGGACCTGGGTTTCCCCTCCACCTCTTGGGGCGCCTCGGCGAGCCGTATCTTTCGACGCGCGCCGGTGTGACGGACCATATGGGTCTTGGCATCTTTATCGCGCAAAGCCTGCTCGAGCGCAGCGGCGCGAGGCTCGTCTTCGACAACCTTGCCGAAGGCGGCGCGCATGTTGCGATTTCCTGGAATCGTGCCAATCTGGAAACAGTCGATAGAATCCGGTCGCCCGCGGCGGCGACGCAAGAGTATCGCTAGCGGCGGGGGAACCCGGGACGACGCCCATTGGGCTCACCAACCGAGGGGCAAGCGTCATGAATGAGAGCGAGCGACCCAATCGCACCGGCCCGGCAGAGGGGCTTTCCGCCGCGTTGCGCGATCTGCCCGAATCCGAACGGTCGTTGTTGATCGTCGACGACGACGCGCCGCTGTGCCAAAGGCTAGCCCGAGCAATGGAACGGCGCGGCTTTGTCGTCGCCACCGCGGACAGCGTGGCTGGCGGAATAGCCGCGGCGACCGATCAGGCACCGGCGTTCGCCGTCGTCGACATGCGGCTGGGTGACGGGCGCGGGTTCGATGTCGTCGCCGCGTTGCGCCGGGCGCGTCCTGCCTCCCGGATCGTGATGCTGACCGGCTATGGCAACATCGCCACTGCGGTAGCAGCGGTCAAGGCGGGGGCAATCGACTATCTGCCGAAGCCGGCCGACGCCGATGCTGTCGAACGCGCCCTGCTCGCCCAGGAAGACGGAGCACCAGAGCCGCCCGAGGACCCGATGTCAGCCGACCGGGTGCGCTGGGAGCACATCCAGAGGATCTTCGAGCTGTGCGACCGTAACGTCTCGGAGACCGCGCGCCGGCTCAAGATGCACCGCCGGACCTTGCAGCGCATCCTCTCGAAGCACGCCCCGCGCAGCTGAGTAGCGAAAAGCAGGCGCGGGTCGCTCTACGCGCGCCTTACCTATAGCGCTTCCTCCGGATAACAGGTCGGTCGAAGGCTCAATGGGTGTCGAAGACTTCCTGGTATGCGGCGACCTTGTCACGGACGGCAGCCGATTCCTCGGATGTCGGATGGTCCGGATCGGCAGCCGGCGGCAGGCTGCCGAACTTCATCAGGCAGGCCATCAGCAATAGCCGGGCCTTGGTCGCGGTCAGGTTCGAGCCGCCGATAAAGGACGGGTCGTGTAGCGCAACAAACCCCTCGGTGTTGCCGCGACCGACGCGCACGACCGGAAGGCCGCTGTGCACCGCCCGTAGCATTAGCCGATGCCGCGCGGTCGAGATGTTCCGGCCGTACGGAGTGAGCCCTTCGACAACGAACCCGGCAAGCGGCGCTGTTTTCAGCATGTGGCCGATCATCGCGATCAGGTCGACTTCCTCCTCGGGATCGACCGCGCCGTCGTCGTCCCAGTAGCTGCCGTCCTTGGTAATCGCGACTTTTGGGATCGCTGCGCCGAGCAATCCGCCATTAGGTCCCTTGATGGCGACAGGTACGGCTTCAATACGCGAGCCCTCCCGGCGTACACCTGTGACCTGAAACGGCAGGCGGGTGAGGTTCACCTCGGACCGCCAGGTATGCCGCGTCGTCGGCAGATAGTGCAGCAGTGGCGGCCCGTCATGGCCGGCGGCACCGAGGATGCCGCCGTGTCCGCCGGTTGCCACATAGCCTCCCGGCCGCGCATCGGCTTTCTGCACAGCGCGGGCGGCGTAGACGCGCTGCTCTTGGATCAGGACCGCACCAGCTTGATTGCGGCCCTGCTCGTCCGCCCAGATCCGGGAAGCGATGTAGTCGATCGAATCGACAATATTTTTCGGTCCGTCGTTGCTGACCATGCCGTGCGGCCGCTGGGCGGCATTGCCGCAAATCGGTCGGGTCGTATCGATTAAGAGATTGAACCAGTAGATCGTTTCTTCGATCCTCGGGCTGCCCTCGGTCCAGATGGCGCCGTCATATTTACTGCTCGCCAAGATCTGCTGGACGGCATTGGTCGCCCGCGCCAGCGCAGGTCGTGGCACCGAGGCTGCCAAATGTACGGGCTTGTAGGGGAAGAAATCGGCGCCGCGCCGCTCCGGCAGAATGTCGCCGGCGCCGGCATCGGTGCGACGCTCGGCCGCCAGACCCTTCGTGTACCCCGACGGGGGCAGGATTCGATAGAAGTCGATCTCGGCCTTGGCGGAGATCAGGTTTCCAGTGCCGTTTTCGCCAATCTGCAGCCGGTCGATCTCCTCGAAACTGCGTGAGCCGTCCGGAAAGAAGCCTTGCCGCGCTTTGGCCTCGGGGGCACCGGGGAACGCGCATTCTTCGCCCCAGGCGGCACCGTCCGCCTGCGTCGCCATGTAGGGCAACGGGTAAAGCCCGTCTTCGGGGCGCAGCTCGACCTCGTAGACCGGCTTGGCGCTGGCGCTCTGCCGCTCTTTATGCACGTGTCCGGCGCGATCGATGTAGCCGTCCGGCGGGCCGTAGAGCTCGGCTGCGTCCGCTTCGAGGGGATGGGCGCTGAGCTGCTCGACATAGACCGTGACGGGTGCCGCCAGACGCTGCGGTCGCAGCACATCGAACCGAGCCGGCGATCCGTCCGGGTTGGTCAGCAGCGGCAGCCCGTGCCTTGCTCTCGCTTTATTAGAGGTGACCAGCGGAGGGGTGTTCTGAATCGTCGCATTGGGTCCCGCTAGATGGGCGATCCGTGCTTTCCCCGTCATGACGTTCCGACCTCCTTGGTATGCGCTCGCCTCGGCCGATAACGAGCTCACTTGGCCGTGCTAAAGAACTGATAGGTTGCGGAATAGCGCATGCGTGCCTGTTCCGACAGGTGGCTTGCGTCACAATCTGTTTTCGGCGCTAGCCCGCCCCTGGTCTCCGTCCGACGGATGTAGGCTACAGCGGACAGCGCGCCCGACCCCTGATGACTCTTGGCGCTCAGCAGCAGCCATTGAATAGCGCTTGGCTCTGGCGCATCGGCCTTCGCTAGGACCTCGCCCACCACCTCCGAGCCGTCGTCCACCTCCCACGTTGGGCCGGTGAAATGAGTGCCGACTTGCCGACCTTGCTTATCAAAGAGATTGGCTTCGGGCGCTTTGAACGACCAGTAATAGCCGTCGTCTTTAGGATCGCAGGTGTAGATCTGAACGCCGTCCGCTACGAGTTCGAGTACTAGCGTCGAACCCTTGGGCGGCGCTACCGCGGCCTGATCGGCACCGGCGGCAAAGCTCCCGATGCCGATCAAAATTGGCGCCGCAATAAGGTACGCCAGCTGTCTCACGCGCGCTTTAGCTATGGCCGTCTTCAGACACCAACACGTGTTGCCAGCACCGCCTGGGGCCGCTGGCCCACGGCATAGGTTGTCAAGGGTGTCAGCGCACCGGTTTCGCCATTGACGCGGTACGAAGCCAGCCGGCCAGACGCCGAGCCCGCGGCAAAAACGAAATGGCCGGCAGAGTCCAGACTAAAGGCGCTGGGGACCGGTTCAGTCGAGGCGTGTCCAATGGCCGCGAGTCGCCCGGTGGCATCGACCGCGAACCCCGCGATGCTGTTGTGACCGCGATTGCCCACATAGAGGAAGCGCCCCGAAGGTGTCAGGTGAATCTGGGAGCAAGTGTTCCGTGCGGTAAATCCGCTGGGCAAAGTCGTAATGGTTTGCTCGGCGGCAAGGGTGCCAGTAGCACGGTTCAGACGATAGCTGGTGACACTGCAGCCCTGTTCATTGGAAAAGTAGAGGACATCCTGGCTGGGATGGAAGCAATAGTGCCTGGGACCCGGCCGTTCCGCCGGCTCGACCCGCAGAGGCGAATTGGCCGTCAGATTCCCGGTTTGCGCGTCAAATTTGAACTGAAAAATGACATTGGGACCCGGGTTTTCCTTCGGAGGTTCCAGGACATTATCGTTGAGGCGAGCGATGTGCGGCACAAAGGCAAACTGGTTCGAGGGGTCAGTCGCTATGGCGTGGGCACCCGTGGCCGTGGCCAGCCAACCGCGGGACGGCGCGACCGCCGCGCCATCCCCTCCGAGCGGGTGTACCGCCGCACCGCCTCCTTGATAATAGGCACACAGCAAATACCTGCCGGTGCGGTCGGGGGCGAGAAACGTCGGCGCGTGCTCCTGTGGAATCGTCCCCAGCAGCGTCAGCCCTCCGGCGCCTTGGTCGATCCGGAAGCTCGAGATCGCAGGTCGGGTGCGATGCCCGACATAGAGCGTGCGCCGGTCCGGGCTGATGGCCATAACGGACGGCCCCCCCGAGGCCGGGACCTCCGCCTGCTGGGTCAATTGGCCGGTGTCGGCATCCATCGCGAAGGCGGCGATCTTGTCCTCGTCTTGCAGACAAACATACAATGCGTTTGGCATCTCTTCCTCCTGTGAGTTCCCATCGCAGGGGATACTCTGCCCATATTACAACAACGCCTCCGCGGGGAAAGGCTGGGCGCGCGATGCTCCCGGTGTTTCCGACCGTCTGTTGGCCCGCGCTCATGTGGCCCTCTTGCGCATCGTGTGCACATTCCTTATGACGCCGCCCCGCGATCCTTACGACGCTCCCCCGCGATCGAAAATAATCTGCTCTACCGGGCCGTCAGATCTCGCCGGCGTAATCGCGGCGCCGGTGCAGAAGTGCAGCCGGAGGGTCAGCATCACCGCTACCGCAGCTAAGCCTACGGCCAAGCCCGACCAGAGACCGATTGGGCCGAAGCCGGCCGGGAAGGCAAGCACCCAGCCACCGGCGAAACCGACGCCCCAATAGCCGATTACCGCGAGCAAAAGCGGTACGGCGGTGTCGCGATAGCCGCGTAATGCCCCGGCAGCGATCGCCTGCACTCCGTCAAAAATCTGGAAGAGCGCGGCAATCACCAACAGGTAAAGGGCGATCCCGACGAGACCACGATTCGCCGGGGCGTCGATATCTACATAGATCTTTGCGATGGTGCGCGGGGCAGCGACCAAGACCACGGCCATGATCGCCATATAGACGACGCCGAGTGCGATCGCGACTGAAGCGGCCCGGCGGGCGGCATCCGGCGCACCGGAACCGAGTGCCACGGCGACCCGGACGGTAACCGCCTGGGCAATGCCGAGCGGGACCATGAAAATGACGCTGATGCAGTTCATGACGAGCTGGTGGGCACCGAGAGCGTCAGCGCCGAGCAGCCCCATCACGATCCCGGCCGCGGCAAACACACCGATCTCGAGACCCAGGATCCCGCCGATCGGCAGCCCGAGGCGCAGAATACGCCCGATCTCGCCCCAGCAGCGCAAAGATGGCCGCATCCGATATTCGGCGAGGCTCGGCGCCAAACGAGCGTAGAAGGCGAGACCGGTAAACATCAGCCATTGGATGACCGCGGTCGAGCAACCCGAGCCGGCAATGCCCAAAGCCGGTGCCCCGAGGTGGCCAAACACCAGTATCCAATTCAGTCCCGCATTCATCGGAATGCAGAGGATCAACGCGATCATCACAGTCCGGCTGTGCGAGGCCGCTACGAGAAAACTGCGCAACACCGCAAAACCAAGGAAACCCGGGGCGGCCCAGGCGATCGCGCCGAGGAAGCGGCCGATCTCAATAGCCAATGCAGGGTCATACCCGAGCATAACGAGCAGGCGATTCGCCATCAGCAATGCAGCAATGACCGGCGTCGCCAGCAATGCCGCAAGAACAAGACCCGCGCCAGCGACGCGCCCGGCCCTCCGGTTGTCCCGGGCGCCGATTGCATGGGCAGAAAGCGGGGCAACGGCGGTCAGGATGCCCGAGCAAACCATGGCAATCGTGAAATAGAGACTGGCCCCGAGCCCTGCCGCAGCGAGGGCAGCGCTACCGAGACTGCCGACCACGACCGTATTCGTAAACCCCATCGCCATTTGGGCGAGATTGGCGGCGGCCAGCGGGCCGGCGACGGCGACGGTCGCCCGCATCTCGGCGACGATGGTTGAAGCCGCGGTCCTCCGAACAAAAGATCCTCGCATTATTTCGTCAGCCCCAGGTGGCAGCGAACTGACGGTCGCATCACGATCACCAATTGCATCCACTCCAGCTGATTATCAGTCGAGGGTTCGACCCAGAGAGCTAATTACCCTGGATGGACGTTCCGCCAGTGCTCGGCAATCTCTCGGCCGGTGCAGATCCATACGCGGTCACGACCGGTGACGTGATCGAGAAACTTGACGAGCCCGGTTATCCGGCCAGGGCGACCAGTCAGGCGGTCGTGCAGTGCCAGCGACATCAGCTTGGGGTGGTCAGTACCTTCTTCGTACATTACCTCGAAGCAGTCGATCATGTATCGCGCGAAATCCTCGCCGGTCGAAAAACCGCGATTTTCGTCGAACCGGTTGTCATTGGTCTCAAACGAATAGGGAATGATCAAGTGACGCGTGCCATCAACTGAGGCCCAATAGGGCAGTTCATCGTTCAGCGAGTCGCGGTCATAAAGAAAACCCCCGAGCTCGAGGTGAAGGCGGCGCGTATTGGCACTGGGGCGGCCGGTCATCCAACCGACGGGACGCACTCCCGCGACCCGCTCGATCGTCTCGATGCCGAGCCGGATATGCTCGCGCTCGACGTCTTCCGGCATCGTCTGATAATCGAGCCAGCGATAGCCGTGGCTGACGACCTCGTGCCCGTCCTCGACAAAGGCTCGGGTGATCTCGGGGTTGCGCTCGGCCGCCTTGGCCACGGCCAACAAGCAGACTTTGACCCCGAACCTGCGGAACAGACGTAAGAGACGCCAACCGCCGACGCGCGAGCCGTATTCGAAGACCGATTCGACCATCGGACTGCGCACCCCCGCCAACGACGGAAAGCCGATGTCGTTCAGCGCGCCCTCGCTGACCCCGTCGCCGTCCATCATCGAGCGCTCGCCGCCGCCCTCAAAATTGAGGTTGATATTGACGGCAATCCTCGCCCCGCCAGGCCATTGCGGGTCGGGCGGCGTGGCGCCATAGCCGACATAATCGCGATCGTCGATCATTGCTGCGTTCCCAACTCCCGCTTTGATACCCACATTCTCGGCAGCGCCGCCGATTCGGCAAGCCTCACCTACTGCGCCGAGAATAGCTTTGGTCTGTCGGGGCACAGGCGCGCCGTGCGCCGGGGAATTGGCTATGTCAGAAACCCGCCGCGGACGCAGACTGTTCCAGTTGCCGAACCATATCGACGAGCACCTGTCCGGGCCTACTTGGATGCGGTCGCCTCCCGACTTCGACAAAACCATGCCGGCGATAAAGCGTCAGGTTTCGCTCCATCCGCTCGTTCGTGTAAAGCCGAACCTCGTGCAGGCCGAGCTCGACAGCTCGTTGATCCGCGAAGTCGAGCAACGCCGTTCCGTAACCCTTTCGTTGGGCATCCGGCCGCACGGCGATGCTGTAGATCAGAAGATGATCGATATTTCCTTCCAGGACAGCAATCCCGGTCGGTTCGCCTTCAACCTCCAAAATCCAAACCTCGCCGTTTTGAATGCGCGGACCATAATCCTCTGTAGCCGGTTTCGGGATTGTGCCTAGCACAGCCATATAGGCCGGAATATACGCGTCTGCGCTTATCCGCTGAATCGTGTTTCCATCGCCGGGGCCGGCTGGCCTTATTTTGACGGCGATTTTGCGCATGGATGGCTGTCCTGGTGCGGATTCCAGCTGAGGCCGGGAACGGACCGGGGCCCGCGGTCAGCAAAGGATCATGGCATATTCTAGCCGCCGTCTGCCATTCGGTATTACCGCATCAGGTTGAACCGGATCTTCACCGAGACCTCGATCTGGGATGCCGTCATCCCTGCCGGAAAGGGCGGCAATTGCGCTCCGCGCATCATCTGATCGATGCCGGCGTCGAGATCGGCGTATCCGGTGCTGGTGAGCAATGTATAATCGAGCACGCGGCCAAAGCGGTCGAGCCGGAAGCGCAGCCCAACGCTTCCTTCCTCGCCGCGCTCTCGGGCGGATTCCGGATAGTGTTTGTGCGCCTCGAGCCAGGCGCTGATCATGGCCCGGTAATTCGCGCTGAGATCCGGTCCCGGGACAGTTGCGGGCATCGCGGCGGCCGCCGCCGATTGCGCCGCCGGGTATCGCGACGCCCCGGTCGCGGCCGGCGACGCTTCGTAGAACCGGCTTGGTGCTGGGGTCGGCGCAGAGACAATGGCTTGCGGCGGCGGCCGATGCACGACCGGTTTCGGCGGCTGCCTAATGATGGGCTTGCGCGGCGGTGGCGGGACCGGCTCGGTTTGATCGGGCGGTAGGATTTCCGTCACTGGGGTGGGCGGCGGCTCGGTCGCCGTGACCACGGGCTCGGGTTCTGCAGTCTCCTGCGGCGGCAACGCGGCGATGGTCGAAGGATCAGCTGGTTGGCTCGCCATTTCGGGGGCGAGGACAGCCTCCGGTTGTGATAAGGATTGGCCCAAGACGACTTCGATACCGCCTGTGACGGGGGGCTCGGGCGGACTGGGTTCGGCGACCAATAGTATCAGCAAGGCCAACGCGACGGCATGGCCGGCAGTCGAGAGGGTCAGCGGCAGCCGCATTCCGCTCATTGTGGCCTATTTCAACAACGAAACCGCAAGCTTCGACGAGGTGGACAGCCGATCGACGCACCCTGCGACGTCACCGCTCGCATCGCGGCAATGAATGACATCGTTGACGAGAATGCTGCCGATGGCACTGCACGCGGTTTCCGCAATGTCGAACACCTTGACCATGGTTTTCGCCGGCCGCACCGGTGCTACGTCGACCGCCAATCGGCGCATGATCGTCCCGCCGCGGTCGAACACAACGAGGTCTAGCGCGAAGCCCGAGAACTCGTCAGATCCCGGGTTGGTGATGACGAGATAGGCGCGGCAATTACCGCCCTGATCCTCGAGCCGGTTGAGCTCGACCCCGATCGTCGATGGTGGTTCGGCGCGACCCGGCACCGGCCAACAAAACACTGCCCACCAGACGAGAACAGCAACGTAGAGCGCTCGCACCGCAGCCTGGCCCGACCTGTGGGCGAAGCAAGCTCGACCGATGAGGCTGCGACCCCGCATGATGGATTGCACCTCGCTCGAACGATCGCCGAACCGGCCGGGTACCTAAGCTTGCTGGTCTGCTCCGGCAATCGCAAGGGATCTACAACGATATCGCAATCGGGCGAACTTTGCAGCGGAAAGGCGCTTCGCGGAAGGCGCGCCTCCGTGCACTACGGCTGCCGTCGCCGAGTATCTTAAGCAGTCCGTCCGGCAGGTCTGCTGCCCAGCTCCGCGAGCAGCCCACATTGGGTATTGCTCGCTGGCTTATCGCGCGTTTAGGGGGTAGGGGGCGCGGTCCAACAACATGGCCGGACCGTAGGTTGTTTGATCGTCGGCCTTTCTCAAATTGCCGAGCGGGTCGTAAATCCGCGTTCGCAGCGAACCGAGCGCAGAGGCGATGTCCTGGGCTTGCACAGCTGCCGTGTCGGTGCGGCAGATGCTGGCGTGCATCATGTAGACGTAGCCGCCGCGCCACACCGGGCCGGGCTTTCGAACGGCGATGCAATTGTGTGGTCCATCCGAGAATTCGATGGACCTCAACCTGTCCCCCCCATACCATTGATTCTGAGAATCATTGACCACCAGATTATGCCAGTTGGTGCCCCGCCGCGTCACCTGGTTCATGTCTAGAAAGTCTTCCTCGTCGTAGCCCAAATAGCTGCGAATGTAGCACCACCTAGGAATCGCACCACCGTTCGCTACAACCTTGTAGGGATCAAAAACCAGTATATCTGCCTCGAT
>Ga0187846_10002392_pt1 | contig 10265 bp, 10 predicted proteins | sample TC_taG_FD_161473 | JGI IMG/M metagenome (GOLD analysis project Ga0187846, IMG submission 161473) | Biofilm microbial communities from the roof of an iron ore cave, State of Minas Gerais, Brazil - TC_06 Biofilm (v2) | ecosystem: Environmental > Terrestrial > Deep subsurface > Cave > Wall biofilm... | reverse complement strand
CCCTGCGCGAAGCTGGTGGTTGCATCAACGAGCCGATTCACCCGCCGCACCAGCCCCCGGGTTACGAGCACCCCGAAGATCAGGCTGGGGGGCGTGACCAGGATGATCCAGAAGAAGGAAGTAAGCAGCACACTCTGAACAATGCCCAGATACGTTGGGAACTGGCCGGTTTTTTGGAAAGCTTTGAGGTAAGCAGGAGTATGGGTCAGGAACACATACCAAGCTGAGGCGACCAGTAATTCGAGCACCAGGGCGTACAGAACTGCTACAAGCAGGTACAACAGAATCGTGCGGGCCTGCAGCCCGAAGACTCGTTTCCGCTTTGGATGTGCTTTGCCCTGAGCTTCTACGCGCTTTCTATCTTCATTCTCTGCTGTGTCTCTTTGCGCCTGCATGTCACGATCCTTTACACATCACTCTCTCTGAACTATTGCTAATCTCTCTCCCTCTGCCTTATGATACACTGTAGTAAATCTCGATACAACCAGAGTGCTGGAGGAGACAGGAACGCGTCAGGAACCCGCCCCTGGAAGGGGCAGGCTTGCTCGCAGGAGTGAGCCTCACTCCTGACCAGTCTCAGCCACCAGCCTCGTGTCGACGAGGCTGACGGGGCTACGTTCGGGGCGAATGTATAGGCACGTTCGGGTGCTTCACCAGCCCGGACCGCTGCGGAGCAGGATTAAACAGGTTGACGGGGTAAAGCCAGTGTTCTGCTCACGTGAAACCGCTCAGGAACGTTGACAAGGTGAGCATCACCCGCGCAAGCGGAGGCTCGTAAGAGCACCACCACAGGAGTCCAACATGTCAAAAGTCTTTGTGGTAGACACTACGAAACAGCCCTTGAACCCGGTGCATCCAGGGCGTGCTCGCTTGCTCTTGAAGCAAGGCAGGGCCGCCGTCTATCGGCGTTTTCCGTTCACAATCATTCTCAAACGTGCAGTGGAGCAGCCAGAGCTCCACCCGTTGCGCATCAAAGTTGATCCGGGCAGCAAGACCACTGGCATCGCGCTAGTGAACGATGTTAGCGGGGAAGTGGTGTGGGCCGCTGAGTTAACGCATCGGGGCGAGCAGATCCAGCGCGATCTGGAAAAGCGTCGAGCAGTCAGGAGGACTAGAAGACAGCGCAAGACCAGGTACCGAGCACCACGCTTTCAAAACCGGCGCAAACGGAAGGGCATCCTGCCACCTTCCCTGGAGAGCCGCATCTGCAACGTAGTCACCTGGGTGTGCCGTCTGATGCGGCTCTGTCCGATCACAGCCCTCAGCCAAGAACTGGTGCGCTTCGATACCCAGGCCTTGGAGCACCCTGATATCGAAGGTGTGGAGTATCAACACGGGACGCTGGCAGGCTACGAGGTCAGAGAGTACATCCTGCTCAAGTGGAACCATCAGTGTGCCTACTGTGACGCCCGTGACGTTCCCTTCGAACTCGACCATATCTACCCACGCAGTCGTAACGGCTCCCATCGGGTGAGCAACTTGACGCTGGCCTGTACCCCCTGTAATCAGCGCAAGGGCAATCAAGATGTGCATGAGTTCCTGCATGACGATCCTGCTCGCCTTGCCCGCATGCTGGCACACCTGAAAGCGCCGCTGCGGGATGCAGCGGCGGTCAACGCCACGCGATGGGTGCTCAATGAGCGGCTCAAGGGGTTGGGGCTGCCTGTGGAAGGTGGCAGCGGCGGCTTGACGAAGTACAACCGCGTGATGCGTGGGCTCGACAAGACCCATTGGCTCGATGCTGCCAACGTAGGAAGGAGCACGCCGGCATCTCTCATCATCAAGGATATCGTTCCATTGCACATCAGCGCGACGGGGCATGGCAGCCGACAGATGTGCCGCATGGACAAGTACGGGTTCCCTCGTACCGGCCCCAAGCAGCACAAGCGCGTCCAGGGGTTCCAGACGGGCGACCACGTGCGTGCCGTGGTTACGAGCGGGACCAGGCAGGGAACCTATGTGGGCAAAGTGGCCGTGCGTACACGTGGCAGCTTCAACATCACCACTGCGCAAGGTATTGTCAGCGACATTCATCATCGCTTTTGTGTGCTCATCGCTCGAGCCGATGGCTATACCTATCAGCAGCGAAAGGAGGCGGCACTTCCTCCCACAGCCTAAAGGCCTGTGGGTGCCCGTGCCGTGGTTTTTTATGGCGACAACTGCGCAAGAACCGCAAACGACGAAGACAACGCTTCCACCAGGCCCCCACCCCTTACCCTATATTGGCAATTTACTCTCGTTGAGACAAGATCCGCTTGGCTTTCTGCAACAGTTGCAGCGCATCTATGGCAACATGGCGACGATCTACTTCGGCAAGAATCCGGCAGTACTGTTGTTCCGCCCGGAACACGTGCGCTACGTCCTGGTAGAACACCCGCGCGATTTCTCGAATCGCGGCCTGCTCGGGGGGGAGAGCAATGGTAGCCTCGCAAATGAAGGATTGCTGACCATCGACGGCGAAGAGCACCGCCAGCAGCGTCACGCGGTACAACCGGCTTTTCATAAAAAACGTGTTGAAGGCTATGCCGCGATCATGCAGCAATATACGGACGAGCTGCTCAAAACGTGGCAGCCCGGGGATACCGTCGATATGTCACGCGCCATGCAGGAATTGACGCTGCGTATTGTGAGCAAGTGCCTCTTCAGTATCGACCTGTCATCCCAGCTCAGCCCTCTCAGCGCTGCTTTCGATGGCGTCATTGGCAGTTCGACGAGCATGGCTGAAGACCTGCTGAATATTCGCATCGACAACCCCGTCACCGGCTATGGCAGGCGTATGGCTGCGCAGCGCCAACTGGATATGCTGATCTATACCCTGATTGCGCAGCGCCGTGACGATGAGCGCGATTACCAGGATGTGCTTTCCATGCTGATGTCATCACAGAGCGGGGAAGAACCGGAGACAAAACTGACGGAGAAACAGATTCACGATCACATCCTGACCTTCCTGGCGGCAGGGCACGAGACGACCGCGATTGCCCTCGTCTGGACCTTCTACTTGCTCTCGCAATATCCACAGGTCCGTATCAAATTGCAGGACGAGGTTCGCTCGGCACTCGCTGGTCGCGCGCCAACCCCTGACGACCTTGCCAGCCTCCCCTACCTGGACTGGGTTCTGAGCGAATCCATGCGTCTCTATCCACCGGCCTGGCTGCAAATGCGCCTGGTCGCCAAAGAAACCGAACTGGACGGCGTGCGCCTGCCTGTTGGCACGCTGGTCATCCTGAGCCAGTGGGTCATTCATCGCTTGCCTACCATCTGGCGGGATGCGGAGGTGTTCAAACCTGAGCGCTGGGACCCGGCGAACGCACAGCAAATCCCGCCCGGGGCGTACTTTCCCTTCGGAGGTGGACCGCGCACCTGTATCGGCATGCCGCTCGCGCAATTGGAGGCGCGGCTTATCCTCGCGAACATTCTCCAGCGCTACACGCCGCAGCCCATCCCTGGCTATACCCCAGGGTTCCGGCCAGCGATCACCCTGCGCCCGAAGCAACATTTACGCGTGACCTTAATGCCCGCGTCCTCCAGCGACTCAGACGCTCAATGGAAGCAGTTCGCCCGGTTAAACGACGCGGCAGTTCGGGATGGCGCGGGCCGCCAGGGATGCAGGACCGCGCTCTTGAGCCTGTTAGGGTTATAGATATGCAAACACCGCTCGATGCAATGCGCTTAATTCACTGGGCTAGCGGCGCACCTATGTCCAGAAAATTACCTATCAGTGAGTCTGAGCCAGACGCGGGTCTACTTGGCCCGGACTCACTCACCTGGCGCTTGCACGAGGAACAATGGTTGATCACAGCAGGCGCGCGCGCATTTTTAATGCAGGCTGCCCATCCCAAAGTAGCGCAGGGAGCGCTCGACCATAGTGGTTTCGCCGAAGATCCCTTTGGACGGGTTGAGCGTACCATTCAGGGGATGGCGGTTTTGCTCTTTGGCACCACTCACGAGGCCAGCGCTATGGCTCACCATATCAATCTCCTGCACCATACCGTCCGGGGGACGCTTCATGAGGACATTGGACGCTACGCGGCTGGTGACAGCTATAACGCCATGGAGCCCCTGGCGCTGTTGTGGGTGCATATCGCTTTCGTCGATAGCATGCTCACCGCCTACAAGACGTTTGTTGGCCCGCTCTCGGCGGCAATGTGCGAACAGTACTGGCAGGAATCCTGCCGTTATGCGCGCCTGCTGGGCTTAACCGATACAACCCTCCCGGCCAGCTATGCCGCTGTGCAGCAGTACATTGGTGGAGCGCTGGCCTCTGGTGAAATCGCCATAGGACCCGCCGCCCATTTTATTGCCCAGAAGGTCCTCTTTCCCCCGATGCCATTGCTGCGCAGGCCATTGTGGGCCATTGTGCGCTTAATCGCGGTAGGACAGCTTCCAGCAGACATAAGACGAGCGTACGGGCTGCGCTGGACCACCAGGCACAGGGTAGGATTTCGGCTTGCACGTGGCGCCGGGCATCTCCTGCGCCGTCTCTTTCCTAACGCGCTCGGTAGATCGCCTCTGGTGAATTTTGCCCGGCGCCGTACACGGGGAGAACTGCGCCATGCCACATCTCCATCGTTTTCTCCCCTGAACGCTGAACAGACTTGATAGTGGATGAGTGCAAGGAGTCCTATGGCAGCAACAAATATCTATCGGTATGAAGGACAGCGGTGGCGGATGATTCACCGTCATTCGGGGGCTCCATCTGAGGAGAAGTGATACAGGTGGAGAAGTCGCTCTATGGCAAGGAACGCGCATTAGGAGCACTGGAGAGAAACCAACTTCAAGTAGATAGAGCACATTGAGTTACAGCCAATTTGGCTACTGACCTGAATTCATGCTGCGAAAGGAGCAGGAAGCGATCCACACGTGTAGAGGAGGATACCGTCGCGCATTACGCTGGTGATGAAGGTCGGGTCCCATTCCTGCAAGGAACGTGAAGCAAACATGACCTTCACCTCGCGCGGTGCGTCCAGGTGGCGTATATACGCAAGGCCTAGAGTATGAGAAAGGGAATCGCCCTGGTGAACATCTAATAATGAGTCGTCCGTGTCAAACACTGCAAGCAAATCAACATCACTAGGATTAAAAGCCCCTAACGGGCGCTCCTCATGACGAGCAACAGACCCATAGAGAATGACAGCGAGCAGATCAGGATGTCGCTCAGACAGGAGACCGATGATATCTCCTACGAGAGCACGAGTCGCTCTATCTAACCATATAGGAATATCCTTTTGTATCTTCAACGGCTTCACGTGAAGTAATCCTTTCCTCACTGAACGGCCCAGGCGTGGATTCTTCCTAATATATCTAGCGCTCCTTCAACACGCGCTGGTTCAGGACTCCCACCATACCATCCTCCTTGTCGAATACGATCAATGTTCTCCCACCATTCCGCCACACTGCTCTCACCCAGGTGGCGAAGAAATGTTCCCAGGCGAGCATGGCTTTCCTGGTGGCTCTGATGCTTGGTTTCACAGCCAAAGGCGATCCAATGAAAAGCCGCTCCCCATGCTCCCTCGATAACCACTCGAGCTGCATAAGGTGTCACCTGGAGCGGTAAAATAGTCTTTTCAATATCTTCCGCTGCCTGTCGATGTGCCCCAGCAAGCATATTTCCACCTTTCGCAGCATTGCTCAGTAACTACGGCAAATCATATCAAATTTCTGGTTACATTGCAAAAGCAGTACGAAGCCTTTGAAGATACTGACGAAATCACCCTGAACAGCTTAGGCGTACACTTTTCTCTGGCAGACGCCTACATAGATGTAGAGTTTGAAGAACCTGCCTAATACTCACATCCTGGCGAAGAACTGTTCAACAGGAATCGTTGCTGATGGAATAAGCCGCGAAAGTAACGCCTGCTCCCCCTTGAACACTCCCAGCGAGTGATAGCGTTTTCCCTCTAAAACAAAGACCTCCACGGTACGCCGCTTAAGATTAACAAGCCAATATTCAGGGATACCGGCTTGCTCATATGTTTCATATTTGGTTAACCGGTCATAGGTTGCACTACTTGGAGATATGATTTCAACTGCCAGGTCCGGCGCTCCTACAAAATGTTTTCTCTGGAAATGGTCACTATGCTCCTTGAGTACCACTAACGCATCTGGCTGAAAAACATTGCGCTCAGATAACTCCACATCAAGAGGTCCCATATACACCATACCCCGCCCGGTCAATAGAATATGCTCACGCAGGTAACTATAAATCTCTCCTAAGACACTCTGATGCTCCGGACCAGGTGCAGGTGTCATAATCAGCACTCCTTGCACAACTTCATAACGCTGGCCATCATCGGGCAACGCTGCATATGCTTCATAAGTCCAGGACCCTTGAGGCGTGCCAGGGACCCAATCAGCAGGCGTCACCGTCATTATCTCTTGCTCATCACTAATCATGCTCATCGGTAGACCGCCTTTCTGATAAAACCAGCCGTTTCTCTGCGCTCATTATACCATTATCTATTGCTCACAAACGCAGACCTTAATACCTCATCAACAGTTTGCACGGGCGTAAGTTTAATGGCATCGAGGATGTAGGAAGGTAGCTCTTGTACCTCTTTAAAGTTATCTGCCGGGAGTAGAACCTCTTTGACCCCTGCATCGTAGGCAGCCCGTACCTTTTGTTGGATCCCACCAACAGCCAACACCTTGCCCATGATCGTGATCTCACCCGTCATGGCGACATCATTGCGTACTGGCTGCTTCTTCAGTGCCGAAACAATGCCAGTAACAATCGTAATACCTGCAGATGATCCTTCCTTTGGCACTCCCATGTATGTGGCAAGCACGGCCACGTCCAGGTCATCGTACCAGGTTTGACCTAGACCCAACTCTGTACTTTTAAATCGAACATACTGCGCTGCCGCCTCAATACTTTCGCGCATCACTCGTTGGATTGAACCAAGCGGTATGACCTTGCCTGAGCCTTTGGTTACCTGTACCTCAAAGTGCAAAATGCAGCCGTGATCGCCAGCAACAGCAAGCCCAATGACCTCGCCAATGGATGGCTGGGGCGGTAGCTTCACCGTTTGAATACGCCCGGCGTCGCGCAGCTCTGGTACAAGCTTTTTGCCGGATTGGTGTAACCAGACACCGAGTTTGACGTGCTCGTATTCGCCCGGGGCTATGAGGTGGAGTTGCTCTCGTACGCGCTGTCGTAGTTCGGTTGCGATGAGAAGCACCTCCTCTAACTCGTCATCTGTAACGTTACCATCTGGATAGAGAAGCTTAAGCAATCCCGATACCGACTTGAGAATAGCTTTCTGATCGCGGCCTGAGATGCCGTGTACAGTGTGTACTGTATCAATGATCTCAAAACGATCTCTTATGCCACTGAGTACATCAATGCGGCGCAATTCATGCATAATCTCACAAAAATAATCGGTAATAAAGCCATAATCTTTTGCGTAGCTCTCGGGATTGAGCTTAGGCAGCTCCCGAGACCATCCCGATAGTTGTGTAATGAGAGGGCTCTAGGAAGCAAGAGGGAGAGGGAAGTGACAAAAGGCTCAAAGAGAAGAGGGAGAGCAGGAGCAGCCCAGCAGAGCAATGAAGACGAGGAGGGGAACACGAGACAAAAGACGCCGGCTCCCAGAACAGACAAAAATCCCTCCTAAACCAGCTCTCATTGGCTGGCTGCTTATTCTCATCCTCGCCCGCTTTGCCTCGAACTCCGCTTACTAGACAGAAATTTTTGACAAGCGAATGCCTTGCATCACGGCCCAGACAATCGACAGACAACTGGTTTCTGTAGTGAAGGTGTCAATTTGATCGGTGCGTCGACGCACATTGCGAAAGAAGCTTTCAATCGCATTGGTACTGCGAATATGGTGATGCATCGGCTGTGGGAAGGCATAAAAGGTCAAGAGATGCCCCTCATCTTCGCATAAACTCCGAATGGCTTCTGGGTAGCGCTCAGAGTACTTGCCTTTGAAGGCCGCCAATTCGCTCAGGGCCTGCTCTTTGGTGGGTTGCTGCCAGATACCTGCTAATTCGGCGGCGATCTGTTGGTGTTCGCGTTTAGGAATGGCACTCATCACATTGCGCTGTTTATGCACCAAGCACCGTTGGCGCGGGGTCGCGGTAAAGAGGGCAGCCACTGCCGCCAGCAACCCCTCATGTCCGTCGGTCACGATGAGATCCACGTCGCTGACCCCGCGGTTGCGCAGGTCTTGTAACAAGGCCAGCCAGCCCTCTTGACTTTCTTGGGCGCACGCCCGGATGGCAAGAATCTCCTTGGTGCCTTCCAGATCGACGCCCATGGCCGCTAAAATGATGGTGGGGTCGACCTGGTCGCCATGACGCACTTCAAAGTAGATGCCATCGAGGTAGAGCACGCGCCAGTGACCTGGCAAGGGGCGGCACCGCCAAGCTTCAAATTGTTCGGTCAAAGTGTGATTGAGCCGACTGACGGCACTGGCGCTGGGCGCGACTCCCAGGAGCGTTTGAGCCACTTCTCCGACTTTGTGGGTGCTGGTCCCACTGACAAACATTTGGGTCACGCCCTCTGCCACTTGCTCTTCGTACCGACTATAGCGATCAAAGAGCTGGGTGTGAAACTTGCCTTCCCGGTCGCGGGGCACTTTCAGGTCCTGGATCTGACCCGAGGTGGTCGCCAGATCCCGCCGATAGCTGCCGTTGCGGTAGCCTTTGCGGGCGGGGGTACTCTCTCCCCATTGGGCTCCCACAAACTGCGTCAGTTCGTCGCGCATGATTTCTTCCATCACCACCTGCACGGCAGCACGGATGTGGTCACGCAACTGCTGATGGAAGCTTTGCTGGACGACCCCTTGGGCAGATGAAGACTCAGCGGTTGTTGGAATGGGGGTCAGTGTCGTATGCTGTTGCTTGTCTACTGGCATAGTTCTCTCCTTGTTGGGGTATGATGTAAAGGAACAATCTCTTCCAAAGGAAGAGTCTATGCCTGTAGTATCTGTTCTGGAGCGCCTCTTTGACTACCTCTCCTGTACAGAACTATCGGGATGGTCTCGATATTTTTAGCCTCAATTAGCCTCAACGCCTGAGCGTAGTTTCTTACTTTGATTTAGAAATTGGTATAATACGTTTATGAAAAGACAAGCTACCGTTTATTTAATCTGTGGATTTATTGGTGCAGGTAAAACTACTTTTGCAAAGATGCTAGAGAAAAAAACTGGTGCAGTAAGAATCGTCAAGGATGAGTGGTCAATTCGTTTGATTGGAAACGACCCAACCATTGATGGCTATGCGGAATGGGATCGTAAAATCATCGATTTATCAAGAGATGTTGCATTTTACCTCGCTGAAAAAGGTATTGATGTCATTATGGACGAGGGATTTTGGGAAAAAGAAACACGAGATGAAATGAGAAGAAGAGCAGATGCCATTGGTGCTAAGGTGGTAATGTACTATCTTGATACTCCGATAGAAACGATACGAGAAAGGGTCGTGGGAAGAAACAATAATCTCACGAAAGAATCGTTTAAGATTAGTCGAGAAATGTTGGACAATTATCTAAAGGATTGGGAACCCCCTACTGAAGATGAAGACTACACTCTCGCTAGTGAGGTGAAATAAACTATATCAATTCTTCCTAGATGCCATCCCGAATTGTGTATAATGGCGTGAAGTGAGCGTATGGTAGCACCTGTTCTGATCAGGCTTCCAGATGTTTCTGCTCTGGACGGTTACACACAATTCGGGATGGTGTCCTGATTGATTCGCAAGAAACAATTACGGGGAGATTAGACATTAAGGGACGGGTAGCTTGCGCTTCAAAAATGGCTCTTTTGATCTCTTCGCACTTATCAAGGAAAGCAAACCATGGATTAATGCATTTTGATAGGTGAGGAATATAATAGGTTCCACTGAATCCTCCGCCTCCTGCGGTATGAATTCGGTGACGATACATCCTTGTGCAATTATACAAAATACTATGAACAGCTAGCTTTAAAAGTGAGAATGAGTCAGCAGCTATTCCTTTCAATTGATCTATTTGCTCTTCTATTTTTAACAACATGAAGAGGTTAGCATCCGAAAAGAGATCTCCAACACAGAGAGCACCTGCCTTGGCCAGATTCTTCCATAGGCGAGGTTGTATATTTCCCATAAGCTTTAATTGTAGGTAGGGTGGTATGTTGTGAGGTGTTATAGGAAACCGCTGGGCGATTTTGGCATCTCCAAGGACATCAATTGCCACAATCTTTCGAGGATTAGTGTTGGAAGAGTGTCCAGTCCCCGGTTTACTGAACACTAAAACAGGGTAATAGAAGGGACACTGCTAAGTTGCT
>Ga0187846_10002391_pt1 | contig 10277 bp, 15 predicted proteins | sample TC_taG_FD_161473 | JGI IMG/M metagenome (GOLD analysis project Ga0187846, IMG submission 161473) | Biofilm microbial communities from the roof of an iron ore cave, State of Minas Gerais, Brazil - TC_06 Biofilm (v2) | ecosystem: Environmental > Terrestrial > Deep subsurface > Cave > Wall biofilm... | reverse complement strand
AGCTGGATGTGCTCGGGATCATCGAGCAGGCTCTCATACTTGTGGGCGCGGTACTCCTGGATGATCTCATCTTTCTGGGCGACGAGTTCCGCCCAATTGACAGGCATGCGTACCGGGGACAGACCCGGATAGCGGGGATGAGCGGCATCGTAGACGAGTCTGGCCGCTTCAATCAGGTTCTTGGAGGGCAGACACCCCCGGTTGACACAGGTGCCGCCGACCGTGCGAAATTCGGTCATGACGGCGCTTTTGCCGAGTTCAGCAGCGTGGAGCGCGGCGGCAAAGGCCGTCGAGCCGCTGCCCAGAATCACCAGGTCATAGCGCTCTTGCGTTGGGGTCATCGTCACTTTCCCCTCCTTGTGGCAGGCAGGTCCTCCTGCCTGGGGGTTTGCTCCAGCACGTGCGTAGCAGATGCGACAGGCGCGCAGGTGGGACAGGCCGCATCCCCCTCACGGTTCTGGCGTGTCGGGCCGAACAAGAACCAGTATCCCAGCGCGAGCGCCACCACGAAGTAGGCGCCCGCCCCAGTGTAGATCAGGCCGGTATTGCGGATGAGAAAACTGCCCAGGGCCGTTCCGGCCAGGAGTGAGATCAATAGCGGCAAGGTGATTATCAAGTGACAGGGACAGGCGAGAACGCTCGGCACGGTGAGTACAACGCCACCAATGCGGCGCATCAAACACCTTCCTTTCGACTTTCCTGGAAAGCTGAAGTGGAGTGCGTGGGAACAGGCACGGCCTTCGGCGGGCACCGGCGGTAGAGCCAGAGATCCCAGACTTGCGCCCCCAGGAGAACGATGATCGCTCCATAGGCCAGAAACGGACTCCAGGTGGGTGTGGTAGCCATGCCATCGGCCATGGAATCGCCGCCTGGCGCATGTGGGAGCAACCCGATGCCGTAGATGGCGAAGAACACACTTCCGGCTGCCACGAATGAGAGCAGGAACGGTCCAGACTGATGATGCCGCCGCAGATGGAGTCCGGCGATCACCAATGAGAGCAGGAGCGTTCCGGCCAGAAGCGGCTCCAGGTAGCGGTCATTAAGTAAGAACCCTGCTCCCAGGGCAGAAAGGAATCCGACCAGAGCAGGAAATCCTAAACAGCACAGCGTAGTAAAAAGGGCTGCGAGTCCTGCAAGAGGGCTGCCGCCTCCACGCATCCAGAAGCGTTGTTGTCGCATCTGTTTATATTTCTCCTTGTTGACCAACTAGCTCGCGCAGCCCCGCGCAGCCCATAGCCCCTGCCGTCAAACCAGATTTGTGCGCCGTCATCCGTTGTGATGATGGCAGCTGGATGAACGGTGCACAGATGCTGGCCGGGTGGGGGCTCAAGCCCAGCTCGCACAAAGACATAGGCACAGTTGCCGGCGTACGTCTACCAGCGAACTGTCCCACTGAGCAGCTCTCCCCAAACGCGCCCATCGCCACTGCCAATCAGTTCCCCCTCTCGGGTTTCAGCCGAGACCACCGCCTCCATATCCGACTGAAGCTGGACCTGAGCTTCAAACAGCGGTGTGAGCAGGCCCAGCTCATCTTTCCCTTTTGTCGTATCCATGATCATTTCCTTTCTTTACATGTGCTTGTTTGTGTTCTCTAATAAGGTCGCGACCCAGAAGTCGCCTGTCTTTCTCGCCGCCCGTCCGAGCCAGGCGTCAATCAAGTCATCACCACGTCCTGCCATTTCTCGCCCTAGACGTACCGCAAGAAATCGCTCAAGGCCAGCTGACCCAACTCAAAGGCTTCCTCGGTGGTGAGCATGACGATCTGCTGCTCCCGTGTGGCAACCCACTCCTGCGCCGAATGTTCCGAGGCAAAGAAGTGGACGTGGTAGCAGAACGTCGTCCAGATCTCCTCAACCGATTCCAGCCCACTCGTCCTCGGCTGTGGGATCACGATGGAGATGGCGGCGCTTGCGGGCTGCTTGCTCGTCACGCCCTGCGGCGTGATGGTCAGCCTGATGACCTCTCCAGTGACCGGGCACGGGGACGCAATCTCGGCGGTCTGCTGGAGCAGCACGGGCAGGAACAGGGTGTCCAACGCGCACCACGTGGTAAGCTGTACGCCATTGACGGTAAAGTCGTGGGGATGAGGGTTTTGTGACAGCCCGGCGATCCCCACCACGTTGCCCTCGCCATCCCGTTCGCACAGCTTGTGGAGGACCTCGCGGGTGGTTTGCTGCTCGATGTCGAGGGCAGAGGTGATCCGCTCTACCTGCTGTGGAGAAACTGGGCCACCCCTGGCGACTTCTCTCAACAAGCGCACCGTCAGCCGGGAGACCTCCGGGGTGAACGCCTGCCGGAGGCCCGCTTCGCGCAAGGCGCGAGCGAGGTGCTCCAGTCTGTTTTCCTCCTTGGGAACGAAGGCCGTCCAGTGTGCTGTGCCAGCGTCGTAATCGAACGTGCCACTGGTGAGGGCGAAGGTCTCGTTCAGCCACACGTAGCGGCCATCCTCGGTCTTGAAGCGCAGGACGCCAGCAACGCGCCGCTGCTGACTTCCATCCGAGATGGGCATCGCGAGCTCGCGACCCTCGAACCTTATCTCCGCGCCGTCGTGCGTCTGAATGACCCCCGGAACCTGCAGGTAGCAAACCTGGTCTTCACCGGTTGTCTCGTAGTTCGACCAGCGAACGGTGCCGCGCACCCGCGGACCGGTGAGCGTCCCGTCTCCTCCACCCACCAGTGTGCCCACCTTGTCACCAAGGGGAGCGAGCTCAATCGGTCCCTGGTAGTGCAACTCGAGGGAGAAGAGCAGTTCAAGATCGTTTGGGCGTAGCTCTCCTTGCTCTTTCATCGTTTCCATGATTTTTTCCTTCTTTGCTATCGTTGCTTACTCAGCTTGTTGTTCGCTCAGATCGAGCAGCTCTTGCTGGGCGAGCGCATCCAACATGGGACAGCGACCGGTCGGTCCCGGCCCAGTACAGAGAGAGTGGACCTGGAGCAGAGCTTGTCGCATGCGTTGTAACTCGACTACTTTCCGCTCCACCTCGGCGAGTTTCGCCTCGGTGCGCCGCTTCACCTCGTCACAGGACGTCTGGGCGTCCACGCGCAGCACGAGCAGCTCTGTAATCTCTTTGAGCGAAAAGCCAAGTTCTTTGGCGCGTTTAATAAAGCCGATGCGTTTGACCACCTCCTCTGGGTACTGACGATAGCCCGATGTCCGGCGCGGTGGTTCTTCCAGCAAGCCCTCGCGCTCGTAGAACCGCACTGTTTCCACACCAACCCCGGCTCTGCGTGCCACTTCTCCAATCGAGAGCGTTTCCATCTCTATCCCTCCTTCAAGAAGACTATACACCCTGTACCATACTACAGAGTCAAGAGGTAGGGAGGGGAAAATTCCGAGGTGGATATTGTGCAGAGGAACTCTTTGATTTCCTTGCAGGCAACCTCAGGTGTGTGCTCATGCCATCCATCAGCATAACTCATCAATTTTCTACTTCACCACATCGGCCATGAGCTAAAATATGCGGCAGCAACACGCGCTGGTTCACCCATTTCTGCTATACTTGGGCTGAGAGCTATGAGAGAGAGATCAACATTGCAAAAAACGGTACCTCAACTTCACGAATGAACATGCCATGAGGAGGGAGGTTGCAAGTCATGGTTGAGCCAGGTACAACCATTGACAGACAAGCCATCCTGGCGCTGCGACGACAGGTTCGTTTCCAGGACGGCCGCCCGTACGACGGTCGCTGCTCGAACGTGGCGGCGGCGCTCCAGGCGCAGTTTGGCTGGAAGCGAGAGTGGGGGCGCCTGCGCCTGCTCGACGCGCGCGTGTGCTGGCAGCACTGCTGGAACCGGCTCGCGGATGGCGGTATCCTCGATGCCACCGCTGATCAGTTCGAGTCGCGCTGGCTGGAAGACATCGTGGTGCTCAAAGCCTCTGACCCCCATGCCGTAGCCTATCAAACCGCACCCCCGGGTGGACATTCAGCCTGCGGGAACAGGAGAGGGTGATCGAACTTGCCGCCGTCCGAGACGGCGTGCAGGGTCACGACGTGGCGATACCCTGCGTGAGCTGGATAGACACCGCCCGACAGGTGCTGACGCTGATGACGGGCTGGAGCCTGCCTGACGACCTGGTCGATTACGCCGCTCGGGTGCTGCGGGTTCGCGCCCTGCTCCACCGATCGATCACCTCTCTTGACCTTGATGGTCTGCTGACAGTATATGAGGGAGCACATGCCACAGCGGCACGAGGAGGACTCTGGATATCGCCGGAGTACGCAGCAGTCCTTGAATAACGCTTTCGCATGAGAGCAGCGATGGAGGGAAACATAAAAGATGTATTCCCAGTGTATGAAGCAAAGAAACGAGGGAAGGAACATGCCAGGTGAAGCGAGCCATTTTGCTGTTGTCCTTGAACGGATCGCACGCCATGCGCTGGCGCAAATCAAGGATATCTCCGATGTCGATCTCAATCGTCCCCTTGCACTTCCCCAGAGCAACACAGCCTTTGTGCTGGCCACACACCTGATCGGCTCGGCTGAATACTGGGTGCTGGAGTTGGCAGGGGGGCGCGATGTGCAGCGTGACCGGCTCTCAGAATTCCGTGCCACCGGCACAGGGGCGGAGCTAGCAGCACGCTACGAACGCTGGCTGGCTGCTATGCAGGAGCTGCTGCAGATGCTCCCCGACGAACGGCTGGATCAGCCCGTGAGGGTACCCGCTCACTATCGTCCCACGCTCGATGAAAAGGCGATGACAGTGCGTGATGCGCTGTTGCACGCCATCGAACATGGTGCCCTGCACCAGGGCCACCTGGAGTTGACCCGGCAACTGCTTGGGTATGCGCCAGCCGGAGCACAATGACACCAGGGAGTGGATCAAGAGCAGATCGCGCATGGTGATGCTTGCAGGTCAAGGCAGGAGCAATTCCCTCTTCTTTGGAGCACGCGCCTTGATCATACCATGCTCTGGGATGTTCACCTGGTGGTGCGACGCCCTGGCAAGGTAGGCTGGCAAACCAGGAATCGTGCTGAAGAAGGGATCGTGGACGGTAGTGGGGCGGCCGTTGGCATCCGTCACAAGACGGAGCGTTACGCTTCTTCTTCCCTGCGGTAGTCGTCATCTCTCATCTCGATTGTCACCAGCCAGTGTAACAGGCGTGATAAGCTGGCTTCACTGATAGAGTGATCCAGTTCCTCACGCCTGTTTGTGGAAAAGATCGTTGGCCGCCGTGCAGTGCACCTTGCATCGAAAATGAACCTGTAGATTTCCCAACGCTCCTCCTTTAGCCGGGACCTTATCACGTGGAGGGACATGATGGCACAGCAGATGACGCCATCCAAACGCTTGCGTTTGCTCAAAACCTTTGGGCCATGCCCGGCAGGCTATACCACCGAGGACCTGGAACGCTTTCTCGATCTGCTCTACGGGCTCTATAGCCATGTCTTGACCCCTGCTGAGTTACGTCAGATGGTCGTGAGCGACCCCTTCGATCGCTCGGACAGTCCTCGCTGCCTCACGATAGTGGACCTTGCAGACTGGTTAGAGGCCCTGGTGGCATGAAGCGGACGCTCGTCTAGATAAAAGGCAGCGGCATCATTGCATGGTGATGTCCGTCCCGCCTTGCACCCACTCTCACTCCGGAAGGGTGAGAGTGGGTGGACGCCCTCGCAGCAGCTCACTTGTTCCTCGTGTTCCCTTTATTCTCACGTCCCTTTGCCCGAAATCCTCTCCGCCGGGCTTCCCTGGGTCCTGGCATGCGTGTCGGCAGATGATCACCGGGGCTGTACTTGCGTTTCTGCGCCTGGATGGTCTCGTCGTTCATGTGCATATAATTCTTGACGGTAGTCATATCCTCGTGTCCCAGCAGTTCCTGCAGGCTGAAGGGGTCATTGCCCAGCACCAGGTAGCGAATGGCGAACGAATGACGCAAGATGTGGGCGCTGATGCGTTTATCAGTGATCCCGGCGCGTTTGCGCAGGCGCGCAAAGAGCAGGGTCACCGTTCTTGGTGAGCGGGGTGCGCGTTTCGGAGAGAAACAGGTGATCCTCACCTCCGCTGCCCCAGTCGGCCAGCTCTTCCTCATCTGGCCGCTGCTTGTCCAGGTAGTACAAGAGGTTGCGCAGGCAGTTCTGGCCGAGCGCGATGCGCCGCTCCTTGGAGCCTTTACCTGTGACGGTGAGGACGCCGCGCTTGCGGTCGAAATCCGCGATGCGCAGCCCGCACAACTCGGAGATGCGGATGCCGGTGTCGTAGAGCACCCAGAGGATGGCCCGGTTGCGGGCGGCGGCACGTTCGGCAATGGGGCCCGATTCGTTGGTCGGCGTGCAGGCGACCAGGAGCCGCTCGAACTCCTCGGCCTCAATGGTCTGGATGAGCGGCTTGCCAACTTTGGGAAAGGTGACGCGGTCAAAGGGGTTGTGCTGGAGGATTTCACGGCGCACCAGCCAGTGGAAGAAGGCGCGGGCGGAGCGCGCATAAGTCTGGATAGTGCGTTCAGAGCGCGGTTTGCCGTGCCCGCCGGGACTGGTGCGCAGATGGGCGAACCAGGCGCTGATATCGGGGGCGTCCACCTCACCCACCAGGCTGATACCGCGTTCCTGCTCCAGGTAGGTCAGCATCAGCCCGAGCGCCGTGCGCTGCCATTCCAGGGTTTTGTCGCTGTGATTGCCCCCGGCGTGATCTTGCAGGTAGTTGTCGACCGCGCGGGCGATGGTGGTGCTGGCGCGGCGGGATGCCTGTGGGCGTTGCTGATCGTGCCTTCCCTTCTGTTTGCTGGCGGATGCCTCCGCTGCTCTTTCTGCTGCCTGATGCGCACGTGCTTGTGCCTGCGCGTCAAGCTTGGTGCGCTGGGCGGTGGCACGCTGCTCGGCGACGTGTTTGCGGCGTCTGAGCGTGGTCTTTCCCATCTTTTTGGATGCAGGGATGTTGTTGTGTTCGTTCGTAGTCATAGGTGCTTGCCTCCTTTTCGGCTGCTCATGCCCCGGGAGGCAACCAGGCAGCGGGATGGGCAAGAAGCAGGATGTCGCGTCCTTGTGAAGGCAGGATGTCGCATGTGCCGAGGCAGGATGTCACGTCTTTGTATAGGCAGGATGTCACGCGCCTCGAGGCAGGATGTCATGTGAAAATGAGGCAGGGTGTCACTGCACGCCTTTTTGCACATAAAAACATCGTCTCCTTGCTTGCCAAATCACTGCCTGGTTGTCACCAGGCGGCTTCTCACCGGCCAGCAAAGAGACGACGTAAATAGGAGAGCGGGAGACGGGACTCGAACCCGCGACAGCCTGCTTGGAAGGCAGGTGGTTGCAAAAACATCGCCTGCTTGACACAATCAGCCTTCACAGGCCGATTGAAGAGTATTCCCTCGTGTTCCCGCACGCATGAGAAAAGTACTCACATGCCTTTTTCGCGCCTGCCGACAAAAGTGTTCACTTGAAAGCGAAGGCAGGTACCCACGAGGTTTCGTACTCATCAAGAGTATATCTTATAGGCTGCCAAAAGGGAACGGTGCAGGACAAACAGACGAACATGTGAAACCCCACCACGACCCTGCTCACAACTCCATGCGGGAACAGTTGCAAAAAATCTTGCCGGGAGAAGATATCCCTCCCACATGAGGTGGGCAGAGAGGCCAAATTAACGGAGCGTTTGCCATTCCAGTTCTGCATGTGGACCCGACAGATACTCGGGCCCGCTACTCGTGCCGTGTCGCAAAGAACGTCACGATATCGCTTGCCAGCAGTGCGGGCTCTTCCATCGCAGCGAAGTGCGCTCCCCTGGGCATCGGTGTCCATTGAGCGATGTTGTAGAGCCGCTCTGCCCACTCACGTGGCGGAGTGCCATCGGAGACGAATTGGTGAGCGAAGACGGTGACCGCGGTTGGCACGGTCACGAAATCCTGCGGCCAGCCGTGATGCCATATCATCTATTGTCAAAATAGTCTCGCATCGAGGTCGGCATGGTCTGTGTGGCCCAATAGAGCATGATGGTGGTCAGCAGGTCATCTTTGCTGAAGCTGCGTTCCACGTCACCATCGCAGTCACTCCACGCGCGGAACTTCTCCACGATCCAGGCGGCCAAGCCAACCGGCGAATCGTTCAATCCATAGGCGAGGGTCTGAGGCCTGGTGGATTGGATCGCCTTGTAGCCGCCATCCACTTCAACCCAGTGGTGATACTGCGCCAGGTACACACGCTCCGCTTCTGAAAGCGGTCGTGAAAGAGGACCGGTATAGGGTGTGAGTTCCAGATTACTCAGGTGGATGCCGAGCAGTGGCTTGGGGTCAGAGAGGGCCATGAAGGTGGTAACGGCGGCGCCAAAGTCGCTGCCTTGCGCGCCATAGCGCTCGTAACCGAGGCGACGCATGAGGCGATGCCACAGACCGGCGGTGTCGTGGGTGGTCACTCCCCGGCGGTTGGGCCGCGAAGACCAGCCGTACCCGGGCAGCGATGGAATGACGATGTCAAAAGCTGGTCCGTCAAGACCATGGGCAGCGGGATCTGTGAGCAACGGGACGAGTGGCAGCAGCTCGATGAAGGAACTAGGCCAGCCGTGGGTCAAGATCAGGGGAATCCCGCTCCCCTGTCGCGCCCGCTCATGCACGAAGTGGATGGAGACGTCATCGATCTGGGTCCGAAACTGCGCAAAGTGGTTGAGCCTGGCCTCCTGCGCTCGCCAGTCGAAGGTGTACTGCCAGTACTCCACCAGTTCCTTGAGGTACCCTAAGTTTGTGCCATAGTCCCAGCCTGCTCCTTCCACCTCATCGGGCCAGCGAGTGCGTCCTAAGCGTTCCCGCACCTCATCCAGAACGCTTTGAGCAAGGTGAATCGTAAATGCCTGGATGCTCATATGAGACCTCCTCATAGCTCTATCTTATGCGTTTTTGCTCGATGGGGCAAGATTTTTTGCAAGCAGTCTTGCACGTCGTTGTTACCAGGATCGTGGCGAGGTTTCAACAGGTGGACACGAGTGTGTTTCCTTGAGAAAAAGGGTTCCTCAGAGGAGGGCGAAAATCGCCGCCCGGCAGCCATCTGCGCTAGGAAGGCTTGTGGTGTGAACCGAAGCAGTCTCCTGGCCGGCCTTAACGAGGGCAAAGGGCAGGGCTCGACCTCCACTTTTGTCTTCCACTCGCCTCAGAAGCCCTTCCTGCATTTGACTATGCGTGCTCCTTCAACAATGGCCAAAGGCTACATTTCTCCACCGCAAGCAGACCTCCATCCCCAAAAAGGTCAGCTTCACGAGAAATCGTACCCGTCCAACGACGAAGAGTAATTCTTTCCTGCTGCCCAAATAGCTGACGAAAGCAATGGGGAACCATGATGGGGACTTCCGATGCGCGGAGAAAACGGGGGGAAATCCGAACCGTGGGTACGATTTCTCGTGAAGTAATGCGGTCTATTCCTTTCTGTACCGCATTCCTCGCCACCCTTGCATCACCAATCAGAGCACTGGGATGTTGAGACCGCTTTTCCCTCCCTGCCCGCTGTTGGTTCGTACACTCAGGCGCCTCGCAGCCCTGCATCCACCAGTGCTCGTTGCCAGGTGTCCGTCATGCCGAGAGTTCCAGCCCACTCCTCAAGAAGAGGCAGATCGAGGTCTGGTCCCTGCACTTTGAGCATGCCCAGGATGTCATTCCATTCGGTATCGTCCTGCATGCCATCGGTCCGTGCTTGCTCATCTCGCTGGTAGCGCTGCACCTTGAACAGGAGCATTTCCGTTGCCGAGGCAAGGGGGATGGGAGGAGAGTGCTCATCAAGGGTAGAGCATCTGATAAGTTGGCGCATGCAGGTATCGAACGCCTCCGGTTTCGGGAGGACAACATCCACCTTCATCAGCGAATCCAGATGGATCAAAGGAAACGAGGTACGTGCTCGAACGGCCTTTCGAGCCTCACTTTTATTGAAGAGGTAGCGCCGTCGAAATACGGCGAACAACGAAGGAAGCACCTGTTCATCCAGGTCAACGACCAGGTCGATATCCTGCGCCAACTGCTGCATGCCATGAAGCGAACTGGCAATCGAGCCTCCCAAGTAATACAGCAGGTGCAGGTCTTCGAGGGCACGTCGAGCAGGGAGCATGACCGTGAGCAGATCTACTGGTTGAAGGTGCCAGCCCTCACGCATCTGTAGCGCCGCCTGCACCCGCTGGGCGAGGACAGATCCATAGGAGCAGGAGAGCACATGCACGGCCGCTTCTTGCTCGCTGGCCTTGCGGTGACCCTCCTGCCAGGCACGTATAGTTGACCAGAATGCGCTGTGGGTCAAGGATTGCACGAGCCTAAACCGCTTGCTCATGGGAGAACTGCGGATCAGCTCAATCATGATCCGTTCGGCATC
>Ga0187846_10002390_pt1 | contig 10278 bp, 12 predicted proteins | sample TC_taG_FD_161473 | JGI IMG/M metagenome (GOLD analysis project Ga0187846, IMG submission 161473) | Biofilm microbial communities from the roof of an iron ore cave, State of Minas Gerais, Brazil - TC_06 Biofilm (v2) | ecosystem: Environmental > Terrestrial > Deep subsurface > Cave > Wall biofilm... | reverse complement strand
CGAGCCGTTCGTGTACTCCAGCGCTCGTCGGTGCATGTACGTGTATGGCAGGTTGTGCAGTTACCCCCGAGAGATCCGTCAGATGTCAGGTGCTATGGCCTGGTGTCGCTTGAAAAGGAGAGACGCGAGCCGACCGGCGTCGGCCAGCAGGATCATGAAACCATCATGCCACAGGCCGTCTTCCTAGGTCGCGGTCTCTGCGCTTCTAATATTTGCGGAGCACAGCCATGCCCGGATGAAGTCGGTCAGCCTCGAGTAACCACCGTCGTAGCCGACCGCCTTCAGTTCCGCGTACAGCATCCGCGCCGTGCGCCGGTCGCGCTTCGGTCGACGCGCGTCGGCCTTCAGCGCCTGCTTCACGATCTGCTGAAACGGCGTGAGCTTCGTCCGCAGGGGCCAACGCCGGTACTTCGGTTCCTCTTGCAGCCGGGTTCTGAGCCACTTGCGCACCGTGTTGCGCGCCAGGCTCGTGAGGCGGGCAATCTCGCGTACCGACCTGCGGTCGCGCAAGTACATCCGCCGGATCTTGCCGATCATGGCCATGGTGATCACTCCATCACCCCGCTGCCTAAAAATGCAGCAGGGTAGGTCGCTCACCCGGGTCAGTTTTCGGTCGGCAGATCGCTCCCTTACCCGCGGGTACAAATTCGTCCACTACGGCGACTGCAGGCGACGGAGATGCTGCGCAAGTGCTTGAAGGATCTGGGGTGGACGATGGGATTCGAACCCACAACAACCGGAATCACAAGCCCGCACCCGCGCTCGCCGCGTTCTGAAAACGTCAAACAAATCCAATCTTTAGCGCCCACCGGCCGAACGCGAAGACGCCCAAAGACGCGTAAGAAACAGGCATAGCACTACAAAATTCCCGACAGTCGATGGCGTGGAGCGGAATGAGTGTGCGCGAACAGGTGGACGGGACGGCCCAGGGCATGTAGTAGGAGGCCAGTAGTATCCTTTGTACATGATCGACTGGTCGACATGTCCTGTGGTCGAGCGCGACCCGGCCCGCGTCAGCGGGGCGTGGGTGTTCCGTGGTACCCGCGTGCCCGTGGCTGCCCTGTTCGAGAATCTCGAAGGGGGAGCGCAGGTCTCCCAATTTGTCGAGTGGTTCCCGGGGGTGAGCATGGACCAGGTCCGCGCTGTCCTGGAACATGCCGCGCGCAGTGCCCTGGCTCCCGCCTAGGTGCGCGTCCTTTTCGACCAGGGAACGCCGGTCCCGCTGCGAGAATTTCTCGCAGGGCACGAAATCGCAACTGCGTACGAGCGCGGCTGGTCAACGTTCAAGAACGGCGATTTGCTGGATGCCGCCGAGCGCGAGGGATTCGATGTCCTGATCACGACGGATGCCAATCTCAAGTATCAGCAGAACCTCGCCTCGCGCCGAATCGCGGTCGTTGTTCTGATGTCCGCCAGCTGGCCGAAGATTCAACAGGTGATCGCGGCCGTGGTTGCCACAGTCGAGAGCGCTTCCATCGGCACCTACGCGGAAGTGCAAATTCCGTAGGGAACGACGCATCAAGGACCGCGATCCAGGCGCCCGATATGTGGGCGAGGGCTTCCTGATTCCCGACTTCAAGGCGGATAGGGCGTACCCGACCGTGCTGGCGGCCCACCGCGCGCGCAAGGCGCATGCGGACATGCATCAGCTCCTGGATTCAATCCGGCAGCACACCTTTCCACCCTCAACGTTCGACGGTGAGGCGCCGGAACTCGCATTTGGAGAGCCAGCAACCGCACCTCGAACGGCAACGTGCGCGTGAACCACGACTGCAGTTGGCAGGCGGAAGAGAGGACCGTCTACAACCCGGCCAACCCGAACAACCTGCTAGCGGGGCAGAACGACAACCGTTTGGGCGTCGGCCAGTGCGGCATCGACTGGTCGACCGACAACGGCCAGCACTGGGGCGATCTGCTGCCGCCGTTCCGGGAGAGGTTCAACGATCCTTCGTCGCTAGGGCCCGTGACGGGGGACCCGAACAGCCATACGATCCTGGGCGGCCCGGGCACATTCCACACCTACGACGGCGCCAGCGACCCGGCCCCCGCGTTCGACTCCCAGGGCAGGGCCTTCTTTACATGTGTGGCGCTGGATCTTCTTAGCAACGCGAGCGAGGTGTTCGCCGTGCAGTCGCCCGCCGAGGCGCAAGGTTCGTTCTTCTACGACATCGACCTTTTCAGCCGGCACTTCATTCGTAGACGAGGAGAACGATCCTCGCGCCTCCCTCGACAAGCCATTCATTGTCGCCGATACCTTCGTCCAAAGCCCCAACCGCGACAATGTGTACGCGACCTGGACGGTCTTCAACTTTTCGTGCGGCCCGAGCGGCACCGGCTACTGCAGCGGAATCATCTATGGCTCCGTTTCGACCGACCACGCACTGACCTGGTCGACGCCGGAGGAGCCGATTCGAGCAGCTTGACCGCGAACATGGGGCTGGCGACCGCTGCCCAGCTCGGCTGATTCACACAGCGCTCGCACCGGACAGCGAGGCGCTGTAGGGCACGCTCTTCGAGCGCGAGCTGACGGCCCTGCTGCCGCACCTTGCCGCCAGGCCGCTGAGCGAGGTCCCCGTAGGCAGCTGCCGCTTCCGACTGACGGAACCGCGGGCCCGCGACCGCCATTGAGGTTCCGGTTCAACCGATCAACCCCGCCGGCAGGCGCCCCGAAACCGGCGCCGCCGCGAGGCCGTGGCGCTTCAGCGCAGCATGCCCCAGCGTCGCACCGTGTGCGATTCGACGACGCGGAAGATCAGGTTCTCGACCGCAAGCCCGATCAGGATCACCGAGAGGAGCCCGGCGAAGACATTCGCGATCTCGAGTTCGTTCTTGTTCTCGTAGATGTACCAGCCGAGTCCGCCGGATCTCGAGGCGACGCCGAAGACGAGCTCGGAGGCGATCAAGGTCCGCCACGCGAAGGCCCAGCCGATCTTCAGTCCGGCGAGAATGCTCGGGAGCGCCGCGGGGATCAGGATGCGCACGACGTAGCCCGCGCCGTGCAGCCCGTAGTTGCGGCCGACCATCCGCAGCGTCTGGGACACCGACAGGAACCCCGCGTGGGTGTTCAGCGCCACGGGCCACAGCACCGAGTGCACCAGCACGAACACGATGCTCGCACTGCCCAGGCCGAACCAGATGAGCGCCAGCGGAAGCAGGGCGATCGCCGGCAGCGGGTTGAGCATCGCGGTGAGCGTCTCCAGCAGGTCGTTGCCGACGCGGGACACGGCGGCGAGCGCGGTCAGCGCGACGGCCAGCAATACGCCGATCACGTAGCCCTGCAGCAGGACGCGCAGACTGGACGCGGCGCGCAGCAGCAGCACGTGGTCTTCCGTGAACACGCCCGCGTAGAGTGCGCCGGCCGTGTCCGTGAACGATGGAAACAGCAGGCTGTTGCCGAGCGCCGATGCATAGGCCTGCCAGGCGCCGGCCAGCGCGAGCAGGATCAGGGCCTTGCGGAAAGCGCTGCTGGATACGATGGCCTGCCACGGGCCGCGTGCCGCCTCCGGCTGGATCGACCGTGCAGGCGCGACGTCCCGGACGAGGTCGGGGCGCCCGGGGCGCGGGTCATCGCGCATGGGTTTCCTCGTCCGACCCGATGCGCCCGGTGAAAAGCAGCTCGTGGATGCGCTCGGAAAGCTTTGCTCCGCTCGCATCGGGCCGGTCGGACCCGTCGCTGTTCAACTCCGCCCTGACCTGGCCCGGATGCGGCGTCAGCAGCAGGATGCGATTGCCGAGGCGGATCGCCTCGGGGATCGAGTGCGTGACGAACAGCATCGTGAAGTGCGTGTCCTCCCACAGCTGCAGCAGCTCCTGTTGCATCGCCTTGCGCGTGAGCGCGTCCAGCGCCGCGAACGGCTCGTCCATCAGCAGGATCGCGGGCTCCATCGCCATCGCCCGGGCGATCGCCGCGCGCTGCTTCATTCCGCCCGACAGCGTGTGCGGGTAGGCGTCGGCGAACTGCCCGAGATTCACGTGTTCGATTGCGCGCTGCGCGCGCTCGCCGGCCTCCCGGCGTCCGAGCTTGCGGTTGGCGGTCAGTGCGAAAGTGACGTTCTCGCGCACCGTCTTCCAGGGCAGCAGCTGGTCGAACTCCTGGAACACGAGCACGCGGTCGCGGCCCGGTGCCGTCACTGCCCTGCCGCCGAGCGTGATCGAGCCCTCGATCGGCCGCACGAAACCGCCGACCGCCTTCAGCAGCGTCGACTTGCCGCAGCCCGAGGGCCCGAGGATCACGTAGCGGTCCGACGCGAAGACGCTGAAGTCGACGCGGTAGGTCGCCGTGACCAGGCGCCGCTCCGAGCGGTACTGCAGCGTGACGCCGCGCGCCTCGAGCTGCGGCGCGGTCGCGGTCGGCCGCGGTTCCAAGGCCTCAGCTCCCCGGCAGGTCGTGCACTTCGGGGAAGAACACGTCCTTCCAGCTTCCCGGCCGGGTCTTGATCACGCCTGTCTCGTACATCTGGTCGGCGTATTGCTGGATGCCGGCCGGCGCGACGGTGAAGACGAAGCCCGGTCTGCCGAGCATGTCCGCGAGCGCGTCGGCACCGATCCGGTCGTGGCTGACACGCAGGTAGAGTTCGGCCGCTTCATGCCGGTGAGCCGCGGCGAACGCGGTCGCTTCGCGCAGCGCGGCGACGATCGCCGCCATCAGCCGGGGATTCGCGTCGTGGAACCTGACGGTTCCGAACAAGGTCGTGATCGTCGTCGGGCCGCCCATCAGCTCGGTCGAGTCCAGGATCGCGTGCACGCCGGGCGCCTTCAGTTCCTCGTACTGGTACGGCGGCGCGGAGAAGTGCGCCGTGAGCTCGGTGCCGCTCAGCAGCGCGATGGTTGCGTCGGGGTGCGCCATCGCGACTGTCATCGCGTCGAAGCGCTTGCGCCCGGCGCTGCCATACATGCGGGTGGCGGCAATGCCGAGAATCGTCGACTGGATCGAGACCTTGACCGTGGGCACCGCGATGCGGTCCCGGTCGCCCAGGTCCGCGATGGTCTTCACCTTTGGGTCGCGCGCGACCAGCAGGATCGGCAGGGTGCCGGTGGCGCCCAGGCCCTTGACCTGGCCGCCGGTGCGCGACCACAGCAGCAGCATGTTGCTCGCGCCGGTCGAGACGAGGTCGATGCCGCCGGCCAGCATCGAATCGGTGGCCGAGCCGCCGCTGCCTATCGTTACCCATTCGACCTTGACCTCGCCCAGGCCGGCGATTCTTGCGTGCTTCTCGATCAGCCTCTGTTGTTCGACGATCGCGAGCGAGAGGTACGGTAGACCATATTGTTTCGAAATCCGCACACTTGACACTTCGGCCCTGAGCAGGCCGGGGGACAGCGCGCAGGCGACAAGCATCGCGACTGCGGCGCGCCAAAGCCAGGTCGACATCGGCATGTGTTCCCCTTGCGCTACCTCGGCCGCGACCGGTCCGGCAAGAGCTTCATCGGCAGCAATGCCAAGCCGCCGGATATCGGAGCCAGCACGGGCAGCGCGAACGAGTAGTCATTCTGGCGCGTTTCATTTGACGGCGTCGCCGAGTGGGTGTCAAGGCGCTTAATCGACCGTCGAAGGCGAGATCGCGTCAGCGACAGCCCGCGTTCCAGGGCATACCGCCGAACCGACTTGCCCTCGCGTTGCGCAGCGGCCAGCTGTGCCAGCCAGTCCTTCGAATCGACCTTCGTTCCCATCGCGCTCTCCGTCTCATTGAAAGCGCGAAGATGTACGCGGCTCAGGCGCGCCGCGGAAGAACGTGGTCTATTCATCGCTTACGCTCGGCTAGCGCACCACAGCAGGAGGTGCGGCCGATTCCGCCGCCAAGCGACCGGTGGCCGCATAGATCGATTGCAACAGGTCGCGGCCGACGCGCCCCTCCAGCTGGTGGTGCACCGGCAACAGCGCTTGCTTCAGGGACCGCCTCTCCTCGGCAGTCAGTTCGATGATTTCGGTTCGCCCCTTCTTTCGTATCGCCGCGATGGCATCGTCGTTCTCCTTCTTGGCGATTTCGTCGGCGAAGTCGCTCGCCTCCGCGATCGACTGCGCGAGAATGCCGCGCAGATCGGACGGCAGCGAGTCCCAGAATTTCGCGTTGGCGATCACCACGTAGCCGATGTAACCGTGATCACTCAGGGTCATGTACTTCTGCACCTCGTGCACCTTCTGTGTATAGATGTTCGATGGCGTGTTCTCGAACCCATCCACCACCCCGGTCTGCAATGCCTGGTAAACCTCGGAGAAAGCCATTACTTGCGGAATCGCCCCGAGCGCGCGCATCTGCGCATCCAGCACCTTGGACGATTGGATGCGGATCTTCTGTCCACGGAAGTCTGCCGGTGTGCGCAACGGCTTGTTGTCGGTGAAATCCTTGAAGCCGTTGTCCCAGAAGGCAAGGCCCACGATGCCGTGGTCCCGGAGCAGCCGTAGCATCGCCGCACCGACCGGGCCGCGCGTCACCTTATGCAGATCGTCGTAGCTTTCGAACAGGTAAGGCAGATCGAAAGCTTCGAATTGATTGATGCCCATCGGGCCGAACTTCGAGAACGACGGGGCCAGCATCTGCACTGATCCGAGCTGCAGGGCTTCGAGTTCCTCCTTGTCCTTGAACAGGGTGCTATTCGGATACACCTCGATTCTTACCCGACCGTTGGTGCGCTGCTCGGCCAACTTCTTGAAGAGTTCGGCGGCGCGGCCTTTGGGCGTATCGGATGTCACGACGTGGCTGAACTTGATGACGATCGGCGCCTGCTGCGCGCCGACTTGCGCCACCGGGCTCAGGGTCAGGACGAGACTGGATGCGAGGACACTCGCGCTGGCGATCGCTTTCATTCTGCCTCCTTGTTCATTCTTCGCCTGCTTCACTTTCTTGGTTCCACCCCGGTCCCGGTGCGACCGACGTTTCTCGTGTGAACCATCAGATCGCCCGCAACTGGCGCAAGCGTTCGATGTCGGCCGCCGACAACCCTAGATGGGCCAGGATCGTTTCGGTGTGCTGGCCCAAATCCGGTATCGGGTCCATCCGGACGGCGCAGGCGTCGGCCGCCCCGGGCGGCAGCAGTGCGGGCACCGGTCCGCCCGGTGTGTCGACTTGCACCCACCGTCCGCGAGCCTTCAGCTGACGGTGCTCCCACACTTCCCGCATCACGTTCATGCGCGCATTGGAGATTTGTGCTTCGTCAAGCCGCGCGATCACCTGATCGGCCGTCAGATCGGAAAAGGCCTTCACGATGATCTCGCGAAGCTGGCCGCGCGCTTCAGTTCTCCGGCTGTTGCTGCTGAAGCGCTCGTCGGCAGCCAAGTCGGGCTGTCGCAGAACCTCATTGCAGAAGGCCAGCCACTCGCGCTCGTTCTGCAAGCCGAGCATGACGGTGCTGCCGTCGCCGGCCGGGAAAGGTCCATAGGGGTAGATGGTGGCGTGCGCGGCACCGGCGCGCGACGGCGGTGCGCCATCGAACGCGTAGTACATCGGGTGGCCCATCCACTCAACCATCGCTTCGAGCATCGAGATCTCGATGCGCCTGCCGTGCCCGGTACGGCCGCGCTCGATCAGCGCGGCCAGGATGTTGCTGAAGGCGTACATGCCGGCGGCGATGTCCGCAATCGAGCAGCCTGCTTTGGCGGGCTCCTGCGCGCTCCCAGTCACCGACAGGAAGCCCGATTCGCTCTGGATCATCAGGTCGTAGGCCTTCTTTTCGCGATACGGGCCGTCAGACCCATAGCCCGAGATGTCACAAACGATCAGGCGCGGGTAGGTCGCATGCAGCGCCTCGTACGAGAGACCCAGCCTTGCGGCGGCGCCCGGCATCAGGTTCTGCACCAGCACGTCGGCACCAGGCAACAACCGCGCCAGGATCGCCGGGGCCTCGGCGTGCTTCAAATCGAGCGTCAGGCTCTCCTTGGAGCGGTTGGTCCACACGAAATGGGACGACTGTCCATGCACTCGCCCGTCGTAGGCGCGCGCGAAATCCCCATCGCCTGGCCGCTCGATCTTGATGACCCTTGCGCCCAGGTCGGCGAGTTGGCGCGTGCAAAACGGCGCTGCGACCGCATGCTCGAGCGCCACGACGACGATTCCTTGCAGCGGCAGCATGGGAAGCCGTCAGAACGACCGGGGAAGGCCAAGCACGCGCTCGGCCACGTACGACAGGATCAGGTTGGTCGAGATCGGAGCCACCTGGTAGAGGCGCGTTTCGCGGAACTTGCGCTCCACGTCGTACTCGCGCGCGAATCCGTAGCCGCCATGGAACTGGATGCAGGCATTGGCGGCCTCCCACGACGCCTTGGCCGCGAGGTACTTGGCCATGTTCGCCTCCGCCCCGCAGGGCAGCTGCGCGTCGAGCAACTCACAGGCCCGCCACCGCATCAGGTTGGCGGCCTCCACCTCGATATAGCTCTCGGCAATCGGGAACTGCACACCCTGGTTCTGCCCGATCGGGCGGCCGAATACGACGCGTTCGCCCGCGTACCGCGTCACACGCTCGATGAACCAGTAGCCGTCGCCGATGCATTCGGCCGCGATCAGCGTGCGCTCGACGTTCAAGCTGTCGAGGATGTACCGGAACCCATCGCCTTCCTGGCCGATCAGGTTTTCGGCCGGGATCTCCAGGTTGTCGAAGAAGAGTTCGCTCGTTTCGTGGTTCACCATATTCGGGATCGACCGGACCACAAGCCCCTTGCCGATCGCCTCGCGCAGGTCGACGATGAAGATCGACATGCCGTCGGATTTCCTTTTCACCTCGGCCAGAGGCGTCGTGCGCGCGAGCAGCATCATCAGATCGGAGTGCTGTACGCGGGAAATCCAGACCTTCTGCCCGTTGATGACGTAGCGGCCGTCCCGTTTCGTTGCGACGGTCCTGATCTTCGTGGTGTCCGTACCGGCAACCGGCTCGGTCACCGCCATCGACTGGATGCGCAACTCGCCCGACGCGATGCGCGGCAGGTACTTTTCCCTTTGCGCCGCACTGCCGTTGCGCAACAGCGTGCCCACGTTGTACATCTGCCCGTGCACTGCGCCAGAGTTGCCGCCCGAGCGATTGACTTCCTCCATGATGACGCTGGCCGCCGTCACGCCGAGGCCCGCCCCTCCGTACTCCTGAGGAATCAGCGCCGCCAGCCAGCCCGCGCTCGTCAACGCATCGACGAACTTCTGCGGGTACCCCCTCCGCGCGTCGACCTCTCGAAAGTAGTCATCGGGGAACTGGCTGCAAAGACGGCGGATCGCACCGCGGATCTCCGGATGCCGTTCGGGCTTGTTCATCATGGGCAACTCGAGGTCGGCGCCACCGCGGTCATGCCAGGACCGCGGTCGCTTCCACCGCAAGCGCGCCGTCGGCGCGCCGCGCCCAAAGCCGGGCCGTCCTGCCTTCGTCCGGCCGGCGGCCACAGAGGTGGAACGGCTCCACGTCAAAGGTCGGCTTTACCGCCCGGAAAGCGAAACGAGACACCGTCGCGCCGGGCAGATGGGACTGCAGCAGGTCCAGCAGCAGCGTGGCGATCAACGGCCCGTGTACGACCAGCCCTGGATAGCCTGCCACCTCGGTGGCGTAGCGCCGGTCGTAGTGGATGCGGTGGCCATTGAAGGTTAGCGCCGAGTAGCGGAAAAGCAGCACTTCGTCCGGGCAGATCTTCCGAATCCAGTCCTGCTCGAGCGGAGCAGGCCGCATCGGTGCCGCCGCGACACCAGGCCCCGAGTCCCCGCGGTACACGATGTCGTGCTCGTCGATGACCGCCACACCAGCTGCGTCCTTGAGCTCGTGGCGAACCCGCACGAAGACGAGCGGCCCGCTTCGCCCTGCCTTGCCAGTGATCTCCACGATGCGGCTGATCCGTGTGATGGCCTGCCCGACCCGCAGATTCCGGAGAAACTCGAGTCGGCTGCCGGCCCACATGCGCTGAGACAGCGGCACGGGCGGAAGGAAGCCACCCCGCTTGGAGTGCCCGTCGGGTCCGATCTCCGACTGCCTGTGCAGCGGCAGGAAGTAGAGCCAGTGCCAGCATGGCGGAACCGCGTCGCCGGGCTGCGGCACCGGATCGTTGCGGTCCAGCGTCGCAGACAACGCCTGCAGCGGCGCTGTCGTCGCCAGATCCTCAAGCGTTTCGGTTCTGCCAATCCACTTTCTGAGTTCGTCGAGATCCACGTCCATCGACTTCCAGCTCCCAACTTCCTCTTCGCGGATAAATAATAGATTTTCATCGCTTCGGCCGTGAAATAGAATTCCGTGATGGCCACGATCACCGCGCCTCATCACGGAGAAGCGTATGGACCTGAAACAACTGCGTGCCTTCCTGACGATCGCCGACAC
>Ga0187846_10002389_pt1 | contig 10281 bp, 8 predicted proteins | sample TC_taG_FD_161473 | JGI IMG/M metagenome (GOLD analysis project Ga0187846, IMG submission 161473) | Biofilm microbial communities from the roof of an iron ore cave, State of Minas Gerais, Brazil - TC_06 Biofilm (v2) | ecosystem: Environmental > Terrestrial > Deep subsurface > Cave > Wall biofilm ... | reverse complement strand
AATCGAGGTGCCTGCCAGCGGTCCCGCCAACTACTTGATTTGATTCACAAGAAACTTTTGCCCGCGGCGTGAACAGGATTCCGCGCCCCTACGGGGCGCGCAGTGGCGGGGATGAAAAAATGGTTGCTTGGGGCGAAATCAATTTGAGGAGGGTGGCAAATATTCAAGCCGTTGAGATGGTGGGTAGTTAGGCCGCGTTATTTAAAAGGCGGCGGAACGGTTCTTCGGCTTCTTCACCGCGCATATCCGTAACATCAGCGGGCAGACCATCATCGACGAGCTCATCCGCAACATGGAACTGGAGCATTCAGGCCGCCGAGGAGGGCCGCGTCGTGCCCTTGGAAGAAGTGCGGCGAATGCAGCAGTGGCTTACAAAATCCTCTTTACTGAAGACGCGCTAGTCGATCTGGAGATTATCCTCGATTAATTCAGTAACAGTCAGTGTTCGTATTTCCGCCAAAGGGCTAGCCACCGGCAAGCTTACCGCTGCTCCCCTGAAAACACCGCTCCCTTACGGTCGCGGTTCTGTGCGATCGTGACCTGCCCAGCACAGAACCGCGCGCGTCAGCAAGCGGTCGCGTCTCCCCGTGAAAACCGTCATTTTCATCCCTCATTGCGGCCCGAATGGGCCATATGCCAACTCCGTTGAAGACGCCGCTCCCTGACGGACCCAGAGGGTACCCGGTTCCGTGCAATCACGCGGACCAGCACAGAACCGGCCCCAGAGGGCACTCCGTAAGCAAGCGGCCGCGCCTTCAGTCCGCGGTTCCAGGCCATCCGGGCGCCTTGACTTTGGGCCCATCTGAGCCTACTCTTAGTTCGTCGTGAAGGAAACAAAAAGGAGGGCATATGAACTGGAGCGCTCTTAAACGACATTCGAGCGGGCTACGGCACCTGTGGCTACTGCTTGGGATGCTGCCGGCAGCCATTCCCTTAGCGGCGGGTACCGCCCTGATCTATGTCGCGAACCGAGGCGGAACCACCATCGATGTGATCGACGCTGCGACGAATAAAGTAGTGCAGACGATCGGCAACATTGAATCACCCGAGGTGGTTCGATTCTCTCCCGACGGCCGCCAGCTCTATATCTTCAGCAGGGCCGAGGACTTCCTCATCGTTATGGATCGGAAGAGCGGGAAAATTGTCAAGAAGGTGCCCCTCAGCGGTTGGGCCAATGAAGCCCAAACGACCAAGGATGGAAAGCTGATCTTAGTCTGTATCCGAAACACCGGCACAAAGGCGGAGGATGTGGGCGCCTTAGATATCATCGACACCACCACACTGGAGAAGGTAAAGAGCATCCCGGTACGAAGAGGGCTGCACGATCTCGCCGTGACGGCGGATGGCAAGTATGTCGCCGCCGGCGCGCCTGGGGGACGTTTTCTGGTCGTCTTTGATCTCCGGAAGATGGAAGCCGCCTGGGAGGTGCAGTACGACAGTTCCGTAAATCCGATAGCAATCGAGAATAACCCCGATGGCTCGGGTCGCCGGATCTTTGTAAACCTCGGCCCTCTGAACAGCTTCTCGGTGGTGGATTTTGCCAAGCACGCGGAGGTGGCCAGAATTAAGGCCCCCGACGAGCCGGCAGGGTTCGGCGACGGCCGGGGGTGCGAAAGCAACGCCCACGGCATCGGTATCTCGCCGGACCAGAAGACTCTCTGGGTCAACAGCCGGCCGTCCAATTCTGTTTTCGCCTATTCGCTGCCTGATATCAAACTTCTGGGACATGTCTTGTTGCCGGAACAAATCGTGCCGGGAAAACCCAGCAGGTCAGGAAATCCGGCCTGGATCACTTTCACTCCTGACAGCAAGACAGTCTACGTTTCTAGCTGTGGGGTGAAGGCGGTGACCGCCATCGATGTGCAGAAAGTGAAAGAGGTGGCTCGCATCGCGGTTGGGGAGATGCCCGACCGGATCAGCACCTTGGCATTGCCTTAGTAGGACAGGCCGGGGTACCCTTTGGGTCCGCCTGTCCCTTTGACTCTGCGAGCCACCGAAGGTGATGAAAACCGGGCTCAATGAACTTTGCAACACGACCGCTCCCTTACGGTCGCGGCTCTGTAACGGGTCGTTTCCGAGCCGCGACCGTAAGGGAGCAGTCTGCGGTGGGTTTTCAACCGTGTTTCGGACAGGCGGACCCAGCGGGTACCGTTAGTTATGGGGAGGAGATTATGGTTTCTAAGGTTCGTCCGGAGAGAATTCTTGCCAGTTTTTTAGTAGCGTCGGCGGTTGTACCATTGGCCGGGCAGGGGCCTTCGGCGTCGCGGCCGTCTCTTGATTATGAGTTTTTCAAGACCCGAGTCGAGCCCATCTTCCTGGAAAAGCGCTGGCCGGACCACGCCCGCTGCTATGTTTGCCATGAGGTAAGCCATCACGGCGGCGGACCCCTGAGCCTGGAGCGGCTGTCGCCCGGGGCAAGCTTTTGGACCGAGGAGCAGTCTCGCACCAACTTTCAAATTGTCTCCAAACTGGTGACTCCCGGTAATCCGCTAACAAGCCTGTTGCTGCTCATGCCGCTGGCGCCGGAGGTGGGCGGCATCGCCGATACCCACCAGGGAGGCAGGCAATTTACATCCCAGGATGACCCGGACTTTAAGATCATGGCGGCGTGGGTTCGCGGGCAAAAAGCAGGAGGTTCCTCCGCCCGCTAAACCCCCTTGCCCTTGCTGACGAACCGATTCCCCTTGATCAGGAAGCGCAGGGGCCAGTCGGCGCATTCCCGGATGCCGATGCGCGGCGTGACTTCGATCTCGAGCTTCCGCGGCTCGAGGGGCTCCCGCACCACCAGGGCCCCACGCGTCAGATCCGCCCCATAATGCGCGCGCGTGATCCCCATAGCCAAGGTTAGCTTGCCGGGCCCGGAAGCCAAGTCCTCCAGACGCCGCGCGGCCGGACGCCGCCGCTCGATAATCTCGATCCCCGCTACCGGCTCCAGAGCCCGCACCAAGACACAGCCCGGCTGTCCCACCGGCTCCGCCACGATGTTCAGGCACTCGTACCGGCCGTAAATGAAGTAGACATAGGCGTGCCCCGGCGGCCCGAAAATGACCCGAGTCCGATCCGTGATTCCGCGCGCCGAATGTGCCGCCTGATCCTGTTCCCCCAAATACGCTTCGGTTTCGACAATAATACCCGCTGCCGGACCGTGCACCAGGACCTTTCCCAGAACATCCCGTGCGACTTCGACGGCCGGCCGCGCGTAAAACTCGCGTTTGAGAATCGGTCCAAAAAGCATAAAAGAGGCGTTCTCGCTCGCGGAACGCTCATAAACGGATGCTAACCGGTTCTGAGGGGATCCTGTGGACCGCTCCCTATGGTCGCGGCTCGGAAACGCGGCATTTGCGTGCAACGAGAAGTGCGTTACCGAGCCGCGATCATAGGGAGCGGTCCTGCACGGCTACAATTGTAGTCTGGTGTTGTAGTGATGATAAAGACGCAGGTATCGAAGGCGGCGGAAACAGCGGAGATGGCCGCCCTTGCGGATGGCTTCCGGCTTCCCGGGCTGCTGCTGTTATTCGCGGGTAGCGGTTGTGCCGCCCTTATTTATGAAATCGTTTGGTTCCAGTTGCTGCAACTGGTGATCGGGGCGTCCGCGATTTCGCTGGGGTTGTTGCTGGCGGCCTACATGGGCGGCCTGTGCTGGGGAAGCGCGGCATTTGCGCGCCTGATCTCGCCGGCGCGGGGTACGCTTTCGTCCTCGTTGCGCATTTATGCCTGTCTGGAGTTGGGAATCGGACTCCTGGGGCTGGCCGTGCTCTTTGGGGTGCCTCTCATCGGGCGGCTGTATGTGGCCGGGCCATCGCAAGGTTTGGCGGGACTGGTGGTTCGCGGGGTGGTCGCCGCGATCTGTCTGCTGCCTCCCACGCTGCTCATGGGCGCCTCGTTACCGGCGCTGGCGCGCGGGGTGGAGACCACATCGAAGGGGGTTTGCTGGATCGGCTGGCTTTATAGCGGCAACCTCGCCGGAGCTGTATCAGGCTGCCTCGTGGCTGGCTTTTACCTGCTACGCGTTCACGATATGGCCGTGGCGACTTACACGGCGGCCGGGATCAATTTGGCCGTTGCGGCACTGAGTTTCGTTTGGGCGGGCCGCGGGAACCGGGCGCTGGAGATAGCACCGGCGCGGAAAACCGCCGTGCGGGCCTCGGGCGTGCGGCTGGTCTACCTCGCCATCGCATTCTCGGGGTTGAGCGCGCTGGGCGCTGAAGTGGTTTGGACCCGCCTGCTATCGTTGCTGCTGGGAGCCACGGTTTATACCTTTTCCATCATTCTGGCCGTTTTTCTGATCGGATTGGCGGCCGGCAGCAGCCTGGGTTCCTGGGTGGCGCGCCGCACGCCGCATCCGCGCCTGGCGCTGGCTGGCTGTCAGATTCTGCTGGCGCTGTCGATCGCCTGGACCGCTTACACCCTGGCACATTCTTTGCCCTATTGGCCGGTGGACCCCTGGCTTTCGCGAGACCCGTGGTTCAATTTCGAGCTCGACTTGGCGCGCTGCGCTTGGGCCATTCTTCCCGCCACGCTGTTTTGGGGCGCCAGCTTTCCCCTGGCATTGGCCTCCGCCGCGGCCCCGGGAGAAGATCCGGCCCGGCTCTCTGGCGAAGTCTACGCCGCCAACACGGCCGGCTCCATCGTGGGGGCGCTCCTGTTCAGTCTGCTGCTGATTCCGGCGGTGGGCACGGTAGGCTCGCAACAGCTTTTGATTGGCATCGCGATCACCGCCGCCGTAATCGCAGGCGCCCCCCTGTGGAAGCTGGCGCCGGCGGCCGGACTGACCGTTGGGGCTGCTCTCGCCGGCGGTCTCCTGGCTTGGACGGTCGTCGATGTGCCTTGGCAAGTGATTGCCTATGGGCGGCGCATCGCCCCGATTGTACGGGCGGCGGATCTCTTTGATCAGGCCAACCCCACTACCGTGTTGTTTCGCGGCGAGGGAATCAATTCCTCGGTCGTGATCGCAGAGCGGGCTGGTCAGCGCCACTTTTACGTCAGTGGGAAGGCTGAAGCCTCTACCGCCCCGCTCGATATGCGGCTGGAGCGGATGATGGGCCATCTTCCGGCGCTGTTCGCTTCCCAGCCGCGCTCGGTGCTCGTGGTCGGATTCGGCGCCGGGGTCACCGCCGGCTCGTTCGTCCCCTATCCCGAGGTGGCCAGCCTCGTGATCTGCGAACTGGAGCCGCTGATTCCTCCGGCCTCCACCCAGTATTTCGGCCCGCAAAACCGATGGGTCCTGGAAGATCACCGCACTCATATCATCTACGACGATGCGCGGCACTACATCTTCACCGCACCGGACAAGTTCGACGTCATCACCACCGATCCGATTCACCCCTGGGTAAAAGGCACCTCGACGCTGTATTCCAAGGAATACTACGAATTGGTAAAACGGCATCTGAACCCGGGAGGCGTGGTGGCGCAGTGGCTGCCCATTTACGATAGCGATCGAGATACGGTGAGGACTGAGCTGGCGACCTTCTTCCAGGTGTTCCCGAACGGTACGGTTTGGAGCAATAACATTAACGGGGAGGGTTACGACCTGGTCCTGATCGGCCAGGCTGAGTCCGCCCCGATCAATGTGGATGAACTCCAGCACCGTCTGGATCGCCCCGATTATGCGGCTGTGTCCCAATCGCTGGCGGAGGTCGGCTTTCACTCCGCGGTGGACGTCCTGGCAACTTATGCCGGCAGAGCCTCCGATTTACAACCGTACCTGGCGGGTGCGCAAATCAACAATGATCTCAATCTCAGGCTGCAATATCTGGCTGGACTAGGATTGAACTCCATGGCGTTTCAGGGCATCTACCGGCAGATTCTCACCTATCGCCGCTTTCCGGAAGGATTCCTGGTGGGCTCGGGCGGACGCATGGATGCGCTGCGCACCTTGCTGCCATGGCCACCAGCTAGCGCATCGGCCCGGAAGTGAGTGGCGCAAGGCTCTGCCTTGCGCACGGCCGCCTTGCGCCACCCTGCTCCTTTGCCCGTAAACCGTTCGGATTACGGGTTTGAACCAGGCGGTTCATGAGACCACAGTGTGATACGGCTTTTCAACGAGTTGCGCCGCGGTCCCGGAAGTGCTTATCCCAAGCCCATCCGCAGGAGGATAATCACAATGAACAGCCTGAAATTGAAACTCTTCACGGTGGCCGCTACGCTGGCCATCGCAGCTACCACGGCCTCGGCGCAAGTCACTTTGAGAGCCGCGGTTCCGTTCTCATTCACGGTCGGCCAGAGCCAGGTTTTGGCGGCGGGCGATTACAGTATCCGCAACGGCGGCCAGGCCTGGTACATCACCAGCGACCAGACATTCCATGCGAATTTGGCGCTGCCGACGGCCTCAGTCGAGAGCGAGAGGACCGATAAGGCGGAGTTGGTATTTCATTGCCGGAGCAACGGCTGCCGCCTGGCCGCGATTCACGCCGGCTGGGGCAACCGGGGCGCCGAGTTCAAGGAGAACCGGGGCAAGTCCGACTCGCAGGAACTGTCTCGCGTGGTGATCGTACCGGCAACCGTGTCGAAATCCCTGTAGCGGCCCGCCTACCAGGACGCGCGACCGCTCCCCGACCGGCACCCATCGGGGAGCGGTCGCGCTATTTTTGTCGCCCTTCCATGAAGTTGCGGCGCAATAGCTTGGTAGGACAGGCCGGGGTACCCGTTGGGTCCGCCTGTCCTACGCTGGCGTAGCCAGAACCGAGTGTTTATCTTTGCACGTACTGTGGTCTAGTATGCGGGTTGCGTAGGGACGAGCAGCCGACGCCTTCCGAAAGACAGCAGTACGGAGATGATTTCCACCACCACAGCAGGGCCGAGAAGCAACGCTGGCAGGAGGTCCTCAGGCAGCGGTTCCCTGGCGTGATCGCCGGGGTTATCTCGTGCTACGACCGGCTGCTGCTGCAAGGCACCATCCCTGGGATTTGCTTCGCTGGTGGGATGGAGAAGTTTCTGCGGGACCGGCAGATCGAACTGCGGGACTTCGCCCAGTGGGCTCAGCCTCTGGCGGAGAAGATCAAGAACCACGCCGAGGCTTTGGCGGCCGAGGCCGGCATCCAGATCGAGTACTTACGCAAGAAGATCCGCAAAGAGGATCGGGTACAGGAGATCCTGGCGCAGCGCGGAGAGCAACCGGGCCTGATCTGCATTTTCTCGGCGTTGGAACGCTGTGACACCTACCGAATCCAGAAGGGCGAGCGCTGGAGCTTGCGGCCGGATTCGGGCAAATGCCTGCACTACTACTTCTATTTCATCGATCCGCAATGGGGGCTCGGTTTCGTCCGCCTGCCCACCTGGGCCCGTTTCGAATGCAGATTTACGTCAACGGCCACAGTTGGCTGGCCCACCAGCTGAAACGCGAGAACATCCCCTATCGACTGCTGGATAATGCGTTCGTCGCCATCGGAGACTGGGAGCGGGCGCAACAGATCTCCGACCGGCTGCGGGTAGAGCACCTGCACCGCCAGTTGGATGAGTGGGTGCAACGTTACTGCCCGGTGTTGTCTTCTTTGGGCTGGCACTATCCCTGGAGCGTGGATCAAGCCGAATATGCCACCGATATCCTATTTGTCAGCCAGCGGCATTTGGCGCAGATCTACGAGCCGCTGGTGCGCCTGGCGATTCATACGATCCGTGCCGACCATGTAGCTACGTTCCTGGGCAAGAAACTCACTAGCAATTTCCAGAACGAAGCGGGGAACCGTTTTGACGTTCGGATTCAGGGCACTCGGATTAAGCACACGCTCGGGCCGGTCTCCCTCAAGATGTACGACAAATTCGGTCTGGTCCTAAGAATCGAGACCACGGTTAACGACCTGACGTTCTTTCAGCACTACCGCGAGGTAGAACAGCGTGATGGCCAACGCGTTCGCAAATGGGCCGAAATGAAGAAGAGCATCTACAGTCTGCCGATCCTACACGAGCGCTTGCTGGCGGCCAACTGGCGCTATATCCAGTTCCTGTGCGCCCTGGCGGATCCACAACCGCAGGCACGGATCAACTGAATCGCCTCAGCCGGCCTGTTGCCGAGCATGACCGGACCTACCGCGGGTTCAATTTCTTTTCCGCCGAGGATCAGCACATGCTGCTCACCTTGCTGCGCGGTGAGTTCACCATACGGGGATTCACCAACCAGGATCTCCGGCAGCATCTCAGAGGAAAAAACACTGGCCAGATCTCCCGTTTACTCAAAAGACTCCGCCTGCATGGCCTCGCCCAAAAAATGGCGCGGTCTTACCGCTACCGCCTCAGCCCGTTTGGCCAAACTGCCATTGCTCTTGCAGCCAAGGTGAAGGAGCTCGTCATCCTACCCGAACTCGCCGCCTTCGCGCACGCTTAAAAGTCCTGCCGAAAAAACACAGAATCTCAGAATGTAGGGACTACTGCTTGCTTTCAGCTACCTTCTGCCTGCGCGCGCTGACATCGCGAATATTAAACTGGACGACTTTCTTCTCCCCTTCCCTGTAAATGTTGCACACGATATCCGTGTCGATGCTTTGGCCCGCTGTGCTGGACAGCGTGACCGTCCTCTGCAGCGAGCCGTTTTGGCGTAACTGCGGCAGCACAGTTTCGTCAATTCCGCTGCCCTGGAACAGGGGACCTTCCCAAAATTTTGCCCCGACCAATTGGTTGCGCGCATATCCGGAAAGTTTCAGAATGAAGGGATTCACGTCCAGGATGGTGCCGTTACTGGCATCGGCAATGACGATGCCGTCGGTGGAGGCCTCGAACAGCCGGCGATAGCGCGCTTCCGCGGTGTGCTTCCGCTCCGTGATCTCGAACAGGTCCAGAACCACTCCTTCGATGCGGTTCTCCGCCGTCCGGTACGGCCGGATCCACATTGAGTACGTGCGGCCGTCGGCGTCCTGCACCTCCCGGTCGCGCGGGCTAAGATCGTCGAGAACCTCCTGGCACAATGCCACCACATTGGGGACTTTGATCTTGAGGCGAAGGTCGTTCACCGGTCTTCCCACATCTGTGGCCAGCAGGTTGAACAGCTTCTCCGCTTGCGGCGTGAAGCGGCGAATCCGCAGATCGCTGCCCAGCATCAGGATCGGAATATTGACGCTGCTCAGCAGATTCAGAAGATCGTTGTTCATCTGCTGGAGCTCGGTGTTGCGGGTTTGCATCTCCTCGTTAACGGTGGTCAGCTCCTCGTTCGCGGACTGAAGCTCCTCCTTGGCCGTCAGCAATTCTTCATTGGTGCTCTGGAGTTCTTCGTTGCCGGACTGGACCTCTTCATGGGCGGATTTCAGTTCTTCGGTGGCCGCTTCCTGCTCCTCGATGAGGGTCTGTAGGTACTCTCGGGTGGACGTGAGATCCTGCTCCAGTTCTTTCACCCGCTGCGCCCAGGCCGACTGGCCGCCCAGCGCCTTGACCCCTGTCTTCTTCGGGACAGGGGGCGCCGGCGGGGCCTCTTCCAGTACCACCAGGAATTGCTCAGGGGGGCCATGATCGGCCTGGATGGGGATCACGGTCAAGCCCAGGTTCCGCATGGTATCTCGCAGCGAGACCGAAACAGTGCCTTTCACCGGAGCCGTCTTGCCTGTTGCCCTCCGGATCAGGCGCTGGACTTCAAGCCCCAGGCCGCCAGGCGTCATTCTGGGGAGGTCGAGCGTGGCTTCGCCCGGCGGGTGCTCGATATAGGGCGCCGTGTGGCCGCGAAATTCGAGAATGCGCATGGACTTGTCCACCACCAGGGCGGCCGGCGAATAACGCGACAGCAGCATCTGATCGACCTTACGATGCGCGGCCAACAAGTTGCTAGGCGCCGGTTCCCGCAGCGTTTCCCGGGCATGCGAGTCTTCGTAGCCTCCCATGTCCAACCCCAGTTGCGGCGGGCCCGGTTTCTTGACAAAGATCTTGATTTTTTTCTCGATCGGCTCGAACAGGTTGGTGGCGTTTCCGATGCTTTCCGACAATCCCAGCACCAGATAGCCATGCGGCTTGAGGGCGTAATGGAACAGGCGCATGGCCTTGTTCTGCAGCGCATTGCCCAGATAGATCAAAAGGTTTCGGCACAGAATCAAGTCGCATTTGGAGAAAGGAGGGTCCTTGGTGACGTTCTGGCGCGCGAAGATGCAGGCATCCCGAGTCGAGCGCGAAATCTGGTAGCTGCTGTTGACGCGCACAAAGAAGCGTTTCAACCGCTGGGCCGAAACATCGGCTGCAATGGTTTCCGGATACACGCCGGCACGGGCTTTTTCCAGTGCCGTATCGCTCAGGTCGGTACCGAAAATCTGGATCTGCGCCTCGCCACCGGTCTCCCGCAGGTATTCGAACAGGCAGATGGCAATCGAG
>Ga0187846_10002388_pt1 | contig 10281 bp, 9 predicted proteins | sample TC_taG_FD_161473 | JGI IMG/M metagenome (GOLD analysis project Ga0187846, IMG submission 161473) | Biofilm microbial communities from the roof of an iron ore cave, State of Minas Gerais, Brazil - TC_06 Biofilm (v2) | ecosystem: Environmental > Terrestrial > Deep subsurface > Cave > Wall biofilm ... | reverse complement strand
TTTGCGCTGGAAGCGCTCGACGCGGCCGGCCGTGTCAATCAGCTTCTGCTTGCCGGTGAAGAAGGGGTGGCAGCTCGAGCAGATTTCGACGCGGAGCAGGTCGCCCTTGTGGGTCGAACGGGTCTTGAAGGTGCTGCCGCAGGCGCAATGTACCGTCACTTCGTGATAGTCGGGGTGGATTCCTTCTTTCATTGCGGCGGCTCCAGTTCTTCGGGCCGGTCTGCGCGGTGCTGGCGCAAGGTGCGCTGCTCAACCACGTCGCTAGGCCCAAGGCAAACTGCAATGATACGCGAAAAGGCCTTGAGTTCCAAATGAGTATCGGCCACTCAACTAAGGTGAGAGAGTGCGGGGCGAAGTGAAAAGAGAGTTTCTAGGAGACGAAGGCGCAGCCAACGCGCGCGCGGCCGCCTTCGAAAGGTTGGGTGTAGATCTTGCGCAGGCTGACGCGCACCGGCGGCAGGATGGGCACGTGGAGCACTGCTTGGAAGAGGCCGGGCAACTCTTCCGGTTTGTCCGCGAGCAACGCCACGCCACCGTAGCTGAGGTCGAGGACGGGCGCGGTTCTGCCCGCGCCTTCACCAATAATCGCGTAGGCGCGAGTGCCGGCGAGCGAAACGCGCTCCCATTTGCGCTGCTCGCGGCCCCGGTAAGCTTTTGGGGATGCACTCACCGGCTCCGGCGAAGGAGGCGGAACTTCTCGCGGACCAGGGGGAGGCGCCGGCGCCTCGCGGGGCGTAACCGGGGGCGCGGGAGTTTCGCGTTGCGCAACCGGAGGCGCAGGAGTTTCGCGCGGGGGACGCTGCTCGAGCGGGATGACGTGCGGCGGCACGCGATGCGCCTGCTTGTGCTGGTAGAGCCGCTCGTCCGCAAGCCGGTTCAGAGTGTCCTTTTGGTCGCCGTCCTGGGGATGGACGGCGATGCCAAAGTCGATGGAGAGGGCCGTATCGAGCTTGAGCGCGGTAATCGCCGACTCATAGTTGGTGCGGATGCGGCGGCACAGGATTGCGGCCTGTTCCGGATCGACCTGCGGCAGAAGGAGCGCAAACTCGTCGCCGCCGATGCGGAACGCGAAGTCCGACGCACGGATCGTTTTCCGCAGCGTGCTCGCGGCCAACTGCAGCGCCTGGTCTCCCTGCATGTGGCCGTAACGGTCGTTGACTTCCTTGAACCGATGCAGATCCAGGATCACGAGTCCGAGGTGCTGGCCATAGCGCCGGGCGCGATTCAATTCCTTTTCGCAATACTCTTCAAACAGCCGGCGGTTGTAGAGCCCGGTGAGGGGGTCGGTCGAAGCATTGCTTTGCAGCCTCTTCAGCTCGTCGTACTCGACCAGGATGGGGACACGCAAGAAATTCGTCGAAGCCAGAACGTCCAGCATCGCGGTCTTGAGCGAAATGCGTCTGCCGAGAGTTTGGGAAAGCTCCGCGCGGCGGCTGAGAATCTGCTCCCAGTATTCGAGGCTCTGCTCATCGGTGAGCTCGAGCTGGGCGATGGTTCTGAAGAACTTTTGCAGGAATTGCCCGCGGGCCGGCTGATCGACGCTTTCCAGCGTCTCGGCCAGCAACTCCATGAACGAGTCTTCGGCCGTCGGCTGGGGCGGCCGGGATAAGTCTGCGGACTGGGGCATCAGAGCAATCCCGTCCAATCTAGCCTAGTGTGCTGCCAAGCACACACGGGGCACGGCAACTGAGAGCAACGATGAGGCCAATTCAGCGAAAAGTCCTCCTCGGCACCAGATTGGAAATTGCTGAAAATAAAAAGGTAAGAGCGGTGCCAAGCTGTTCTGCGCGGCGAAGCACGTCCTGGGCCCCACGGCGGGAAATGCCTTTCACTTTTTCACCGGCCAAATGCAAATCCGTTCCCAAGCCGGGCTCGAGCTCTCTGATTGCCGTCAATCCAGAGGCTTCAGAAACTCAACGCCGACGAGAAACGCCTCGCCGGTCGGCTGGAGCCGGCGGACGCGCGCCTGAATTGGAGGAGTCGAGGCCGGCACCAGTCCGGAGGATGGAGATGGCGGCGCAGGAATCGTCAGCGACACGATGTCATCAGCGCGGATCGAGCGTTCCGTGGTCAAAAATGCACCGGCGGCGCTGATGTCCAGAGTCTTGGCCAAGTCCAAATATTCTTCGCCGCGAGCGTCCATTCCGCGAATGAACAGAGGGACCTGCAAGCGAATTCTGGGAAACCGGCGGCGCTCTGCGGCATTCGAGGTCATGACCAGTTCATTCTGCGAGAACTTTTTTCCCCTTGCCCCATTAGTACTTGGGCGCTAGTACGAGCTTTTTGCCGCAATTTCAGGGCTAACGTTGTAGCGACTTCCTCGCCCAAGTAACACTCCATGTTTTGTGCACGATACAGCAGAATCCGGCAGAGAGCAAGATGGAGAGCAGGAAGAAATCTCGTCGAAGCCGTCCACCGGATTTCAACAAATGTGAAAAATAGGACCCATGTCCCATTGACATGCCTTCCTCCCTCTGCGACTATTTTTTCCTGTCCCCGCTAACAAGGAAAATAAGAAGCATACTTCCCCCGACGAAAAGAAATCGCCGGGTGTGTCCGGAGGAATCCTTGGAGAGGGGTTTGGCTGTCGATCAACAGTCCGCAGGCCCGAATGCATTCGCGCATATGGCCAGCTTGCTGGACGCGCTGGACCGGCCTTTACTCGTCGCCGAGCGCGGCGGCCGAATCCTCTTCGTGAACCTGCACGCGCAGGACCGTCTGCGGTCCGCCGGTCTTGATCCTTCGAACAGCGTGAATTTGTTCCGCGACCTTCTGCATGTCGAACCCAAGCTGATCTTCGGGCAGCTCGAGAGCGGAGAGCAGGAAGTGAATATACCGCTCGAAAGCGGAGAAGGGCAGGCCCGCGCGCGCATCCGGTGGCTGCCGGAGCCGGACTGGCTGGTGGCCTACCTCGAGCCTGCGCCGACCGAGACGCCTGCCGATGAAGCGGCCATGCGCCAGACGGTGCAGGACCTGATGCAGGAGCGCGAGATCACCTATCGCAACCTGCTGGCGGCGTATCTCCGTCTGCAGGAAGTGAACCGGCAAAAGACCGTTTTCCTGGCCTCTGCAGCGCACGAATTGAAGACGCCGCTGGCGGTGATGAAGGGCTACTACGATTTATTGCTCAGCGGCTCGCTCGGCGCGCTCAGCGAAAAGCAGCGCGAAATGCTGGGAGAATCAAAGGAGAGCTGCGACCGGCTCATCCGCCTGGTGTCCATGTTCTTGAACTACTCGGCCCTGGAAAGCGGAAAGCTCGTGCTCCAGTTGCGGGAAAACGACCTGCGCGATTGCGTCGAAGACGTGGTTTGCCGGTGGCGCGACGCGTTCCAGCGGGCAAAAGTGCGCCTAGAAATCCAGCTGGATCCGAATCTGAAGCGTTTCAAGTTCGATTATCCAAAAGTCCAACAGTGCATCAACAACCTGGTTGATAACGCGCTCAAGCACACGCCCGGCGGCGGGTGCGTAGCGGTGCGCGCCGAGCCCCATTTCTGGGAGCGCCGGGTGGCGGAGCTGGCCCCGGCGGTCGAACGCCGCAACGGGCGCCGCAGCCGGCCCAACAGCACCCTGGTTTCCGTTTCGGACACCGGCGTGGGCATCGCGGCGGAATATCACCAGGAAATCTTCGAAGAGTTTGTGCGCGTTGATCCCTCCTCGTCGGGAATGGGACTGGGCCTGGCCATTACCAAGCGACTGATCCAGGGACACCGCGGCAAGATTTGGGTGGATAGCGAGCCCGGCCGAGGAAGTTCGTTCACGTTCCTACTGCCGACGGATGTGGGCTGACGCGAGACGAACAACGTAGAGAGGTTGTGATGAATAACCGAGAACGAGTTCTGGTAGTGGACGACGAGCCGAGCATTCGCAAGTATCTTCAGACGCTGCTGGAAGTGGAGGGGTTCGAGGTGTCGATGGCCTCGAACGGCAAGGAAGCTGTGGAGATTGTCACCCACGGGGAGCGGCCGGACTTCGTCATCCTGGACGTCCTGATGCCGGAAATGGACGGGCTGGCGACACTGCGCTCGCTGATGCAGGCCGACCGGTCGCTGAATGTCATTATGCTCTCGTGCACAAACGAGGTGGGTACCGTGGTCGAAGCCATCCGGCTGGGCGCACACGATTACCTGACCAAACCCTTCGAAAAGCCGGAGCTGGAAGCGGCGCTGTTGAAGTGCCGCCAGAAGAGCGAGCTGAGCGCCGAGAATAAGGCGCTGCGCGAGTATTGCGAGGAATTGACCGAGGATCTTTCCTTCCTTGCCGCCAGCCCGCAGATGCTGAAAATCCGCCAGCAGATTCTGCAGATTGCTCCGGTGGACGTGCCCGTCTTCATCAGCGGCGAAAGCGGCGTCGGCAAGGAAGTGGTGGCGCGGATGGTGCACTTGCGCTCGTTGCGGCGCCAGCAGGCGTTCGTCAAGGTGAACTGCGCGGCGCTGCCAGGCGAATTGCTGGAATCAGAACTCTTCGGCTATGACCAAGGCGCATTTACCGGCGCGGTCCGCTCGAAGCCTGGAAAATTTGAGCAGGCAAACAAGGGCACAATTTTTCTCGATGAAGTCGCGGAGATGAGCCCGCACCTGCAGGCGAAGCTGCTCCATGTGCTGCAGGACGGGCAGTATTCCCGCCTGGGCGGGCGCACGGTGATCAACGTGGACGTGCGCGTGCTGGCTGCGACGAACATGAACGTGCAGGACGCCATGCGCTCCGGCCGGTTCCGCGAGGACCTCTACTACCGCCTGAACGTGCTCTCGATCCACATCCCGCCGCTGCGCGAACGCACCGCGGAAATTCCGCTGCTGTTCCGGCATTTCCTGCTGAAGTACAGCGAGAAATTTCAGAAGCAGGCGCCCGATCCTTCGACGCACTTGCTGGAAGCGGCCTTGCGGTACCCCTGGCCGGGCAACTTGCGCGAGTTGGAAAACTTTGTGAAGCGCTACGTCATCCTGGAAGATGACGAAGGCAGCTTCCGCGAGTTGCTGGAATTGGCGGCAGCACAACAGCGCAGTGCGCCGCGCGAAGAGCAGCCGACACCGACGCGCGAACAGGGCGGCTTGAAGGCCCTCGTGCGCGGCCTGAAGGACGAAGCAGAAATGGAAGCGATCGCCGACGCGCTCGAGAAGACGAACTGGTGCCGCAAGGATGCCGCGCGCATGCTGGGGATCAGCTACAAAGCGCTGCTTTACAAAATGCGGCAGTTCAATCTCGACCCGGGACGCTCGTCGCGGAACGCGGTTCCAACGGAACCAGCGACGCGCAACGGGTAGTTCTAGTCCCGCGCAATCAATTGCATATTGACGGCACAACGGTCGTGGAAATGGCCACTCCGGGGAAGCCAGCCGCGACTAGCATGTTTTTCAACGAGTGTGTATAGTTGCATCTGGGAAAGGGGATTGGTTTCTTGCCGAATGGCCCGGCCCAGGAAGCAAGCCTTACATACTGTTAGTAAAGGGGTTGGAGTAGGTTTAAGGGGTGACTCTTGGGGAGCCGGGGAAAAATCCACAAATCCACAATACCCTGTGGAAGCCTGAGAAGGCCTTTCCAATTTGGAACGGAGATTGCTGCCTTTTTCGCAGGGGGAAGTGTACGCCTTATTCTATCTCTGGAGGAGCAGCGGGAATGACGGAACGTCGTTCGGCTCGCCGGTACGACCTGTCCCTTCCGGTTCTCGTCCGTCTGCCCATTGGTAAGGAGCCTGAGTCGCACAGCGGACAGACCCGCGATATTTCAACCAGGGGTGTGTATTTTAGTTTGGATAAGGAAATTGCTCCGGGCACTGAGGTCGATTTCACGCTTACGCTGCCGGCGGAAATTACCCGAGGCACGGAAGTTTTTGTGCGTGCTCACGGCAAAGTCGTGCGCGTGGACAAGCGGCGCGACGATGGCCACGAGAGTATCGGAGTCGCCGCCGTCATCGAACGCTACGACATCATTCGAGGTGAGCCCGCCCGGGCTTGATCCGGCTTCCAATCAAAAGAGACTCCGCAATCGCGCCCACAACACATCACGTTGTGGGCGCGCTTTTTTTATCCCCGCCGACGCCAAGCCTACGGCACGCGCAACGGGAACAGCGTAAGCGCGGCGCTGCTCACGGCACTACTGAGGCTGGGCGGAGGCTTCAGGGACTTTGGGCGTGGAAAACTTGAGCTTCTTGGTAAGCCAGCCGGACAAATAACGCAGGAAGGACCCGAACCGAATCAAGAAAGGCACGGGATCGTCCCACGCAAACCAAGCGGCTTCCTGGACCCCGTGGAATGAATTGACCCATTCCCGGAATGTGAGCTTCCCATCCTTGCGATAGTTGCGGAAGGAAATGAAATCGTTGTCTTCGACCACCCATTTGCGCCCCTCGTAAAGATTGGAACGCGGCACGAGCTGAGCGGTAAGATCGAGATAGAGGGCGCGCACGACATCCAGCCCGTTATCTCCGACAAACAGCCGGAAGGTTGCGCCGACGCGCGGATTGACGTCGAGCAGTTTGTACTGGCCGTCCCGCTGGTCATAGCGGTAACCGATATCGAGAATGCCCTTGTAGCCGATCTGCTTCATAAAGTTTCTGGTTGTTTTGTCCACGAATTCGTTTTCCAGGCAGATCCCCAGCGCCGTCATGCCGGTATAGACCGGATACTGGCGAAGCTTGCGCCCCGTGAAACCGACCAAGCAATCGGATTGGGCGTTGAAATAGCCGTTGAACATCCAAACGGAATCGTCCCCTCCGGGAATATATTCCTGAAGCATCAGATTGGGATTGCCGGGGTCTTCGAGTTGGTCGTATTTTTCGAGCAATTCTTTCTCGTCGCGGACAATGATCATGCGCAGCCCAGTACGCTCCTGCAGCAGCGCACTATTCATCCCTTTCAGCATAATGGGAAACGTCGCCCGGCCGTTCTCGAGAAATTCCAGCACCTCGCGACGGGATTGAGGGAAAACGGTCTCGGCGGTCGGGACGCCGTATTTCTTGGCCATGAAGTACATTTGCCGCTTGTCGGAGAGCGAGCGCACGAGCTCCGCCGGCGGCGTCTGGGTCAGATACGCTGCGCGCAATTCAGGAGCATGGTCGGCTAGGAACAGGCTGGGAAGGTCGCCGTTCGAAAGCAGGATCGGCCGCCCGCCGATCTTGCCGGCTACTTCGAAAAGGAAGCGAAGTGTCTCCTCGGGCGAGTCGTCTTCGAAATTGCGGATAAACCGTCCGCGGCAGTAGCGGGACCGCAAGCCGGGATTCCAAGGATCGGGGTCGATGCCGTAAACGGAAATGCCCAACCGCCCCAGGCTGCGCATAATGCCCGCACCGCAGTGCTCGAAAAGCTTGAAAATGACGACAGGAGTGGATGTGTCGGCGATGCGCATGGAATGTGGTCTCTTCGCAGGAGCGTTTGCTGGCGGAAGCTGCCCCTACGTGTTCACCCTCACTACGGGAACCTTTACTTTCTCAGGAAGCATCACTATCTCATCGTTCTGGAAAATAAAGGCGGTGTTGAGGTCGTCCACGTGCGAAAGAATAAAGTCGAGATCGCGAAGCTGCCCGCTGCGGCGAAGATATTCGACGCTCTTGCTGCCGACGAAAGCGTCCGGCGCGGCTCCGCTCCACCGCGCAACGGCTTCCTCGGTCTCTTTGTTCAATGCGCGATAGCCCTCTGCCATCAAGCCTTCGGCAATCCACGCGCAGCACTGCTGGTCTTCCTCCCGAAACTCGCCGCGGCTGCCCGCGCCAATGGCGACAATTTTCTCGTAGCGGCCGGCAAGATAGCGGATCTGGGCTTTGTAGTTCCGCAGGCAGGCCACATAGCCCGCCAAGCAATAGCGCGATTCGTGAATCACCACAGTCCCGGAAGTGGAGACGAGAATCATGGGCCGCTCGATGTCGGTACGCGCGGCAAGCTCTGCCGGGCTGTTGGTCATATGGAAGCCATAGGGCATGTTCCCGCCCAACTCGCCGACGATGAGCGGATTCGGGAGAGACGCCGAAAGGGCTACGACTGCTTCGAGCGTCGGGACGGGAAAGACCCGGCGGCCCTGCGCCACGCCGGTGATTGCCGTAGTCGTGGCGCGGATCACGTCCACGGCGACGATGACCCAGCCGTCGCGATACTTCTCCACATTCTCCGGGAAGCAATCGACGGCGACGGTTCCAGGCATCAGCGTAGATCCTCAGCGAACGAAGGGCTCAAGCGGGCCTAGGCGGCCGCAAGTTCTCGTGCAAGAACGCATCGGAATGCAAGCCGCGCCGGTAGATTTCCACACGCAGCAGCTCCTCGATGCGCACATTGCAGATATGAACTCTTGGCCCGAAGTGGTCCATCAAGGCAAACTGGCTGGGCTTGTTCGGGGCTTCAAACATGACAATGTCATGCCCGAAGGCGTCCGCGAAGCGGTCCGCATAGGCGGCGTTGAATTTGCCTTGGTCGTCGAACAGGCCCACGCCGCGGGCGCTTTCGCGGGCCTCCACGACGAGTTGTACCGCGCCAGCATCCAGCCAGCGCTTCCCCTGATCGATCAATTGCCGGATGGTATCTTCGGTGAACGCGCCTTCGTGTTTTTTGCCCAGCTCAAACTGCACTTCCAGGCCGCGCTGGTTCGCCATCTTCAGCACATCTTTGGCCGCCAGCGGCATATCCGTGAATCCTTCGCCGCATTCGATGCGATCGAAGCCCATGCTCGCGCACAAATCGAGATAGGCGGGGAGTTGCCCCTGGGCCACGGCGATCTCAAACGGCCCGCCGCCAGTGACGGTGCGGACGCGGTTCTTTTTTGCCGCCGCTACTTTCTTGCGCGTGGCGCTCTCCTTCGCCACCATCCAGCAAGCCATGGAGATTTTCAGAATGGAGATCAAGTGTGAACTCTGTTCCAGATGGCTTTCCAGCGTGGCCGGGTCGTAGCCGGGATCAAAAGGGCTGGTGGCCGGGACAATTTCCGGCACGCCGATCTTCTTCAAATAATCGCTGGTATGAACGACTCGCGCGGAATTGCCTTTCTTGGCGTGCCGTTTCTTCGCGTGCTTCATCTTGGCTCCAGAGGATTGCTTCTTCAAGACCGGTGAAACGATTCCCAAGGCAGTATCAACGCCCGCGCAAAAAGGGTCAACGGAACTCCGGGCGTCACTTTTCGAAAGCTGCAATGCAAAGATCGCTACGCACGGCCGGCAGTCTCTGATTTATCCCGGCCCTTTTGCGCCAGGACCAAGTATTGTCCGCCCATCGAGCGAATCAGAGGAACGCCGCGGTCCGCCCATCCCTGCAGAGTTTCATGCAGCCTGATTCCCTGGGCATCGGGAAGAAGCCGAAAGTGGAAGAAGCGAAACGGGCCGAAGCCAAGTGTCTTGCCGCGAATCTTCTCAAGCCCGGCGGCTCTTATGAAGGCATCCGTCTGGCGGATGGAATGCTGGCGGTTCAGAGAACCCCTGGAGCCGAGCCCAGCCGCTTCGCTCAAATTTCGGATGGCCCAGCGGACGGGTTCAAACAGCGGTGTCCGCGAAGGGTTCAGGAGGTAGTGCAAGCGCCAGCGATTATCCACCGTGAACAGCAAGTAGCCGCCGGGCTCGACGACGCGCGCAAGTTCACGAACCGCAACATCCGGCGCATCCACCCAAGGAACCACTCCGATTGCGAGGACAAGGGGAAACGTGCGGTCAGGGAAGGCCAGCCGGTGAACTTTTCCAACGCTGGCTCTTACGCGAGCGGCGACGCCGGCTTCCTCCGCTTGCCAGGTTGTTTGCTCGACCATGTTGCTCGCAACATCCTGGGCTTCGACCATGAAGCCGTGTTGAGCCAGAGCGATCGTCGTGAACCCCGCGCCACATCCGACTTCGAGAATGCGCGAGCCGGCCGGCAGCCTGAGCTCATCCACCCATGCCAACACGGCCGCCATGCGCTGCTGATAGGTGACGGAAAACGCATCCCGGCGTTGATAAATCTCTTTCCAGTATTGCGCCTGGGAATCGAAATAGGCGGTGATGCGCTCCTGGCCGGTACCCACAACCTGCAGGCCGTCGTGAATCAGTTTCTTGTCGCCGCTCAAGCAAACTCCTTGGCTACTGTTGCTGCAGGCCGAGCCGTGCTGCGAAGGCCGCACTGGCAGAAGAGAGTTCATCGCGGCAATGAAGGCCAGCCCTCTCGCATCCATGTTCCGGGAGCGTGGGGCGGTTGTCAATTTAGTCCGCCAGCAGGATGGCGAACCGTGCACTTAGGAGGGCCAGAGCGGAGCCAAGAGACGGTGCAAACAGCCCTTCTTTACTTGCTGTGAGAAAGCAGAAGAGAACTGAAAATGATGGCTGCAGCACGGCCGAAATCA
>Ga0187846_10002387_pt1 | contig 10284 bp, 6 predicted proteins | sample TC_taG_FD_161473 | JGI IMG/M metagenome (GOLD analysis project Ga0187846, IMG submission 161473) | Biofilm microbial communities from the roof of an iron ore cave, State of Minas Gerais, Brazil - TC_06 Biofilm (v2) | ecosystem: Environmental > Terrestrial > Deep subsurface > Cave > Wall biofilm ... | reverse complement strand
ATCACAACGAGCCAGTTCCATTTTCGCGATCCCGACGATGGAAAGACTCCGCAGTCGTACGGCATAGACTTTCACCCCGTCGAGTTCCTCTCGAGTGACGCGATCCTCCTCAAGGGCTGGTACCTTCCCGCGAGCGGGGAGGCCCGCGGGACTATCATCTACTGCCACGGCCTCAACCGCACCCGGATTGAGATGCTTCCCATGGCCGTCTTCGCCCACAGCCTGGGCTACAACGGTCTGCTCTTTGACCTGCGCCACCAGGGGGAGAGTGGAGGAGCGATGAAGTCCCTCGGATACTGGGAGCGGTTGGACGCCGAAGCCGCCGTCCATTACGCCTTGGCGAAAGAGAAGGCGGCGCGCCCCGTGATTCTTTGGGGTATCTCGATGGGCGCCGCCGCAGCGTTGCTGGCTGCGGCAGATTCGCCCGATGTGGCGGCGGTGATTTCGGATAGTAGTTTCCTGAACTACACCGATGTGATCCGACACCACTACTATCTTTTTCGAAGCCTGGTGAGATGGTTTCCTCCTTTGCCCAGCTTCCCTATTGTCGATGAGGTGATTCACTGGTCGGCTTGGCGGGCCAACTTCAATCCCGATGACTTCGACCTGGAGAAAGCGGTGAAGCGCATCGGGGACCGTCCCGTCTTGTTTGTCGCTGTCGAGGGCGACAGACGAATGCCACCTTCCATCGCGCAAAAACTCTACGCGGACGCTCAGAGCCCTTTGAAGAAGCTGATCGTGCTCCCGGGTACCCGTCACGGCGAAGGTTTTAGGAGTGGGAACCAGCCATACGAAGAGGCAGTCACTCGCTTCCTGGCGGGCCTGCCGGCGGCGAGCAACGGGGGACAAGTTACAGGGAACAGCAGGTAGCGCAGACTTCCCCGCGCCGCTTCCGTTGAAAGAATTTGTGGCGGGGCGGCGTCGCTTCTCAGAAAGTTCCCGAGACCCCGTCGGGACGGGGCTGCGGTTTGTCCCGATGAAGCAGGGAACAGGTTACAGGGAACAGAAGAAGGACAATGGAGGCTCCTGTAACCTGTTCCTTGTAACCTGTTCCTTAGAAACGGCTATGAAGCACCGCACCTTTCTCTTTGCGATTTTCGCTACAGGAGTTGCAATGTGTCTCTCCGACGGTCCGTCCCTCCGGGGCCCGGTTTACGGTCGCACGCCCGAAGGTACATCAGGTGCGAAGGAGAAATCCGCATGGCCCTACATCAGTAAGGACTCACTCCTCGAGAACATCAAGGTGCTGGCCTCGGACTAATTCGAAGGTCGCGCTCCCGCCTCTAAAGGCGACACGCTCACGGTGGGATTCCTCGAACAACACTTCAAAAAGCTCGGACTCAAACCCGGGAAGCGCAGATTTCAGGCTATGATGCCTCTTACCACGTCGCCAAAAACAAACGTGAGCCGGGCATCCTGCCCCTGATATTTCACCGTAAGCCGCTTGTGATCGATCCCCAGCAAATAGAGCATGGTGGCGTGGAAGTCGTGGACGGTAACCACGTTTTCCACGGCGGCGTAGCCGAGGTCGTCGGTCGAGCCGAAAGCGGTTCCACCCTTAATGCCCCCGCCGGCCAGCACAAACGAAAAACCTTTGATGTGGTGATCGCGGCCGTCGCCCCCTTGGGACATGGGCGTTCGTCCAAACTCGCCTCCAAACACCACCAGGGTATCCTTGAGCATGTCGCGCTGCTTCAGGTCTTTGATCAGTGCGGCGGTGGCCCGGTCCGTTTCCTGCGCTTTAATGGCGATGTTAGCCCTGATTCCTCCATGGTGATCCCAATCCCGGTGGTAGAGCTGGATGAACCGCACCCCGCGTTCCGCCAGGCGCCGCGCGAGCAGGCAGTTTGATGCGAACGAGCCATCACCGGGCTTGGCCCCGTACAGATCCAGAATGCTCTGGGGCTCCTTGCTCATGTCCATGAGGCCGGGCACGCTGGATTGCATCTTGAACGCCATCTCGTATTGGGAAATCCGGGTTAGAACCTCCGGATCGTTCACCGCTCCGTACTCGATTTTATCGAGCGCATCGATGGCTTGAATGGAAGCATCCTGCAGGCTGGTATCGACGCCCTGAGGGTTCTTAATGAACAGCACCGGATCACCGATCGCGTTGAACTTGACGCCCTGGAATTTGCTCGGCAGGAAGCCGGAAGACCACTGGCGCGAGGCAATGGGTTGCATCTGGCCACCCTTGCCGGAGGAAATCAATACGATGAAACCCGGCAAGTCCTCCGCCTCGGAGCCGAGACCATATAGCACCCATGATCCCATGCTCGGGCGGCCGGCGATGATCATTCCCGCGTTCATGACAGCGTGCGCGGGGTCGTGGTTGATCTGCTCTGTTGTCATGGAGCGTACAATACAGAGGTCATCGGCCACGCTGCCCAACTGCGGAAATAATTCGCACATCTCGAGGCCGGACTGCCCAAACTTCTTGAATGGGTGTTGCGGCCCGAAACAGATCAGTTTCTTCCCCTGCAATTGAGCGATCTGCTGGCCTTTCGTCAACGACTCGGGCATGGGCTTACCGTCCAGCTCCGCAAGCTTGGGCTTGGGGTCGAAGGTCTCCAGGTGTGAGGGGCCGCCAGCCTGGTAGAGGAAAATAACTCGCTTAGCCTTGGGGGGAAAATGCAGGGGGTTGACCACGCCTTTCGAGGTTCCGGTAACCCCGGTCTCAGCTCCGAATAATTGCGGGTTGACCAGTCCATTCAGGGCAAGCATGCCTAATCCGGAAATGCCATAACCCAGGAAAGTGCGTCGCTTGATGTCAACCGCCATTGAAAGTTTGGGATCCATCTTTTGACTCCTCTCTAGGCTGCTGAAAAAGGGTCTTGTCATGCTGAGCGAAGCGAAGCATCTGCTGTTTCTGATTGGGAACAAACAAAAGCAGATCCTTCGCTACGCTCAGGATGACATAGTCGGAGGCTTTTTCAGCATCCTCCTAGGCTAGCCCTTCAAGTTCTGCCTAGTTCCGGGTAATCGTTTCGTGCAAGTTCACAATGGCTCGCGTTACCAGGGTCATCGCGGCCAGATCGTTGGGTTTCAGTTCCTTGGCCACAGGCGCTTCCCCAATTTGCAGCAAACTGCCAGCGCGCTGGGGATTGGCTTGAAAATCCTCATAGCTCTTCCGGTACAAATTCGTGAGAATCTGCTGTTCGTCAGGCGCCGGCGTTCGACCCAGTGCTTGCATGAAGGCCCAGGAGATGCGCTCGTTCAAAGTAGGGCCGCCTTTCTTCAGCGCGTTCTGCGCGAATACCCGTGCGGCTTCGACAAAAATCGGGTCGTTGAGCAGGACCAAAGCTTGCAGCGGCGTGTTGGAATTCACGCGATTGACCGTGCATTCCTCACGGCTCGATGCGTCAAAAGCGGCCAAGCTGGGGTGCAAAAAGGTTCGCTGCCAATGGATGTACACAGCGCGGCGATACAAATCGTCACCGTGACTGACGGAATAGTCTCGCTTCGGGAAGTTCAGCGCTGACCAAAATAGTTCGGGTTGATACGGCTTAACGCTCGGTCCCCCAAACTTCTCCACGAGCAGACCTGAGACTGACAAGGCGATGTCATGGACGACCTCAGCATCCACCCGGAAGCGGGTCTGCCGGGCCAGCAGCCGGTTGTCCGGATCCTTCTCTTCCAGTTCAGAGGTGCTTAATGAGGATTGACGATAGGCATGGCTCATCACGATGGTGCGAATGATGTGCTTGACGTCCCAGGGGTGGGTGCCCTCCGCTTGCCAGGTTGGCTGCATGAACTCCGCGGCCAGCCAATCGAGCAATTCGGGATGGCTGGGCCATTCGCCCTGCGAGCCCAAATCGTTCAGCACTTTGGAAAGACCCGTTCCGAAGAATTGCTGCCACATCCGGTTGACAAAAACCCTTGCGGTCAGCGGATTCGCAGGCGACACCAGCCAGTTGGCGAAGTCGAGACGGGTCGCGCGGAGGCCACCCGTATCCAAATGCCCGAGAAATATCGGTATGGCGGGCTGGACGACCTTGCCGGAATCGTCCATCCAATTCGCGCGCGGTAGGATTCGCGTCTCCCTCGGCGCCGCGGCAACGGAAACCAAGACGGTGGGGATCGCCGCTTGGAGTATGAGACGCTCTGCCTTCAGTCGTTCCACTGGGATTAATGCGGACTGCAACTCAGGTTGGCACCATTGGAAGTGTTGGCGGAGAGTTTCCGCCTGTTCCTTCGAGCGGCTTGCGGGGTTGACTTTGAGCGCTTTCAGAACGTCGCCAGGCACACCATCCCGCACCCCACCTCTCAGAAGCTTCTCGGTATCTACAGAAAGGCCTGCGTCCACTCCGGCATCTCCCAATTCCGGCCAGGAATATTGTCCTCGCGATAGTGCCAAGCGGACTCGCCCGATGGTGGCCCGACGCAGAGGTGAATCCTGGCGTAAATACACGGTCATTACGGTCGCTGCGCCGGTTTTAACCGGTCGAGCAAAACGCAGAGCCAGGAACGGACTCTTGCCGTCTCCATCGTCTTGTCCCCAGCCGGTTTTGGGATTCCCATCGATGGCCGCCATGGGCGGATGTTCTCCCGTTTCGCCGAATCCATCGGTGGTGGCGAGGACGAAGGGAGCCTTGGTTGCCGGCAGTTTCCCATCGGCGGAAACTCTGGCTTCGACCTCGGTCAAAACAAATCGGTCTGATCCCCGAGCCAAGCGATTGCCCGGCAAGCTCTCGTCTTGTACCGCCTGGACCCCGAGCGCCGTCCAGCTTCCAGCGCCGGGCCGGAAACTGATGGTGTAATTTTCGTTGTCAGGATTCGGACCGCTCGCCACAACCAGTCCATTCCCCGGCCCCCGATGAAATTGGAGCGAAGCCGCACCCGTGGTGAGATAGATATTACTGTCCACGGGTTCGTCGTTGTAAATTGTGAGCCGCGCCCCATGGGCCGACACCGCGGCAAAGGGCCGCTGGTATTCCCACTTCAACCGACCCGCCTGAAAATCTGTTAAGAGTTTCTCCTCCCAAGCCGCCTGCTGTGCTTTTAGGGCGTCAGTTTTTGCATTGAGAGCACTTTGAGCTGCTTTCACCTCCTCATCGAGTTTCCCGAGCTGCCGGATCTGGTCTGCGCTTGGTAAGGGTAAAGTGGTCCAACCATCTTCTCCGCGATCGCGCAGGAGACCTACCTCTTTGATGTCGGCAAAGAAGGCCTTCATCGCATAAAAATCCTCTGACTTGATGGGATCAAACTTGTGGTCATGACACTCCGCGCAGCCGGTCGTAAGCCCCAGCCAAACCGCGCTTGTGGTGCGAACACGGTCGGCTCCATATTTGGCCAAATATTCCTTGTCCTGAAGTCCACCTTCCTGGGATGTGCGAAGAATACGGTTGTAGGCTGAGGCAACCTTCTGGTCAATCGTCGCGTTGGGGATGAGGTCTCCGGCAAGCTGCTCGCGGGTGAAATCGTCGAAGGGCTTGTTATCCCGAAACGCTCTCAACACGTAGTCCCGATAGGGCCAGGCAGGCTGCGGGTTATCTCCGTGATAGCCCCGGCTGTCAGCATAGCGCACCGCGTCCAGCCAGTGCATGGTTTCCATCTCAGCGTACCGTGGTGAGGCCAGAAGCTGATCGACGAGTTTTGCATACGCGTCAGTAGATTGCGCGTTGATGAATTGCTGGACTTCTTCCGGAGTAGGCGGCAAGCCCGTTAGATCCAGCGTCACGCGCCGAATCAGGGTTCGACGATCGGCCTCGGGCGAAGGCCGCAATCCTTCTTTTGCCAACCGCACCTGAATGAACGCGTCAATGGGATTTTCGACAAGCGCCGGGTTCCCCGGAACCTCAGGAAGGGGCGGGCGCTTGATGGGTTGAAAGCTCCAGTGACCTTCGTATTTAGCGCCCTCAGCAACCCATTGCCGGACAATTTCCTTCTGCGCTTGGGTGAGAGCCTTGTGCACGTATTCCGGCGGCATGATTTCGGCTTGATCCGTAGCGAAAATGCGCCGGATAATTTCGCTCTGCCCTGGCTTGCCAGGCACGATAGGAATCTTCCCGTCCGCAACCGGCTTTAGCGCCTCATCGCGGATATCCAGGCGCAGATCCATGACACGCGCGCTTTTATCCGGCCCGTGGCAACGGAAACACGTGTCCGACATGATCGGACGGATGTCACGGTTAAAGTTTACTTGAGCACTCGCAGACCATGGCAGCAAAACACAGCCGAAAAGACATGCACTTACTGGATGGAACTTCATCGATGGCCCTCAACAAATCTGCCAGTAAAATGGACTTCAGTCCATGAACCCAACGTTTACTCAGCCGGAACCTCTGTTACATTGTCATACTATAGAAGCCGCAATGCAACATGAGTGTGGAACTAAAGTAACTTTGTGCCGTAGCGGTCGATTGTTTTCTGGTCGAACTCGACCCCCAGGCCTGGCAGGTCGTCAAGGTAAAGAACACTCTTCTCGATCCTGGGCCGGCGAGTGTAGAGCTCGAACCACAAGGGATCACGCTCAGGGTTGGCGAACGACTCCAGGATATACCCGTTCGGGACGGAGGCCAGCAGATGGCCGTGGATATGGGGTTCGTGGTGGGGCGCCATCCAGATATGCATCATCGACGCCATACCTGCCAGCTTACGCCATTCGGTGATGCCTCCATTAGCGTTAGCGTCAAATTGCAAGAAGTCAATCGCCTCTGTTTCCATCAAGCGGCGCGCCCCCCAGCGAGTGATCTCACTTTCGCCCGAGGCGAGCGGAATACGGGTGTTGACCTTCAGCCGTTTAAGCGGTTCCACGTCGTCGTACCAGTGCAGGGGCTCTTCCAGCCAAGTGATGTCCAGATCGTACATCCTATTGGAGGCCTGGATTGCGGTGCTCACGTCCCAGCCCTGGTTGGCATCGAGCATAAGCTTGACCTTCGGGCCCACTGCGTCGCGCACGGCTTTAACCCGCCGGTAGTCGTCCTCAACACTGAAACCGCCACTGATACCGCCGACCTTCAGCTTGATTGCATCGTAGCCTTGCTCAGTGTAGCCTTGAACCTCCTTGACCAGTTCGGGGATACCCTTGCCTTCGCGGTAGTAGCCGCCGGTCACGTAAGCCGGCACGCTCGCTCGATAGCCTCCCAGAAATTTGTAGAGTGGCTGACCAGCCGATTTGGACATGATATCGTACAGCGCCGCGTCGATCGCCGCCATTGCTGCAATGAGGTCAGTTCTTGACCAATTTCGCTTCACGAGTTCTCGGCTGTAAGTAATGGCGAACAGTTTCTCCCACACTTTTCCCACCATGAAAGGATCTTCGCCTATAACGAGATCGGCCAGACCCTGCCGAAACAATCCCGCCCCGCCACCCGTACCCTCTCCATAACCCGCCACTCCGGCATCCGTGTAGACCTTCAGAATCAGCCGCCTGGCAACAGGCTTCATACCCCCGATGGGGAAAATCGACATCCAGAAACGATCTGTGAGCGGCCTTTCGAGAAGGAAAGCCTCCATTCGGGTCACTTTCATAGGCTTTGCGAGATAATTGGTTCTCACGCCCTCGCGTGCGTTCACGAGAATTCCGCCAGGCAGTGCCAGGGCTGCCGAACCCAGAAATCGGCGCCGACGAATGACTGCCATTAATGCCTCCTTGATAGCGTGCCCCTTTATAGCACGAATCATCGAGTCTCCAAAGTTCAGAATGCATCGGTCCCGGGATCAGCAACGTTGATGAGCTGGTGTTCGCTGGAACATTCTTTTGTGCAGGCGGTATGATCAGGCGTGAAGACTGGCTAAGGAGGTCAATCTTGAAGGTTCTTGGACCATTGCTGTGCGCCGTCCTGTTCTCTCCATGGGCAGCAGGACAAGTTCTGAACTGCAACCTTGAGGATTACCAACCGCTCGAGGGATTGGCAGCCACAGTTCGCGAAGGAGTTCTAGAGGTTAAGTGGCGCGGTGAGCAGGATCAGCGATTGCGGGCGGAATTTACGATTCGCAATCATCAACCCATGGTGCGCGAATTGGCCGCCAGCATCAATGGCACGAAATGGCTTGTGCTGGGCCGGGACCTCACACCGGAGTTCCAGGTTACTAGCGGAATGCGCCGTCTTGCCACGGCTCAAGCCCAGGAACTGCGGAGCCTGCATGGCACGCTGACACCTGACCTTATCGAAAGGGAGAAATGGAACGCGTTTTGGGATGCGCCCCTCAGCGTTCCTGGGAATCCCGGCGCCGGCGATAGTTCCATTAACTTGCCGCGTAAGCCCGACGAAATCCGGCGTGCGTGGGCCAGCTACCGCACCACCTCTTGTCAGGTCAAGACTGAGGGATCCCGGCTGAAGGTCACCTTTCCCGGACTTAAGATGGGCATTTTCTCGGGGCGATTGCAATTCACTGTTTACCGGGGCTCGAATCTGCTCCGGCAGGAAGCGATTGCCAGGACTGAGCAACCTTCGGTAGCGTACAAATATCTGGCCGGGTTGAAGGGCTTCGTGATTGAAAACGGTACTCGCATAATCTGGCGCGACACTGCGCGAGCGTGGCAGGAGTATGACTTCGAGAGCGCCTTGAATACCGATGCTGTAGGGTTGCGCGCGCGCAACCGTTTGGCAATCATCGAGACCGGAGGTGGTTCTCTGGGCTTTTTCCCACCACCCCACAAATTCTTTTTTGCCCGCGAAAATGAAGTGAATCTTGGGTACGTGTACTACCGCAAGGATGATGAGAACCACTTTGCCGTAGGAGTGCGACAGCCGGATCACGGGGAGGGTTACAACTCATACGGCATCTCGGACGAAGTTTGGAACCGGCGTGTCAGTGAATCGCGGGGGGAAACCTACAACTTCGCCCTGTACAATGCCCCGCCCGGAACTTGGCAGCGCATGGCTGTCTATTTTTATTTGAGCCCTGGCCGCGGTCAAGCGGCTCAACAAGCGGTTCTGGCCTATACACATGATGACGTTTATAAACCAATGCCGGGGTTCAAAGTGCTTGTCAGCCACTTTCACATGCATCTCGGCGAAATGCTTTCTGACCAGGGCACCCTCGATTACCATCCTGAGTGGACTCAGGTCTTTCGCGCTTTGGGCGTGAACATCGTGATCCTGGCTGACTTCCACTCCGACTCGCATCCGAACGACCCGGGCCCGTTGCGCTTCAAGGAACAGGAGGTCTATTTCGAAGCTTGCCGCCGCCTTTCCGATCGTGACTTTCTTCTGATTCCGGGCGAGGAGCCCAACGCATTTCTGGGTGGCCACTACATGATGTTGCTGCCGCATCCGGTTTTCTGGACCCATGGTCCAACACGGTCGCAGGGCCAATTGCTAACGGAGAACGATCGGCAATTTGGCAGAGTCTATCACACAGCTTCGGCCGCCGATGTTATGGAAATGCTCCGCCGCGAGCAGGGGGTTGTGTGGCAGGCGCACCCCCGTACTAAGAGCTCAGCCGGCTACCCGGATGCCGTCCGCGACAGAGACTATTTCCTCAACAACCGTTTCATTGGCGCCTCCTATGAATCCCTACCGGTCGATTTATCCGAAGAGCGCCTTTGTGAATCCCGGTGCTTCGGAACGTTGGACGATATGAACAACTGGACCTCCACCCCGAGATATATGATCGCTGAGGGAGACACCTACCAGAAATATCCGAACGATGAAACGTATCCCCAACTCGCTGTTAACTACGTCAGACTCGACCGCGTCCCGAGGTTCGACGAGGATTCAAACTCCATCAGCCGCGCCATGCAGACGGGCCATTTTTTCGTAACAACGGGCGAGATCCTGTTCCGCAATTGGGGTGTCGAGGGCTCGGCTTCACACTGCGTCTATACGGCGGATGCGGAATGGACCTTTCCGCTCGAATTCGTGGAACTTGTTTGGGGTGACGGGAAGACCACCAGCCGCCAAACGATTTCTGTAGCCGGAATGGCCCCTTTCGCCGACCATCAGTTTCGCATTCCCTTTGATGGAACAGGCAAAAAGTGGGTGCGTTTTGCGGTTTGGGATTCGGCTGGCAACGGGGCCTTCACTCAGCCAGTTCAGTTGAAGTGAGGTTTGACAAGCAGCTCGCAAGCAAGCTACTTTTTTGGGCAAGCTTAAGCTAGGGCAAGGATTGGTTTAGAGAGGACCCGCTGCCAGCTTTGGGGGCTGGTCAGCCTACGATACGAGAGTCTTTAGAGGTGTTGGAGCGCCAATATTCATGAAGAAGGCGGAGTCCACCGAGAAGAATTGGTCACGCAGGTACTTCTTGCGCGCGGTCGGCGCCACCGTGCCGACCCTGAGCTTGGTGGCGGAGGGAGTTGACGTTCAGGGTAGCCATGGAGGCGGACCCGGTCAGGAA
>Ga0187846_10002386_pt1 | contig 10289 bp, 4 predicted proteins | sample TC_taG_FD_161473 | JGI IMG/M metagenome (GOLD analysis project Ga0187846, IMG submission 161473) | Biofilm microbial communities from the roof of an iron ore cave, State of Minas Gerais, Brazil - TC_06 Biofilm (v2) | ecosystem: Environmental > Terrestrial > Deep subsurface > Cave > Wall biofilm ... | reverse complement strand
TGGACCGAAGTCCGTGCCTCCCGCCAGGTAAGTGGTCGGGTCGGTTTTCTTCGGCTGTCCAAAGTATGGGTTGAAACCCGGAGCGAAATTGTAGTTGGGAGGGCCACCGGCGGTATGACAGAAGTTACAATCGGAGACAGCATTCACCCAGTAGCTGCCCAAACCGACCAGGTCGGGGTCTTTTCCGTCGAGATTCAAAGGTACGGGCGCGATCTTGAAGCCTAGTTTGATGCGTGACGCCTCCGTGTCGTGGTCGTTGTTCTGCGCCAGCACACGCGGCGCAGTGCTCAGCCGCCCTCCCAGAGCAATCACACCCAGCGTCAAGACCGCTCCCGCTGCCATTTTCACGAGTTGCTGTGTCTTCATTTGTGGATCTCCTTTGTGGACAATAGATTTCGCGGACATGCTGCTCCCGCTGGCGTTTGGGGTCAATGGTGACCGCATGTAGAACGTCTTGATTCCAAGTGAATTCGTAAGTTACAGTGCGGCTTATGGTTGGCTTATGGTTATTGAACCGTGCGTTGGCAGCGATGTAGAATTGGGTGCTCCTTCGCAATGGGTTCTTCATGCCCTCTGACGTAGTCAGGTTCGGAAACGATCTGGAACTGGACCGGCGCGCTTATGAACTGCGTCGTTCGGGCCGCCCTCTAAAGCTGGAACGAATCCCAATGGAGTTGCTCTTATTGCTGGTGAAGCGCAAAGGGCAACTGGTAACCAGGGAAGAGATCATTGAAGGAGTGTGGGGTAAGGACCTCTTTTTCGATACGGATAACAGCATCAATGCGGCGATCCGCAAAATCCGCCAGGTGCTGAAGGATGACCCGGAAAAGCCACTCTTTGTTCAGACAATCACCGGCAAGGGATACCGGTTTGTCGCGCCCACGGTCGAGGTGCAGCTACCGGTTGAAGCCCATGGGCAGACCTCCAGCCGCAACGCCACCTCCGCAGATCTAATAAGTGAACCCAAGGCAGCAGCCCCGACCAGGTTTCGAAAGGCCTGGCGGGTCATCGCTGCCGCGGCCGTAGTGCTGGCATTGTCGGTCGTTGCTTTTCTCTTTTTTCACTCCCGTCGTGCCACGACGTTGACTGAAAAGGACGCGATTGTGCTTGCCGACTTCATGAACACGACGGGCGACCCTGTTTTTGATGGGACGTTGCGGGAAGGCATGGTGGTACAGCTCGAGCAATCTCCGTTTCTGAACATCGTCTCCGAGGCACGCATCCAGCAGACACTGCGACTGATGGGCCAGCCCGCCGATGCACGATTGACCCCAAAGATCGCACGCGAAATCGGTGAACGCACCAGAAGCACCGCCGTTCTGGAGGGCTCGATAGCAATCCTCGGCACACAATACGTCCTGGGACTACGCGCAAACGACTGCCGCACGGGGAGCATTCTCGATGAAGAACAGGCGCAAGTGGCAAGAAAGGAAGATGTGCTGAGTGCCTTGAGTCAGATCGCCAGTAAATTCAGAGCCCGCATCGGCGAATCACGCGCGACGATGGAGAAATATGACATCCCACTTGCCGAGGCAACAACACCATCTCTCGAAGCCCTGAAAGCTTATAGTTCGGCCTGGAACATTCAGTCCTCAGCGGGCTCCGCCGCCGTCGTACCGCTGTTCAAGCGCGCCATTGAGATCGATCCCCAATTTGCCCTGGCCTATGCGGCGCTGGGGCAAATGTACGATGACATCGGAGAGTCCAGCCTGTCGGCGGAGAGTACGAGTAAAGCTTATGCGCTGCAGGAACGGGTCAGTGACCGGGAGAAGTTCTTGATCAGTTCCCAGTATGATTTGCTGGTGACAGGAAACTTGGAGAAGGCGCAGCAAACCTGCGAGCTGTGGGCGCAAACTTATCCTCGCGACGCCATGCCTCATGCATCCTTGTCGGGTATGGTTTACCCCATCATGGCCAACTACGAAAAGGTAATCGAAGAATCGAGCAGAGCCATCACGTTGGATCCTGGTTTCGTGATCGGATATTGGAATCTTGCATACGGGTATGAATATCTCAATCGCTTGGCAGAAGCTCAGAGTACGCTTGAGCGAGCCTCCGAGCGCAAACTGGAAATCCCCGATTTCCTGGTTCAGAGATACGATATCGCCTTTTTGAAGGGTGGCACAGCGGCGATGCAACAAGCGGCGGCCTTGGGTCAGGGGAAGCCAGGGGCGCAAGCTCTGATTTCCCACCACGAGGCTTTGGCATTGGCATATTCCGGCCATTTGCAGGAAGCGAGGAAAATGTCCCAGCGGGCGGAAGAGTGGGCTCAGCAAGCCGGCCACCAGGAAGAGGCCGCTCTGTTCGAAGCAGGCGCAGCATTGCGAGAAGGTTTTTTGGGGAACGCGCAAGCCGCAAGGCAGCGCGCAACCACAGCACTCGAACTCTCCAAGGGCCGGGAGGTAACGTATGGCGCCGCCTTGGCGCTGGCTCTGGCCGGCGACACTTATCGATCTCAAAAGCTCGCGAGTGAACTAGAGAGGCGTTTCCCAGAGGATACGTCAGTCAGGTTCAGTTACTTGCCAGCGCTTCAGGCTCGTCTGGCACTAAACCATCGAGAGACAGCGAAAGCCGTCGAACTGCTGCAAGCCTCTGTTCCCTACGAGTTGGGCGCGCCGAAAAGCACCATGTACGGGTTCTTCGGCGCCCTCTATCCCGTGTACGTGCGTGGCGAGGCCTACCTGGCGGCACAGAAAGGAGCCGAGGCTGCCGCCGAATTCCAGAAGATTATCGATCACCCCGGCATCGTGGTCAGCGATCCCATTGGAGCGCTGGCACGCTTGCAACTGGGCAGGGCCTACGCTCTATCGGGAGACACAGCTAAGGGAAAATCCGCCTATCAGGATTTCCTGACGCTCTGGAAAGACGCTGATTCCGACATCCCGATCCTAATACAAGCAAAGAAGGAGTACGCCCAACTAAGGTAGAGCGCTGAGCACATTCGGTGGTGTTGTTGCTTGTGAGAACAGCTGACACCCGTCTCGGAAATAATTCACTTGGGTGATAAACGGCCGGAAGTGCCCAACCAAAACCAGATCGCAGCACAAGCCTGTGTCGCCGGCGACTAACCCGCGATCAACGGCGTACTGTAGATCCAAGCGACCAACCCCCGAATAGTTAACTCAGAAGCTCCCCACCGCCAGCTGTAACCGGCTCGGCATCGGCTGGACATGTCGGGCCTTTGGGTGTGCCCATCATCGTCTCGTCGCCCCAACCCACAACCGAAGTCGAAAACGAACGCTCGTCTCAGAGCTGCGCGACGATGTCGAAGGAGCGACGCCGAAGACAAGGTTCAAAGTAGTGCGGCGGCGACGAAGGATTCGATAGAGCCCCAAAGGTGCGACCGGGCTTTTGGTGCACGGACCAGCGCAAGGATTCTGCAAATAGGATCTTGCCATGAGTTGGGGTGAGAATTGTCATTATCTCCGTCAACCTACAACCGGCGAAGGCTCCTATCCAGGAATTAGTTCGTCCTGGGGAATCGCCCGCAAGTAGGCGTGAAGATTCCTGCTGGCTTTACACCTTCTCTGCGTTGCAATGACATGTCCTCACCTGGCGGAATGATAGATGATGAGTGCGAGCCGATAATACGCGTCGCCGATCTTCCCCGCGGCTTCCAGAGGTTGTCCCGCTTGCGGTTTCACCTCAATCGCCCCGCCAAAATAGATCGTTCCATCGGGACCAGTTGTCGCGGAGTTTGTTCCGATCACGGCGATTCCATCCGCCAATCGCATTTCACCAAGGTCTTCGATCCGGCTGGTCGTGAGATCGTAGTTCGTAAGATGCGACGCTGCCACGCCTGCGCTTCCGGCGTAATCGAACTCGCGACCGGCGGCGCCATAGTAAAGCTTGCGGTCCTTCCCTAGGGTGAGGCTAAGCGTTGCATAAGGGACATTCCGGCTGTCTCGCAAATTGGGGATGCAGAGTTGTCCTAGACGGCGAACCTCCCCATCTTCTCCGGCGGACGGATCAAACGAGAAGAGAGTTGTCGCGCTCTCCTCTACACCGTATACCTTCTTGGTTTGCTCGTCCCAAACGGCCACCCGCCACGCCGTTTCGACCTTGTTGTAATCCCGGCCAAGCGAGGTACCTTTCTGCCGAATAGGCAGACGGACCGAAAGCTCGCGGAGGGAATCCGTTCGCGGGTCGTACTTGAAGATCTGGCCCCGACCGAAGCTGCCGTAAACGTCACCGCGGTTGTCAACAACCAGAGTGCGGCAGAGCGAGTCCCAGTTATTGACCCGGCCCAGGTTTTTCTCACTGTGAGCGGCTATGTCGTAATAAGCAAATTCGCCCCGCGGATCGGTTATACCGTAGTAGCGATTGAAGATGGGATCGTAAATGCCGGAGATGATGCCCTGGTAGGAAAAGGCGATGCCCAGGTCAGTTACATGACTGGCCTTCGGGTCGAAAACCATCCAGTGGCCGCCCGGATACCCTTCCGGAGTGGCGTAACGCGCAAAATCGAAATCGTTGCCATACTGGGTTGCGAAATAAATGCGGCCGTCCTTACCTTCCGCGAATTTGGTGTGTATTTTTGACTGCGGCCCAACCCGCAGGAACTGCTGGCCGGTAAGGACGTTAAGGTCCCCGACATCGCGAACCATGTCTGTTTTCGAGTCGTAATACACAATGTGGCCGCCGCCACCGTGATAGGCAAGTCCCATATAAACCTTGCCGTCGCTGCCCGCCAGCAATGCAGACCAGTTTCCGTCCATTTTGGCGAGCCCCGGAAAGATCCTGCAGTCGACCCTCGCAATCCGAACGGGAGGGCCGTCGACTTGAGCGAAACAGACCAAGGATGCCAGGAAAAGGAGGATAACAACGGCCCGAAGTGCGTTCATTATGGCCCCATCTCGAGCACGGCCAGAGTATATGTATCGAGGCGCGGGACCGAGAACCGGGCTCGACCGTTCGTAACTTCACAGGGAACCGTTGTGCTGCCCTCGCCGTCCGGGGTCAACAACCTCACGTGCTCGACCGCCTTGCCCTGCGGCAACTCGATTTCCACCTGAACGTTGGTCACCGTTGCCCCTCCCGGCGCTCCGTAGTTCAACAGGTGGACGAGCCGCCGATTCGACTCCACCTGCTTCTGTAGTTCCGCCACCACGGCCAAGGTCTCCGGGGCTTCCACCTCCAAAGTGAATCTTCCTCCTGCTGCCCATCGCACCTGCTCGAGCAGTTCTTTCCAGTTGAGCGGCAACTTCCAGTACTGGCTCGTCATCCGGGCCCCTGCCGGCTTATCGATTGCCGGTTTGACAGCCGCAACATAGCTCACTCGCCCTTGTCCCCGACGCGTCTGAACCGGAGGAGTGTTGAGATCTTGCTCTTTCCCTCTTGCGGCTGCATGTACTCCGAACAAATCATTCAGCCCGAAGTCTTGGCGACGCAGGCGCCAGGGCGTGTAGAGCGACGTCCACCCGGTGGCGACCAGGCCTCCGCCCTCCCGCACATACTTTCGTATCAGCTCCATCTGGTCGTCATCCAGACACTCCTGATCGGCCAGAACCAGCACCCGGTAGTTGCCGAGACCCTGCAAGTGTTCATCAAAAACGATGTCGAAGGGGACCTTGCCCTGAATCAGTACCTGCGTGAAGAGGATAAAGCTCGCCGCTGGCCCATCATTGTTGAACCCCATCGAGGCATAGGAGTAGAGCACAGCCACATCGGCGATAGTCTTTACCCCACGGAAGTAATCAAACTGCTGGCGGAAAAAATTCACGTAGGCCCGCTGGTCCGCAGGAAGATTTCCCGCGTGGAGAACGCTTCCCACCATACCCAGCGTCTGCCGGTTGAAGGCCATGGACTCTCCCATCGCCAGTTTGCCGCCGCCTTCGGATCCGGCCGTGTAGGTCAGAACTCGTTTGTTCAACCGGCTGACCATCTTGTAGGTGCGGATTTTCGAAACCAGAATGCCATCCGGTGTCATGGTGGCGTAATCGCCTTCTTCGGTCCAGGCAATATCCATGTTCGGCAAAAGGGTCGGGTAATGCACGCCTTGTTCCCAAATCGTATTGCGGCCCGAGATTCCGGAATGGGGATTGGTGCCAATCGCCGTGTTCGGATTCACGCCCTTAATCGTCGCGTGCATCTCCGCGTAGTAGCGGTTAAGTTGGTGGCAGCGGAATCCGGCCCATTCCTGGAATAATGGGTCGTCGATCGCGGACAGCGGGAAGGCGACTTTCGGCGGTACGACGTACTGCATGTTGGAAAAGCCAAACCGTTCTTTGAGCTCTTCGGAACTGTATTGGGTGGTCAAATATTCGCGAAAATCTCTGATCGCAAGAGGGTGTTGGAAAATGGCCGGTTCAGCTTGCAGGCTGGTGTTGTCAAAATCAATCTCATCGGCCTTCAGCTCTTGAACGCCCATGCGCACCACGCGCTTCATGTAATCCAGGTACCCTGGGTGCATAAAGTAGACCCGCCTGCGAAAGGTCTGGTCGAAATAAATGACCGGCTTGCCCAGGTAGTCCGGAACGAACCATTCTTCGGCGTCGGGCCTTTCAATCAGGAACGTCTCGTAAGCGATCGTGCTTCCGACATACAGTCCCACCTTGATGTCGTGTTCGTGAAGAAGGGCCGCAGTCTTCTTTGCGACTTCAATGTGTTCTCTCTCCACTTGCAGCCCGAAGCCTTTATAAAAGTGGATCACAGCGAGATTGACACCAAGCTCTTTGAGCTTTCTTAGCGTGGTCGGACTGGATTCTTCTCGATAATCTGCTTCGTGCCAGACCGGTTGGCCACCCCGGCGCACCTGAAAGATCGGCATGCTATCCCAACTGCCGACGATGATCAGGGGCTCATCGGCAAGCCAAGGTGGTGTTGTCTCAGTTCCGCTTGCGAAACCGGCCGAGGGAATCAGGCGGGATATCCGCATGGCAGTCGTGCCCATCACCACGCTGCCCATGAAATCCCTGCGATTCATCGATGGCTCCCGGAAGCGCCAAGTCTCAGTAACGTCGCCTTGCGAAGATGCGCGAAGTCGTTGACCATCGTTTGGCTCCCCTGACCATGGCGAGTTGAATTAACGGCTGTCGGACCGCCGGGATCGCCGGCCGCAGGCTGATCATTCGAGACCTAATCAACCGGCTCTCTCGAATGGGCATAGTTTGTTCTACGCGTTCCCATCTGTCAAGGTCGAGTGGGGTATTGGGGGTATTGGGAATCGGTGGGCATCGAAATGGCTGGAAAACTAATCTTCGGCGATGGGCATGACTTGCAGTAACATTCCTGACGATATGAGTGATTGCAGAGGATTTGAATTGCGGGTGCGGAAGTCTTCGGCCTTCGTCGTGTTTCTGGGCGGCACCCTTCTCGCTTCCGCTGCTTATCGCGCGGCGTCGTTTAGGCTGCCCGCAAGCCGCCGGTGCTCGCGCACAACTCGAGGCATCTGGGGTGAGCTGCCGTTACGAGGGGGAGTAAACCCCGTCCGTCGACTCTATGCCTTCAACACCCCTGCGCCCCAACAGGCCAGCACGCAGGGCTCGACACAAGAGAAAATTCTGAACGAGGCGGAAGACGAAGTTGAGCAAGGCCGCCTGGATGAAGCCTTTGAGAGGTGCCGACAGGTTATCCGTGCCGATCCCCATTCTGGGTACGCCTATTTCCTGGCAGGGGTAATTGAGTTCGAGCGCGGGGCTAATGAGGACGCCGAAAAAGACTTGAAGCAATCTGTAGAGCTCGAACCCTCCCGCATTGCCTCGCGTGTTGCCCTGGGCAAGGTTTACCTCAACCTAAAACAGTGGCCGCAAGCACGAAGCGAGTTTGAGCACGCCGTCAAACTAGGTGACACTTCAGGTTCCGGCCATTTTGGCTTGGGTCTGGCCCTGGTTAAGGAATCTCGTCCTACCGAGGCGCTTCCACATTTGGTCGCCGCCGTGAAGGCCAACCCTAGAGAATGGGAGTGGCAGTTCACCCTAGTCGCTACCGAGCTCTCCTTGAAGCAGGTTGATGACGCCCGCCGGCAACTTGCACTGTTGCTGCAAATTCATAACCCTGACCCCTGGGCCTCATTCCGTTTAGGCAAACTTCTGCAGGAACACGATCTGACCCAGGAAGCGAAGGCGAGATTTGAAATCGCTATTGCCCTTCTGGAGGCATCCCCCAATCTCCAACCTGGATCCACTCTTTCCGATCTTCACCTCCAGATCGCCCATGTACGATACGACCATCGCGATTTCGCAGGAGCGATCGAGAGCCTGAGCAAGGTGGAGGAAGCGAGTCTCGACTCGAAATCGCAAGCTGAAGCGCTGAACCTCCAAGGTCTGATTTTGCTGAGATTCGGTAAGCTTGACGAAGGAAGGCCCAAGCTGCAGCGGGCCGCAGAACAGGATCCGTCTTCCGCCGACCACACTTTTTATTGGGTGTGGGCGGAGCTGCTCGCAGGGCACACTGCAATTGCTGTCCAAGGTGCAGAGAATGCTCAACGCCGGTGGCCCGGCAATCCTGATATCCGGTTGGTCCGTGCGATCGCTCAACAACAGACCCTGCCGGAACGAGCCCGCATACCCTTCTTGGCACACTGGCATCTGAAGGGGGAAGGCTTCGTCTGCTGCCCCTGCAAAGTGCCGTGCCCCTGCCGATCGAACGGTCCGCCCACCTACGGGCATTGCGAAAGCACCGGCGCCTACCGCGTTGGCGAGGGGAAATACGACGACATCCGATTGGACGGCCTCGTTTTGATCTTGGCGGACGCTTGCATGGGCGGGGACAAAGCGCCGGCTCGCGTTTACGTAGACCCTTCCGTCTCCACTGAACAGATTATTTGCATGGAAAGAATTTTCCAGGGTCTCGATCCCCGGCGTCCGTTCATATTCTCGGCCGTGAACCGGGCCAGAATTATCTATGAGGCGTCAGACCAAGCGAGGTTGTTGACCGTGCGTGTTCCCGGCGCCGTCGAGATGAAAATTCGGCGCAGGCTCAATGGCGAGGGAAAGCCACTTTTGGAAACTGCAGCCATGGATCGTTTCTCCAATGTGATCGAGTATGCGCAGAACTTGACCTATAAAATGTGGGATAAAGGCGGAACTCTTACTCTGGACTATAGCGGACGGCAGGCCAACTTCCGAAGGTTCGATCTGGATGCTCAAGATTTTCTCAACCTCAAGATGTTGCTTCAGTATGCCGATGGCATAGGTCGCTTCAACGAAAAACAGCTCGAACTGATCGACAGCCTCAAACTCCCAAGGCTAAGTCTGCCAATGAAATCGAGCGAGGATGTGCGATGAAGATCCGAGGATTGCCGCACTTTCAAAGAAAATGCATCGTGGTCGTCGTTTTGGCGCTGCTGTCTCCTCCCGCTCTCTGCCAGGGCGGCGGCCCGGAGGAGCCGGAACATGCCGCGCTGCGACCTGCGTGGCTACATGAGATGCCTCTTGTGCTCGTATCGAATCACGATAGCATGCCAATCTTCCAGCGACGCAGAGGCGGTAGTCCGACGTGGCAGGAGGACGATTATGAAAGGGAACATACCGAAGAGGCGATCGAAAAACTCAAGGACCTCGGAGTGACGTTGGTCATCGTCCACTTCTATAAAGGCTTTGGCCTGGAAGCGGAACGAGAGCACATGGAAAAAGCCAAACAACTGGCCGTCATCGTCAAGAAACACGGACTGCGACTCGGGGTGTACGTCGGCAGCACAATCGCCTATGAGACCTTTTTGCTGGAAAAACCGGAAGCCGAGGAATGGTTCGTACCCGACTTTCTTGGCAGGCCGGTTTTCTACGACGACCAGACCTTCCGCAAGCGGGTTTACTTCATGCACCCCGGATACCGGGATTACATTCGGCGCGTTCTCCGAATCGCCGAAGACGAGTTCCACGCTGATCTGATCCACTTTGACAATACGAGCATGCAGGCGGAGCCCGCCATCTTCCAACACCCTCTTGCCATCGAGCAGTTTCGGGATTTTCTACGGAGAAAATACACTCCGGAGGCGCTGACCAAACGGTTGGGTTTCCCCGATGTCCGCTATGTGATTCCTCCACGGTACGACCGGCCACTCCGCACCATCAATGATCCTCTTTTCCAAGAGTGGGCGGATTTTCGATGTGAGACCCTGAGCAACTACTACGCGGAGATGGAGGGTCTGCTGCGCGAGCTAAACCCGGCAGTGGCCGTCGAGACTAACCCGCATTCCGGAGTCTCGGGTAGAAATACCATCTGGGAACAGGGGGTCGACTATCCTCGATTGCTCTCCCACATGGATGCCGTGTGGACCGAGGAGGGAGATTCTGCAGGCGTCACCGCTGACGGCATTCTGGTGAGTAAGATCCGAACGTTCAAAATGA
>Ga0187846_10002385_pt1 | contig 10290 bp, 10 predicted proteins | sample TC_taG_FD_161473 | JGI IMG/M metagenome (GOLD analysis project Ga0187846, IMG submission 161473) | Biofilm microbial communities from the roof of an iron ore cave, State of Minas Gerais, Brazil - TC_06 Biofilm (v2) | ecosystem: Environmental > Terrestrial > Deep subsurface > Cave > Wall biofilm... | reverse complement strand
CCGGGATAGACGACGGACGTCGACCACGCGTCCTCGACGATGGCGGGCCCCCCGACCTCCTGCCCCTGCGCCAGATCCCCACGAGCGTAGACCTGCGTCGGCGCCCAGCCGAGCCCGTAGAAAAACGCGCGTCGCTCGCCCCGCCGTTCCCCCGGTTCGTGCGGGAGGCGCGGGGCGGCTCCGGCCGCGCCGGTGGAGGGCGCGAACGCGGCGACGCGCACGTTGAGACCCTCCACGGGATCGTCCGTGGCGTACTCGTAGCGGCGTCGGTGAAGATCGTCGAACCCCCGGCGGATCGCCTCGCCGTCCGCCCCCGGCGGGACCGGCACTTCGATCTCGTAGTTCTGGCCCGCGTAGCGCAGATCCATCGATCGGCGCAGCGTGATCCGGTCCGGCGGCACCCCCTCATCCTCCAGCCGGGAGAGCAGCTCCGCCTCGATCGCACGGAAGACCGCCTCCCAGCCCTCCGGAGCGGTGTCCTGCAGGCTCACCCGGAGCGTCCGCACCGCATCGTAGCGCAACTCCGCCGCCAGACAGCCGTACGCCGAGAATGCGCTGGAATAGTAGGGGATCAAGACCTGACGCATTTCGAGACTCTGCGCGAGCCGACCGGCGTGGAGCGGACCGGCTCCTCCGTAAGCGACGAGGCAAAACCGGCGCGGGTCGACGCCGCGGTGGACGGACACGGCCCGAATCGCGCGCATCATCGCCGCGTTGGCGATCTCAACGATGCCCGCCGATCCCTCCGGCGCCGAAAACCCGAAGCGCGCGGCCACCGGCTCCACCGCCCGCCACGCAAGGTCGGGGTCCAGGCGCACGCCGCCGAAACTCCCCTCGGGGTCGAGAAACCCCAGGACCATGCAGGCGTCCGTCACGGTCGGCTCCGCGCCCCCCCGCCCGTAACACGCCGGTCCGGGATCGGCCCCCGCGCTCCGCGGTCCCACCCGGAGCGCCCCGCCCCGATCCACCCAGACGACCGAGCCGCCGCCGGCGCCGATGCTCTCAACGGCCAGCGACCGGACACGCACCGGCTGGCCGTTGAGCCGCCGCTCCGACACGGTGTCGACCCGGCCTCCGTGGATGAGGCAGACGTCGGTCGACGTCCCGCCCATGTCCAGGGTCACCGCGTCGGCGATCCCCGCGCCCCCGGCGACCGCCTGCGCCGCGGCAACCCCGCCGGCCGGCCCCGACATGAGCAAGGCGAGCGGGGTCCTCCGCGCCAGGGCGGGCGTGGTCATTCCGCCGCTCGACTGCATGAGCCGGAGCGGCGCGCGGACCCCTTGACCCGCCAGCCCGGCGGTGAGTTCCGCCACGTACCCTGCCACGAGGGGCATCAGCACGGCGTTGGCACAGGCGGTGTGCGTCCGTTCGTACTCGCGGAACTCAGGATTGACCTCGGAGGAGAGGCAGACGTGCCGCACGTGCCCGGCGAGCAGGGCCCCGATCCGGCGTTCGTGCGCGGGGTTGGCGTACGCGTGAAGGAGGCTGACGGCCACGGCTTCGACGTTCTCGCGGCGGATCACCTCCACGAGGCGCAGGACCTCGGCTTCGTCCAGGGGCGTGAGCACGCGCCCTTGATGATCGAGCCGCTCCGTCACCTCGAAGCGCAGCGCGCGGGCGGCAATCGGCGGCATCCGGCCGGGAACGTCCAAACGGTACAGGTGCTCCCGTTGCTGGCGTCCGATCTCGAGCACGTCGCGAAATCCGCGCGTGGTGATCAGCGCCGCCTTCGCCCCTCGCCCTTCCAGGAGCGCGTTGGTGACCACGGTCGTGCCGTGGGTGAGGCTCGCGACCCGCTCGTCGCCGCGCAGAAGAGCCCGCAGGCCCTCCCGGATCGCCAGCGAAGGATCGCGGGTCGTCGGCACCTTGCACATGCGCAGCGCGCCGCCATCCATCGGGCGGGCCACCAAGTCGGTGAACGTGCCGCCGACATCGATGCCGACGTGGACGTCCCCCCCCACGCCGTCGATCCTAGGACCCGATCGCTCGCCGGAGGTACGCGAGAGCGCGAGGAACGGCGGTCCGGCCTGGTTCTTGGCCCTCGTATTCGAGCGAGATGCACCCTTCGTAACCCGCGTCCCGCAGGAGCGCCAGCACGGCGTCGTGGTCCACGCGCGGATCGCGGCCGTCGGCTGTGACCTGGGTGAACTTGGCGTGCACGTGCCGGGCCAGGCCGGCGGTGCGCCCGATCGACCGCACGCCGTCCAGAAAATTGCCGGTATCCAGCAGCAGGCCGAGCGCGGGGCTCCGCACACTCTCGAAAATTGTGACCACATCGTCGGCGGTCTGGACGAACCCCGTGTGGTTGTGGTTTTCCAGCACCAGCCGCACCCCCGCCCGCTCCGCTCCCTCCACCACGGATTGGAGCGACGCGATCATCGCGGGCCACCGCTCGGCGCGATCCCCCTCCGGCCATCCGGCGAATGTCCTCAGAAAGCGGGACCGGAGTCGCTGGGCCACACCCATCCACGCGAGGGTCCGGTCGACCTCGACCCGGCGGCGAGCGGCATCGGCCAGTCCGAAATTGTTCATGAGCGCGATGCTCGAGATCTCGACCCGATGCCGTGCCGCGGCGTCGCGGAGCTCGTCGAGCCGCGCCGGGCTGGGCTCGCCGATGTGCTTGTCCTCGACCTCGACCGCCGTAAGTCCCAGCTCCTCCGCGCAGAGGCGGATCCACTCCGGCAGCGTCAGGGCCCCCCGCCCGAGCGCATCATCGTATGACTGCGAACTACACCCCACGTACACGACATCACCCCCCGTTGGCACCGCGGCGTTCCGCGGCCGTCACCTCCGCCAGGCCACAAGCACGCCGTCCCGCAGCGGGAGAATGGCGCTCACAAAATCCGGATCGGCGAAGACCGCCTGCGTGAACTCCCGGACGCCGCTCGACGCCCGGTCGGCGGCGCGTGGGTCGAGCGCTTTGCCCCGCCAAAACATGTTGTCGACCAGCATCAGGCCTCCGGACGCGAGGTGCTCCTTGACCACCGGGAGCGAGGCGGGGTAGTCCTCCTTTTCGATATCGCTGAAGACGATGTCGAATTCGCCCTCCGTCCGCCGCAATTCCTGGACGGCCTCGTGCACGCGGAATCGAGTGACGTCCAGGAGCCCCAGGCGCCGCAGGTACCCGCGCGCCGCCTGGGAGAGCTTCTCATCCCAGACGACGTGAAATACTTCGCCGCCCCCGTTGTCCCGAACGCCCATCGCAAACCACGCCGTGGAATAGCCGAACCCGGAGCCCAGTTCGAAGACCCGGCGCGCGCCGCTGAGCCGCGTCAACAGGTAGAAAAACTGGCCCACCACCGGTCCGACGATGGGGAAGCGCTGGGTCGCGGCGTACGCCTCCATCTCCTGGAGGACGGGATCGCGGGCCGGGATCAGCTTCTCCAGGTAGGACGTGAGTTCCGGGTGAACGAGTTCCATCCCCTTACACACCTCCCGCGCCGTCTGGCGAGGCGGCCGGGCCGGCCATCTGGGGCCTCGCCGCCTTCCATACGAAGTTAGGTACGAAACGGGGGGAGCGGCGTCCTGCATCTTCGCCGATCTGCCGGCGCAGGCGGGGGTCGAGACGGCGGCGAATCTCCGGTCTCGGCATGGACCCCGTCGACTGGATCACCTTCGACTGCTACGGCACGCTGATCGACTGGGAGGGCGGCGTCGCGGACGCCCTCGCCCCGTTCCTTCCGCCCCCGGTGGACCGGATGGCCCTGTCGTCGCGGTACATTGCCATGGAGGCCGAGGTCGAACACGAGGCGTACCGACCCTACCGCGACGTGCTGGCCGAGACGAGCGGGCGCCTCCTGCGGACCCTCGGCCGCCCGCTGCCGCCGGGACGCGAACGCGTCCTGCCCGAGTCGCTGCCATCCTGGCGCCCGTTTCGCGATGTGCCGGAGACCTTACGCGCGCTCCGCGCGTCGGGTCGCCGGCTGGCCATCCTGTCCAACGTCGATCGCGATCTCCTCATGACGTCCATCGCCCGGTTGGGGATCGAGCCGGATCTGACCGTCACGGCGGACGACTGCCGGAGCTACAAACCGGCCCCGGGCCACTGGGAATTCTTTCAGAGCCGGAGTGGGGCGCGTCCGGCCAGGACGGTGCACGTCGGGGCCAGCCTCTTTCACGATATGGTCCCCGCGGGCGCGCTCGGCTACCGGACCGTGTTCGTCAATCGGCGCGGGGAGCGGGTGGAGGGCGCCACACCCAGCCGGGTCATCCCGGACCTGCGATCACTGCCCGAGGTCATCGCGGAGCTGGCCCGGTCATCGCCTTGACACCCTTTTGAGGCCTCCAGTATGCTGAAGAAGCCGCGGGCCAGCTACGCGTGCCGAAGTGGCGGAATTGGCAGACGCGCTACGTTCAGGGCGTAGTGGGCGAGAGCCCGTGGGAGTTCGAGTCTCCCCTTCGGCACCACCTCGGTGAGTGGCGGCCGCCTGGCCGCGTACGCGACGCCAGTCCTTTGTTCAGAGGAGGGAGCACGAGTGTCGGGCGGCGTGGAACCATTCGGTCTCGACGTCGCCGTGCTCACCCATCTGCGCGGCTACCCGGACGAGCTGCGCCGGTTCAGCACCGTGTTGAAGCAGGCTCATCCTCCCGGACGGACCGCCGTTGAGTTTATCTTGTCCCGCCCGGTCTCCGCGGACGCGTTCGTGGTGTCGCTGTGCCGGCTGGTGCGCTCGGGGGAAGACGTCGTCACCGTCGTTGAGGCCGCGGACGTGCTCGGCGTGCCACCCGTCCGTGTGCTCGATCTCGCGGCCAAGCCGGGATTCCCCCGGCCGCTGGCGGGGGCGGACCGCTATCAGGTGTGGCGCCGCGCCGACATCGCCGCGTTCCGGCGCCGCGGCGGCGCGCCGGATGCCGGGTGATCGCGCGTGGCGCGCCTCGTGCTGCGCGTGCGGTGCGTCGCGTGCGACCACGAGTTCGATACCGGGATCCGCATGGACCGGCGAAACTTCGACCGGGGGACCTTCGCCAGCAACTACCACACGTGCCCTCGTTGCGGCGGCCGCGGGACGTATCGCAAGCAAGACTACCTGATCGCGGAAGAGGACCGCGGCCCCGGACGGAGCCGCGCCCCACTCGAATAGGTATCCGGCGTCCGTTGCTTGCACCTTCGCGGCCGCCCGACGTATAATACAGACATCACCTGCGTCCTTCCGCGCGTCCCGGACTCATCCGTCACGCCGTTCCAAAATTCCGAGAGGGGGAGACGCCATGGCGAAATACGAAGCGAAGAAGTTTCGTTCGTTAGAGATCGAGCTGCCCGGGATCAGCAGGAAGGCGGTGGAGGAACACTACAAGCTGTACCAGGGGTACGTGGCCAAGGCCAACGAGATCCTGGATAGGCTGGCCAGCGGCGGGGTCGATCTCTCGAAAGCGAACCCGACGTACTCCGAGATCCGGGAACTGAAGGTGGAGCTCTCGCGCGCCATCGGCGGCATCAAGAACCACGAGGTGTACTTCGAGCACCTCGGCGGCAAGGGCGGGCGTCCCGGCCCCAAGTTCCAGGCGTTGATCGACAAGTCGTTCGGGTCGTTCGACGCCTGGCAGGCCGACCTCAAGGCCACGGGAATCGCCGCCCGCGGCTGGGCGTGGACCGCCTACGACTGGGACACCAGCTCGCTCTTTAGCTTCATCGGAGATGAGCAAAACACGTACCCGATCTGGAACGGGACGCCGCTCGTCGCCCTCGACTGCTTCGAGCACGCCTACTGGATGGACTTCGGGACGGGGAAGGCCGCGTACATCGACACGTTCTTCAAGATCCTGGATTGGGACGCGGTCCAGCGACGCGCGGAGCAGTTCGGGATCGTGAAATAAGGACGAAACGGACCGACATCCCCGGGGCCCGGGCGCGCCGCGCTCGGGCCCTTCGGCTTGCTGCGCCATAGACAGGCCCGCAGGAAATCAGGAGGAGGTTCTGCGGCCATCCCGAAGGGATTGACGCTCGGATCGAGAAGCGAGGTTTGGATGACCATCCCGCTGACACGATCGTGCCCCGAATGCCAGGGAGAGATGGAGCTCCTGACGTCCGACGATGTCGGTGAGGTCCTCGTCTACGAATGCCCGGACTGCGGGAATCAAATCGAAAGCCGCGTCGAGACCCTCGAAGAACACGGGGATGGCCACCACGATTCCGGCGAGTCGGTGCCGGACACGGACGCGGAGGACGACGTCGACGTGGGGGAAGAAGAGCGGGCGTGGGAACCAATCGAGCCGGATGAGAACGCCTAGGCGATGCTCCCGCCGGCCCTGATGCTCAGTAGCCCCTCAGCTTAAACCGGATTGTGCGGCCACCGGCAGGCACCGCGCGCGAACAGTCAGCTCGGCGTTCCCTGTACCGCCTCGAGCCTTACGTGCGTTGTGGTCCTCGGATTTGGCGCAGAAGGTTGGCGAGTTCCACCGCCGCGAGGGCGGCGTCTTCGCCCTTGTTGCCGTGCGCTCCCCCGCTCCGGGCCTCCGCCTGCTCCAGCGTCTGCGTGGTGAGCACGCCGAGCGTCACGGGGAGCGACGCCTCCAGCGACACCTGCAGGAGACCCGTCGCCGCCCCCATCGCCACGTACCGGTCGTGCGTGGTCTCGCCACGGATCACGCAGCCAAGACACACGACCGCGTCGTAGCGGCCGGACCGGGCAAGCGCCTGGGCCACGACCGGGAGGTCAAACGCGCCTGGCGCCCACGCCACGTCCACCGACTCTTCGGGAACCCGACATCGGCGCAGCGCGTCGAGCGCGCCCCGGAGAAGCCGGCGCGTGATCTGCTCGTTGAACCGGCTGACCGCGATCGCGACCCTGAGGTCGGCGCCGTCGTGTCCTCCCCGCAGGGGGTCGCCCACCCGCCGCTCCGAGGCTAGTCGAACGTCAGCAGGTGGCCGAGCTTGTGCCGTTTCGTGGCCAGGTACCGTGAGTTCTCGGGGTTCGGGGTCACTTCGATCGGGACCCGGCTTACCACTTCGATCCCGTACCCTTCCAGGCCCACGCGCTTCGCGGGGTTGTTCGTCAAGAGACGAATCCGGCGCAGCCCCAGGTCGATGAGGATCTGGGCGCCCACGCCGTAGTCGCGCGGATCGGGAGGAAATCCCAGCAGCTCGTTCGCCTCCACCGTGTCCTTGCCCGCGTCCTGCAGCGCGTACGCCCGGATCTTGTTGGCGAGACCGATGCCGCGGCCTTCCTGGCGGATATACACTAGGACCCCCCGCCCTTCGCGGCTGATGGCCTCGAGCGCGCGTTGGAGCTGTTCGCCGCAGTCGCACCGCAGCGATCCGAACACCTCACCGGTGAGGCACTCCGAATGCATGCGCACGAGCACCGGAGCATCGCCCGAGAGATCTCCCGCCGTCAGGGCCAGGTGGCTCGCGCCGTCCAGGGTGTTCTGGTACACCGCGGCGGTAAATTCTCCAAACCGGGTCGGCAGCCGAGTCGTGCCCTCGCGGACCACGAACCGGTCCCGCTCCAGGCGGTAGCGGATGAGGTCGGCCACCGAGATGATCGGCAGCTCGTGTCGCATCCCGAAGTCCCGCAGTTCCGGCAGGCGCGCCATCGTCCCATCATCGCTCATGATCTCACAGAGCACCCCGGCCGGGTGGAGACCCGCCAGGGTTGCCAGATCCACGGCCGCTTCCGTGTGCCCCGCCCGGCGGAGCACCCCGCCCGGCGTCGCGCGGAGCGGAAACACGTGACCTGGCCGGCTGAGGTCCTCGGGACGGGTGGCGGGATCCACGAGGGCCCGAATCGTGGCCGCGCGGTCGGGAGCCGAAATGCCGGTCGTGATCTGATGCTTCGCCCCGACCGAAATGGTGAACGCCGTGCCCTGGTGGGACGTGTTCTGCGATACCATCTGGGGCAGGTCGAGCGCCTCGAGCCGGGCGGGCGTCAGAGGGACGGTGATGAGGCCCCGGGCATGCTTGAGCATGAAGTTAATCGCGGCGGAGGTGACCATCTCTGCGGCCATAACCAGATCACCCTCGTTCTCGCGGGCCTCATCGTCGACCACAATGACAAATCCGCCCGCCTTGATCGCGGCGACCGCGTCCGTGACGCTGGCAAATTCGGCGGCCCGCTTCTCGGAGATGCTCATCGTTGGTCCCCCCGGCCCGGCGTGTAGGGGGCGAGCAGGCGCTCCACGTACTTGGCCAGGATATCGGCCTCCAGGTTGACCTCTCCGCCGGGGCGTACTCCGCCGAGCGTGGTCACCGCGCAGGTGTGAGGGATCAGGCACACGGTAAAGCGGTCCTCGCTGCGTGTAGCGATGGTGAGGCTGACCCCGTCAACGGCGATCGAGCCCTTCTCCACGATGTGCCGCGCGAGATCGGACGGAGGCGCGATCTCGAGCCACCACGCCTCGCCGTCCATCTCGCGGCGCAGCACCCGGCCGACACCATCGACGTGGCCCTGCACGATGTGGCCCCCGAGCCGGTCGCCGAGCGCGACCGGAAGCTCCAGGTTCACCATGTCGTCCGGCCGGAGCCGGCCGAGGGTCGTCCGTGCAAGCGTTTCCACGGTCACGTCGGCCTCGAAGGCGGCGTCGGTGGCGCGCGTAACCGTCAGGCAGGCTCCACTCACCGCGATGCTGTCGCCCGTCTTGATCCGGCCAAGGTCGCGTCCGGCCTCGATGACGAGCCGGGCCGACCGATCACCCGGGTAAACCGCGCGCACGACCCCCGTCGTCTCTACGATGCCGGTGAACATGGCGTCCGATCTTCCTGGGTCCGGCTTGGAACCGCTGCGTCCGTGGAGGACTGAATGGGGTATCCTTCAATGATGACATCCTGTTCTATCTGTCGGACGGTGGCGCGGTCCAGGCGCCATGCTGCCGCGAGGTGCTCCACCCCCACCCCCGCTACGGGAGACGGTCCCGGGCCGCCGACGACCATGGGGCACACGAAGACCATCAGCTTGTCCACGAGCCCGGCATCGAAGCACGCGCCGTGGATCGTGCCGCCCCCCTCGACCAGCAGGCTCACGACTCCCCGGCGCCCGAGGGTTTCGAAAAGCGCGCGGAGATCCACCCGGCCGGCGGGCCCGTCGGCGACGATTAGTTCCACCCCGCAGGCCTCCAGATCGCGGCGAATGTCCGGCCGGGACCGGCTCGTGGTGGCCACGATCACCGGGGCGCCGTCGCGAGCGAGCACGTGGGCGTCACGGGGAAGCCTGAGCGTGCTGTCCACGATGACCCGTGCGGGATGGCGCCGCTCCGGCAGGCGCGCTGTAAGCCGGGGATCGTCGCGCAGCACGGTGCCGATGCCGACGAGGATCGCGTCCACCTGGCCACGCAGTCCGTGGACGAGTGCGCGAGAGGCCTCTCCCGAGATCCAGCGCGAGTCCCCGGAGCGCGTGGCGATACGCCCGTCGAGTGTCATCGCCCACTTGGCGATGACGAACGGTAGACCGGTCCTCCGGTGTTTGATGTAGGCCTCGTTGAGGCTCTTGGCGGCGTCCCGGGCCACTCCGACATCCGTCTCCACGCCGGCCTCGGCGAGCCGTCGGAAACCGCCACCGCTCACCTTGTGATCGGGATCTTCCACGGCAGCAACGACGCGGCGAATGCCGGCCGCGATGATGGCATCCGTGCAGGGCGGAGTGCGTCCCCAATGCGCGCAGGGCTCCAGGGTCACGTACAAGGTCCCGCCACGGGCGGACGCTCCAGCCTCCTCGAGGGCTACGACCTCGGCGTGCGGTCCCCCGAGCCGGGCGTGGTACCCCCGCCCCACGATTCGGCCACCCGCCACGATCACGGCCCCGACCATGGGGTTAGGGCTGACGCCTCCCGCGCCGCGGCGGGCGAGGTGGAGCGCCTCCCGCATATAGCGCTCATCCAGTTCCGAGTCAACGCCCAATAAAAACACCCCGCGAGCAACCGCCCCGGGGCAACGTCCCACGGACCGATCACAAAGATCGGCCCTCCGCCTTCTCCCATCCGGACTATACCGTCGGCTCTGGAATCTCACCAGATCCTGCCCATCCGCGTACGGCGGACAGGCTCGCGGGCTTTACCGCCGATCGGGAATTGCCGGCGCGCGCCGGCTCACCCTGCCCCGAAGGCTACGTCAAGGATAGCACGTGGTTTCTCGAAGGGTCAAGGAGCGGGTTCGAGGAGGAACAGACGCTTCGTGACGATTGGGGTCTCTCAGACTTGCGTGTGACAACCACTGCGTCTTAGGGACAGCGGGGCACGCGCTCCGCGCGCGTCAACGGACGGCCGCGGTATCTGCGAGGTCACCCACCGTCGCTTGGGTCGCGCGCGCAAGATCGCGGGGGGCGATTGCGAACACGGCATGCGGCGTTCCCGCCGCCGCGT